>Ga0247727_10004053_pt1 | contig 31582 bp, 24 predicted proteins | sample WisWelCaveWW1625_FD_202498 | JGI IMG/M metagenome (GOLD analysis project Ga0247727, IMG submission 202498) | Biofilm microbial communities from Wishing Well Cave, Virginia, United States - WW16-25 | ecosystem: Environmental > Aquatic > Deep subsurface > Groundwater > Cave microbial mat | place... | reverse complement strand
GGCGACAACGCGGCGATGGAGGTGGAACTGATTGCGCCAATTGCGATGCAAGACGGCCTGCGATTCGCCATCCGCGAGGGGGGCAGAACAGTCGGTGCTGGGGTCATTAGCAAGGTGATTAAGTAAGCGAACAGATCGTTCGTCCATATATTTGAGGTGTAACAATGCGAGAAATTGTGACGATGGCTTGCGGTGATTGCAAGCGGCGGAATTATACGACCCAGAAGAACAAGCGCAACACGCCAGACCGGATCGCGCTGAAGAAGTTTTGTAACAGTTGCCGGAAACATATAGAGCATAAAGAGGTTAAATAAGCCTGCCTGCGTCGATAGGCCAGTAGCTCCAACGGTTAGAGCAGCGGTCTCCAAAACCGCGTGTTGTGGGTTCGAATCCCTCCTGGCCTGCCCGGTTGGATACTCCGACATCCGAATTTCAAGACAGAGGTTTCATTACCCATAACGCCTCCGGGCCAACCCCCGGCTGGCAGTTCGAAAGTCGCCCATGTTTAAAAAATTCTACGACTCGATTGCAGGTTTCTTCCGAGGGGTTCGCTCCGAGATGGGGAAGGTCTCCTTTCCGGGTAGGAGCGAGACGATCGGCGCCACGACGGTGGTCATCATCTTCACCCTGATCGTCTCGATCTTTCTGTTTCTCATCGACAGCATCCTGGTGCGCTTGCTCCGCCTGGTGGTCTGACGCGTAAAAAAGGAGTTCAGCAGTTTATGGAAAAGAATTGGTACGTCATTCACACCTATTCCGGATTTGAAGGCCGGGTGAAAGCCTCGCTGGAGGAGCGGGTTCGGACGCTCGCGCTGGAAGAGCGCATCGGGCAGATTCTTATTCCCACCGAGCAGGTGGTCGAGATCAAGGAGGGGAAGAAACGGCGGATCACGAAGAAGTTCTTCCCCGGATATGTCCTGATCGAAATGCAGATGGATGACGACCTGCAGAGCCTCGTGAAGAACACGGCGAAGGTGACCGGTTTTCTGGGTGGCGGCAGCCCGTCGTCGCTCAGCGATCAGGAGGTCGCCACCCTCTTCAAGCAGGTCGATGAAGGGACGGCCGCCCTTCAGGAGAAGGCGCTGTTTCATCCGGGCGATGCCCTGCGGATTATCGACGGGCCATTTTTGGGGTTCAACGCCGTGATCGACGAGGTCCACGCCCCACAGGCAAAGGTGAAGGTCCTCGTCACGATCTTTGGCCGCTCCACACCGGTGGAGCTGGGTTTTGCACAGGTCGAACGAACGTAGCCGCCGGGTGTCGTAATCGTCCTGATGGCGATGCGACCGATACCGCCTGATCCGGGCGTGAATATCAACCCGTTTTTTTGAATCAATTCAGGAGAGAGTCATGGCAAAAGTGATGGCCGCAATGGTCAAGTTGCAAATCCCTGCGGGGAAGGCGAATCCCGCGCCACCCGTGGGTCCGGCGCTGGGACAGCATGGCGTCAACATCATGGAGTTCTGCAAGGCCTTCAACGCCAAAACGCAGGGGCAGGAAGGGATGATCTTTCCGGCGCTGATCACGATCTATTCCGACCGGACGTTTACATTCGTTATCAAAAGCCCCCCGGCGTCCGAACTGCTCAAAAAGGCGGCCGGTGTGATCAAGGGTTCCGCAGCACCCCACAAGGACAAAATCGGCAAGGTGACGCAGGCACAGGTTCGGGAGATCGCAAAGACCAAAATGGCCGATCTCAATGCCATTGATCTGGAAGGCGCGACACGTATCGTTGCGGGAACCGCCCGCAGCATGGGGATTACAGTCGAATAGGGCTTCATCCTGAGCCTGTCGAAGGATGAGGGGCGGATTTTCGGAACAGGCTCAATCAGGAGAGAAATCATGGGCAAGAAATATATCGCTGCGGCAAAGAAGGTGACGGCTCCCGTTTACAATATGCTGGACGGCTGTACGCTGTTGAAAGAAGTCCATTACGCCAAGTTTGACGAGAGCGTCGATCTGGCCGTGCGACTCGGCGTCGATCCGAAACAATCCGACCAGATGGTGCGCGGCTCGGTCGTCCTGCCGCACGGCACAGGAAAGAAGGTGCGTGTGCTGGTCTTTGCGCGAGGCGACCACGAAAAGGAAGCGCAACAGGCGGGTGCCGATTACGTCGGACTGGAAGACCTCATCGAAAAAATCAACGGCGGATGGCTGGAGTTTGACGTGGTCGTGGCCACCCCCGATTTGATGGGAACGGTCGGAAAACTGGGTAAGGTCCTCGGTCCGCGCGGCTTAATGCCGAACCCGAAGACGGGAACGGTCACCTTCGATATCGCCCGCGCCATGCGGGAGATTCGCCAGGGCAAGGCCGAATACCGGATCGAGAAGGCGGGCATCGTCCATGTTTCCATCGGACGGGTGTCGTTTTCCGCCACGCAGTTGGTGGAGAACGCCTCGGCGGTGTTGGATGCCGTTGTGAAATCAAAACCCTCGACCTCCAAAGGAAAGTACCTCAAGGCAATTACCCTCTCGTCCACGATGAGCCCCGGCATCCCCATCGACACCGGTGCCCTTTCCGAAAAAGCCGCCGCCTAACCGACCCGCTTCTTGTCCGGGCGACTTTTTAATCATCGCCCGGACGGCCCTCTGCCCTCTGAATATCCGTTTTGCCCCGTCCTAAATGCACCCTCCGACCCAGCCCTTGGGCTTCTCTCTCATTCTGATGACCGGTGTGCGGTGGGATTCTAAAGATTGGTGTATAATGTAACACGCGACGAACGAATCATGAGATTGGGATTCGTCGTAAGGTTTGGAATGGTTGAACGACCACCCATTGCAACCGGCACGGTCATACACCTGTTCGTACAGCAAACTCTGACGCACTCACATGAATACGACGACTCATCCCACGCCTCCGGAAAATCCGCTGAAGGCTGCCTACAAGGCATTGCAGGACTGCATGAGTGCCATGAAGACACGCATGCTTGATCTGACGGTCGTTCGCGAGGCGCCATCCAATCCAGATGCTGCGACACTTTCTTCCGATCCGATGGAGGCGTTTGCCCGCACCATGTCGGCGGATTTGACCCAACCGATTTCCGTTCTCTCGAAATATATGGATGTATCGGGCGAGGGGCACAAGGGTCGCCTCGACCCGGAGGCGCAACAGTTTATGGGGTATCTTGCCGGCGAGGCGAAACGGATGCAATCGCTGGTAACCGGCCTTTCGGCCTATGTCGAGGCGGGGTCGGGCGAGTGCGTTGTTGTCGATAGCGCGCAGTCGCTTGACGCCGCGCTTCTGCGGCTCCAGACGAAGATCGCCAACCGAGGGGCGCAGTGGACCCACGATCCATTGCCGACCCTAACGACCGATCCTTCCGCCATGACGTTGGTGTTTGAACATCTCATTGATAACGCCATCCGGTTTTGTGATGCGGCGCCGGTCATTCATATTTCGGCCGGTCGGGTCGGGGGGATGTGGCGATTCGTCGTGCAGGATAATGGCGTCGGCATTTCACCCGAAGATCAGGAAAATGTTTTCGGTCTGTTCTTCCACAAGGCGGAGGCAAATGGTGGCCCCGGTATCGGTCTTGCCGTCTGTCAAAAAATCGTTCGACGTCTGGGAGGGGAAATCGAAGTCGCATCTGATGTCGGCAAGGGGAGTGCGTTTATCTTCACGCTTCCGGTAGAATCAATCATCATGAAGGCCGTCTGACCCTGGCGAGTCATCGTTTTGATAAAAATGGGTCATCACTTGCTCGTAAGAGGAGAGAGATGGTCGCTAAAAATACGGAAGATGGGCAGCCAACCGAAGTGCCGGTGCAGGTTCTTCTCGTTGAGGATAACGCGGCGGATGTTCGGCTGACGGTGGAGGCCTTCAAAGAGACCACGATTTTGAGTTGTCTGCGGGCGGTGGAAGATGGCGTGGAGGCGCTTGCGTATCTGCGCCGCCAGGGCAAGTATGCTGATGCCGCTCGCCCCGATCTGGTCCTCCTCGATCTCAACCTCCCCCGGATGGATGGCACGGAGCTACTGAAGATCATCAAACACGATCCATATCTCAAGCAGATTCCGGTGGTGGTTTTCACCACGTCGTCTTCCGAGCGGGATATTTCAAAAGCGTATGCCCTCCATGCCAACTGCTACATTACCAAGCCGGTCGACTTAAACCGGTTCTTCGACATCATAAAATCGATTGAGGCCTTCTGGTTCACCACGGTCAACCTCCCCAGCGCGCCCGACCGCGCTTTGTCCACTTCATAACGACTGCTATCCCCCACGGAAAATGGACATGATTCGCGAGAAAATCGAACTGCTTCTCATCGAAGACAACCCCGCCGATGCTCGGATGACCGAGCTGCTGCTCCAGGATGCGGCACCGGGCGGGTTTTCGCTCACCCGTGTCGCACGGTTGAGCGAAGCGCTTCAATTGCTCGCCGGACCCACTGGACTGGGCCGGTTTCATGCCATTTTACTCGACCTCTCCCTGCCGGACGCGAAAGGGTTACAGGCCATTTCAGAAATATTGTCCGCCGCGCCAGTACTTCCGATTGTGGTGCTGAGTGGTTACGATGACGAAGAGGTTTGCCTGAATGCGGTGAAGGCCGGGGCGCAGGATTATCTCATCAAGGGACAGGGCGATGGCCATCTGCTCGTTCGCTCCATCCGTTACGCCATTGAGCGCAAGCAGGTGTCGGAACAGATGCGATACCTCGCGACACATGACCCGCTGACCGGCCTGCCCAACCGCATCCTGTTATCCGACCGGCTCGCCCAGGCCATCTCCAAGGCGCGCCATAACGGTAACGGCATCGCCGTGCTTCATCTCGGTCTGGATCATTTCAAGGCCGTAAACGACACGATGGGTCATGCCGCAGGTGACGTGATGATCAATCTGGTGGCCCGGCGGCTGCTGTCTCTGGTCCGCGAGATCGACACCATCGCGCGCTTCGGCTCCGACGAGTTTATCATCGTGCTGACTGAGATCCAGCAGGCGGAAGATGTGGCGCGTGTGGCGCAAGCCATTTTAGAGAGTTCTGACGATCCATTTTCGATTGGTCAACAGCAGGTTTTTAGCACCGTAAGTATCGGCATTACCATCTACCCGGGCGACGGGGAGGTGCCGTCGCGCCTTCTGGAAAATGCCAGCACCGCGATGAATCGCGCCAAAGCGAACGGGCTAAACAACTGTCAATATTATTCCGCCGCCATGCACTCCAATGCCTTCTTGCAGATGGAGATGGTCAACGGCCTACGCCATGCTCTGGCGCGCGGAGAGATGCAGGTGCACTATCAGCTCCTCACCGACAGCGCGTGCCAGCGCGTCGATGGCGTCGAGGCGTTGATCCGCTGGCAGCGCAACGGCGTCATTTTTTCTTCTCCGGATGAGTTTATCCCGCTGGCCGAAGAGACGGGGTTGATCGTTCCGATCGGCGAGTGGGTGCTGCGCACGGCCTGTGCGCAGAATCGCGCCTGGCGGGACGCGGGGTTGGCGCCGATGCGGGTGGCGGTCAATCTCTCTCCGGTGCAGCTTCAGCAAAAAGACGTGGTGCAGATGATCCAGGATGCCATGACCGCGTCGGATTTGCCGGCAGACGGGTTGGAGATTGAGATCACCGAGGGGGCGATCATGAAAGACATCGACGCCACGGTCCCCATCCTGCAATCGCTGCGCGACATGGGCGTCTCGATTTCAATTGACGATTTCGGCACCGGCTATTCCTCCCTGAAATATTTGCAGCGCTTCCCCATCCACACCCTGAAAATTGATAAATCGTTCGTTCAGGGCCTGACCGCTGAACCCCACAGCACCGCCATCGTCCGAACCATCATCACCCTGGCGAACAACCTCACGTTGCGCGTCGTGGCCGAAGGGGTCGAAACCACCGACCAACTTCAACAGCTGCGCTCCATGGGGTGTAGCCACATCCAGGGCTATCTGGTCTGTCGTCCGATGCCCGCCGAGAAAATCACCGACCTGCTCTCCCGCTCCTGGCAAGCCGATCTCGCCCCGCTCCTCGAAGCGCCCATTTCGTAAGTCGTATTACAGGTCCTCCCTTCAGATTGAACCCATCACGCCCGCATGATATTGGGTACCCCGATGCGCAGGTCCAACCCCGACATGAAACAAGACAAATCCAATAAAATCTTTGAGGCGGCGAAGGGGAGGATTCCCGGCGGCGTCAATTCGCCCGTGCGGGCCTTTGGCGCGGTCGGCGGCGATCCACCGTTCATCAAACGGGGCAAGGGAAGTCGGCTGATCGACCTCGATGGCAACCATTTTATTGATTACGTCCTGTCGTGGGGGCCGCTCATTTTCGGACATGCCGACCGGGACGTGGTGGCGGCCATCTCGAAGACGGCGGCGCTGGGAACGAGTTTCGGCGCACCGACGGTGCGGGAGGTGCGGCTGGCAGAATTAGTGCAGTCGTTTTTCCCGACGATGGAGCGGCTCCGCTTTGTCAATTCCGGCACCGAGGCGACGATGAGCGCCATTCGTCTCGCACGGGGGTGGACGGGGCGAGACAAAATCGTCAAGTTTGACGGGGGCTATCATGGCCATGTCGATTCGCTCCTGGTGAAGGCGGGGTCAGGCGCCACGACGTTTGGCGTGCCAGACTCCGCTGGCGTTCCCGCAGACGTAGCGCGCCTGACGATCACCGTTCCGTTTAACGACCTCGCCGCCTTTCAAAAAATCGTCGAAGCGGAAGGATCAAAAATCGCCGCGGTCATCGTGGAGCCGGTGCCTGGGAATATGGGGGTCGTGGTTCCGTCGCCCGGTTTCCTCCCCGGCCTGCGCGAACTGACCCGCCCTTATGGCATCGTGCTTATTTTTGACGAGGTGATGAGCGGGTTTCGTGTCGCCCCCGGCGGGGCGCAGGAGCGATATGGCGTCCGGCCGGACCTCACCTGTCTCGGCAAGATCATCGGCGGCGGATTACCCGTCGGGGCCTACGGCGGTCGGCGGGAAATCATGGAGCAGGTGGCCCCGCTGGGGCCGGTGTATCAGGCGGGAACCCTCTCCGGGAATCCGCTCGCCATGTCGGCCGGAATCGCCACGTTGGAGCGGCTGCAAAACCCAAAGGTTTACGAACAGCTGGAAGCGGCGTCGGCCCTCCTGTGCGACGGTCTTCTTGATGCGGCGCGCTCTGGAAAAATCCCCGTGCAGATCAATCGGGTCGGCAGCCAGATGACGCTGTTCTTCTCCGAGCAACCGGTCACGAACTACGCCACCGCGCGCGGGGCCGATACCAAACGCTACGCCAAGTTCTTCCATGCCATGCTGGCGCGCGGGGTCTATTTGCCCCCGTCGCAGTTTGAGGCATCCTTCCTCTCGACCGCGCACACGGCTTCCGACATCCAAAAGACCATCGCCGCCGCCCGTGAGGCCTTCAGGGGATTGTAACCGGTCGATCTCGCCCACCTTTCACCACGTCGAAATTCTAAATGTTCCCACTCCTCATCACGCTGATCCTCGTTGCGGTTGTCGCGACGCTGACCGCGCCGCTATGGCGCGGATCATCCTCCAGTGCCCCGTCGCAGCCTGCGGCTTTGGAAGCGGAAGGAGAACGGATCGACCTCCTGATTGAAAAAGAGCGTCTGTTGCAGGCGTTGACCGACTTAAAAATAGAAGTGGTAGGCAGCGCGGTGGCCGATGTCGATCGAATCCGGGACGATAACGAGCATCGGTTGGCAGCCGTGTTACAGCGACTTGATGTCCTCGCGACGCAGGCGGAACCTGCGATCGTACCGCCACCAGTCAATCGCCGTTCTGGTACCACCTTCGGCGCGACGATCCTTCTCGGGGTGATCGTGGTGGGTGGGAGCGTCGCCGTCTATCGTGGAATTCATTGGAAATGGGAGCAAGCCGGACAGGACGCGACGGCCGGGGCAGAAATTGGCGATCCGAAGGTTCCGGCCATCGACCCCGTTGCGATGGTGGCGCGCCTCGAAGAGCGGCTCAAAAAGAATCCGGACGATCTACAGGGGCAGATCATGGCCGGACGCTCGTACATGACGCTCTCGCGCTGGGAAGATGCGAAAAAGGCGTGGCGCAAGGTCGTCGAACTTGATCCACGAAACGATATGGCCCATTACAATATCGGAGAGATTTTAATCCGGACGACGCCGCCCGGAGACAAAACCGTCGCCGCCGAGGCGCTGGCGCATTTCGATCAAGCGCTCATCAACCTACCGCAGGAGCCGACGATTCTCTGGGCGCGTGGCATCGCGCTGGTGCAGTTGGGACGAACCTTCGAGGCCGACGAGGCTTGGACCGCCGCCTATCAAGCCATTCCGCCGAACACGCAAGCATCGGAAATGGTGAAACAGGCACTCAACGAACTACGCTCCGGCAAGCCGCTGTTCTGATGCCACTTTTACCTTCTACCGAACGGGGGTCCCAACCGGGAGGGCAGGGTGGGGGATGGGGGTGGGCTGGGAGACGGGTGTTCCAACCCCCCTGATAAGGGGGCAGGGGGGTTGTCCCTAAAAAACAATCGGCACGGCGCGATCTTTTGCGCCGTGCCGATTGCCGGGTGCTCTTTTCGATCTGTCGGACTATTTCGGCCGGACGATCCGGATGGTTTTAATCACCACGGCGGTCTTCGGCACGTCGCGTGGGCCACGCGCCACATTGGCAATTTTGTTGACGATGTTTTGTCCCTCGGTTACCTGGCCGAAGATGGTGTGGCGGTTATTGAGATGTTCGGTGACGCCATCGGTGATGAAGAACTGGCTGCCATTGGTGCCTGGCCCGGAGTTGGCCATCGCCAGTTTTCCGACCTTGTCGAACTTCAGCGTCGACACAAACTCATCTGCAAACTGATACCCCGGTCCGCCCATCCCGTTGCCCATGGGGTCGCCACCCTGGATCATAAAGCCGGGAATCACCCGATGAAAGACCAGCCCGTCGTAGAGCGGCTTTTTGACCTTTTGCCCCGTCTTCGGATCGGTCCACTCTTTCTTTCCCTCCGCCAGATCAACAAAGTTGGCGACGGTTTTCGGAGCCTCTTTCTCGAAGAGTTGGATCGTGATGTTCCCTTCGCTTGTTTCCATGACCGCCGAGAGACCGGCCGAGACTTTCTTTTCCGCAGCAGACAAATCGCTCATTGTTACCCCCACCCCCAAAAACGCCATCCCGACGATCCAAAGCATAATACGCATATGCCCTCCGATGGTTGACTTGCGATTTCCAAAGCGGCGCGCCGAACCGCCCCCGTCAAAATGGCTATGGCCCGAATCCGAATCCACTTCCGCGAGTACACAGACTGAGTCGGGGCGAGAGGATTTGAACCTCCGACCCCTTGGTCCCGAACCAAGTGCGCTACCAGGCTGCGCTACGCCCCGTTCTCCCGTCCCAACCGCGCGCGAAACTAGCAAGTTTTTCCATCCGTCGTCAACGCGGCGGTTAAGTGCCGATCCCTTGTCCGGTTTTCATGCTGTCCCGAACAACTTTGACGGGCTGAAACTGGCCTTGCAGCAATTTGTAGAATCATTGCCAAGTGATTCGCCCTGCCCAAATCAACCCATCCCTCCGCTGTGCTCACCTCGGACTTTTTGAATCCAATCCAACGGCCTCTTTCGCTACGACGCCTTTCCCAGGAGGCCTTGCGGGCGGAAAACCATGACGGCGATCAGGATGAGGCCGAAGATGAGCATTCGGTAATTTTCGAGGTCGCGCAGCATCTCTGGCAGCAGCGTCAGGAGCATCGCGCCTAAAATGGCGCCGGGGAGGCTTCCCATGCCGCCGAGCACCACCATCGACAAAACCCGCACCGACTCCTGAAAATTAAAACTCTCCGGCGAGACGAAGGCATATTTCGCAGCGAAGACGACCCCCGCCATTCCCGCAATCCCAGCCCCGAAGGCAAAGGCCATGATTTTCATCCGGGTTACGTCGATTCCCATCGCTGCGGCCGCGACTGCGTCGTCCCGAATAGCCATCCATGCCCGCCCAATCTGCGAGTGCATTAGCCGCCGCACGGCGACGACGGTGAGAATCAGCAGCCCCAACGTCAGCAGATAGAAATGTGGCGGGCGCTTCAGGACGACGTCGAAGAAGACGGGGCGTCCGATCCGCAAAATGCCGTTCGGGCCGCCGGTGACCGATGCCCAACTATTCAACACCAGATAGACAATCTGCACGAAGCCGAGCGTGACAATGCCCAGATAGTCGCCCCGCAATCGGAGCGTGACGACGCCGAGCAGCACGCCTGCGAGTGCGGCCGCGACGCCGCCCAGGAGTAGCCCCGGCCAAAATGGAACCCCCATCCGCGTGGAGGCGACGGCGTAGACATAGGCCCCGATGCCGTAGAAGGCGGCGTAACCGAGATCGAGCAGGCCGGTGAGGCCGACGGTGATATGAAGCCCCACGGCCAGGATCGCGTAGAGCGCGGCAAGGCTCAACGTGTCGAGATAATAGTGATTCAAAAAGAGCGGCAGGAGAAGCAGTGGCGCGCCGATGGCCCAGGCCGTCGGCGCGTTGATCCGGGTCGAGAGACGCGAGGGGAAGGTCGTAATCTGACGGACCAGGGTGGAGACGGCCGGCGGGAGGCCCTGGCGTCGTAACCCGCTCGTAAGGAATACGATCCCCTGCCACAGCGTCAAACCGAGGACAAGCCCCGCACAGAGAATCCCCGCCCCGCGCCCACCCATTAGCGGCCACGCCAGAAATCCGATGGCGATTGGCACGAATAATATCCGCTTCAACATGGCATCATCGCAGCGTCATCCTCCCCCTGATCAGTGGAATTGAGGGGGTTTACCAGATGCTTTCGGGGCAACCCCAGGCCCCCTTATCAGGGGGAGACGCGCCGCTTACGAGCAGGTGATTTTGATTCGGCTCCTTACGGCGTCTTCTCTCCCAGGAGACCGGTCGGGCGAAAGATGAGTACCCCGATGAGGATCAGAAAGGCGAAGCCGTCCTTAAACTCGCTGGAGAGGTAAGCCGCGCCGAGGCTTTCGATCAGGCCAAGCAAAATACCGCCAAACATCGCGCCCGGAAGATGACCGATGCCTCCGAGCACCGCAGCGGTGAAGGCTTTCATCCCCGCGACGTAGCCGATGGTGTAGTGGGCGACGCCGTAATACATCGCCGTCATGACCCCCGCAGCGGCGGCAAGTGCCGAGCCGATGAGGAAGACGACGGCGGTCACCCGGTCGACCGGAACGCCGCAGAGCGCCGCAATCGTCTGGTCCTGGGCCACCGCCCGCATCGCCTTGCCGATCTTTGTCTTTCGGACGAGCAGGTGGAGCGCCCCCATTAAAAACACCGACGACAGGAGGATGAAGAGTTGAATCCCGCTGATGGGGATCGCCGCCCACAGTGGCGCAGGCGGCGGCAGGAGATGTGGAAAGACCAGGTCGGTTGAACCTTGCGTCAACATGACGGCGTTTTGCAGGAAGATGGAGACACCGATGGCGGAAATCAGCGGCGCCAGTCGGTGGGCCGACCGAAGCGGGCGATAGGCGATCCGCTCCATCACCACGCCATAACCGGCGCAGAAGGCGGCCGAGAGGATGAAGACCAACAGCAAGGGGAGAAAGAGTCCGCCCTGCATCCATCCGTCAGCGGCCAGGGCGCTGAAAAAGAGAATGCCGAGGTAGGCGCCGATCATGTAGATTTCGCCGTGGGCGAAGTTGATGAGTCCCAAAATGCCGTAGACCAGGGTGTAGCCGAGCGCGATGAGGGCATAAACCGCGCCGAGGGTCAGGCCATTGATGAGTTGCTGGAGCAGCATGATGAGTCAGCGGGAGAGGCGGGAGGGCGGATATAAACTGAAGCCGGCTTCTATGGTTGATGGGCGGGGCGGCTGTTTCTGACAAAGACTCAATCAGCGAGCGCGGGGGCGGTGAAACTTGGGCGTCCTGGGGGTATGCATCGTCGGTTCCCGCCCTTTTTTGGTGGCTACCTGGACAGGCGCATCGCTATCTCGCAGACGACGAGGAGCATGCCGACCACCAAAATCGCAAGCGCAGTCAGGGGGATCCAGAGCATTACAAATCCTCCAAATACGCCAACCGTGTCATCACGCGGGAGAGAGTGCGCCCTCTTCGACCGGTGGTACGACCAGCGCGTCCGTCACCGTCGCCTGCGACTCGGTGGGCCGAACGTAGATGTCGCGATAATAGGGAAGGCCGGTACCGGCTGGAATCAGGCGCCCGACGATGACGTTTTCTTTCAGCCCCAGCAGATCGTCGGTCTTGCCGCTGATGGCGGCCTCTGTGAGCACGCGGGTGGTCTCTTGGAACGAGGCGGCGGAGATGAAACTTTCGGTGGAGAGTGAGGCGCGGGTGATGCCGAGGAGAATCGGCTTGCCGGTGGCGGGTCGGCCCCCCTTTGCCATGACGCTATCGTTTTCTTGAATAAAGAGCGCCCGATCGACCTGTGCGCCGAGCAGTAGATTGGTGTCGCCAGGCTCTTCGATCTTCACCTTTTTGAGCATCTGGCGGACGATGACCTCGATATGTTTGTCGTTGATCGAGACCCCCTGAAGGCGATAGACCTGCTGTACTTCATTCACCAGATATTGCTGCAACGCCTGGGGCCCCAGGACATCAAGAATGTCGTGGGGGCTGGCCGCACCATCCATCAACGGCTCGCCGGCGTTGACCCAGTCGCCCTCGTGGACGTTGATATGCTTTCCCTTCGGGATCGTGTAGTCGCAGATCTGCCCTTGATCGCTGCGAACCGACACCTTCCGCATCCCCTTGACGAAACCGCCGTATTCCACGGTGCCGTCGATTTCGGAGATGACGGCATGTTCCTTCGGCTTACGCGCCTCGAAGAGTTCGGCAACCCGCGGCAGACCGCCGGTGATGTCTTTTGTTTTCGTAGTCTCGCGCGGGCTTTTGGCCAGCACGTCGCCAGGCGACACCATCTGGCCACGCTCCACCGTGATGTGCGCACCCGCTGGCATAATATAGCGGGCCACGTTTTGCGAGGCCGCGCCGGACGCTGTCCCGATTTTCGCCGTCTTGCCTGCTGTGTCTTTAATTGAGATGCGCGGTCGCAGCGTGGCCGATGGCGAATCGAGAACCACCCGGCGCGACAGCCCGGTGACGTCATCGACCTCTTCACGGATCGTCTGCCCCTCGACCATATCGCCGAAGGCGACCTTCCCCCCCACCTCCGTCAGGATCGGATGCGAGTAGGGATCCCACTCTAAAATCTTTTGCCCCGCGCTGACCGTCGCGCCATCCTTCACGGCGATCCGGGTACCGTAAACGACGGAGTATCGCTCCTTCTCACGCCCAACGGCATCGTAGATTGCGACGCGGCCGTTGCGGTTCATGGCGACCAGCTCGCCCTCCTGGTTCTTCACCGTGTTCAGATTGATGTATTTCAGTGTGCCCGTGTTTTTCACTTCGATGACCGTTCGCTCAATCACCTTGCTGGCGGTGCCGCCGATGTGAAACGTCCGCATCGTCAACTGCGTTCCTGGCTCGCCGATCGACTGCGCCGCGATCACCCCCACCGCCTCGCCAATTTCAACGAGTCGGCCCTTCGACAGATCGCGTCCGTAGCACTTCGCGCAGACACCGCGTCGCAGCTGGCAGACCAGCACCGATCGGATCGCCACCTGCTCGATCCCGGCCTCGCCAATCGCACGGGTCCGCGCCTCGTCGATCTCTTCGCCCGCCGCGCAGAGCAGGGCCTCCGTGAGTGGATCGCGGACCTCCTCTGCGGCCACCCGTCCCAAGATGCGCTCTTCGAGGATTTGGACGACCTCACCCCCCTCGACCAGCGCGCCGACGGCGATGCTGTCGGGCGTTTGGCAATCGATTGCGGTGATGATGACGTCCTGCGCCACGTCCACCAGTCGGCGCGTGAGATAGCCGGAGTTTGCGGTCTTTAACGCCGTGTCGGCCAACCCTTTTCGCGCGCCGTGGGTGGAGATGAAGTACTGCACGACGTTCAACCCCTCGCGGAAGTTGGCCGTGATCGGCGTTTCGATGATCTCACCAGATGGCTTCGCCATCAGACCCCGCATTCCGCCGAGCTGCCGAATCTGCTGTGCGCTACCACGGGCGCCCGAATCAGCCATCATGTAGATGGAGTTGAACTGGCTCCCCTTGACCGTGCTCGTCCCCTGCCGGACGCCCTCCTCTTCCTGCGCCAGCTGCTTCATCATTTCACCGGCGACTTCCTCGCCAAGATGCGCCCAGATATCGACAACCTTGTTGTATCTCTCGCCGTTGGTAATCAGCCCTTCCGCGTACTGCTTCTCGATCTCGCCCACCTCCCGCCGCGTCTTTTTAATCATCTCCTCTTTGCCCGTAGGGATGTGCATATCGTCCACGCAGATCGAAATGCCCGCGCGGGTGGCGTAGTGGTAGCCCAAATCCTTGATCCGGTCGAGCATGAGGATCGTCTCTTTGGCACCGCTCTGGCTGAAGACCTGCTCCACCAGCTTGCCCAGCTCCTTCTTGTTCATGACCTGATTGAAGATTTCAAAGGGGACGCTCGCCGGAATGATTTCGCCGAGGATGACCCGGCCGACCGTCGTTTCGACCCGCTGTCCGCCCATGCGGACTTGAATCTTGGCGTGCGTTTCCACTTCGGAACGATCGTAGGCGATGCGGACCTCTTCCGGGTCTGAGAAGATCTTCCCGTGCCCCTTCGCGCCTGCGCGCTCCTTGGTCAACCAGTAACAGCCGAGCACGATATCCTGCGTCGGCACCATAACGGGGCGGCCATTCGCCGGGGAGAGGATGTTGTTGATCGACATCATCAACACCCGCGCCTCAATCTGCGCGTCGATGGAGACCGGGATGTGGACGGCCATCTGATCGCCGTCGAAATCGGCGTTGAAGACACCGCAGACCAGCGGGTGGAGGCGGATGGCCTTCCCTTCCACCAACACCGGGTCGAACGCCTGAATGCCGAGACGATGCAGGGTCGGCGCACGATTGAGCAGAATCGGATGTTCCCGAACCACCTCGTCGAGAATGTCCCAGACCTCTGGCCGCTCCTTTTCCACCATCTTCTTGGCGCTCTTGATGGTGATGACATGCCCGCGCGCCTCCAGTTTCTGGAAGATGAACGGTTTGAACAGTTCGATCGCCATCTTTTTCGGAAGGCCGCACTGGTGCAGTTTCAATTCCGGCCCGACGACGATCACGGAGCGGCCCGAATAGTCGACCCGCTTGCCAAGCAGGTTCTGCCGGAAACGTCCCTGCTTTCCCTTCAGCATGTCCGAGAGCGACTTGAGCGGACGTTTATTCGTCCCCCGGATCGCCCGGCCGCGACGACCGTTATCGAAGAGGGCGTCGACCGCTTCCTGAAGCATCCGGTTTTCGTTACGAACAATGATCGACGGGGTGTTCAGTTCAATCAGCCGCTTCAGCCGGTTGTTCCGGTTGATCACGCGGCGGTAAAGATCGTTGAGGTCCGACGTGGCGAAGCGCCCGCCATCCAGCGGCACCAGCGGCCGCAACTCCGGCGGCAGCACTGGAATCACGCTCATAATCATCCACTCGGGGCGATTCCCCGACTTGCGAAACAGCTCCACCACCTTAAGCCGCTTCGTTAATTTCTTCTTCGTGGCGGCGGAGGTCGATTCGGAAATCTTCTGGTGCAAGTCGCGCCACATCGTTTCGAGATCAACCGCTGTGAGCAGCGCCTGCAATGCCTGCGCGCCCATCTCGGCGCGGAAGGCGTCGTAACCATGCGTCTTGACCAACTCCCGATACCGCTCCTCCGAGATCAACTCCCGCTCTTTCAGGGGAGTCTCTTTCGGGTCGAGCACGACGTAGTCTTCAAAATAGAGAATCCGCTCCATCTGCCGGATCGTCAGGTCTAAAAATGCGCCGATGCGGCTTGGCACCCCCTTGAGAAACCAGACATGCGCCACCGGTGCGGCCAGTTCGATATGCCCCATCCGCTCGCGCCGCACCTTGGCCTGAATGACCTCGACGCCGCAGCGGTCGCAGACGATCCCGCGATGTTTCATCCGCTTGTATTTGCCGCAGTTGCACTCCCAATCTCTCGTCGGCCCGAAGATTCTGGCGCAAAACAGACCGTCACGCTCCGGCTTGAACGACCGGTAGTTGATCGTCTCCGGCTTTTTGACCTCGCCATACGACCACGACCGAATCTTCTCCGGCGAGGCAAGGCGAATTCGGATGGCGTCAAACGAGGACGTATCTTTTGGTTTTTCAAAGAGGTTGTAGGCCGCCTCGACGGTCGGGGTCGTTTCGTGAACTGCCGTACTCATGATTCCTCCGTAAAGATTTCTGCGAGGGGATTGACCTGTCCGAGTGTGTCGTTCTGCCAGTAAACGATACTATTCAAAAAGCGGAGCGTCCCCCTGATTAAGGGGGGCGTGGGGGGGGGTGTTCCAAAAGCATCAGGAAAACCCCCTTGTCAGTGGGAGGAGGAAGTGCCAATCGTTCTTTCAACGGTCTCCAGGAACGATCGGTGCCTCATGTAACGAAACACTATCCATCCACGAGCGCCGCCACCGGGTCCGCGACAGGTTCGGCGACAGGGGCCGTGAGAGACGGGGGGGCCACGAACACCTCATCCCGTTTTTTGATCAACTCAATATCCAGCGCCAGACTCTGGAGTTCTTTGATCAGGACGTTAAACGATTCAGGGAGACCCGACTCCAGGAAACATTGCCCCTTGACCACCATCTCGTAGAGACGGGAGCGACCAGGAACATCGTCTGATTTGACCGTCAGGAACTCCTGGAGAATCGACGCGGCGCCATAAGCCTGAAGCGCCCAGACCTCCATCTCTCCGAGCCGCTGTCCGCCGAACTGCGCCTTGCCACCGAGCGGCTGCTGCGTGACCAGAGAGTACGGGCCGATGGAGCGGGCGTGAATCTTGTCGTCAACCAAATGATGGAGCTTCAGCAGATAGATATAGCCGACGGTGATCGGCCGATCGAACGCCTCGCCCGTCTTGCCGTCGTAAATGGTCGTCTGCCCCCGACTCGGAAGCCCCGCTTCCACCAACATCTCCTTGACCGCCGCCTCGGTGGCGCCGTCGAAGACGGGGGTCGCCACATGGATTCCGAGTTTCTGCGCCGCCCATCCAAGATGCGCCTCTAAAACCTGTCCGACGTTCATTCGGGAAGGGACGCCGAGCGGATTGAGGACGATATCAACCGGCGTGCCATCCGCAAGGCGCGGCATATCCTCATCAGCCATGATGACCGAAACGACGCCCTTGTTGCCGTGACGACCGGCCATCTTGTCGCCGACCTGTATCTTGCGCTTCATGGCGACAAAGACCTTCACCATCTTGATGACGCCCGGCGGCAACTCGTCGCCCCGCTTGAGGCGTCCTGCCCGTTCGTCATAGTTCATCTGCAGGATGTCGATCTGTTCCTTGGAGAAGGCCTCAATCCGATCGACTTTTTCCTGCTCCACACGGTCGTTACAGGCCACGTTCCGAAGCATGTCGTCGGTCAGGCGGTCGAGCACCTCCTGGGTCATCTTTTTCTTTTTCTTGAGCAGAATCTCCCCCGACTCGATATCGACGATATCGACGCCGATCAGGCTGCCGAGCAGAATCTTCCGGATCTTCTTGTTCTTCTCTTCATAGATAATCCGCAGCTCGTCCTGATGATCGCGATGAAGCAGTCCGATATCTTCATTGTCGATCGGGATCGACCGCTCGCCCTGGTCGACGCCCTTTCGGGCGAAGATTTTCACATCGACCACCGTTCCCTCGATGCCCGGTGGGACGTAAAGCGAGGCGTCTTTCACGTCGCCCGCCTTTTCGCCGAAGATCGCCCGCAGCAGTTTCTCTTCCGGCGTGAGCTGGGTCTCGCCTTTCGGCGTCACCTTCCCCACCAGAATATCGCCCGGCTTCACCTCTGCGCCGATCCAGATAATGCCCGACTCGTCGAGCTTCGACAGCAAGTCTTCGCCGACGTTCGGAATGTCGCGGGTTACATCCTCCTTGCCGAGCTTGGTGTCGCGGGACTCCAGAACGAACTCTTCAATATGAATGGAGGTGAAGACATCGTCCCGAACCAACTTCTCTGAAAGGATGATGGCATCTTCAAAGTTGTAGCCGCCCAAGGGCATGAAGGCCACGAGCATGTTTCGGCCCAGTGCCAACTCTCCCTGGTCGATCGCGGGGCCATCGGCCAAAAGGTCGCCCGCCGCCACCCGCTGTCCCACGTCAACGACCGGCTTCTGGTTGATACAAGTCGCTTGATTCGAGCGCTGAAACTTGGCGAGTCGGTAGACGTCAATCGCGGTGTCGCCCTCGCCCGCCTTCGCGGACTTTGCCGTCTTTCCTTTGCGGGGAACCTCGGTACGAATGGTGATCCGGCTGGCATCGACACTTTCAACCACGCCTGGCCGACGACAGATGAGGGCATAGCCAGAGTCGCGCGCGACGACCGCTTCCATGCCGGTACCGACCAAGGGGGCCTCGGTGGAAATGAGCGGAACGGCCTGCCGCTGCATGTTGGAACCCATCAGCGCCCGGTTCGCGTCATCATGCTCCAGAAACGGAATGAGGGCGGTCGCCACGCTGACGATCTGCGTGGGGGAGACATCCATATACTCCACTCGCGAAGGGGACACCGTGACAAACTCACCCGCTTCGCGCGCCGAGACGCTGTCGGCCGAGATGCGATTCTCCGCATCCAGTGGCGTACTCGCCTGGGCGATCACCTGCCGATCGCCATCGACGGCGGAGAGATATTCTATTTCGTTCAACACCTGCCCCTCGACCACCTTTCGATAGGGCGACTCGATAAAGCCATATTCGTTCACCCGCGCAAAGGTGGCGAGCGATGTGATGAGGCCGATGTTGGGGCCTTCCGGCGTTTCGATCGGGCAGATGCGGCCATAGTGGCTGACATGGACGTCGCGCACCTCGAACCCGGCCCGCTCACGCGTGAGACCGCCCGGCCCCAGCGCCGACAGACGCCGCTTGTGGGTAACCTCGGCGAGCGGATTGGTCTGATCCATAAACTGCGACAGCTGACTTCCGGCAAAAAACTCCTTCAGCACCGACATCACCGGCTTGGCGTTAATCAGGTCATGCGGCAGGACCGTCTCGAAATCGAGCAGACTCATCCGCTCCTTGATGGTTCGCTCCATCCGGGCCAGACCGACCCGGAACTGGTTCTCAAGCAACTCGCCCACCGACCGGATACGCCGATTGCCGAGATGATCAATATCTTCGACGTCGCCATGTCCCGTGCGCAGTTCGACAATATGGCGCATCACCTCAATGACATCCTGGGCGGTGAGCGTCCGCTGGGTCATCGGCAGATTCAGCCCCAGCTTTTTGTTGAGTTTGAGCCGGCCAACCGGCGAAAGGTCGTAACGCTTGGACTGGAAGAAGAGGCCATCGAACACCGACCGAGCGGTCGCAACCGTCGGGGTCTCCCCGGGCCGAATCCGGCGGAAAATATGAACCATCCCCTCCGCCGGCGAGCCGACCACTTCGAGCGCCAGGGCGTCACGGATAATCGGCAGGCGCGTGACCCCATCAATATAAAGCACGCTGAACGCTCCGATGCCCGCTTCGATGATCCGGTCGAGACATTCTGCTGTGAGGGTATGATTCACCTCCAGCAAGACCTCGCCCGTTTCGGGGTGGATCACATCCTTAATGACCACCTTGCCGACGAGATCTTCTCGCGGATAGGCAATCTCGCTGATCCCCGCAGCGCGCATTTTTTTGATCACCGCGCGGGTCAGTCTTCCGCCCTCTTTGGCCAGGAAGGCGCGCGCATTTTTATCGAGCACGTCGCCCGCGATTTTCATCCCGCCGTGGATTTCGGGGTCGAGCGTTCGCTGGAACACCTCCCCCTGAACATTGATCTCCTCAATCGGATAGAACAGTTTGAGCACCACCTCGTCGCTGCTGCTTCCTGTGACCTCGCCACCCCGGTCGGCGACCACGTAGCGCACGTTGCCGCCGGACCCCTCATCGCGAAGAAACGCCTTGAGGAACGTGGTGGCGGACAGCTTCCGCTTCCGGTCAATTCGGACGTAAAGAACATCCTTGGAGTCGAACTCGAAGTCGAGCCACGAACCGCGATAGGGAATAATTCGGGCGGAGTAGAGCACCTTGCCGCTCGGATGGACCTTTCCCTTGTCGTGGGAGAAGGTGGCGCCCGGCGACCGTTGGAGCTGGCTGACGACCACCCGCTCGGTGCCGTTGACGAGGAAGGCACCGTTTTCGGTCATGATCGGCAGATCGCCGATGTAGACCTCCTGCTCACGAACGTCCTGGACTTTTTTGGCTTCCGACTTCTCGCCCTTCTCCCAGATCACCAGACGGACGCGCACCTTCAGCGGCGCCGCGTACGTCATCCCCCGCTCCAAACATTCCGAGACGTCGTATTTTGGGACGCCGATCGCGTAGTCGATGAACTCCAGCATCGCGCCGTCGTTGTGGTCGGCAATCGGAAAGACGCTCGTAAAGACCGCCTGCAGGCCGACATCTTCCCGTTCGGAGGGCGGAATGTAGCGTTGCAGAAAACGCTCGTACGACTCGCGCTGCACCTGAATGAGGTTCGGAATCTTCAGGTGAATCTCGCGCTTGGAAAAGTTCTTCCGGACCCTGGCTACTCCGTTTGAACTCATGCTTCCTCCTCAGAATCGGGCTTGCAACAGACGACAACGGACGGGGCGGGGACGACGGACGAAAATAACCTGCTGTGTCGCAGAGATGACGCCCGGAAGTTCCCCGCAGTCACTTTCGTTTAAGGATGCCAGCGCGGGAGGGCGAACGACGCACACGGGAAACCGAGCACTGTCCGTATCGACGAACACGGGCATGGACGACCCGCGCGTGCTGATCGCGAACCTGGCCACCCCGCCCGCGCCCGCCGCCACCCGCGTGGCAGTGGAATTACTTGATCTCGGCCGTTGCGCCGGACTCTTCGATCTTCTTTTTCATCGACTCGGCCTCTTCCTTGCTCACGCCGGTCTTGACGGGCTTCGGGGCGCCTTCCACCAAGTCTTTTGCCTCTTTCAGGCCAAGGCTGGTCAACTCGCGCACCACCTTGATGACCTGGATTTTCTTGTCACCAATCGTGGAGAGGATCACGTCGAACGTCGTTTTCTCTTCAACAACCGCCGGGGCAGCTGCCGATGCGGTACCGCTCGGTGCCGCTGCAACGGCCACGGCCGCTGCGCTGACGCCAAAACGCTCTTCCATCAACTTGATCAACTCCGCCAACTGGAGAACTGGCATCTTCTCCACAGCGGTTAAAATCTGCTCGTTGCTCATTTCTGCGACTGCACTTGACATCGTTCATCCTCCGATTGGGTTTTAAGTGAAATAATGCAAACGGCTTGGGCAGGACACGATGTCCCGCCCGCACATTTACCGGACAGGCGTCCCGGCTACGACGAGGCGCTTCGTTGCTCGTGAACGGCCGCCAGGGTACGAACCCACTTGCTGATCATGGCTTGCAGGACACCGGTGAAGTTGAAGAGGGGAGATTTCATCCGGCTGACCAACTGGCCGTAGAGAACCGGACGGGACGGAAGATCGGCAATGCGAGAGAGGGCGGACAGATCAATCAGCTGCCCCTCCATCACGCCCGCCTTGATGTTTAGCTTCTTCTGTTTTTCGGCAACCTGCTTCAGGGCTTGCGCCATCCCAACCGGATCGCCATACCCAAAAGCAACCGCCATCTGACCCTTAAAATGTGGACGGAGTACAGCGACGGGGGTACCGACTGCAGCGCGGGCCGCCAGCGTGTTTTTCACCACTGTAAACTCGCCGGAAGCGGCGCGCAGGCGATTCTTCACCTCCTGCAATTCCGGCACGCTCATCCCGGAAAACTCGGCGACGACCGCAAGATTCGATCGAACAAACTTCCCCTGCAACAGATCAATCGCACCTTGTTTTTCAGGTTTTTTCATTTTCCTACCTTCTATAAGGAAGTGTCACAGACACGCGGAATTTCCGACAGGCCCCCAACAGGCCCGACGTGCCAGAGATCACTCGAACAATACCGGATTAAAGCGAACGGTTGGGGGCATGGCAGACGACGGGCAACCGAAAACAGATCGGGGATGGCGGAGATAAATGCGCCTCGTTCACGGGTCACTTCAAAACAAGAAGCGGGTTTCTAACACGCTCCGATGAACCTCGTCAACAAACCGTCGTCGCCAAAAGACGCTGCGCGGGATTGCTGCGGAGACACCGGACCGTGGATCAGGACAGCGGCGGCTTGTGCGGGTCGGGATCAGTCGACCGTTTATGGTTAAAGAAAAAAAGAGAGATGGCGAGGAGCATGATCAGGACGCCGTTGACGCCGATGTCCCAGACATAGTGCCAGAACACCGAGTCTTCGATGTGCCCGCCAAACGAGTGGTGCGAGCCTGCGGCCAGCACCCGCCGGATGCAGGCGATGATTCCGATGTACAAGAATTGCTCCAACGGGATGACGTGGACCTTCAGGTAGTGGATGATCGTTCCGAGCAGCTCAAGCAGGATGAGGATGAGCAGCATCTCGTTGATGAGCGTCACGATGGCCGTCACCGGGTTTTGGACGGCCCCGCGAAAAAAGGAGATCCAGGCGTGGACGAACGTCGCCCCGGCGAGATAGATAAAGGCGAGGCCAATGAGAACGTAAAACCAGCGGTCGGCCTTCTCCAGCCAGTAGACCAGCAATCCATGCCGTTTCTTATCGTCAATGGGGACGATCGGGGTTTTCTCTGGCATCATGCGCTCCTACCGCATTCGTGGGGGCAGGCATCCTGCCTGCCCGATTTTGGGCAACCACAGTTGCCCTCAGACGCAAAGCGTTGGTGACAACGCTGACGGAAGATAATCCCATCGCCGCTGCGGCCAGCATGGGCGAAAGACGGACGCCGAACTGCGGATAGAACAGGCCGGCCGCCACGGGGATGAGGACGGCATTGTAAACGAACGCGAAGAAAAGATTTTGTTTGATGTTCGTCAGCGTCGCCTCGGCGATGTCGAACAGCCTGCCGACTGCGGCGGGGTCTGCCCCGACCAGCGTGACATCGGCGGCTGACTTGGCAATATCCGTGCCGCCGCCGATGGCAATACCCACATCGGCCTGGGCCAGCGCTGGCGCGTCATTGATCCCATCTCCGACCATCGACACGCGCCGTCCCTCCCGCTGCAGCCGCCGGATGAGTTCCATTTTGTCCTCCGGAAGCGCGTCTGAAATGACCTCGTCGATGCCGACCTCCCGCGCCACGACCGCAGCGGCGCGCGCACTATCGCCAGTCAGCAAGATGATCCGCCGCCCCGTCGCTCGTAACTCGGCGACGGCTTCAACCGCCGACATCTTCAGACGGTCAGAAATCACAATCGCGCCCAACGGTTGATTCTCGACCGCGACGTAAACGGTCGTCCCGTTCTCTTGAACCAAATCGCTCATCACGATACCGCAGGTGTCCAACCAGCGGCGCGTCCCGACCCGGACCGTCTTGCCTTCGACGTGCGCGCAGATGCCCCGGCCGGGAAGGGCCTCGAAGTGATCGGGTTGAACGAGGGAAATCCCCTCCGCCGTGGCCGCCGCCACGATCGCCCGCGACAGCGGATGCTCCGAGCCGCGCTCGGCGCTGGCGGCATAAAAAAGGAGGGCGCGCCGATCTTCGCCGATCACCTCCGCCACCTGCGGTTGGCCGACGGTCAGCGTGCCCGTCTTGTCGAAAATGACGGTATCAATACCCGTTGCGGCCTGCAACGCCTCGCCACTTTTAATCAGGATGCCACGCCCGGCGGCGCGACTAATGCCGGTCATCACCGACGCGGGCGTGGCGAGGCCGAGGGCGCAGGGGCAAGCGACGATCAGCACGGCGACGGCCGACGTGAGCGCAAACCCCCACGACATGCCGACAGCAAGCCAGCCGAGCAGGGTGGCCAGGGCGATGACGAGGACGGCGGGGACGAATACGGCCGCCACACGATCGGCTATCTGACCAATCGGCGCCTTGCTGTTTTGCGCCTGCTCGACGAATCGAATCATCAGGGCCAGCGTCCCCTCGGCGCCGACCCGCGTGACTTTGCAGATCAGTCGACCGGTTTGATTGATCGTCCCGCCGGTCAACCGGTCGCCTTCCTGCTTATCGACCGGAAACGGCTCGCCGGTCATCATCGATTCATCGACCGCCGACCGGCCCTCGACCACCACGCCATCTGCCGGAATCTTCTCACCCGGCCGAATGAGAAGGCGGTCACCGATGGCCAACCGGTCCGCCGGAATCTGTTCGGTCTCTCCGTTTTCCAAAAGGCGGTCGGCCTGCGGCGGCTGCAAGTCCATCAGTTGCCGGATGGCGTCGGCGGTATGCGACAGCGCCCGCGCCTCCAACCATTTTCCCAGAAGAACTAGGGTGATAATCACCGCCGAAGTCTCGTAGTAAACCGACGTCGTCTGGTCGGACGCCGTGCGCAGCACCGTCGCCCCGACACTGTAGAAATAGGCGGCGGATGTTCCGAGCACAATGAGCGTGTTCATATCGGCCGTGCCACGTTTGGCCTGCGCCCATGCCCCCCGGTAAAACGACCGGCCGGCCCAAAACTGGACGACGGTCGCGAGCATCCATTGCAGTCCCAAAGTCGAAGCCGGTTCAGCACCCGGAACCATCGCCACCCCCATCAGTGGAAGGGTCAACGCGCAGGCGACAAGAAACATCTGCCGCCATGCCACCGCCGGGGGATGGGACGGCTCGCCCGCCGCCGGGTTGGAATCGGCCTCTCGCGCCGGATACCCGATGTCGGCCATGACGGCGCAGACCTGACCCGGCGTAACCCTGGCGGGATCGTAGACCACCGACGCCACGCCGGAAACGAGATTCACCGACGCCGTGGCGACGCCCGCTTGTCCCAACAATGCCACTTCAATTTTTGAAACGCAGGAGGCGCACGACATTCCAGAGACGCGCAATAATGCCGTCTGTAGTGCGGGGTCTGGTGGATTCTCTGATGCGATTTTCGGAACGGTCGTCGACAGGCCAAACGCTGGAACAGGCGGCCGCTTCCATGCGGGGGCAAACGTCGGCGCGGGGTTGGGCGGGGTATCGGCGGCGAAGGTTGAACGGGCGGCTTCGACCTCCGCCCATTGCAGGGCGGCCGCCTGGTCGTGGTCGAAAGCCACACGACAACCGACGGCGCAAAAATAGTAGGTCTGACCACGATAGGCGGAAGTCGCCGCCGCCGTGGCCGGATCAACGATCATCCCGCAGATCGGATCAATGGCCATAGATGAATGTTGAATTGCGTTAGTAAACGATGTTTGTGGTGTTCGTAAGCGGAGTGTCTTCACCCCCCTGACAAGGGGACATGGGGGTTGCCCCTAAAACACCGGATAAACCCCCTCAATCCCCCTGATCAGGGGGAAGAAAAAACACCGAATCGTTCTCTCATCGGCCCCTACAATCTATTGCTGATTTGTACAACGAAACGCTAGCGGTCGCGGTGAACCACGTAGTCCGCGACGGCAAAGAGCGCCTGTCGGCAGGAGGAGTCGGGGAAGGCGGAGAGCGCGGATCGGGCGTCGTCGGCAAACGCCTCGGCCCGATTGAGGGCGTAGGTGATGGAACCATAGTGCTGCATCATCGCAACCACGTCATGCAGCCGATCCGGCGCGGTCTCTGGCGCGGGCGGCGATACGATCTGTTCGCGTTCCGAAGGCGTGCAGTGCGCGAGGAGGTGGAGGAGCGGCAGGGTAACCTTTCCCTCTTCCAAATCTTTACCAAGCGATTTTCCAAGCTGCCGGTCGTCTGCAACGTAGTCGAGCGTGTCGTCGGCCACCTGAAAGGCCAGGCCCACATTGCGTCCAAAGCGCGAGAGCACCGCCTTTTGCACATCCGACGCGCCAGCGACGATGCCGCCAAAACGACATGCCGCAGACAAAAGCGACGCCGTCTTTCGGTCGATAATGCGCAGGTAGGTCTCTTCGGTGAGATCGAAGTCATCGTTGTGGACCAACTGGAGGGTCTCCCCTTCGGACATCTCGCGACAGGTGGCGGAAAAGAGATCGTTGATTTCAAAATTGGCCATCGCCGACACCTGGCAGGCCGCCAGCGTGTAGAGATAATCCCCGACCAAGATACAGACATGATCGCCCCAAACCGCCCGCGCCGACGATGTCCCGCGCCGGGTCTGCGCGCCGTCGAGCACGTCGTCGTGCAACAGGGTCGCCGTATGAACAAACTCGACCACCGCTCCGCCGGTAAGCACCGCCGCCCGGTCACCACCGCCACACAAGTCGGCACTCATCGCAAGCAGCAGCGGGCGAATCCGCTTGCCACCGCTGTTGAGGGTGTACTGCGCGACCTGGTTAATCAGCGGCACCTCGGAATGGGTCGTCTTCCCGATATGGGTCGAAAGCATGTCGAGCGTCTCTTTATATCGCGCCCAAATCGGGGCCATGGTCTCAATTGCTGCCGTCAAAATAGGCCCTCCCGCCACCATGAAAATGGGCCACAGACTAGGCAAAGCCCAAAGCGAAGTCAAGATGTCGAACTGACTTATGTCGTAGATCCGAAGTGACCCATCGGAATCTACCTGAGACATTTTCCTCGCCCCCACAGAACAGATTACCGTAGTTGGCAGGTTTTCAAACCCTGTGCTATGGTGCGCCCCGCTTGACCCGCATTGGGCGGGGTCGTGATGCGGTGCAGCCGTGTCACGGAATATTCACACTGGAGGAGGAATGAAATGAAGATGGTCTATGCGATGGGAATGGTGCTGGCGTTTTCGGGTCTGGTGTTCGCGGGTGAGACCGAAACGAAAATGATGAAGGAGATGGGAAAGGATGCCATGAAAGGAATGGCGCCTGCGATGCCTGCCGTTCCCGCCATACCTGCGATGCCTGGCATGGGGAAGTCGGCCGTCCCAGCTGTTCCCGCAATGCCCAGTCTGGGCAAGTCGCTCGACGCGGCAAAAGACGCCATGAAGAAGGATGTCGCGCCCCACATCATGCCGCCTGGCATGGAGATGGACGACATGGCGGAGGGGATGTCCGAGGAAGAGATGTTGATGGTCGATGAAGAGATGTCGGCCGATGAGATGGATGAAGAGGCCAACCTGCTGATCTCCGAAGGGCAGATGCTTAAGAAGCGGGCCGCAGAAATGCGGGCGAAAGAGAAAATGAAAAGCCTCGCGCCGAAGAAATAGCCCTGATGCGATTCGTCCGGGATGTCGGTTCATCTGGAAGCGGCGCGAATGACGGGGTCGAGGGCGATCTCGAAGGCCACGGTCGGCATGGTGATTTGCCAGCGGGTGAGGACTTCGGGGTGGATTTCGCCGATCAGGCCGATCGGCGTCTCTTCGGGCAGCAGGCGGATTTCCCCGACGCGCCCGTCGATGAAGGTTGGGTGGGTCGTCGGCGAGAGGCGGATCGACATTCCTAATCCGGTAGCAAGATTTTCAAGCCAGACCTGCAGCGTCGAGAAGTCGGCGTTTGTCGGCGCGGAGAAGGCGGCGGCCAGGTGGAGCCGCGTATCGGCGCAATGCCGATTATCCGACGTTTGGGCGACTTCCCCGATCTCAAAAATGTGGTGCGGGTAGGTCGCCCCCGCGCTCGCCCCTTCCACGCGCATCAGCGACGGCAGGAGCGATGGCCGCAAGAGCGTATACCGATCGGTCATCGGATTATCGATCTCCACCGCCACCCGATCCAACTTCTCCACCGCCGATGTCTCCGTAACCCCCACCATCCGCTCAAACATCTCTTCCCGCGATGCCAGCACGTTCGACATGACCTCCTGAAAACCGAGGCCGACGAGCAGGTCCCTAACCCTGTCGCAGAATTGTTCCACCGCGTCGAGGCTGCCGACCGTGAAGGTCTCCGGCATTTTTGGAAGGAACGTGTCGTATCCACGGCTCATCGCCACGTCTTCGATAACATCGACCGAATGGAGCAGATCATCGCGATACGGCGGCGGCGTCACGACCAGCGTTGTCCCTTTTGCCTCGACCGCGTGACCGTAGCGAACGAGCCACATCGCCGCTTCCTCCGCAGGGATCGCCTCACCCAGACATCGCTCAATTGCGGCCATCTCTACCGGCACGGGCGCGACAAAATTGTATGGGGTGCGGATCGTCTTGCCGAGCGGGGTTTCGGTGGGGTAGCAGACCTCAACAGAGCCGATCCGCCCCGACCGGTCGGCCAGGTTGCAGGCAAAGATGTTCAGGGCGAGGAGCACCATCTGCAAGTGATCCCCCGTCACCTCCACGAGCAGGGCATCGTCGCCGACCTGCACCTCGCCGATCTCGCGACTATTGATGATCGGCGGGAAGGAGAGAATTGATCCGGCGGCGTCGCGGAGGATCGGATAACACGCGGCCCCCTTGAGCGTGTCGGCGTGGGCGATCCCTTTCGGATGACGCGCCAGAATGTCGGCAAGGCTCATCGGTTCATTGAACCCGAGCGGGATAAAGCGGGTCTGGTCGGGGTCGGCCAGTTCGTACCGGACGGGAAAGTCTATTTTGGACAGGCGATAGAGGCCGATGGAGACGCGCTTCCGCTTCTGGCCAAAGAGGTCGGCGAGTTTTTCCTGCGCCTGAATCATCTGCGCCAAAATGGCGTCGGTGACGACCATCCCATCCACGGTGCAGGCGGCAAGCCAGGGACGAACGGCCGCGATCTCCGGCGCGACAATGATCTGCCGTTGAGTCGGCAGGTCGAAAAAAGGGTATACCGGCCGGGCGTCGTGGTCGGCGGCGCAGATGCGAATCTGGCGCGCAACCCCCTCCACCGACCAAAGATCGGGACGGTTGCTGTCGGCGAACTCAATCTTGACCGCGTCGCGGTTGCGATCAAACGCCTTCACCTCCCCCTTCACCCGAAGGAGCAAGCGATCCAATCTGTCGGCATCGACCGACCGGCCGATCAGCGCCTCAAAATCTTTTAAGTGAACGTCAATCGTTGGCATGATCGTACATTACGGCACCTGAACGGCACTTTGGCGGATTGTGAAAAACCGATCATAAAGCGAAAAGTGTGCGTAGTCGTTGCTGGACTTGGGTTTGGAAGTTCGGGGTCAGGACGCCCAATTGCCGCTGAATGCTCGCAGCAGAAACCGTCACCATGCGATGTAATCGTAATGTGGAGCGAACGCGCAACCCGGAACGTTCAAAATCTGCGCTGCCGGGATCAAGCAGCACATCGGTCGGTTCCAATTTGGGGGGCACGGCGCTTGTGATAAACGCGAGCACCACATGACGATGTGCGCCGAGTGCGTTGGTGAGACATACCGCCGGTCTGACCTTGCTACCGGAGAGGTCGTCGAACGGAAACGGGACCAATACAACGCTATACCGCATCGTGGAATGGCTCGCCGTCGGCGGTGGTGTAGATGTCCTCGGCAGGGTCGGCGAGAAATGCGAAAGCATCGCTCAATGCCGCCGCTCGCAACCAAACCGCCTCGGAATCCGCGTCGGACGTGAAAGGAAGCAGCGTCACCATGAGGCTGGCGTTTGCGGGCAGGTCGTACGGCTCATCAAGAACGATGTGCTCGCCATCGTAATGGGCTTGCAGTGCGATCGTCGGCATGTCGGAAAGATACCGGATGCTCCGATTCAGAGCAAGCGGGTCCTCTATTGCGGCCCCAACTTTCGGAATCGACCCCCTACCGGCTGGGGAGATTTGTAAACAGGTCGGTTGCGGCCACCGAGAGGTCGATGAGCGGCGCGGGCCAGATGCCAAGCGCAATCACCCCCGCGATGCAGGCCGACAGCGCCAGTTTCATCGGCGGCGAGATGAGGATCGGCGCGGGATCGGTCGGTTCCAGCGTGTACATTTTTTTCACCACGATCAGATAATAGTAAAACGAAATGACCACATTGATCAGGCCGACGGTGACGAGCAGCAGCAAGTCCTGGTGGACCGCAGCGGCAAAGATATAAACCTTTGCCAGGAACCCGGCCAGTGGTGGCACGCCCGCGAGTGACAGGAGAAAGAGCAGCATCGCAAAGGCCAACAGGGGGGAACGCCGGTGGAGGCCGGCCAGGTCGTCGATGTCGTCCCGTTGCGTCCCACCGGCGACGGTGATCACCACGATGAACGCGCCGAGGTTCGCGAACAGATAGGCGAGCAGATAAAAAAGGAGGGAATCGCCGCCCATCTTTGAGGCGGCGGCGACGCCGATGAGGATGTTGCCGATTTGCGCGATGCCGGAGTATGCCAGCAGCCGCTTGGCGTTTGTCTGCGCGATGGCGGTGACGTTGCCGTAGGTCATCGACAACATTGCCATCACCACGATGAGCCAGCGCCAGGTCTCAGGCGATCCGCCGAGCATGGTGAAGGCGATCCGCAAAATGAGGGCGAACGCCGCCGCTTTCGGCACGATGGAGAGGTAGGCCGTCACCGGCGTCGGCGCCCCTTCGTACACGTCGGGTATCCAGGCGTGAAACGGCACCGTGCCGATCTTGAACCCCAGCCCGACAAAGACGAACAGCAGGCCGAGGATGAGGCCGAACGACGATTGCGGCGGCACCTTTGCGATGTCGTCGAACAGGATGCTGCCGGTGGCGCCGTAGATCAGGCTGATGCCATAGGCAATCAGCGAGGCCGCCAGAACGCCTAAAATGAAAAACTTGATGGCGGCCTCGTTCGACCGGGCCTCCGTCCGCAGGTAGGCCACCAGAATGTAGAAGCCGAACGCTGCGAACTCCAGAGAGATAAACAGGGAAAGGAAGTCGTTCGCCGAGGCCATGAACATCATCCCCAGCGCGGTGAACAGGATGAAAAAATAATACTCCCCGCGAAAGTTCGGATAGGTGTCGACGGCGTCGAGCGAGGCGAGGAGGGGGAGGATCGTGGCGACCACAATGAAGAGTTTGAAGAAAACCGCGAGGGGATCGAGGATGAACATCCCGCCGAAGAGGGTGCCGCGCGCATCTGCGATGCCGATGAGCATCAGCCCGACGGGGCACAGGCCCGCGATGGAAAGATAGCCGAGGCCCCGCTTTGAAAAACGGGGCCAGATCAGGTCAATCGCCAAAACGACGCAGCAGAGCAGCGTCATCCAGAGTTCAGGGGCTAAAAGGGTCAGGTCCATCGGCAGCATACTTCACACTCTACCAAACGGTTTGAGATACCCCACCCGAACCCCCAGCGTCAAGATAATTGAGGGATCGGTGTCCGTCGATCAGGTCCGCACCGGCTCAGACGACATCTCGAACACGTCCTTCTCGTGTCCGTCGATCAGGTCCGCACCGGCTCAGACGACTGCTGCCTTCTGAACCTCTTGGTGTGCAGGCGGTTGAGGGGCCATGTGCGAGCGCGACCCGAATCTGCGGGGCCACACCGTTCAACGCCCACGTCAACGCGGTCATAACTCCTTTGAAATCAGCGTATTTGAGTGCTGCGAGCGCCACCTGCCTCCACCAACACCACCTTCGCGCTCGCGGACCCAATTATCAAAGAGCCACCGCCTACCGGCGCACAACCAATCGACTCCACGGTGCCAAGCCCATTGAAGGGGAAGACACATACACCGTGGTTTCCTACCTCCTGTAGAGGCGGGCTGCGTATATCGCGTCGCAGGCCGCAAGTCAAACAACCACCATGCCGCTGTCCTGTTCGGGGAGCGCTTGCCCGATCACCGTCGCCGCCTTCCGAGCGCCTTCCTCATTCGGCCCGAGGTCCACGATCATCGTCTGGTCTTCCTTCAGGTTCATTTGCTCCTCAAGGTCGGATTGTAACCGCACCAG
>Ga0247727_10004052_pt1 | contig 31583 bp, 32 predicted proteins | sample WisWelCaveWW1625_FD_202498 | JGI IMG/M metagenome (GOLD analysis project Ga0247727, IMG submission 202498) | Biofilm microbial communities from Wishing Well Cave, Virginia, United States - WW16-25 | ecosystem: Environmental > Aquatic > Deep subsurface > Groundwater > Cave microbial mat | place... | reverse complement strand
CCCGGTGTACTCGTCCGGCTTGAGCCGCCGCGCCCGGGCCCGCTCGGCGAGCTCCTTCGCCTCGCGCGCGATGTCGAGCAGCCCCTTCCGGTCCGCGAACCGGATGACCGGAGTGATCAGGCCGTCCTCGACCGCGACCGCCATACCGATGTGCACGTCGCCGTGGTAGCGGATGTGGTCGTCCATCCACCACGCGTTGACGGCGCCGTGCTGGCGCAGCGCCAGCGCGACCGCCTTGATGACGATGTCGTTGAAGCTCACCGCGTACGCGTCGCCCCTCGCCTTGAGCGCGGTCCGCGCCTCGGCGGCGCGCTCCATCTCGATCTCGCTGGTCAAGAAGAAGTGCGGGATCGGGCCGATGGACTGGACCAGCCGCTTGGCGATGGTCTTCCGGATCTGCGTGAGCGGGATGTCCTGGAAGCCTGAGGCTGGGCGGCTAGGCGGCTGGGCGGCCAGGCGGCTGGGTGATGGAACGGCCGCAGCGGTGCCCGCAGACTCGATATCGCGCTTGATGACCCTGCCGCCGGGGCCGCTGCCCGCGACGCCGGAGAGGTCGAGCCCCTTTTCCTCGGCGAGGCGGCGCGCGAGCGGCGAGGCTTTCGTGCGCCCGTCCCCGGGCGGTGGCGGGACAGAGGGGACAGAGGGCGGCGGGACAGCGGGGACAGGGGACGGCGGGACGGGCACAGGTGTCGGGGCGCCCTTCACCGTCGCCTGTCCAGCGGGCCCCGCCGTCCCGCTGATGCCGCTGATGTCTTCGTCCGGCGCGCCGATGATCGCAACCAGCGCGGTCACGGGCACGGTCGAGCCTTCGGGCAGCACGATCTTCCGCAGCACGCCGTCGGCGCGCGCCACCAGGTCCATCACCGCCTTGTCGGTCTCGACCTCCGCGATCGTCTCGCCGGCCTTGACGGCGTCGCCCTCCTTTTTCTTCCACGCGACGAGGCGGCCCTCCTCCATCGTCGGCGAGAGCGCCTCCATCACGACTTTGGTTGCCATGGCGCGCTCCCGCTACGAGCGGTAGAGGACCTGGCGGGCGGCCGCGGCGACTTTCGCCGCATCGGGCTTGGCGAGCTTCTCGAGCTGCTTGTTGTACGGCATCGGCACGTCGGCGCCCGTCACGCGCACGACCGGCGCGTCGAGATCGTCGAAGCACGCATGTTGCAGCTCGTAGGCCACCTGTGCGCCGACGCCGCACATGGGCCAGCCTTCCTCGACCACCACGCAGCGGTTGGTCTTCCGGACCGACTCGGCGATCGTCGCGATGTCGAGCGGCCGGATGGTGCGCGGGTCCACGACCTCGGCGCTCACGCCGTCTTTGGCCAGCTCCTCGGCGGCCCGCAGCGCGACCGTCACCATCTTGGCATGCGCCACGAGCGTCACGTCGGTGCCCGCGCGCTTCACCTCGGCGACGCCGAGCGGCACGACATGCTCGCCGTCGGGCACCTCGCCCTTGGTGTTGTAGAGCATCTCGCCCTCGATGAACACCACCGGATTGCCGTCGCGGATCGCGCTCTTCAGCAGCCCCTTCGCGTCGGCCGGCGTGGCCGGCGTCACGACCTTGAGGCCGGGCACGTTGGCGTACCACGACTCGAAGCTCTGCGAATGCTGGGCGCCGAGCTGCAGCGCCGCGCCGCCCGGCCCGCGGAACACGATCGGGATCGGGACCTGGCCGCCGCTCATGTACAGGAGCTTCGCCGCCGAATTGACGATTTGATCGAGCGCCAGCAGCGCGAAGTTCCAGGTCATGAACTCGATGACGGGCACGAGCCCCGCCATCGCGGCGCCGACGCCCACGCCCGCGAACCCCAGCTCGGTGATCGGCGTGTCCACCACGCGCATCGGCCCGAACTCCTCGAGCAGGCCGCGGCTGACCTTGTACGCGCCCTGGTAGACGCCGACCTCTTCGCCCATGAGAAACACGCGCGGATCGCGCCGCATTTCCTCGCGGAGCGCCTGGTTCAGCGCGTCACGATAGGTCAGGGTCGGCACGCGTCAGCCCGTGGTCACGTGGGTGAACAGCTCGGCCGGGTCGGGGTCGGGGCTCTCCTCCGCGAACCGGATCGCGTCCTCGACCTCGGCGTTCACGTCGGCCTCCATGGCCTGCCACTGCACCGCGTCGAGCATCCGCGCCTCCTCGAGGCGTTTGCGGAACGTCGCCAGCGGGTCGCGCTGCTTCTGGTTCTCGACCTCTTCTTTGGTGCGATAGTGGCCGTGGATCGGGTCGGACATCGAGTGACCCATGAAGCGGTAGGTGCGGATCTCCAGCAGCGTCGGCGTCTTCTCGTCGCGCCCGCGCTGGGCCGCCCGCGCCACCGCGTCCCGCACCGCCAGCACCTCCATCCCGTCCACCGTCTCGGCCGGCATGTCGTAGGCGCAGGCGCGGGCCGCCACGTCCCAGATGGCGCTCGCGCGCTCCAGCGCCGTGCCCATCCCGTAGCGGTTGTTCTCGCAGACGAAGATCGCCGGGAGCTTCCACACCGCCGCCATGTTCAGCGCCTCGTGGAAGGCGCCGTTGTTCACGGCCGCCTCGCCGAAGAAGCCGACGGCGACCCCCGACTCGCCCTTGTACTTGATCGCGAACGCCGAGCCGGCCACCAGCGGAATGTGGCCGCCGACGATCGCGTGCCCGCCGAGGAAGCCCTTCTCGGCGTCGAACAGGTGCATCGAGCCGCCCTTGCCCGAGCTGCAGCCCGTGGCCTTGCCGAACAATTCGGCCATCACGGCGCGCGCGCTCAGGCCGCGCGCCAGCGCCTGGCCGTGCTCGCGATAGGAGCAGAAGATCAGGTCACCGGACTTGAGCGCCGCCATGGAGCCCACCGCCACGGCCTCCTGGCCGATGTACAGGTGGCAGAACCCGCCGACCTTCCCGAGCGCGTACTGCTCGCCGGCGCGCTCCTCGAAGCGGCGGATGAGCAGCATCTCGCGCAGCAGGCGGCGCATGTCCGCCGGGTTCTCGCCCGCCAGCGCCTTATCGGTCACGGCGGCGGCGGCGCGCTGAAGCTCCCGGGTCGGTCTCCTGCTGGTCGCCATCGGAGGGGGGGATCGCGCGGATCAGGCGGTGGCGCCGGCCCGCTCGGCCTGCTCCCACGCATGGTAGGAGGATCGCACCAGCGGTCCGGCTTCCACGTGCCGGAACCCAAGGCCGTGGGCGAAGTCCTTGAGCGCACCGAACTCCTCGGGCGTGTAGAAGCGCGCCACCGGCATGTGGTCCGCCGAGGGACGCAGGTACTGGCCGATGGTGAGGATGTCGCAGCGGACCGCGTGGAGGTCGCGGATCGCGGTGAGCAGCTCGTCCCACTGCTCACCCAGGCCGACCATCAAGCCGGATTTCGTGAGCATGGCCGGATCCATCGCCTTGACGCGCGTCAGCAGCTCCAACGCCCGCTGGTAGCGCCCGCCGGGCCGCGCGATGCGGTAGAGGCGGCTCACGGTCTCGAGGTTGTGGTTCAGGATGTCGGGCCGGGCTTCGACTACGATCCGGAGCGCCGGCTCGCTGCCCTTGAAGTCCGGGATGAGCAGCTCGATGGAGGTATCGGGGGTGCGCGCGCGGGTCTCGTGCACCACCGCGGCGAACTGCTCCGCGCCGCCGTTGGGCAGGTCGTCGCGGTCCACGCTGGTGACCACGATGTGCCGCATCCGCATCACGGCCACGGCCTCTGCCAGGCGGCGGGGCTCGTCCACGTCGAGTGCTTTGGGTGTGCCGTGCGCCACCGCGCAGTAGGCGCAGTTCCGGGTGCAGACGTCGCCCAGGATCATGAACGTCGCCGCCCGGTGGTCCCAGCACTCGCCGATGTTCGGGCAGTGGGCCTCTTCGCACACCGTGTGCAGCCGCAGCTCGGAGAGCAGCCGCCGCACCTCGCCGAACGTGGCACCGCCCGGGGCCTTCACCTTGAGCCACGGCGGCTTGCGCTCGAAAGGCCGGTCGAGCTTTGCCGCGGGCGGCGGGTGGGGTTGGAGGACGGGGAGGCGGGTCGCCATCGCGGCGGAAAGATACGCGGGCGCTGGTGGGCGGCCAGGGCGAATCAACCGGATGGTTGAGGGAGCCCAACGCCGAGGGCGGAACCGGGGGGCCGTCCGTTATCGCGACGCGTAGTGAGAGCAGCGAATCGAATCTCCGCCGCGGCCTAACGTCTTGAGGCTGAGCTGCGGCCGGCAGCCTGGCCGAGCTGGCGCGGCCCAGGGTGCGCGCACGCTGCGCGGTTCGCATTGCCGTGACGTCTACGGCGCGGGTCGCGCCTCGCGCCAGCGAGGCCCGCCGGGCCGGCAACTCCAACCCCATGCTAGACGGCGCTGACCAGCGGTCAAAGCGCGCCAGCAAGCCACCGCACCATGTTGAGGCACAGGAGCGGATTCTGCGCACCGCTGGGGTGACTCATTGCCAGGGGTATGGCTGCGGGACCGTAGAGTTGCGCGGTACAGAGTGTGACGTCCCCAAAGAAGACGATGCGCCCCGCACCCCATTGCCGTGTACCGGCCAGGAGCCATCCCTCGATGCTGAATCTTGGCCACTCTTGCTCCGGAATCTCAGGAAGTGCCTGACCCATATCGCCAAGAAAGACCCAGCCTGTGCCGCGTGGCCCGAACAGGAGCACCGGCTGGATCCACGCTGAGGGGAAGAATGCACCCGCGCCATGCGTTGCTATGGAGTCGATGCGCTCGCTGGGTCGGCGCCCGCGGAGAATCAGGTGGTCCGCCATTAGGCCGTCGGCTCGGCGAACTATTTCGGGGTAGTTGCCCTGAGGCGTTTGATCTGCCCATGCGTCGAGGAGCTGGACGCCCAGCAAGGCAGCCAAGCCCGCGGCGGCGCCCGCAGCGGGTGCGTGGTCCCAGAAAAGCAGGAGGGCACCTCCGGACCGGACCCACCGGACCACCGCGTTCATCTCCGCCCTCGAATACGCGGACGCGTGCGGGTAAGCCCAGAGGTCGTCAGCCTGGGGGCCGGCCCGACCGCTGCCAAGAATCAGGATGGCGCACGCCTCGAGTGTTTCGCGACTGATCGCTTGCGTGAACCGCTGCGGTCGGAAGCCGTCTGACCGCAGCACCGAGACGAACGGCGCAAAGAGCCGACCGAGGCTATGCACGTTGTGGTGGGTCTCGTCGACACATACGCGCGGGCCATTGCCCAGCGGAAAGGCAGGGTCAGGGTTTTCGAAACGGAAGGCCGAATCGTTGACTTGCTGGCCCGTGGCGGACGACGGTGCCATGATGCAGAGAGCCATCGCCGAGGCCATGCCCACGACGCGACGCCGATGCAGGGTCATGGCGATCCTCATGCGCCGTCTAACGCGCGTCGCGCTTAAGCTGCGGGCCGCGCGCGCAGCACGCCGCAGCGGACCCACACCAATGTATAGCGCGCGGACCGACAGCTTCAAGCATGTTAGGCCGCATCGTACACCGTACTAGCGACTCGCCGCCTTCGCCGGCGGCCTCCGCATCGTCGTAATCATGAGCACGCTCAGCAGGACGCACGCCGTGCCCGCCACGGTGCGGGGGCCGAGCGGCTCGCCGGCTGCAAAGTAGCCCAGCAGGACGGCGACTACTGGGTTGACGTAGGCGTAGGTGCCGACGCGGGTGGGCGACTGGTGGTGGATCAGCCAGATGTACGCCGTGAACGCCACGATCGAGCCCGCGACCACGAGGTAGAGCAGCGCAAGCCACGCGGCCGGCGACACCGCTCGCGGATCGAAGCCACGCGTTTCGCCCAGGGCTGTTGCCGCCAGCGCGAGCCACACGCCGCCCGCCAGCATTTGCGCCCCGGCGCTCATCGTCTTGGACCCCGGCAGCGGCAACCTGCGGGTGAGCACCGATCCCAGCGACCAGCTGAACGAGGCAATCAGCAGCGCGCCGGCGCTGATGCGGTCCACGGCGGCGCCTCCGAGGCCCATCGAGCTACTGGTCAACACTGCCACGCCCGCAAGCCCCAGCGTTAGCGCGGCGCCTAAGCGCCAAGAGAGGCGCTGAGTGCCGAGGACCACAATCTCGGCCAACGCGATAAACGCAGGGATGGTAGCCTGCATGACAGCCGTCACGCCCGAGGGAATGCGCGTTTCGGCCCAAAACACAAGCCCGTAGTTCGAGAGAAAGATCAGCATGGCGAGTAGGAACGAGGAGCGCCACTCACGGGGCGTGGGCGCGGCTACGCCCCGGACGCGCAGCCATACCACCATCGCGCCGCCAGCGAGCAAGAAGCGCAGCGCGGCCAGCAGGAAAGGTGGGACCTCATGAACGCCGATCCGTATGGCCAGGAACGTCGAGCCCCAGACCAGGTAGATCGTTGCGAAAGCAAGCAGCGTCTGCCAGATCGGGGGTCGATTCACGGCTCGAATCTAACGATCGAGTGGGGCCCGTGCGGAAGTTAGCGCTGGGTGCCGGTTCTCAGCGGGTTCACATCCTCGGGACTGAGACAGAACGATGCGGCCTAACGTGATGCGCTTCAGTTGCGGGCGAGCCGGCCGCGCCAGCAACCGGCGGTATCCACCCCAATGGTGCCCGGCGAGCCCGGCAACTGCAAGCACTTGTTATGCGGCCACGTCCGGAGCCAGCGGACGCGCACGCCACGCGGCGCCGTGAACCATCACGAACCAAACGCCAGCGGCATAGATCGGGAGTTGTACCTCAAGCTCGCCGCGCGAGACGTGCACCGCGAAGCCGCCCAACAGCACGAGGAGAAGCGCAATCGCGCCGACGCGGAGCGTTTGGGGAATCAGGAAGAGCACGGCACCGATTCCCTCAAGTGCAACCAGGAACCCCAGGTGGAGATCAGGGCCGCCGTGCTCGCGCGTCACATGCAGGAGGGTCTGTAGCGTCCCCACCAGGATTCCAAGACCGAGTGCCAAGTGAAGAACTATGAAGGCGCGACGTACGGATAGACTGGCCATGTATTAACCTCCACCGGGCGGTGGTAGTGGCGGCATAACTCATTATGGACCATCGGGCGGACCCCCGCCCGAACGCATAACCACGGAATACGGTACCGCCCGCAGCATAATCCGGAAAGGCTGCATAGATCTCTGGTGGCCAAGCACGTGTCCCATCACGCCTTGCGCCACCGCCAGGCGCCCTGGGCCCCGTCGAAGGCCGCGTGGCGGTCACGACCGCCGGACACCTGACACTGCCGGCGCGGCCCACACCCGCCTCGCTCCTGGATTCGGCCGCGCGGAATGCAGGAAGCTCGGTTTAGGCCGCAGAAGGCGCGCGAGAACTTGCGGCGGAAGGACCCGCGCCCCCCCGCGGCCAACTGGGTCAGCCCGCCTGCGGCCCCACTTGATTCGCCGCTGCCGCACCTCACCGGGAACCTGGGTAGCTCACCGGTAGCCCCCGCGCCTCCCGCCGCTCAGCGAAGAACCGCGCCAGGTCAGCCAGTTCCTCGATCACGACCAGCTTCTCACTGAAGGACAGGGCCAGGAAATCTCGGTGCTGCCGCCGCCGGCTGCCCTCCCACGTCGCGACGGACCAGTCCTCGACCTCAGCCATCTGCCGCCTCTCCCTGGAAGGTGCCTAACGCGACAGGCTGCGGCGTCGACGGGCACATTCTCGTCAAGCAGGACGTGCACGCGTCAGCAGAGAGTCTCGCGCCATGTCGAGCGCAGCGATCGCCTGCTCACGCTTCACCGTCGGGACCTGCCGGAGGAGCTCGTCCAGGGTCTCGCCGCCCTCCAGGTAGTCAAACAAGGACTGCACCGGCACCCGCGTGCCGACGAAGACCGGATCAAGTGACCCGCGCTTGCTGGTGAATCTGCCCATGTCCTACCCTGGTAAGGGCCGCAGCATCGTTCAAGGACGGTCAGGGCGGCGGCCGGCGGTGGTGTTGACGTAGAGGGTGGCGCAGCATAGAATCAGATTCATGGCCAAAAAATCAGATCGCTCCATACGTGAGCGCCGGGTCTCGGCGACCCGGGCCAGCCGCGCGTTCTCCAAGCTGCTCGATGAAGTCGAGGCCGGGAAGTGCTTCCTGATCGAGCGGCGGGGTCGTGACGTGTGCGCAATGGCGCCCCCGGTGACGACGGGTCGCCGGGCCTCCGAGTGTCTCGCCCTGCTCCGGGATCGCGCAGCGATGGCGCCGGACGATCGGTTCGGCGACGACCTGCTCGCGATCGTCGCGACGGAGGTGAACGAGGGGCGCCCGACGTGGGACTCCTGATCGACTCCACGGTCATCATCCACGCCGAACGCAAGCACCTGAGCCCGGCGGACCTCGTCGCCGAGCTCATCGAGCGATGGGGCGACGTCGAGCTGGGCATCTCCGTGATGAGCGCGGCGGAGCTGTTCCACGGCTGCCGGCGGGCGGAGACGCCGGCGCGGCGGGTGCGGCGCGAGGAGTTCGTGGAGGCACTCCTGGGAGCGATTCCGACCGCGCTCGTGACGCTGGCTGTCGCCCGGCTGTTCGGTGAGCTGGACGCGCGGCTCAGTGCCCGTGGCCGCCGGATTCCGACGTCCGATCTCCTGATTGCCTGCACGGCGTTGGCCCGCGGAGACGACATCGTCACCGGCGACCGTCGCCACTTCGACCGGGTACCGGGGCTGACCGCGCACGCGTTGTCCTAGCGACCGCGGACGCCGCGAAGGGATGAGTTGATGCCGGCTACGTGGACCGTCGAACGCACCACCCACCGCCGCTTCCCGTTCCGCGTCGCGATCGAGCAGGACGGCCGGCTGCTGCTGGCCGTGCGTGCCCAGTCTGCGTGGCCGGGCCCCGGCCAGCAGGTCTTCTGCCTGCGTGAGCGCCACCTCGATCCCGGTGAGCCGCTCGAACCAGTCGAACAGGTTCGCGTCGCCCACCTCGGCCGCGTGGGCCGCAAACTCACCGTGGTCCTCGACCGTCCCATCCGCAAGCGGTGCGAGTTCCTCACCGTAGCCAAGGTGTCGGTGCGGGACGGGCGGACCTACGAGCAAGTCTTCTTCCGGACCGAGTCGGGCATCCGGGCCCACCGCTCGCGGGCCCGCGTTGAGCTGCCTCCGTCGCTTCGCGACGGCGTGTCGCTGACCATCATGGTGGATTCCGGTGAGCGCTACCCGTGGCGATTCCCGGAGGCGACGGTCCTGCGCCGCAAGCTGGACGCCGGCGACTACGCTCTGATGGAAGACGGCCGCACGCTCGCCGTGGTCGAGCGCAAGTCCTTCAACAACCTCCTGGGCGACCTCGGCGCGATCCAGGCGCTGCACCACCAGCTCGAGAACCTCGAGAGCCTGGGGTGTGCGGCCGTGGTCATCGAAGCGCAGTACGGCGACTTCCTCGACCCGCGCCGCCTGGCCGGACGCTGGCCGCCGGCCCACATCGCCCGGACGCTCGCCGAGCTGTCGGCGCTGCACCTGCGCCTGCCGGTGGTGTTCGCCGGGAATCGCAAGCTGGCCAACGCCTGGTGCGCGCAGTTCTTCGCGGCCTGCGCCGCGCGCGAAGCCGCCCCGCAGCTGAACCTGGTTCGGGAGACGCTGGCGCGCTACACGCCGGAGCCGCGTGAGCCCGGTCTCGAATTACGCATCCGGCAGGCGATCATCGAGCGGGCGGGCACGGCCTTCGCCTTCACCGAGCTGGCCCGGGGCCTCGAGGATGTTCCGGAAAACCGCATCCGTCGGGTCCTCGCGCACCTCCACGCCGAGGGCCGCGTGGCGCGGACCGGACGCGGCCGCGGCACCCGCTGGCACGTCCCGTCCTGATGTCAGGCCGGCGGCCGACCGCAGGGCCGCCGGCTGTCGCCTAGAACCAGACCCTGATCCCTGCCACCGGCCCCGTGAACGCCGGCGCCGACCCGACCTTCATGTAGTGCCAGCCCGCCTGCAGCTCGATGCGGCCGACGAACACCGACCCCGTCGCGTCCACTTCGCGGAACGTGAAGTAGTCGTCGCCCGTCCAGGAGAGCGAAGCAAGGCGGCCGTTCAGGTTGATGCCGAGCGGGCGGACCGGAAGGACCCGGAGCCCCAGCTCGGCCTCGGGTCCGTAGGCGTCGCCGCCCCCGCGGACATCCACACCACGTATGCCCGCGGCAACCAGCAGGCTCGCACGGTCGCCGAGCCGCGGCTGCACGCCGGCGGTCGCGTGCCAGGTCTGCAGGCGGTCGGTGCCGCCGGCGATCGGCTCCACGTACTGCGCGTAGGTGAACTCGCCGTGGAATAGGCGATGGACCCCCTGCAGCGAGAAGCGGCCCGCCTGGACCTCGGACTCGCGGTCGCCGAAGAACTGCCCGCTCAGGGTGCCGTACCCCCGTCGGCCCGGCGCGTCGTTCTGCACGAACGTGCTTCCGGACAGGCTGGGGCCCGCGTAGGGGTAGTCGAGATAGGTCTGACCGAAGGCCGGCTCCGAGTCCTCGTCGACCTCACGTGCCTCACCCTCGTCATCCGGGCGATGGAAGCGCGGGTAGTACGCGGGGTACCACCAGCCGCCGTGGTACCAACCCCAATAGCCGCGATGCCAGCCCCAGGAGTTGCAGCTCCAGCACGTGTCGATCCAGACGCCGCGCACCCTGCGCACGCCGCGGCTGGTGCGGATGTCCGCGGCCGCGCGGGCGCGGTCGCGCACAGCACCGATCTTGCCGGTCGACGCGCGCGCGCCGCCGGGCTCCGGGGCGTTGGCCAGTGCGTCGGCCCCGCGGGCGCGCGTCGTCGCGGTGTTGTCGTCGCCGCGCCGGGGCGTCGCGCGTTCACCGTTGTCGCCACCGCGACGGGTCGCGGTTCCACCCGAAGAGGCGCGCTCCCCGCCCGAGGAGCCGCGCTGGCCGCCTCCTGACGAGCCACGCTGCCCGCCGCCGCTCGGCTGTTGACGGCCGCCGCCGGACGAGGACCCGCCGGTGGTGCGGCGCTGCGCCGCGAGGTCGGTGATGCCGGCCAGTGCCAGCGTGCCGACGATGGCTATGGCGATTCGGTCGATGCGCATGAGTCGTTCCTCCCGCCTCCAATAACGCATTGGCCGTGCCACACACGGGTTGCTGCTAAGTTGTTGTGTGGCAACCACATGGGTGGTTTGATGTAGCTATGGTGTCTGACCACTGGCGAGGACACCGACGACGTGGCGCGAGGACAGCATCAGTCCCCGGGCGGGAGTTGTCGCCGCCGGGCCTCCTCGAGCCGAGCCTCGATGGCGGGATCTACTAGCAGGTTGTCGGCGATGTCGGCCAACTCCTCGGCCTGCCGCCACTGCCGCTCCAGCTCTTTCAGCTCGGCCTGCTCGTCCACCGCCATCTCGAGGGCGAGCGCTTCGGCGCCCACGAACTGGCCGAGCCGCCGCTCGAGCCGGATGCTGGTCGTGAGGAAGGTGTCCGGGCCGCCGTGCCGCTCGAGGTATTCCGCGGCCGCCTCGGCCTTCTTCTTGATGGCCTTCTTCTTCTTGAGATTGAGATACGTCATGCCGGTGCGCAGCGCACGCTCGGCGTCCGCGCCCTGGAGCATCGCGCCGTCGCGATGGCAGTGGGGGCACGACACGAGCAGCGCGAGGTCCTCGTGACTGGTCTTCGTGAGGCGTGCGTGTTCGATGTGTTTCGACCGCAGCACCATCACGGCGCCGCAACGTTCGCACTGGGGCATCTCGACCGGCACTTTGCGGTTCCCGACGATCATCGTCGTGACGCCGTCGATCATCCCCGGCAGGTTGCCCATCATGGCCGCGATGCCGCCGCCCGCCGCGGCGTTGAGCGCCACGGTCGCGCCGACGGCCACCACCGCGACCGGCACGTAGATCTTCAGCATTTCGCGGCGACGTGCCTTCATCCGCTCGCCGTAACGCCAGGTGGCCATCTCGACCCGCGGCGGCCGCCCGATCTGCACGAGGTCGTAGCCGGCGAGCCGAAACAGCGTGACCTGATCGCTCGCAGCGGCGGCGCGCCCGCTGGCGGCCATCTGCTGGAGCGTCCCGATGGTGTCGAGGCGGGTGTCGTAGGGGGAGAGGTTCCAGCGGCTGCAGCGCTGACAGATCACCCACGCGCGGCTCTTCCAGGCGTCGAACGCGAAGCGGCGCCCGACCCCGAGGCCGGACTGGCCGCCGTCGCCGCCCAGCGAACCCGCGCAGAAGGCGCATGCGGTGTACACCGGACCCCTCCCGTGGCCGACGCTCGCTGTCCGCTGTCCGCTGTCCGTCAAACCTCACCCCAGCGCTGCCCGAGGGCCTTTGCGGACAGCGGTCAGCGGACAGCGGACAGCTTCCTGAATCTACCTATGGAATACGGTCCGAGATCTGCCGCCGTTTCTCCGCGCATCACGAGGTCGCGCAGTATCTCTCCGGTGAGCGGCCCCAGCAGAATCCCGTTGCGGCCGTGGCCGGTCCCGTAGAGCAGGCCCTCGACGTCGGGATCGTGGCCGAGGATCGGGAGGCCGTCGGGGGTCATCGGGCGCAGGCCGGCCCACGCCGCGCGTGCCGGTGCGCCGGCCAGGGCCGGCACCATTTCGGCGCAGGCGGCGCGGACCGCGGCGAGCCCCTCCGGCGTCGGCGCGGCATCGTACCCGGCGTGCTCCATCGTCGCGCCCAGCGCGACCCGGCCCTCGCGCGGCACGACGTATCCGCCCGGCCGGAACAACACCTGCGGATTCCAGCCGGCCGGGGCATCCACGAGCAGCATTTGCCCGCGCACCGGCTCGACCGGCAGCGGCCGCGGCAGGCCCGCGAGCAGCGGCGACCACGCGCCGGCCGCGATGAGGGCCCAGCGGCATCGCCACGATCCGGCGGTGGTGCGCACGCCGGTGACGCGGCCCGTCCTGGTGAGGACGTGGGTGGCCTCGGCGGTGACGATGGTGGCGCCCTCGGTGTACGCGAGCGCGCGGAGCGCGGCCGCGAGCGCGCTGGCGTGCACGTAGCCGTCGTCGGGCGTGAGCAGCGCGCCGCGCGCGCACGGGGCCACGCCGGGATGCCGGCGCGCGAGCTCGGGCCCGTCGAGCCACTCGGCGCGGAGTCCGAGCCCGCGCTGCGCATCGCCCTGCGCCGCGAGGGCGGCGGCTTCGGCATCGTCGAGCGCGACCTGCAGGATGCCGCTCGGGTGGTAGCCGATGCGGTGCGCCACTTCCAACGGCAGCTCGGCGAAGAGGCGCCGGTACGCGTCGCGGCCGCAGAGCGCGAGCGGCAGTAGCGGGTCGCCGGCATGCGCCTCGACCTGCGCGGCGAGCATCCCGGCTGAGGCGTCGGTGGCCTCGCCACCCCGGCTGCCGCGCTCGACCAGGAGGACGCGCCGGCCCGCGCGCTCCAGCGCGCGCGCTGCGGCGGCGCCCACGATGCCGCCGCCCACGACGATCACGTCCGCCCAGGGCGTCACGGGGTCACGCCGCGGCGGCGGTTGCGTGAAACCGCGCCGGAACTAGCTTCGTAGGGGGGTCCACCAAAGCGTCGGAGGAATTAGATGTTGAAGAACATCCTGGGCTTCGCTGCGCTGGCGGTTATCGCGATCGTCGTGCTGAAGCTCGCGTTCGGCCTGCTGGGTTTCATCTCGGGCCTGGCCTGGGCGTTGATCAAGCTGGCGCTGATCGGCTTGCTGATCTTCTGGGTGCTGAAGCTCATCGCGCCGTCCACGGCGCGGCGGGTCGAGGAGATGATCAAGGGGCAGAAGGCCTAGGGTCACCACCGCTCGACCGAGCTGCTGTGCACGTGCCGGATACGCCATCCGGCACGTTGTTTTTCCAGGACCACCGTGAGGCGGCCGCGGTCGCTCAGGGCCGGGGTCCGCGCCTCGAAGCGGTAGACCGCCACGACCCACGTCACCGGTCCGGCCACGTGTGTCGACACGGCCTCGAGGAGGGCCGTGCCGGGGCCATTGAGCGCGGCGAGCCGGGGCCGCACGGTCACGGAAATGCCGCCCGCCACGAACGTGGCGTCGGACGCGAGCAGGGTGTCGGCGCCCGGATCGGCTTCGGCTTCGGCGGCGACGAACGCCGCGACGACGGCGCGGGCGGCGTCGGCCTCGACGTCGAGCGTGGCGCGGGGTGCCGCGGTCAGCGTCAGATCGGGCGTGGCGCGCTGGCGGGTGCACGCGGCGAGCGCCGCGAGGAGCAGCGCCGCGCTAGCCCTGGCCGAGCGCCGCATCGACGCCCCACACGAACAACGGGAGCAGGATCTCGTGGTGGCCGGTGACGGCGTAGCCCTTGCCCGAGCCCAGGGTGGGCCGCTCCACCACGTTCATCCGCGGCCGGTAGTGGCGGATCATGTCGAAGTCGCAGGCGGTGAATCCGGTCGGGCGGCCGCCGTCCAGGTTGCGCGCCACGGTGAGCGCCTTGAGGAACACCTCGGGCATGATCACGGCCGAGCCCACGTTGAGCACGACGCCGCCGTCGTGCAGCGCCGACACGCCGGCGGCGAGGCGCTTGAAGTCGCGGAAGCTGGTGGCGCCGAGCGCGGCGCCGTCCGCCTGCGGGTGCTGGTGGATGATGTCGGTGCCGATGGCCGCGTGCACGGTGACGGGGATGTCGAGCTCGAGCGCGCCGATCAGCACGCTGTGCTCGCGACCCGGCAGCCCGGGCTTCCCGGCCAGGTAGCGGCCGAGCGCCTCGCCCATCCCGCGGTCTTCGGCGTGGCCCCGCGCGATCGCGGCGTTCATCTCCTCGCCGGTTTCCCGGGCCATGCCGAACGTGCCGTCGACCAGGCCGGCCGCGACGTCCTCGCTGGTGCCGCCGTAGGCGGCGAGCTCGAAGTCGTGGATGGAGGCGGCGCTGTTCATCGCGAGGTGCGTGATGACGCGGCGCCGCATCAAGTGCAGCAGCAGCGGGCCGAGGCCGGTCTTGATGACGTGCCCGCCGATCTGGACGATCACGCCGCGCTTGCCCGCGGCCTCCGCGGTGGCGCGGATGACGGCCTTGAGGTCGCGCGCGGCGAGGATGTCGGAGAGCGAGGCGAGGAACGCGTCGAACGAGCGATCGGCCGCGGGCGGGTGGGCCAGCAGGCCAGGCTCGACCTTGTTGGCGCGGGCCGCGATGGGGATCGGCCGGACCCGCGCGAGGTCGGCCTCGGGCCAGCGCCGCTCGGCCATCAGCGGCGGCTCGTCAGCTGGATTTCTAGCGTCCCAAACGGCAGGTGGCTGCGGATCTTCACGGGGATGCGCGCCGCGTCGTCGCTGAACCAGATGTACGCCTGGCCGCCTTCCGCGAAGATGCCGCGGCTCCTGAACACCGGCCGGACGACGATGGTCTGGAACCGCCCGGCGGGCACGCTGGTCCGCTGGCGCTGGAGCACGTGGATGGTGACCGGGTTGCGGTCGCGACGGAAATAGCGGTTGAACGAGTAGGTGCGGCCCTGCTCGAGCGGCAGTGCGCGCGCGAAGTAGAAGAACGATGCGTCGTCCAGCGGGTGCTCGACGGTGGCGGCCGTGTCCGCCTCCTGGATCCAGAAGCCGCGCTCGGGGAAGATCTCGTAGCGGCGGTACCGCTGGCGACCGTTCTCCTCGGCGTCCCGGATGAACCGGCGCGACACGAAGTCGCGCACGCCGAACCATGACTGCAGGGAGTCGTTGAGGTCGTACCCGAGCACGCCGCCGCGGAGGGTGAACATCACGCGCCAGGTGGGCTCGCCGCGCACGGTATCGAGCGCCAGCACTTCCATGGTGGCGCGCCCGACCGTGAACAGGCCGAACTTCACGCGGTACTCGAGACGCTCGCCGACCGCCCACGGCACGCTGTCGGGGATCGCGCGGGTCGGCGCCCCCCCCCCGGGCTCCTGCGTGGCCGCGACCGTCGCCAGGGCCCCGGCCAGGACCGCCGTCACGAGCGGCGACCTCACGCGGCGGAGCTGGACGTCGAGGGACCGCCCGGCGGCCGGGGGCGGCCCTTCCGGCCGTTGCCGCGCCCCCCCCCCCCCCCCCCGGCGGCCGCCGCGGCGGCGCCGGCGGTTCTTCCGCTCCGGCGCGGCGCCGGCCGCCGGTTCGGCGGTCTTGGGCTCCTCGGCGTCGGCGCGGACCTCGCGCTCCGGCGGCGCGGCGGGTTCCACGCGGTGCGTCGCCCAGGCCGCGCGCACAGCGTGCCACGCCTCGCCGAGCGGCCGCGCCCGCGATGCCCGCCGCTCGGCGGGCACGGCGCCCGACAGCGGCACCGACTCGATCTTCCGCGCGTGGCGCGCGGCCCGCGCCAGCAGCTCGACGTCGGCCGCCCACCCGTCGCGCGCCAGCAGCGGCCCGCGCCCCGCGTCCTTCAGCATCCGCTCCAGCACCGCCAGGCGGTACGCGCGCAGCGTGCCGACGACCTCGTCGGCCCCGCTCACGCGCGCGCCGCGCCGGGCCAGGCCGAGCAGCGCGCGCGCCGCCACGCCGCCCCGCCGGCCGCCGCGCGAGCCGATGACCACGTCGGCGCCGCCTTCGATGCGCTTGATCAGCTCGGGGATGTCGTCCGGGGACTCGGAGAAGTCGGCCTGGATCGTCACGGCGAGGTCGCGGCGCGGCCGGTCGGTGCGGGCCAGCGTCTCGCGAAACAGGGCCTCGAGGGAGCGCGCGTAACCCTGCGGCTGGCGGTTGGTCAGCAGCGTCATCGGGAGCGCGCGCGCATACGGGGCCAGCACGTCAGCGCTGGCGTCGCGGGAGCCGTCGTCCACGACGATCAGCTGGTACTCGCGATTGAACGCCGTGAAGACCTGCCGGATCTTCCACAGCAGCAGGCCGACGGCGGACGCTTCGTCGCGGGCCGGAACCAGCACGTAGATCATGGCCCAAAGCTAGCCAACGGCCCCTCAGTTCGCCCGGCCCGCGGCGAGGTCCACGGCCCGCACGGCCGCGGCGCGGCTGAGCCCGTTGCGCAGAGCGGGGAAGGTCGCCAGGTGGCGCGACATGTCGAAGCCACGCGTCGCCGAATCGGGCGGCAGGGCGCGCGCGGCGATCGCCCGCGCCTGGGCCCAGACGTCGTCGAAGAGGTCGGCCGTGGCGCGATACCGCGCGCCGCCGCGGAACGGCTCGCCGTGGCCCGGAAGCGTCTCGGTGCTGTCGCCCACCAGCGCACCGAGCCGGCGCAGGGTGGCCGCCCACTCCCCGGCGTAGCCGTCGGCGGCGAAGGGCGGGCCCTGGGTGTTGGTGATGAGGTCGCCCGAGAGCAGCAGGCCCTCGCGCGGCATCTGCACCACCACGTCGCCGGCGGTGTGGCCGCGACCCAGCCAGAACACGCGCAGCTCCTGGCCTCCGCCGCGGTGGAACACGAGGCCGCTGTCCGCGGTGAGCGTGGGCAGCACGAGGCGGAGCGTGCGGTACTCCTCGGCGTACACCGTCCACTCGGCGAGGGCGAGGTCGAGCGCGGCGCGGGCGGAGTCGCCCCGGGTGGTGTCGCGGCGGGCGCGGAGCGCGGCGACCTGACGCTCGGCGGCGGCCAGCTGGTCGCGCACCATCTGCGCGCCCCCGCCCAGCAGCCGCTGGCGCGTGGCGGGATGCGACACGATCTCGACCTCGGGGCCGAAGATGGTGTTGCCGCTCACGTGATCGTAGTGGAAGTGCGTGTTGACCACGTACCGCAACGGCTTGTCGGTCACGCTCCGGATTTCGGCCACGAGCGCGCGCGCGGCTCGGGGCGTGATGTGATCGTCCACGAGGATCACGTCGCGGTCGGTCACCACGAAGACCGAGTTCGCCCCGACCAGGCGGCCCTGGCGGCCGACGGCGAAATACACGCCGGGCCGGACCTGCCGCACCGCGAACACGGTGTCTTCGGCCCACAGGTGGTCGGGATCGGGCGCGCTGCCGCCGCCCGGCAGCGCGGAGGGGAACGCCAGGGCCGCCCCGAAGGCCAGGACGCACAGCGCGCTCAGCGCGAAGCGGCGCGTGGTATGGGAACGGATCATGCGGTCTCCAGGACAGCCGAAAGCGTCGCGCGCAGCTCGGCGAGTTTGAAGGGTTTGTGCAGGAACGGCCGGCCGGTGCCCTCGAGGAACGCCATCGTGTCGTCGCGCACGGTGTCGCCGGTGGCGAACACCACGCGCTGCGCGACCTCGGGGCGCTGCGCGCGCAGGCGCTCGAAGAACTCCCGGCCGGAGAGGCGGGGCATCCGCACGTCCGTGATGATCAGGTCGAACCGGTCGAGCGTGGCGCGCTGAAAGGCGTCTTCGCCGTCGGCGGCGGTCTCGACGCGGTGCCCCCAGGCCTCGAGCGTGGCGCGCATGTAGTGGAGGATGTGGGGCTCGTCATCCACCACGAGGACTCGCGCGGCCTTGAGCCTGGCCGAGCTCGGCCGGGCCTGCGCCTTCTCCGGGGCCACGGCCGGCGGCAGCTCGATGGTGAACGTGGCGCCGCGGCCCGGCGTGCTGTCGAGCGTCAACCGGCCGTTGTGCTCCTTGATGATGCCCTGGCAGATCGAGAGGCCGAGACCGGTGCCCTCGCCCTCGGTCTTCGTGGTGAAAAACGGCTCGAACACCTTCTCCTGCAGCTCGGGCGGGATCCCCGGGCCGTTGTCGGCGATGTCCACGGCGACGCCGCCGAGCCACGGCCGCGCGCGCACGACCACCGTACCCGGCTTGCCCGTCGTGGCGATGGCCTGCGCGCCGTTGTTGATGATGTTGAGGAAGACCTGCTGCAGCTGGTTCGGGCTGCCCTCGACCTGCGGCAGGTTGGGCTCGATGGCGAGGTGGGGCTCGACCTTGAGGCCGATCAGCTGGTTGTTGAGCAGCGCCAGGGTGCGCTGCAGGATCGGCCCGACGTCCATGCGCCGGTGGTCCTGCTCCTGTCGGCGCGCGAACGTCAGCAGGTTCCGCACGATGCCGGCCGCGCGGTTGGCCTCCTGCTGGATGACGCGCAGCGGCTCGGCGAGGTTCGGCGGCATCTGGCCCGTCTCGCCCAAGAAATCGGCGAACCCGAGCACCGACGCCAGCGGGTTGTTGAGCTCGTGCGCCACGCCGGCGATCAGCTGGCCGATGGCCGACAGCTTTTCCGATTGCACCAGCTGCCCCTGCAGCCGGCGCGTATCCGTCATGTCCTCGATGATCAGCACCACGGCGTCGAGGCCGGCCACCCGGTGCGCACGCACCGCGTAGGTGCGCTTGTCGGTCCGGATCTCGCCGCCGGGGCCGCCGGCCTCGGCCAGCGCCTGCTCGACCGGGTCGGCCCAGGCGGGCGGCAGGAGCATCAGCCACGGGCGGCCGGGCAGCGCGGTGATCGGCGCGCCGACGAGGTGGGCGAACGCCCGGTTGGCGCGTCGCACCGTGCCCTTGGCGTCGAGGATGGCGATGGCGGGCCTGATCGCGTCCACCATCTGCTCCCATTCCTGCTTGCCGACCGTGATGATCTCGAGCAGCCGGGTGTTCTGGAGCGCAATGGCTGCCTGGGCCGCGACGGCCGCGATGACGGCCTCCGCGGACTCGTCGAACCCCTCCGGATGCTTGCTCCAGACGGCGATCACACCCAATGTGTGACCTGCGGCCACGAGCGGGGCGCCCAGCTGGCCCGCCTCACCCCTCGCGGCACGCGGATTGCCGAGAAACCCCTGGAGGAAGGGATCGTCCGCGCCCGACGGCGCGGGACCGAAGGACGCCGCGATCTCGAGCATCCGCGGGCGCGAGTCGCCGGTGAGGGCGACCACCCCGGACTCGGCGGCGAAGACGCGGGACAGGCACTCGGCGGTGCACTCGGCGACCGTCTCCCGCTTCACGGCGCCGGTCAGCGCGCGCCCGAGGCGGGTGAGCTCCGAGAGAACGGAAAGGGGGTCGACCATCAATGATCCGCGCCACGATGCGTAGCGCCCTCACGGCCGGCGACATCGAGCTGGCCCTCGACCTGCTGGCCCGCAGCGACGCGGAGCGCCGGCGTCTGTTGCAGAAGGCCCTGGACGAGGGCCCCGACGCGCTGTGGGACGATCCGCGGCTCATGCCCGCGCTGCTCGCCTACCAGGGGCTCGCGCAGCCGTCGGCGGCGTTGTTCTTCTACGTCACGCTGCGCCGCCTGCTGCTCGAGCTCGGCGTGGACGATCGCGAGACCACCGACTATTGCGCCGCGCTGGTGCTGGCGTTCGGGCGCAAGGACCGGGCGTACCGCGTGGGCGAGCACGACGAGAACCGCTACGCCTATCTCGTGGATCTGGTGGCGGAGGCGGGGCGCGCCGAGGGCGAGCGGCAGTTCCAGGTGCGGCTGCACCTAGGCAACTTCGCGCTGTGGTTGACGGGCATCTTCCCCGACTATATCGCCGCGCGGCGGGTAAGCAAGGGCGGGCCGGACCTGCCGTATTACGAGCGGATGGGCCGCGCGGGATTCCGGTTCGCGTGCGATCATCGTCTCGCCGAGGCGTACGGCCTCACGCCCGTGCTGCGGCTCGCGGCCGACCGGTTCGGGACGCTGCGCGTCGCGCTCAACCGGCTCAGCGACCGCATGCTGTTCCCGCATCACACCAGCGCCGACCGGCTGCTGCGCCAGGTGGCCGACGACTTCGCCGCCGGGCTCGCCGAGCTGCAGTAACGCCCGCACAGACCCCGGCTTGCCGCCGCTTCCGGGGCGCGCCAACTTCCACGGTGCCAACCGGAGGGTGACGCGTGCCGACATACGAGTACCGTTGCGACAAGTGCCGCAAGACGTTCGCTGTGGTGCGGGCGATGAGCGCCCGGCCGGGGGGGAGCCGGACCCCGGCGTGCCCCAAGTGCAGGTCGAAGAGCACCACGCAGGTCTTCAGCACGTTCTTCGCGAAAACGGTGAAGAAGAGCTGAGCGTGTTCAAGCGCCTTCGCGAGCGGCTCGAGGCGGCGCTCGCGGCGGCCACGCCGCCCCCCGACCTGGGGGAGATCGCCGCGGGCATGCGCGACGCGGTGATCGAGCAGAAAGCGGGCGTCCGCGCGATGCAGCAGGCGCTGGGCGAGGCCGATGCGCAGCTGGCGCAGGAGCGCGCGCAGCTCGAGACCGCCGAGCGGCGGCGCGAGCTGGCGGCGGGCATCAACGACGCCGAAACGACCCAGGTGGCCGAGCGCTTCGCCGCGAAGCACCGGGAGCGCGTCGCCGTTCTGGAGCGGAAAGTGGCGGCGCAGCGCGAAGAGCTCGCGCTCGCCGAGCGCGACCTGATCGAGATGACGGCCCAGCTGCAGGAAGCCGCCCGCAAGACGCCGCAGGCCGAGCGCTCGCTGGGCGAGGCGTGGGCGAGCCTCGGCGAGGCGGGCGCGCCGCGGCCGGGGGTGGACCCCGCTGACGAGGCGCTCAAGTCGCAGATGGACCGCGCCGCGCGCGAGGCCGCCGCCACTCAGAAGCTCGAGGAACTGAAGCGGAAGATGGGCCGCTCCTAGCGGCCGTCCGCCGCCCCACGCCGGAGTCCCCATGACGATGGAGATCAAGCCGGGCCGGATGGTGTACCTCGGCTACGGGAAGTACTGGCGCTCCGACGCGATCGTGGGGCTGCACCCGATCGAAGAGGGACGCGGCCCGGGCCGGCGCACCGAGGTCTACGCGTCGGGCCGCGCGGAGGCCCTGGTTGCCTCGCGCTCGGAGCGCGCGATTCTCCAGGATATGGTGACGGCGCCGGAGGAGATCTTCCGCATGGAAGAGGCCCGCGGGGTCGTCGGCGACCTGCTCGACGCGTTCGGCGAGCTGTCGCCGCTGCTGCGCCGCGTGCTCGCCAACGAGGGGCACTTCGACGTCGAGCGGTGGGAGGAGCGCCTCGGCGCGCTGCTCCACCCGCCCGGCGAGGACGAAGCGGCCAAGCAGCCCGAGCTGTTCGCGTAGTGCGGCGGCGCGCCGCGGCGGCGGCCGCGGCCGCGCTCGCCGCCCTTCTCCCGGCGGCCGCGCCGCTCCGGGCCCAGGCGACGTGCGACGGCCAGCCCATCCGCGAAATCCGCGTCACCTCGGCGTCCCTCTTCGGCATCGAAGAGGAGCCGTTCCCTCCGTTCGTCCAGCGTTTGGCCAACTCCCTCCATTGGCGCACCCGACCGCGCACCGTGGCGCACGATCTGCTGTTCGCGCCGGGCCAGCCGTGCGACGGCCGCCGCCTCGCCGAAACGGAGCGCCTGTTGCGCGCGCAGGGCTACGTGCGCTCCGCCGTCATCACGACATCGCCGGCGCCCGGCGGGGCGGTGGACGTCGACGTGCGGACGCGCGACGACTGGACCCTGGGAGGCAGCCTCAGCTACGACCCCGGCCGCGACGAGCGCCGGCTGCGGCGGCTGCGCCTCGCCGAGGACAACCTGCTCGGCCGCGGCATGCGCGGCCAGGTGCGGTACCGGCACCTCGAGCGCGACGCCGGCTTCGACGTGTCGGTCCTCGACCGCCATCTGTTCGGACGACGCCTCGACGGGTTGTTCGTCGTCGGGCACTCCGGCGTCGGGCCCGTGGGCGAGCAGGTCGTGGTGCGCGCGTTCGAAACCGAGTTCGATCGGGTGGCGTGGCGGGAGGCGAGCCGCTACCGCAAGGAGCCGTTCGTGCTCCAGTCGGCGGCGCTGGGCGGCGTCGCGCAGCCCCTCGTCAGCCTCGGCGGCGACCTCGGTCTCGCGGGCAGGTTCGGCGCGCCCGGTAACCTCAAGCTCCTGGGCGTGGCCCTTTCCTTCGAGCGGCTGACCATCGAAGGGCCGCCGGAAGCCTCGCGGCCCGCCGACGACTCCGCGGCGGCGGCGGCGCTGGCCGGCCGCTGGATCGAGCGGCGCACGGCCCGCGCGCACGTGCTGCTCGGCGCGCGCAGCCTCGTGTTCCTCCAGGCGGCGGGCATCGACGCGATCAACGCGCTCGAAGACGTGCGCACGGGGGTGGAAGCCGGCATCGTCGTGGGCAAGAGCTTCGGCGGCGGGCGGGGCTTCCAGCACGACTGGTTCACCGCCGCCGAGGCCTTCGTGGGGTTCGAGATGCCCCCGCGCGTGCTGGTGTTCGGGCGTGGCAAGGCGGAAGGGCGCTGGCTCTCCGGGGCCAGTCGCTGGGACGGCGTGATCGCCTCGGGTGAGGTGTTCGCCTACGCGGTACTCACCAGCCGCAGCGTGCTGGCGCTCCACGTCGCGGGGGCGGGCGGATGGAACACCAGCACGCCGTTCCAGCTCCAGCTCGCCGGCCCGTTCGGTCTCCGGGGATACGGACAGACGGGGCTGCCGGTGGGTCGCCGGGTCGTGGTGCAGGCGGAACAGCGGTACTTTGCCGGCACTTTGCTCGGCGCCGCCGACGTCGGCTTGGCCGCGTTCGCCGACATCGGTCGCGGCTGGGCCGGCGACGTCCCGTTCGGCGAGAATACCGGCGGCCGGGGCAGCGTCGGCGGCAGCCTGCGGGTGGCGTTCCCGAGCGGGTCGCGGCGGGTGTACCGGCTCGATCTGGCGGTGCCGCTCCGTCGCGGCGCCGGCCTCGAGCTGCGTCTCGGGTCCGGTCAACACTTCGGCGTGACGCGCGGCGAGGCGGACGACGTGGTGCGCAGCCGCGAAACGGTGTCGTCGGCGACGGTATTCAACTTCCCCCGCTACTGAACGGAGGCCACGTGGCGTTTCGGGAACGGTGGCAGGAGATCCGGACGGGTTTCACCCCCGCGTTCTGGGTCGCCAACACCTCGGAGCTGTTCGAGCGCCTCGCCTACTACGGCCCGCAGGCCGTGCTGGCGATCTACCTGACCGAACACCTCCGATTCAGCCCCGAAGACGCCGGGCAGCTGATCGGGTTCTACGGGTTCGCCGTCTGGTTCCTCCCGATCATCGGCGGCGCGCTCGCCGACCGCTTCGGGTTCCGGCGCACGCTGGCGGCCGCCTATCTCATTCTTGGCTTCGGCTATTTCCTGCTCGGATCGCTCTCCGCGCCGTGGATGGCAGGGCTGCGGGAGGCGGTGCCGCTGTACTGGCTGGTGCTCGCCGTGATGATGGTGCCGGCCCTGGGCCCCGCCGTCGTGAAGCCCGTCGTCGCGGGCACCACCGCGCGCGGCTCGGCCGACCAGCTGCGCACGCTCGGCTATTCGATCTACTACACCATCGTCAACGTCGGCGGCACGCTCGGGCCGCTCATGGCCTTCCGGGTGCGGACCACGCTCGGCGTGGAAGCCGTGTTCCGGGTCAGCGCGCTGTTCTCGCTAGCGATGTTCGTTTTCATCCTGCTCACCTATCGCGAGCCGCCGCGACCCGAGGGCGAACAGGTGCGCAGCATCGGCGCGTCGTTCAAGAACCTGGTTGTCGTCCTGGGGAACGGGCGCTTCGTCGCGTTCCTGGTCATCTTCTCGGGCTTCTACGTCATGCTGTGGCAGCAGTACGTGTCCGTGCCCCTGTACGTACGGGGCTACGTGAGCCGCGACGCCAACGTGGACCTGCTGCTCACCGCATCCCCCGCCACGGTGATCGCCACGACGTTCCTGGTCAACTACCTGACGCGCCGCGTGCGGCCGTTCGCCGGCATGACCGCAGGCATGCTGATCGCGGGGCTCGCCTGGCTGCTGCTGGCCTTCGGCGGAAGCCAGCTCGCCGTCGTGCTCACGCTGATCGCCTTCGCGCTGGGCGAGGTCACCCTGTCCCCCAGGTTCTACGACTACTGCTCGCGCCTCGCGCCCAAGGGGCAGGAAGGGCTGTTCATGGGATACGCCTTCCTGCCGGTGGCGATCGGTTACTTCATCGCGGGGCCGCTGGGCGGGTGGCTGGTGCAGTATTTCGGCGAGGAGCTGCGGCGGCCGCAGCAGATGTGGTTCGTGGTCGTGGGCATCGGCCTGCTCACGACGGGGCTCATGGTGCTGTACGACCGCGTGGTGAAGCCCGGGAGCTCGCCGAAGACGACCGCCTGAGGCCGGGGGTGCCCGACCCGCTGGCGCAGGCGCGCGAGGCGCTCCGGCTCGCCCGGCGCGTCGTCATCTTCACCGGCGCCGGCGTCAGCGCCGAGAGTGGGGTTCCCACATTCCGCGGGCCCGGCGGGCTGTGGAAGGCGTTCCGGCCGGAGGATCTCGCGACCCCCGAGGCGCTCGCGCGCGACCCCCGGCTGGTGTGGGAATGGTACGCGTGGCGGCGCGGCCTCGTGGCGGCGTGCGCGCCCAACGCGGCCCACGGCGCGATCGCCGAATGGGTGGCGCGGCGACCCGGCGTCACACTCATCACGCAAAATGTGGACGATCTGCACGAGCAAGCCGCCCGCGTGGCCGGCGCGCCCGACGGCCCCCCCGCGCTCCTCAAGCTGCACGGCGCGCTGTTCAGCGACCGCTGCTCCCGGTGCGCCCGCGCGGCGCCGGCCGGCCCGGTCGACGCCACGAGCCCGGCCACGCTGCCGCGCTGCCCGGCGTGCGGCGCCCTGCTCAGACCCGGCGTCGTCTGGTTCGGCGAGATGCTGCCGGCAGGAGTCTTCGAGGCGGCCGGCGCGGCGGCCGCCGGGTCGGACATCTGCCTCGTGGTCGGCACCGCGGGCACCGTGCACCCCGCGGCCGGGCTCGTCCACGCCGCACGCGAGGCCGGCGCGCGGATCGCCGTGGTGGATCCCGCTGCCACCGCCTACGACGACGTGGCCGAGTTTCGCTTCACGGCGCCCGCGGGCGAGATCGTCCCGCGCCTCCTTGGCTCCCCTTGACGTGGTGTGTTGCGTGCCGCAAATCTCCCCGGCTCTCCAACCGTCCCCTCCGGTCCCATCGCCCCCCGCTGACGCGGGGAGGAGGCATCATGCGCTTTCGGTACGTATCCCTGACCGCCGCGGCGGCGGCCGTGCTCGCGGCTTGCGCGGGCGAACCCGTGTCGCCGCGGCCCACACCGACGTTCAACGTCACCGGCGGGGCGACGACGTACGTGATCATCGCCCGCGGCTCGAGCAGCTCGGCCGCATTCGCCGCCGACATCGCGGCGGCTGGCGGCACGGTCACGGCGTCGCTCGACCAGATCGGCGTGGTCGTTGCGACGTCGGATGACCCGGGCTTCGCGGCGCGCGCGGGAAGCGTGCGCGACGTGCAGACCGTGGTCGCGGACCAGGTCGTGCAGTTCACCGACCCGAACCAGCCCACCGTGGAGCTCGGCGAGGCGGACGGCGATCCCGGCCAGCAGGCGCACCAGGTCGGCGGGCACGAAACGTTCCGGTTGATCCAGTGGGCGCCCGACGCGATCAGCGCGCCGGGGGCGTGGGCCGCCGGGTATCAGGGTGCCGGCGCCCGCGTGGCGATTCTCGACGGCGGGATCCGGAGCACGCACATCGACATCGCGCCCAACCTCGACGTGGCGCGCTCCACCTCGTTCGTGCCCGGCCAGGTCTTCAACGCCGACGTGGGCACATTCTGGCACGGCACCCACGTGGCGGGCATTGTGGGCGCCCCGGCCAACAACATCGGCACGGTCGGCATCGCGCCGCAGGCCACGCTGATCGGCGTGAAAGTCCTGCACAACGGGAGCGGGGCGTTCTCCTGGGTCATCCAGGGCATCGTGTACGCCGCGACGCCCATCGCCGAGGGCGGGGCGGGGGCGCACATCATCAACATGAGCCTGGGCGCCGGCATTCCGAAGGGTGGCAGCGGCGTGGCGGGCCTCCTCAACGCGCTCGGCCGGGCCACGACCTACGCGTACCAGCGTGGCGTCACGGTGATCGCGGCGGCCGGCAACGCCGCGATCGATATCGACCACACGGCTAACCTCGTGTTCGTGCCGGCGATGTCGCCGCACGTGATCGCCGTGTCGGCCCTGGGTCCCATGGGCTTTGCCCTGGGAGCGACCAACTTCGACCGGCCGGCCTCGTACACCAACTTCGGCCAGTCGGCCATCGCCTTCGCCGGGCCGGGCGGCGACTTCGCCCTGCCGGGCAACGCCCTGTGCACGCTGCCACGGCTGCCTGCGGGCACCGTGACCACGGCCTGCTGGGTGTTCGACATGGTGATGGCGCCCTGCCGTGGCTCCGGCGCCAGCATCTCGACGTATTGCTGGGCCGCCGGAACGTCCATGGCCTCGCCAGCAGTTGCGGGTGTCGCGGCGCTCATTGTTGGCAAGAATGGACCAACCCACCCGGCGCAGGTCGAGGCGCAGCTGCGGCAGTCGGCGGACGACCTCGGGAAACCCGGCAACGACGACTTCTACGGTCGAGGACGGGTGAACGCGGCGCGCGCGGTGCAGTAGGTCCGGCGCCGTAACGAGAGGTTGCAGGGCGGGCGGCGATGAGCCGCCCGTCCCTGTTTTTGGGGTTCGGGCGGTACCGACATGTATTGCAGTCTTGACAGAAAAAGTCGTCGGTATCAGATTCACGCCATGACGCCAGCCACCGTGCCGACACCATCTGCACACGATCTGCGACTGCTCCGTACACCAAGGCAGGCGGCCGCAGTGCTGCACCCCGAGCGCCGCCGCATTCTCGAGACGCTGGGTCGCTCGGTCGACTCGGCCGCGGGACTCGCGCGGCAGCTCGGCGTGCCGCGCCAGCGGCTCAACTACCACCTGCGCGAGCTGGAAAAGGAAGGACTCGTCGAGCCGGTCGAGGAGCGGCGCAAGGGCAACTGCACCGAGCGCATCGTGCGCGCGGTGGCGCGCACCTACGTGATCAGCCCCGAAGTGCTGGGCGCCCTGGGCGACGATCCCGACCTGGCGCGCGACCGGTTCTCCGCCGCGTATCTCATCGCGGCCTCGGCTCGCACCATCCGCGATCTCGCCGCGCTCGGCCCGCGCGCCGAGGACGCCGGGAAGCGCGTCGCGACCCTGACGCTCGAAACCGAAGTGCGCTTCACGAACGCCGCCGAGCGCGCCGCCTTCGCCGAAGAGCTGGCCACGTGCCTCGGCCGACTCACCGCCAAATACCATGACGCGGATGCCCCGGGGGGCCGGACGTTCCGGTTCGTCGTCGGCGGGCATCCGGCCCACGCTGAGGTTGAATCATGAGCGAGCCCCGTTCTCACGAGAGCGCCATCACAATCCACGCGACGCCGGACGACGTGTGGCGCGCCCTAACCGACGCGGACGAACTGGTGCGGTGGTTCCCGCTCGACGCGCGCGTCACCCCGGGGCAGGGCGGCAAGGTGTGGATTTCCTGGGGGGCGCCGTGGGAGGGTGAGGGAACGATCGCGATCTGGGAGCCCGGCCGCCGGCTGAGGATCGACCAGGGGCTCGTGGGCCTCACGGTGGACTACTTCATCGAGGGCAAGGGGGGAGGGGGGGGCGGCGAGACGGTGCTGCGCGTGGTGACGTCCGGATTCGAGAAGCTGGCGAACTGGGAGGACGAGTGGGACGGGACGAAGCGCGGCTGGCGGTTCGAGCTGGAGGGCCTGCGGCACTATCTCCAGCACCATCGCGGGGCGCGGCGCCAGGTCGCGTGGATCACGACGTCGGTCGCGGTGAGCGCTGCGGCCGGGTGGTCGGCGTTGCTGGGCAACGGCGGGTTCTTTCGAGAGGGCTCGGTGGACGGGCTGAAGGCGGGCGCGCGTTACCGGCTGGTCTCGGTCACGGGCGACGCGATCGAAGGGGTCGTCCACATCAACGAGCCGCCGCGGGATTTCTCGGGCACCGTGGCGGCGCTGGGCAACGGGCTGATCCGCTTCACCATGGACCACACTGGCATGCAGGTCTGGCTCTCGGCGTGGGGTCGCTCCCAGAGCGAGATCCGCGAGCTCGAGGCGCGCTGGGCAGCGAAGCTCGCGGAGCTGCTGCCGGACGCCGGTGTGCGGGGCCGAGGCAGGCTGGAGGCCGCCGGCGCGGCCGGGAGGTGAAGCAATGGCTCGCGTGATGGCTGCAGCGCTGGCGTTGGGGCTGCTCGCAACGCCCGGCTCGGGGCAAACGGAAGCGGGTGACGCGCGGGCGGCCTTCGAGCGACTCCGCACGCTGGCAGGGACCTGGGGATTCCAGGATGGGGGCCAGCGCGGCTCCGTGGTCTACGAGCTGGTGTCCGGTGGCACCGTGATTCTCGAGCGGGTGATGAGCGCCGAGCACGGGCCGGTTGGCATGGTGTCGATGATCCGCCTCGATGGCGACCGGCTGGTGCTCGACCACTACTGCACGGCCGGCAATCAGCCACGGCTGGTCTCGCCGGGGCTCGAAGCGGGTGAGATCCGCTTCTCGTTCGCGGGAGCCACGAGCCTGCCGGACACTGCGGTGGGCCACATCCACGGGGCGGTCTTTCAGTTTCCGACCGGCCAGGTCTTCCGGAGCCTCTGGACCTGGCGCGAGCACGGGGTCGAGACCACCAGCGAGCGACGCCACTGGAGGCGGCAAGCCGGTTCCTGATACGTTGGCGAGTGCGCCGCACTCTCCTTGCCGTCCGACTCGGTTTGCTCGCGCTCCTCGCCTGGCTCGGCATTCGCCATCTCACTGACGCGGAGTTCTGGAGCCCGTTCGCCGGCGTCACGTTCGGCGTCCACGAGCTCGGCCACCTCTTCTTCTCGTACCTTGGAGAGTGGATGAGCGTGGCCGGTGGATCCCTCGCGCAGGTGCTGCTGCCACTGGCCGCGGTCGTCTACTTCTGGCGGGTGCGCCGCGATCCCTTCGGCGCGGCCGTCTGCGGCGCCTGGCTGGCGATGAGCCTGGCCAATCTCGCCGTGTACATCGGAGATGCCCGCGCCGAATCGCTCGACTTGGTGTCGTTCAGCGAGGACGGCGCGGTGCACGACTGGAACTATCTGCTGCACACGCTCGGCTTGATCAAGCAGGACCGGCAGATCGCGGCCGTCGTGCGTTTTGCGGGCTGTTTGGTGCTGGGCGGGAGCGTGCTGCTTGGGGGAAGCGCCACGATTCGCGGTGCGCGGCCGGCGCCGGCCGACGCGAGCGCCTGAGGCTCAGCTCTCGGCCTTGTGGCACGCGGCTGCTGCCTCGCCGAGCGGGCGAAGCGGCGGCGGCTCGGTGCGGCAGCGCACGTCCACGCCGGGGTGATGGCAGCGCGGGTGGAACGGGCAGCCGGGCGGCGGGTTGGCGGGCGAGGGGGGATCGCCGGTCAGCACGATGCGCGGCCGCTTCGTTTCGGGGTCGGGCACGGGCACGGCCGAGAGCAACGCCTGCGTGTAGGGATGCCTCGGCGAGACCAGAATCCGCTCGACCGGGCCTTGCTCCACGATCTTCCCCAGGTACATCACGGCGACGCGCGGCGCGAGGTGGCGTACCACCGCGAGGTCGTGGCTGATGAACAGGTAGGACAACCCGCGGCGCGCCTGCAGGTCGGCGAACAGGTTGAGGATCTGCGCCTGGACGCTCACGTCGAGCGCGCTCACCGGCTCGTCGCACACGATGAGGTCCGGCTCCACCGCGAGCGCGCGCGCGATACCGGCCCGCTGGCGCTGGCCGCCCGAGAACTCGTGCGGGTAGCGGCGCACCGCGTCGTCCGGGAGCCCGACTTCCTCGAGCAGCTGCCGGACGCGGCGGTCGGCTTCGGCCCCCTGGGCCAGGCGATGAATCTCCAGGCCTTCGCGCACCGCCTTCCCGATGGTCATGCGCGGGTTCAAGCTGGTCCACGGGTCCTGGAACACGATCTGCATGCGCCGGCGCATCGCGCGCATCGGGCGTGGCGCCAGCCCCAGCACGTTCGTGCCGTCGAACCGGACGTCGCCCGACGTCGGCTCGATCAGGCGCAGCACCGCGCGGGCGAGCGTGGTCTTGCCGCACCCCGATTCGCCGACCAGACCGAGCGTGTCGCGCCGGCCCACGGCGAGCGACACCCCGTCCACCGCCTTCACCACTTCACGACGGGTGCCGAACACGCCGGCGCGGCGCGTGAAGTGCACGCGCAGGTCTACGACCTCTAAAAGCGGCGGCTGGGCGGCTAGGCGGCTGGGCGGCTGCGGAGTGGTCACGGAGTCTCCAGCCGCCTAGCCGCCTGGCCGCCTAGCCGCCTGTTCGGCTCTTCGACCAGCCAGCATCGCGCCTTGTGCCCCGCTGCGACGTCGAGCAGCGGCGGCATCCCGGTGCGGCATTTGTCCCACGCGTACGGGCAGCGCGGGTGGAACCGGCAACCGGCCGGCCACGCGGTCGCCGGCGGCACCTGGCCGGGGATGGCCGCGAGCCGCTCGCGCCGCTCGCCCAACCGGGGCACGGCCGCGAGCAGGCCCTCGGTGTAGGGATGCGCCGGCCGCGCGAACAACTCTCCGGTCGGCGCCTCCTCGATGATCTGGCCGGCGTACATCACCGCGGTGCGCCGCGTGTGCCCCGCCACGACGCCCAGGTTGTGCGTGATGAGCAGCACGGCCATGCCGAGCCGCTGCTGGAGGTCGGCGAGCAGCTCCAGGATCTCGGCCTGGATGGTGACGTCGAGCGCGGTGGTGGGCTCGTCGGCGATGAGCAGCCGTGGCTTGCAGGCGAGCGCCATCGCGATGAGCACGCGCTGGCGCATGCCGCCGGAGAGCTGATGCGCGTAGTGCCGCGCGCGCACCTCGGGCTCCGGGATGCCCACCATCGTCAGCATCTCGACCGTGCGGGCCCAGGCGTCGGCCTTCGAGACCTTCAGGTGCTCGCGCACGGTCTCCGCGATCTGGTCGCCGACGGTCAGCACCGGGTTCAGGGCCGCGCCCGGCTCCTGGAAGATCAGCGCGACGTGGTTGCCGCGGACGTGGCGCAGCTCCTTCAGCGGCAGCGCGAGCAGGTCGCGCCCCTCGAGCCGCACGCTGCTGCCCAGGCCGACGTGGCCGTCGGGCTCGACGAGCCGGAGAATCGCGAGCGCGGTGACGCTCTTGCCGCACCCCGACTCGCCGACGAGTCCAACGGTCTCGCCGGCGCCCACGACGAGGTCCACGCCGTCCACGGCCCGCGCGGTGCCGTCCGGGCCGGTGTACGTGACCCGGAGGTCGCGCAGCTCGAGCAGCGGCGCTTCGCTCACGCGCCCCCCCCCCCCCCCCCCCCCCGGGGGGGGGGGGCGCCCCCCCCCCGCCGCCGCCCCCCGTGGG
>Ga0247727_10004051_pt1 | contig 31587 bp, 29 predicted proteins | sample WisWelCaveWW1625_FD_202498 | JGI IMG/M metagenome (GOLD analysis project Ga0247727, IMG submission 202498) | Biofilm microbial communities from Wishing Well Cave, Virginia, United States - WW16-25 | ecosystem: Environmental > Aquatic > Deep subsurface > Groundwater > Cave microbial mat | place... | reverse complement strand
CGCCGGGTGGTAGCCGAGAATCTTTCTGGCGATCGGGTTGATGAGGTTCTGCGGAATCCGGTTATCCGTAAACGGATCGCGCGTCCACACCCCGTTCACATCCCGTCCCGAGAAAGGATTGTAGACGCTGATTCGGCGTCCCTGGCCGTCCACCAGCTTGGTAAAGTCGCCGCTCGAGAATTCCGGCGCCGGCACCGAGGCCGTGAAGGGCCGCGGCACCCCTTCCCGGTAGCGCTCGTAAGTGACCATGAAGAAGCTCTTGTTCCGTCCGTTGTAAAGCTTTGGCAGGATCACCGGGCCTTCAAACTGCCACCCGTACTGGTCCAGGTAATGATTGTCTCGCGGCACCCGGGCGGCGTTGTTCTGGAAAGAATTGGCGTCCAGCCACTCGCGGCGCAGGAACTCGTAGGCCGTTCCGTGGAAGGTGTTGGTGCCGCTCTTGAGCGACACATTGATGATGCCGCCGCCGGTGTGTCCGTACTGCGCATCGTAGGAATTGGTCTGGATCTTGAACTCCTGCACCGCGTCCACCGGAGGCACCAGCGCGATGTTGTTGCTGCCGCCTTGCGAATTGTTGGGGGCCCCGTCCAGCAGAAACTCGTTGGTGCGGTTCGGGCTGCCGTTGATGTTCCACTGCGCGATGGCGCCGTTGTCGAAGGGCCGCTCCCAAACCAGCTCGCCGCTGAAGCTGACGCCGGCCACCAGCCGGCCCAGCATGAACGGGTTGCGCCCATTGATGGGCAGCTCGTGGATGCGCTCCCTGTCAATGACGCCGCCGCGGTCGGCATTGGAAGTTTCGAGCAGAGGCGCCTCGCCGGTCACAGTGACCTGTTCGGTCACCTGTCCGATTTCGAGCACCAGGTCGACGGTCATCACCTGGTTGACGCCAAGTGTCAAATCGCCCCGGCTGATCTTCTTGAAGCCCTGGGCCTCCACGGTCACGCGATAGGCGCCGGGACGCAGGAACGGCGCCGTGTATTTGCCGGCCGCGTCCGTGACGACGGTCATCGTCTGATTGGTCTCGGTGTTGATCACGTTGACCTCGATGCTCGGCGCCGCCGCTCCACTCGGGTCGAGCACCCGCCCGGTCAGCGTCGATTGGGCCGACTGGCCGAAGACCCAGACCGGGAGCGCCAATAGCAGCGCGCTCAAATAAAGCGAACACCTCATTTCAGTAACCCCTTTCGTGGTGCACAAATCTCATGATGAGATCATAGCACCGTTACCGGCGAGAGCCCGGTCCCCGTATCTCGTTGGAAAATGGGGCGTTTGACGAGCGTGCTTACAAAAGTGTAGAATTCTGTACAGGAGACCTACACATGGAAAGAGAGTCCCAGATTTCGGCGGTTGTTTCCGCAACGACCCGCACGCTGCTGGAGAAGCACGTTCGAGCCACCGGTGTGAAGAAGGGACACGTCATTCAGCAGGCCCTTCTGCATTACCTGCGGGCTCTCGACGCGCTTCCGGCGGACGCGATCGTGCCTGCCAGGTTCGTGGTCTCGCGCCGGTCGGGCGAGGAAATCGCCAAGCGTCTCGCGGCGCCCCGCCGGCCGACGAAGCAGCTTCGGACGCTGCTGAAGGGCGATGGAGATTAGGGCGCTCCGGGGATCGGACAACCGCTCCAGCTTTCGCTCGGGCGACCCGGATCTCGACGGTTTCTTCCAGGAATACGCCGGACAGAACCAGTTTCGCCATCACATTGGCGCGACGTATGTGGCGGTCGAGGGCAACCGTGTGGCCGGTTACGTCACGGTGTCGCCGGGCCAGATCGAGATCGAAGATCTTCCGTCCTACCAACGAAGGAGGTTGCCACGGTACCCGCTGCCGATTTTGCGGCTCGCCCGCCTGGCGGTCGACGAGTCGTTTCAGGGGCGGGGTCTCGGCAGGCAACTTCTTCGCTTTGTGCTGGGGCTGGCTCTCCAGATGGCCGGAGACTTCGGTTGCATCGGCGTGGTTGTGGATGCCAAGCCGGGGGCGGTTTCTTTCTATGCGCAGTTTGGGTTTGCGCCGCTCGAGGTCGTGGAGGGCCAGTCCCCAGTACCGCCGGCGGCAACCGCCATGTTCCTGGCCCGGACGGAGATAGAAGCAGCCGGTAGTGGGCTACTGTGAGTAACCCACTACCAAGCAGCCGTCGCCGGACGGCAAGCGCTTTCTGTTCATCAAACGGGCTGCGCCGTAAGCCGCGCCACGTTCGACTGTGTCATCCCGAGCGAAGCGAGGGATCTGCTTTCCCCCCGGCACACCACAGCAGATCCCTCGCTACGCTCGGGAGGACAATGGCGGTGCCGCCAACGCCACCCCGCGCAACCGACGCTTGACCTCCGTCTAACCGGAAAGCTACACTGCGACATGGCCCGGGTCCCGATCCTCGCCCTGCTGGTTGCCCTGCCGGCGCTGGCCCAAGGTCCTTCCGAAGAGGGCATCCCCGTCACCAGCCAGTTGGTCATCGACAAGTGCAGCTCCTGTCACGCCAAGGACGAGAAGGGCAACCTGACGCGTATCTCGTTTGAGCGCAGCACGCCGGAGGGCTGGCAGCAGGCGCTGCGGAGGATGGGGCGGCTGCACGGGGTCCAGCTCACCCCCGAAGAGGCGCGCGAAATCGTCAAGTACCTGGCCAACCGTCACGGCCTGGCCCCCGAGGAAGCCCGCCCGGCGATGTACGAGGTTGAGCGCCGCATGATCGACGAGACGGTGCCGGATGAAAGCCTGCGCCAGGCCTGCGTGGTCTGCCACAGCCACGGCCGCGCCAAGTCGTGGCGGCGCACCAAACCGGAGTGGGAGCTCCTGACGGCCATGCACCTGGGGTACTTCCAGGTGGCGGAGTTTCAGGGCTTCCGACGCCCGCCGCCTCGTGGGGACGAACCGCCACCGCCGCCAGGAACCGACACGCGCGACCCGGTCGACAAGGCCGTCGAGTGGCTGGCAAAGACCTTCCCGCTTCACACGCCGGAGTGGGCTGCATGGCGGGCCTCCATGCGCGATCCCAAGCTGGCCGGGCGCTGGCTGGTATCGGGGTCGCGGCCGGGGCGCGGGCGCGTTTACGGTGAGATGGTGATCGAGCCCGGCTCGGGCCCCGACCAGTTCGCCACCCGGACCCGCCTCTTCTATGTCCAGGATGGCAAAACCGTTACCCGCGCCGGCCGGTCGCTGGTCTACACCGGCTACGCCTGGCGGGGCCGCTCCACCAGCGACGAAGACTCCGGCGTCGAAGCCCGCGAGGTCATGATGGTTTCGCGCGACCAATCGCAGATCGAAGGCCGCTGGTTCTGGGGTGGCTACGACGAGTTCGGCTTCGACGTCACGCTGCGGCGGGCGGGCAGCGACGCCACCGTGTTCGGCATGGACCGCGCGGCCATCAAGGCGGGCGCCACCGGCCAGGCGGTGCGGATTTACGGCGACAATCTCCCCACCGACCTGCGGCCCGCGGATCTGGACCTGGGCCCCGGCGTCACGGTAAAGCGCATCACGGCCCAGAGGCCCGACGCGGTTTCCGTGGAGGTCGATGTGGCTGCCGGCGCCATCGCCGGCCCGCGCGACGCGGCGGTGCGCCGGGCCGTGGCGACCGGCGCCTGGGCGGTCTACGACAAGATGGACTACCTCAAGATACTGCCGGAGGCGGCCATGGCCCGCCTCGGCGGGACCACCCATCCCAAGGGCTACCAGCAGTTCGAGGCCGTCGGCTACCATCGGGGGGCCGACAACAAGCCCCAGACCCCGGACGACGTCACGCTCGGACCGGTCGACGTCACCTGGTCGATCGAGGAGTTCCTGGCGGTCTACGGAGACGACGACAAGAACTTCGTGGGAACCCTCAGCCCCGCGGGCCTGTTCACCCCCAACATCGAGGGGCCCAACCCCAAGCGGAAGTTCAGCCGCAACAACTACGGGGACGTCTGGGTGGTCGGGACCATGAAGCCCCAGAGCGGCGAGACGGACCGCAACGGGAAGCCGCTCAGCGGCCGCGCCCACCTGGTGGTGACCATTCCGCTGTACGTGCGCTGGGATACGCCGGAGGTCTCACAATGAAAACAGTAGGACAGGCATTCTTGCCTGTCGCAGAGTGTTACCGGCTCGCCGAGTTCCACGCCTTCCGGGGCGGCGGCCGAGAGTATCTCTACCTGGTGCCTAGCGGGGCCATCTTCGAGCTGACGCCGGCGGCCTTGGCGGTGATCGAGCGCCTGCGGGCGGGTGAGCGGAGCCGCGAAGAGCTGGCGGCCGAACTGGGACCCCAGGCCGGCGAGGCCGTCGACGAGTTGTACCAGGCCCACGCCATCACCACCGGCAACGGCTTCGCGGAGACGGTGCCGCCGGCCCCCCAGCCTTTCCCGCTCCAGACGGTGGTCCTCAACGTCACCAACCAGTGCAACCTCTCGTGCAAGTACTGCTACGAGTTCGGGGAGGACCGGGTGGCCACCCCGGAGGGCAAGCCCAAGTTCATGGACGAGGTCACCGCGCGCGCCGCCATCGACATGCTGGTGGAGCAGTCCGAGGGCCGGCCCAAAATCCACGTCACGTTTTTCGGCGGCGAGACCCTCATGAACTTCCCGCTGGTGCGCAAGGTCATCGACTATGCGCGGGAACGCGGCGCGGCAGTGGGCAAGGCCGTGGATTTCAGCCTCACCACCAACGGCACGCTGCTGAAGCCCGAGATCATTGAATACCTGGCGGAGAACCAGGTGGGCGTCACCATCAGCCTGGACGGGCCCAAGGAGATGAACGACTCCCTGCGCGTTTTCCAGAACGGGCGCGGCAGCTACGACGTGATCGAGCCCAAGGTGCGGGAGCTGCTCAAGCGCCACACCTCGCGCCCCATCGCGGCCCGGGTGACCCTGACCTCTCAGGTGGTCGACGTGCTCAAGATCTACCGGCACCTGAAGCACGACCTGGGGTTTCAGGAGGTGGGTTTTGCGCCGGTGACGACCTCGCCGGTGCGGCTCTACGCCATCGGCAACCGGGGCCTCGACCGGGTGCTGGAACAGTTCACCCAACTGGCCGGCGAGTACCTGGAATGCGCCCTGCGCGACGAACATCACGGGTTCTCGAACGTCAGCGACACCCTGGGGGAGCTGCACGCCGGCATCAGCAAGGCCCATCCCTGCGGCGCGGGGCTGGGCTTGCTGGGGGTGGGACCCTCCGGCGACATCGCCCCCTGCCACCGCTTCGTCGACAGCGATACCCACAAGCTGGGCCACGTCTCGACGGGCATCGACCGCGCCGTGCAGGCCGATTTTCTGGAGCGCGGCCACCTCCAGCGGAAGCCCGTATGCCACACCTGCTGGGCCCGGCCGGTCTGCTCCGGCGGATGCTATCATGAGGCCTACGTGCGCTACGGAGACACCGGCCATGCCAACCTCCACTACTGCGACTGGATCCGCGGCTGGACCGACGTCTGCCTCGGCGTCTACGGCGAGCTGGCCGCCCGCAACCCGAAGTTTCTGCGGCGCTTTGACAACTGACAACCGACAACTCACACCTCACACCTCACACCTCACAAGGAGCGAGCCGATGAAGCATCTCCGGGCAGTCAATCGCAAGGCGGAGAAGATCGAAGAGTTTCTGGAAGCGGCCGGCGGCGACGTATTCTTGCTGCAACAGGGGGGCCAGCAGGCGCCGCGGCCCCACTACCCGCTGGGCTGCTCCCTGGTCTTCTCGCCGGGCTGGGAAGTAGACTCCGCCGGCGGCACCGCGGGCCTGTGCCAGCCACTGGAGCGCGACCTCTATGACTGCTACCTGAGCTGCTTCTGGCCGGCCCAGGTGCCCGACCACCTCAACAATTTCCCGGACTGGACCGCCAAATGCGCCAGCGCCGCCAAGGACTGGCGCAATATCGACCTGGTGTTTCCGTGAAACGCATTGCCAGGCGCGCCTTCCTCGGAACCCTGCCGGGCGCAGCCGCCCTGTGGGGCCAGGCCAGGCCGGCCTCTTCACACCTCATCTGGCTCGGCGCCCTGTCGAAGGAGTTCCTGCTCATCGACGAGGCCACCGAGAAGGTTATCGACCGCGTCCCGCTCCAGACCGGCGTGCCGCGCGGCGTCCGCCTTTCCTACGACAAGAAAAAGCTCTATGTTTTTACCCCCATGCGGACCGGCATCGAGATCATCGACCTCGCGGCCCGGAAGGTCACCAGTTCCTTCCCTCTGAGCGAGGCCGACCGCAACGTCCGGACCCGCGGCTACGCCCCCGACCCTCAGGACCGCCTGCTCTACACCATCTTCAGTGTCGCGGTGAAGAAGATCGATCGCTTCGAGATCGAGAAGCCGAAGTTCGGCGTCATCGACCTGGCCGAGAAGAAGATCGTCCGCGCGGCGGAGCTTCCCAAGGACGAGCCGCGGCTGGGCCAGGGCGCCGAGCTGCGGGTTACCCCGGACGGCAAGCACCTCTACGCCTTCGGTGAGAACGTCCTGATCTTCGACACCAGCGATTTCAAGCTGGTCGAGAAGATCGAACTGTCGAAGCCGCTGTATCCCGGGGTGGCCACCATCGGGCTCGGCATCCGGGACGAGCCCATGGACGACCGCAACGAGGTGGTGGGGGTTTTCAACTCCACCGATCCCATCGTGCGCCGCCGGATCTTCGGCATCGCCCGCTTCGACCTGATCAAGAAGACCTTCGACTTCACGCCGCTGGGGCCGGCGGCCGGCGGCATGGGGGGCCTGCAAGTGACCCCCGACGGCAAGACCGGCTACACGGTGGCCTTCCAGGGCGAGCACGGCAACCGCCGGTCGGAGTTCTGGGTCTTCGACATGGAGAGCCGCAACGTCGCCAGGCGCCTGGAATTCGACGGGCCCATCAACTTCAACTTTACTCTCTCGAGCAACGGCAGGCTGATCTACATCCACGGCTCGGCGCCGTTCATGGAGGTCTACGACGCCGCCACGCTGGAGCGGCGCCGGGTGATCGACTTCCACGCCGACAAGACCACCCGCCTGCTGATCCTGCCGCGCTCCGCCTGACGCTGTGTTCTCCGAGTACCGCCGGGTCACCGTCTTCCTGATACCTTACTGGCGGCGGCTGGCGCTGGTGCTGGCCGCCAGCCTGGTGTCGACTCTGCTGGTCCTGGCCCAGCCCTACATCGCCAAGCTGCTCATCGACGAAGCGCTGCTGCGGCGCAACCGGCAGGCCCTGCTGGCGGTGGCGGCCCTGATGGTGGCGCTGTCGGCGGCCGGCGCGGCCCTCAACATCCTCTCCAGCTACCGCTACGTGCGGGTGTCAGCCGAGGTCCTGTTCGACATGCGCCTGGCCCTCTACCGGCGCCTGCAACAGCTCTCGCCGCGGTTCTTCGCCCGAACGCGGCTGGGCGACATCGTCTCGCGGCTGAACAACGACATCGCCGAGATCCAGCGCGTGGCGGCCGACACCCTGCTGGCGCTGGCGGCGAGCCTCCTGTTCCTGGCCGGCAGCGTCGCCATCATGATCTGGCTCAACGGCAGGCTGTTCCTGGTCAGCGTGGCGCTGCTCCCTCTGAGCGTGCTGACCCTGGCCCGCTACCAGCGCCGGCTCACCGGCCAGGTGCGAACCGTTCGAGAGCGCAGCGCCGATATCGGCAGCTTTCTCATCGAAACCCTTGCCGGGATGAGAGTCGTGGTGGCCTCGAGCGCCCAGGAGCACGAGGCGGCCCGCTTCCGCTCTCACAACCAGCGCTTCATCGACGCCATGCTGCGCATGCAGTTGACGTCCTACCTGGCCGGCGCCACCCCCGGGGCCATCCTGGCGTTTTCGACCGCCGCGGTGTTCCTCTACGGCGGGATGCTGGTGATCGACGCCCGCATGACGGTCGGCGAGCTGGTGGCCTTCATGGCCTATCATCTGCGGCTGCTCGCCCCGGCGCAGAACCTGCTGGCGCTCTACACCAACCTGGCCACGGCGCGGGCGTCGCTGGGCCGGGTCTTCGAGCTGATGGACGCGCCGGTGGAGGTCGCCGAGCGAGCCGGGGCCGAGCCGCTCGACCAGGTGCGGGGCGAAATCGTCTTCGAGGATGTCACCTTCCGGCATGACCGCGACACGGTCGTCCTGGACGGCGTGAGCTTCCGGGTGCCGGCCGGGACCCTCTGCGCCGTGGTGGGGCCGAGCGGGGTGGGCAAGTCGACCATCGCCGACCTGATCCTGCGTTTCATCGATCCCGAGCACGGCGCCGTCCGCCTCGACGGCCGGGATCTGCGCGACCTGCGCCTGGAGGATTTGCGGCGCGCCGTGGCGGTGGTCGAGCAGACGCCCTACCTGTTTCATGCCAGCATCCGCGAGAACATCGCCTATGCCCGCCCGGAGGCCACCGCTCCCGAGATCGAGGAGGCCGCCCGTGGGGCCGCCATTCATGAGTTCATCGCGGCGCTGCCGGAGGGTTACGACACCATGGTGGGCGAGCGGGGCCTGGCGCTCTCGGCCGGGGAGCGCCAGCGAGTGGCCATCGCGCGCGCCTTGCTGCGTCGCCCGGCCGTGCTGGTGCTGGATGAGCCGACCGCGGCGCTCGACGCCGACACGGAGCGCAGCATCGCGCAGACTCTGGCCGGCGCCCTCCAGGGCCGCACCGCCATCGTGATCACCCACCGGCCGTCGCTGGCCGGGATCGCCCGTCAGGTCGTGGCGCTCGACGGCGGCCGCGTGGTGGCAGCATGACGGTGCGGGTGGCCATCCTCGACAGTGGGGTCAACCCCGAGCATCCTCACGTGGGCGGCGTCGCCGGCGGCGTGGGGATCAGCGCCAGTGGCGAGTCCGGCGACTACCTGGACCGCCTGGGCCACGGCACCGCCGTCGCCGCCGTCATCCATGAAAAGGCCCCCCAGGCCCAGCTTTACGCCGTGAAGGTATTCGACCGGGCGCTGAACACCACCATCGACCGGATCCTGCGGGGTTTGGCTTGGGCCATCGATCACCGGATGCACGTCGTCAACCTCAGCCTGGGCGCCGACAACCCGGCGCACCGCCCGGGCTTCGAGCAGGCCATCACGCGGGCCGCGGAGGCCGGCGTGGTGCTGGTGGCGGCCCGCTCCTCGCTGCCGGGATCGCTGGCGGGGGTCCTCCAGGTCGAGGTAGATTGGGACTGTCCTCGCGACAGCTACCAGACCGTCGTCGAGGGCGGACGGCTGTGTTTCCGCGCTTCCGGCTACCCGCGTCCCATGCCCGGCGTGGCGCCGAAGCGCAACCTCCACGGCATCAGTTTCGCGGTGGCCAACATCACCGGCTTTGTGGCGCGCGACGTGGCGCACGCTTCAGCGTGCTGGCGTGGGCTTCAGCCCACGCCCAAAGGTCGTTGAGTTAATCGGGCCCATGGCGCGAAGGAGGTTGCCGCATCTCTACGGGCAGGACAGGTGGTTGTTCGTTACCTTCCACTTACACGGGAGCTTGCCGCAGGCCTTGTATCCGCCACCAGGTAAGCCGTCGGCTGGGAGGGCTTTTGTCTGGATGGACCGGCATCTGGACACCATCCGCGTCGGTCCGATGTACTTGCGACGTTGCGACGTGGCCGGCATCGTTGTCAACGCCCTACGGCGGGGCGCAGAGCTACTCTACTATGACCTGGGCGCGTTTGTGGTCATGGGCAACCATGTCCACGTGCTGCTGCGGCCGCACCAGGCTGCCAGCCGGGTCTTGCAGTGGCTCAAGGGGACCACAGCCCGGGAGGCCAACCAACTTCTGGGACGAACCGGACAAGCGTTCTGGCAGAGGGAGTCCTACGACCACCTGGTGAGGGACGAGCGGGAGCTGGAGGGGATCGCCGCCTACATCGAGAACAACCCGGTGAAAGCGGGACTGGCTGCCGAGGCTTCCCAGTATCGGTGGTCGAGCGCGTGGAATGCTCCCAGGACTTCTGGCGTACCATCGAGTGGGTGAGTTTTGGGAAGCCGTCGTGGCGCACGCTTCAGCGTGCCGGCGTGGGCTTCAGCCCACGCTGCCTGGGTCTTAGCTGAAGCTCGCCGAGTACGCCAGAAGAGCAGCCGGTGGCTGCGGTATCATAGCGGTGCCATGGCGCTTCGTGCCGGCTCCCACCTCGGCCCCTACCAGATCCTCTCCCTGCTGGGCGCGGGCGGCATGGGCGAGGTCTATCGGGCGCGCGACCCGAAGCTCAACCGCGACGTGGCCATCAAAGTTCTGCCCGACGCTTTCGCGCGCGATCCGCAGCGCCTGGCCCGCTTCGAGCGCGAGGCGCAAGTGCTGGCCTCGCTGAACCACCCCAATATTGCTGCCATCTACGAACTGGGACAGTCTGGCGATCTGCGCTACCTGGTGCTGGAGTACGTGCCCGGCGAGAACCTGGCCGGCCCGCTCCCTGTCGAGGACGCCTTGCGCGTTTGCCGCCAGATCGCCGAGGCGCTGGAGGCGGCGCACGCCAAGGGCGTCATGCACCGCGACCTGAAGCCGGCCAACGTGAAGATCACGCCGGAGGACCAGGTCAAGGTGCTGGACTTCGGCCTCGCCAAGGCTTTCTCGGAAGAGTCGCCGGAGGGGGACCCCGCGCAGTCCCCGACGTTGAGCGTGGCGCCGACCAAGCACGGGATGATCCTGGGGACGGCGTCCTACATGAGCCCGGAGCAGGCGCGCGGCCGCAAGCTCGACAAGCGCACCGACATCTGGTCGTTCGGCTGCGTGCTGTATGAAGCGCTGAGCGGCCGCCAGGCGTTCAGCGGCGACTCGACCTTAGACACGCTGTCGGCGGTGGCGGGGCGCGATCCCGACTGGGGCGCGCTGCCGGCCGCCACACCGGCCAACATCCGCGTTCTGCTGCGGCGGTGCTTGCAGCGCGACCTGGCGCGCCGCCTGCACGACATCGCCGACGCGCGGCTGGAACTGGAGCAGCCGGCCGCCCCCCTCGAGTCCGCCGCCGCGCCGCGGCAGCCGTCGAAGCGCCTCGCCCTTCCCTGGGTAGTGGCCGCACTCATGACCGCCCTCGCCGCCTTCCTCGGCTGGCGGCAACTGAGCGGACCTCAGGTCGCTCGACAGCAGCCCGTGCACCTTGCCATGAGCCTGCCCGAGAGCATCACCGTCAGCTCCGGCCCCAGGTCCACGCTGGCCATCTCGCCGGATGGAACGCAGGTGGTGTTCGTCGGAAGCTCCAAGGGCGGGACTCAGCTTTACCGGCGCGAGCTCCGGCGGACGGACGTAGAACCGATCCCCGGCACCGAGCGGGCCGTGACACCGTTGTTTTCTCTGGACGGCCAGTGGATCGGCTTCTTCCAGGACGGCATGCTGAAGAAAGTGCCGCTGCGCGGCGGGCCGCCGGTTACGTTGTGCGACGCTCCGGCGCCGTTTGGCGCGAGCTGGGGACCGGATGACAACATCGTGTTCAGCGGCAGCTTCGGCACCGGCTTGTCCCGCGTTCCGGCCGCCGGAGGAAAACCCGAGACCTTGACCACCCTGAACAGAGGCGATGTAGCCCATCGGTTTCCCTTCGTGCTGCCGGGAGGCGGCGGCGTGCTCTATATCCAATTCAGCAGCGGCGCCCCAGAGATCTGGGCGTCGTCTCTGCGAACCGCAGAACGCCGGAAGTTGACCCAAGGCACGTTCCCACTGTATTCCCCGACCGGGCACCTGGTGTTCGCGCGAGGTGGGACGCTCATGGCGGCCCCCATGGATCCCGCCGGCTTGCGTCTCATCGGTCCTCCCTTGCCGCTCCCGGAGTCGGTCGCCACCGACATTCTAGGAACCGGCTATTTTCATTTTTCCGCGAACGGAACGCTGGTTTATCTGCGCGGCGCAGGGTTCGCGCAGCACACCTTGGAATGGGCCACGCGCCAGGGCGCCAGCCGGGCGCTGCCTTATCCCAAGCGCGCCTACGATCAGCCGGGCCTGTCGCCGGACGGCAAGAAGGTGGCTGTCGTTGATCGTGGGCCCAAGGATGTTTGGGTGTTCGACCTGGAGCGCGAGGCATCGACTCGCCTGACGTTGACCCGGACGAAAACGAGACGCCCCTGTGGACGCCCGACGGCCGGCGAATCGCCTTCACGCATTCCACCGCGTCCGGCTCGCGCATTCTGTGGAAACCGGCCGACGGCAGCGCAAAGGAGGAAACCCTGTTGGCCGCCGACAACCACATCCACCTCGGCTCGTGGTCTCCGGACGGCAAGTTGCTGGCCTATTCGGAGCTCGATTCGAAGACCAACTGGGATATCTGGCTGCTTCCGGTGGCAGGCCAAGCCAGCGCGGCCGAGCGCAAACCGCGCCCCTTTCTCCACACCCCGGCCAACGAATTCCTGGGCAGCTTTTCCCCGGATGGCCGCTGGCTGGCTTACGTTTCCAATGAGACCGGCTCCTTTGAAGTCCACGTTCGGCCCGCGGCGGATCCCTCCGGGGGAAGGTGGCAGATCTCGACCGACGGCGGCAACGAGCCCCTGTGGGCGCGCGGTGGCCGCGAGCTGTTTTATCGCAACGAAGGGAAGTTGATGGCGGTTCCCGTTCAGACAACGCCGGCGTTTCAGCCAGGAAAGCCACAACTGCTGTTTCAGAGCCAGCATTACGGAAGCAGCCTGACCTCCCGCGTGTACGACGTTTCCCCCAACGGCCGGGAGTTCCTCATGTTGCAGAAAAGCGAGGGGAGGGCCGCGCAACTGCAAGTGGTGCTGAACTGGTTCGAGGAGCTGAGGCAGCCCATGGCGGCAGCGAGAAAATGACCGAAAAAATTGCATGCCGGGCGTGGCGCCGCCGTTTTGGGGGAGGCGAGGTGGCGCACGCTTCAGCGTGCTGGCGTGGGCTTCAGCCCACGCTGTGTGGTTTCACCCGGGCAAGCGCGCGCCACGACCGCACGCGGGGACTTGCCCGCGTATAATGAAGGAAGGAGACAGGGCACGTCCGCATGGCGCTCAAGACCGTCAGTCCCGATTTGGCGAGCCTCTATGAAACGGACTCCCTGCTATGGATGGAGGAGACTGGCCGCCTGCTCCGCGCCGGTCGTCTCGATGAGCTGGACATCGAGCACCTGGCGGAGGAGATCGAAGACATGGCCAGGAGCCAGAGGAGGGAGTTGGAGAGCCGGGTGACCGTGCTGCTCCTGCACCTCCAGGAGCCAGCGGCGGGAGCTAAAGAGTCGGCTGAGAGTGCTGCTCCTGCACCTGCTGAAGTGGGGCTGGCAGCGCGATAAGCGGTCGAACAGATGGAAGGCCACGGCGGCCAACCAGCGGGCTCCGCGACTCCCCGAGCCTGAGAGCCCAGTCTCCGCAGGCGGTCGCGGAGTGTTATCTGGACGCTCTCCGACAAACGAGCTTGGAAACCGGTCTGCCCGGCGAGACCTTCCTCAGCGCTGCCCGTTCACGGAAGAGCAAATCCTGAATGACGAGTTCTTTCCGGAGTAGTTCACGGCTCCAGCCGCCAGCCGGCAGGACCTTGATCGTCACATCGGGGTCGAGCGTTTGTCCCGCGCTCGATAAACCTCGCCCATGCCGCCCGCACCTGGCGAAGGCCGTCGCGTTGCGGGGGTCGTCCAGGTCGAGGTAGATTGGGACTGTCCTCGCGACAGCTACCAGTCCGTCGTCGAGGGCGGACGGCTGTGTTTCCGCGCTTCCGGCTACCCGCGTCCCATGCCCGGCGTGGCGCCGAAGCGCAACCTGCATCACCCCAGGCCCCCCTGGAGGTCATCGAGAAGAGGCTGATGAGCAGATGAGGAGGTGAGGTTATGAGGTGGAAATCTTCGCGGCGAGCGTTTCTCCGGACCCTGGGGACCATCCCAGCGGTGATGGCGGCAACCAAGCTGCGCTTCAGCCGCTACGAGGTCCGGCCTACCCGCGTTCCGATGGCCGAGCGAATCCGGGAGGCCTGGGCCCAGAGCTACCGCCTCCAGGGCCGCTTCCAGACCCATTACGACCCCGTCTTCATCCGCCTCCACACCGACGACGGGATCACCGGGGTCGGCGAGGCCCTGGTCGGCGCGCCCCAGGCCGAGGCCATCCTCAAGCGCATGATGGGACGCTCGCCCTGGGACTTCCTGCAGGACGATAGTATTAGTGGTATTCTGATGGCGGTTTATGACGTCCTCGGCAAGGCCACCGGCCAGCCCGCCTGCCGGCTGCTGGCGGCCAACCCCCGGCCGCGCATCCAGGCCACCTGGTGGAGCCACTGCCTGCCGCCCAAGCTGATGGCCCAGGAAGCCAAGCTTGGCGCCAGCCTGGGCTATCGTGTCCACAAGGTGAAGGCCCGCCCCTGGCAGGATCCCATCGAGCAGGCCGCCGCCATGTGCGAGGTGGCGCCCAAGGAGTACCGTTTTTGGGCCGACGCCAACTCCTCCTGGGGATCCCCGGCCCGCGCCCTGCACTTCATCCGCAAGCTGGCCGAGTTCCCCAACTACTTCGCCGTCGAGTCCCCCATTGCCTACCGCGACGTGGAGGGATTCCGGGCGCTGAAAGGCAAGTCGCCTCTGCTGCTGGCAGAGCATATGGGTCCGGAGCCGATGGTGTTCGTGCGGGAGGGCCTGGTGCAGGCTTGGGTGATCGGAGGCCCCATCGGCCGGACCATGGCCCAGCGCGCCCTGATGGCCGAGGTGACCGGCATCCCGCTGTGGATCGAGTACGGCATCCAAAGCGGCCTGGCCCAGGTCTTTCAGGCGCACCATGCCGCGGCCTATCCCGGCATCGAGTACACCATCGCCATCACCCATTGCCTGGAGGACGATTTTATGATCGAACCCTTCCGCATGGAGGCCGGCTACTACACGGTGCCCTCGAAACCCGGGCTGGGGGTGACGCTGGATGAGGCTGCCGTGGAGAAGTACCGGATCTGACGGTGGTCCGGATCATAGTTTACGAACAGCACTTCCCGGCGCATCGTTTTGACGGAGTGGCAGAGCTTCTCAGGAGCCTCGATGCGCCGCCAGCCCTTCAAGATTTCATCATTCAGAGCGCTGTGATAGCTTGACACCGCGACTTTGCCCTTGCATTCGCGCAGAACGGCGGCCAGTCCCCGGTGTGCGTCATCGGTCATCTCGTAGCCGTAGGCTTTGCTGTCGCCGCGACTCTGGTGGGGATAGGGTGGGTCGCAGTAGAAGAGAGTGTCTTTGCTGTCGTAGCGCTGGATCACCTCAATGGCTGGGGCGTTCTCAAACTGGACGCGCAGGAGGCGCTGGGCGATTTCGGGAAGGTGCTCAATGGCTCCCAGCCATCGGGAAACGGCTCCGGCCATTCCGGCGCGGCTGGTGAGAGTGCAGTGGGCCCAACGTCCAACGCTGGCCGTTTGAGCGAGGCCGGTGCGCACCTGGCGAGCCCGGATATAGAAACGCCTGGCGCGTTCGACTGGCGTGAGTTTCTCGGCCGGCTCGGTGATGGCGAGCTCGAACTCGCGCTTCGAGAACGGGGTCAATCCGATGGCCTGGATGATCTCTGCTCGCTGGTCGCGCAAGACCTTGAAGAAGTTGACCACTTCGCCGTCGACGTCGTTGTAGGTTTCGATCGGGGACGGCTGGCGGTTGATGAGGACCGCCGCGGAACCGGCAAAGGGTTCACAGTAGTGCTCGCAGGGAGGCAGAAGGGGCAGAAGCCAGTCCAGGTGGCTGAACTTCCCGCCATACCAGCCGAACGCTATGAGACGCTCGCCTCGGCGTTTGGATTTCAATGTAGCCCATCTCCCTTCGGGACCCACGAGAACATTTTACCGCAGTTTTGTTCTCGTCCGGCGGTCGGGTTACCCGAACAGACTTGCGGTAGAATCTACTCTGAATCTGAGCGAGGGAGGCTTCCACAGTGCCAGCATACGCAATCGCAACGGTGCAGATGCGAGACCCGTTCTGGGTAGAGGAGTACCGGACCAAGATCCAGGCGGTTGTCGCGAAGCACGGCGGCCGTTTCCTGGTGCGAGGCGGCGGCATGGAGACCATGGAAGGCAGCGCCGCCCTACCCAGCGCCATCGTGGTCCTGGAGTTTCCGTCGATGGAGCACGCCCGCGCCTGGTATGGCGACCCCGACTACGCCCCCCTGATCAAGCTGCGGCAGGGCGGTTCGGACGTTGACATAGTCCTGGTGGAAGGCTTCTGACGCGGCAACCGGCCGCCCGGCTCCGCTCGCAGCCCGTGGCAGAACTCGCGGGGGACCCCCGTCGAATGGCAAAAGTCTCCAAAGAACCTCTTTTTTTTCAGGCACTTGCACGGGGGACCATTGGTCCCCCGCTCCGGTGGCGTTCCCGGTGTACTTTCGCCTCCTGCCGTTAGGCCCCGTGCTCCGCGTGGTTGCAGCCCGGGAATTCCGCCAGCGCCGTATTGCCCTGGTATTCCAGCTCCTTGTGGATCCCGATCGCCGAAGTGTAGTAGCCGTCGATGGTCATGGACTTCAGCCGGGCGAAGAAGCGCTCCAGCTCCGTGGAAGGCTTCCCTTCATTGGTGGCCATGGCGGCCATGATCTGGTCCTGCTCGCCAGCGCTCGACTTCCGAAAGGGTTTCCCGAAGAGGCGGCCGGCCTCGGCCTCGACGGCCTTCAGACCGGCGATCCACTGCTGCTGGACGCCTTGGTTGCTGCTCGCCACCATCAGGTCGATGAACTGGCTGACCTTGGCCTCGCGCGCCCCTGGCGAATGATCATCGGCGGGAATGATCATTTCAACGAGCCGGTCGAGCAGGGCATCCTGGTCCGCGCTGAAGAACTGCAGCTTGTAAGTTCCGGGCGCCTGGGCGATGGCGACCAGGTGATGCTGCGCGGCCTCGAGTTTTTCCGCTGCCACCCCGGCAGCGATGAGCTTCAGCGCGGTACGTCGTTCCATGCCCGGAGTGTACCACGTCAACACCCCTTGGGCTATACTGCGATTTGGAGGCGTCACTATGCTCACCCGTCGGAGCCTCTGGGCCCTGGCCGCCAGCCTTACCGGCGCCCTGCGGGCCCAGCAAAACCAGGCCACCGAGATCAAAACCGACCACCTGAAGCGCCGCATCGACCAGCGAGAGAAGATGTTCTTCCTCGACGTGCGGGAGCCCAAGGAGCTGGAGGAACTGGGCACTCTCAAGGGGTACGTAAACATCCCCATGAGCCAGCTCCAGGCCAGAATGAAGGAGATCCCGCGAGACCGCCTGGTGGTCGCCTATTGAAACGCCGGCGCCCGAGCTGCCCGTGCGGCAGAGATGCTGATGAAGAACGGCTACAAAACCGTCCAATACTGCGGCCTGCGGGAATGGAAGCAAAAAAACTACCCGCTGGTCTACCCCAAGGCCAAGTAACACAGGCATTCCTGCCTGTCCTTGGCGAGAGGGCCGATGCTGAAGCGCAACAGCGCCCGGGTCCGGCTGCGGGAGCGAGGCTTTCTGCTCGGATCCTTCGTCGAGATCGCGGCCCCGGAGATCATCGAGATCCTGGGCGCCGCTGGCCTGGACTTTGCCGTTATTGATACCGAGCACGCCGCCTTCCGGGGCGAGACCGTCGCCGGAATGATCCGGGCGGCGGCCTCCACCGAAATCTGTCCCCTGGTTCGGGTCCGCGAAAACGCTCCGGGGCCGATCCTGGAGGCGCTGGATCTGGGCGCCGTGGGGCTGCACCTCCCCCAGATCTCTTCGCGGGAACAGGCCGAGGGCGCCGTTCGGGCCACGCGCTTTCCCCCCGCCGGGACGCGGGGCTTCAACCCCTTCGTGCGGGCCGCGGCCTTCGGCGCCGATGCCATCGAAGAGTTCCGGCGGGCGGGCGACCAAGACACCCTGGTGGTGCTGCACCTCGAGGCGGAGGCAGCGCTCTCGGTGGCCGGCGAAATCGTCTCGGTTCCGGGCGTCGATGTGGCCTTCGTCGGCCCCTACGACCTGTCGATGACCCTGGGTATCCCCGGCCAGGTGCTCGATGAGCGGGTCCGCGCCGCGGTCCGCCAGGTTCGCGAAGCCGCCGACCGGCATAGCGTCGTTCTGGGCCTCTATGCTCACACTGTCGAGCACGCCCGGGTGTGGCTCAACGAAGGGATCCGCTACCTGGCCCTGGGCGTCGATTCGACTCTGCTGCTGGGCGCCGCCCGCCAGATCCGCCTCCAGGTGGACCACCTGCGAGCATGAGCAAGAACTACTGATGGGCAGCCGAGAACCGCCTGGCCTCCTCAGCAGTCAGGTTGTACAGCCGGATAGACTTGCCGATGCGCGCCTCCGGGGTGCGCTCCCGCAGCCAGCCGGCCTCCCGGCGGTCCCCCAGGATGCCCACCAGGTGATTGACGCTGATGGCCACCCAGCCCGGCCGGAGGTGCTGCCAGTCCAGCTCCGTGTGGGGCAGATGCAGGGCGGATGGCTCCGTCATGCCGAAGTATCGTAGCTGGACGCCGGGGAGGCGCTTTCGTTCGACAAACTCGGCCAGCCGGGCCAGGTCCTGTCCCCAGTCCAGGTTGCTGTCGATCAGAAACCGCTCTTCCCGGCCGCGTGCGATCTGGTTGAAGTACGGCAGGTAGTCCGGGTGGGCGGCCAAGGATTCGACGGCGTGCCAGGACACCAGGACCAACGCCGCCGCCCGCGCCGCCTGCCCACTCGCCGCGCCCAGCAATCCCGCGCCCGTGATGGCCATCAGCGGATACAGCGCCAGCACGTGGCGAATGCCGATGTTGAGGCGTCCCCCCATGCTGACGCCCAGGATCGCCGCCATCGCCAGGATGGGATAGACCAGGCCCCGGGGGATAACCCGCTCGCCGGCCCAGCGCCCCAGGCTAAGCATCAACAGCAGCAGCAGCGGCAGCGTGGTCTTGACTCCCAAGGCCAGCGGGAAGTAATACCACCAGCCTTCCCGGGAGATCCGGCCCAACAGGTATGACCCATGCCCGCGCTCGTTGTGGTGCAATACGTCGATCAGGCCTTCAAAAAACTTGGGGGCCGGCAGGGTCCAGTTTTCGAGGGTCCGGCTCAGCAGCCACGGCAACCCCGGCTCGGGAGGCTGGCGTTCGAAGGCACTGTGGAATTGGTGGCCGGGCTTGGCCAGCGACCCTACGTCGAATCCATACCCGGCCCAGATCACGACCGCCGCCGCCAGGGCGAAGACGGCGCCGCGCAGCAGGGCCAGGCCCCACCGCCGGCACGGTCGGTTCCAGCGGGCGGCCGCCAGGTAGGCCACCGCCATGGGCGCCAGGAAGAACGGCGCCGAGTACTTCGAGAGCGCCGCCAGACCCACCGCGCCGCCGGCCCCCAGCGCCCCCAGCCAGCCCGGATTCTCGGCCCACCGCCACAGGCAGAAGGCCGCCAGCAATACCGTCGCCGTCACGGCCATATCCACCGTCGCCACTGAGGCGTGGGCCAGCACGTTGGGGCAGCAGATCACCAGCACGCAGGCAACCAGGGCGGTCCTTCGGTCGTAGAGCAGGCAACTCCACCGGTACACCACCAGAAACAGGATGACGGCGAACACCACGTTTCCGGCCCGTGCCAGGGCCAGGGTGAGCCAGTAGTAGGCCGGCTCGCGGCGAGACCAGACCCCGCCGCTCCAGAGGGCGTTTTGGTCGCCCAGTCGCAAGCCCGCCAGCCAATAGGGCAAGGCCGCCACTGCCAGCCGTCCCAGCGGGGGATGCTCGGCCTCGATGTCATAGACGCCTCGCTCCAGGAACGCCAGGCCGGCCACAATGTGGCCCCCTTCATCGGTGGTGTCGTTGAAGACGCGCCAGGTCAGACCGATGCGAAGCAGAAAAACCGCCAGCAGGGATGCCAGCAGCAGTCGGTTCCAACGCGACGGGGTCACGCCAGCGCCCGCGCCTCGCCGGCGCCAATCAGGCCGTGGATTTCGTATCCGCCCAGCGTGGACCCAGCCGCAAGACCCATGGGTGTAGCTTCATGGTACTACACGTGGCGCACGCTTCAGCGTGCCGGCGTGGGCTTCAGCCCACGCTGCGTGGTTTCACCCGCCCACGGGCGGGACCGCCAGCCTTTGACGTATTACAGATTGTGCCGCCTGGGTGAGTGCCCTTTCCATGGCGGGCCTCGCGGCCGGCTTCCTGCTGCGCCCCGGCCCCAAGGCCACGGGGCGCCACATGCGCCATAATGAGACTGGAGCTTGAATCTATGCTCGATTGGTCAGCCTGCGGCGCCGTGGAGAGGCATCCGAAGAAAGTCAGCGGCGCCTGGGTGTTTCGCGGCACCCGTGTGCCAGTCTCGGCCCTCTTTGCCAACCTGGAGGGCGGCGCGACGGTCGAGGAATTTCTGGAGTGGTTTCCAGGGGTCTCGCGCCAACAAGTCAACCGTGTGCTGGAGCACGCCGCCAGGAGCTTGCTGGAACCCGCAGTGTGAGCGAGGATGCGAATCCTCCTGGACCAGAACACACCGGCGCCTTTGCGTTACGCGCTTCAGGGTCACCAGGTTGAGACGGCTTACGAGCGGGGCTGGGCAGAACTCACGAATGGAGAGCTGCTCTCCGCAGCGGAGGCGGCCGGATTCGATCTGATCATCACTACCGACAAAGGGATTCGTTACGAACAGAATTTGTCCGGCCGAAAACTCTCCTTGCTCGTGTTGAGCACCAACGACTGGACGCGGATTCGGCGATCCAAGGCCCTGGTCGTTGCGGCAGTGGATTCGGTCCGGACCAGCGCGTACGCTGAGGTCGAAATCCCGCCACCTTGACGCTCAGCCGACCCGGGAAGGCCGCTGATCGAGCCGAGTCTCGTTCGGGGCAGGAGGCTGAAGAATTCGCTCGTAGCACGCATTGTGAAAGGCTACGTATTCATGAGTGTGTGTTCCTCATGCGTGCGCTCGGACGGCACTGAGCCGCATTGCCAATAGCCTACCCCAACCGAAGTGCTCCGAGCTGCGAACCCCCTACCCGTACGCGGAACCACTCCTTGGTACAAGCCCGTTGTCGACGCGTGAGCAGCCGATCAAAGGAATCCCCGTGGAACACCGGCAGCCGGAGCAGGGCGTAGATGTGCGCCGGTTGTATGGCCAGCAAATCGCGAACGCCCAGATGGCGGAGGTGCGCCTGGAACTCGCTCGTCGCAGGCAGCTTCAGCTTTCCCGCCTGGTTCTTGAGCACGATCTCCCAGAGGCGTGCCGGAGTGTAGATTGACCAAGTCAAGCGGACCTCGCACTGGGCGGCCTTGCGGCTCGCCCACGACCCCCAAACTAGCCTCCACGTAACCCTCCCGTCCGGCGTCAAACTCATTGAAGGGCTGTGCCTTAACCCATGCTCTCGACCCTCCGGCAATGGCTCAGCGACCCGGCGCCCCCCTGGATCTTCGAGATCAGTGAGGCCGGTGTCTCACTGGCCCGCCTAGCCCCGGGTTCACGGCTGCCCGAGACCGAGGTGTTCGAGCCGCTGGAGGCCGGCGTGGTCGAGGCCTCCCCGGTCCGCCAGAACGTCCACCGCCCCGAGGAGCTCGACCGCGCCCTGCGCCGCGCGCTCGATCAGGCCACCCCCGCCAAAAAGAACGGCCGCCGCAAGGACGCCGCCGTCATCCTGCCCGACAACTGCGCCCGCATCGCGGTCCTGGATTTTGAGACCCTGCCCGGTGACGCCAAGGAGCGGGCCTCGCTCATCCGCTGGCGACTGAAGAAAGGCGTGCCCTTCGACGTCGACAGCGCGGCCCTCAGCTACCAGGTCCAGCGGCCGGTGGCCGACGGCCGGCCCCTCAGCGTGCTGGTGGCGGTTTCGCCGATCGAGGTCATCACCCAGTACGAAGCCGCCATACGAAAGCTGGCTCTTCAGCCCGGCTATGTCTCGGTTTCGGTGGCCTCCACCCTGAACCTGCTGGGGGACCAGGGCGTCACCATGCTGGTCAAGCTGGCCGGACGGGTCTTGAGCCTGGTGGTCACCGACCAGGGTCAGGCCCGCCTGGTCCGGACTCTGGAAGCCGGCGCCGCCGCCGACAGCCTCACCGAGGAGTTGCTGCGCGAGATGACGGCCGACCTGTACCCGACTTTTGTCTATATCGCCGATAACTTCGGCGCCCCGGTGGGCCGCCTCATGGTGGCGGGTTTCGGCCCCTCGCTGCCCTTGGCGACCGAGGTTTTCCGCCGTGAGCTGGGCTACGAGGCCGAAGCACTCAAAGGACCGGCCGGACTGGTCAACACCCACAACGCCGGCATCTGGGGGTACCTGGCGGCCAGATGAGAGTCTCGCTCAATCTCGCCTCGCGGCCCTTCGGGCAGGACCGCCTCTTCTACACGGCCTCCACCGCCGCCGGCCTGCTGCTCACGGCCGCCGCGGTCCTGATGGTGCTTCTGTTTGTGCGCAGCTACCGCCGGTCTCCCGAGACCGCCCGCCAGGAAACCGAGGCCCGGCGCCAGTTGAGCGCTCTGGCCCAACGGCAGGCCGGACTCGAGATCATCCTGCGGAAACCGGAGAACGCCGTGGTGCTGGAGCGCTCCATCTTTCTCAACGAGCTGCTGCACCGCAAGGGGATCAGCTGGACCCGCACCTTCGCCGACCTGGAGCAGCTCATGCCGCCCCGCGTGCGCCTCATCAGCATCCGGCCCCAGGTCACCCCCGACAATGAGGTCAGCCTCGACATGCAAATCGGCACCGAGACGCGCGAGGGCTTCGTCGAGTTTCTGAGGGGCATCGAGGGGTCGTCTTTGTTCCGCGAGCCGCTGCTCCACTCCGACTCCCCTCCGGGGGAGAACCAGCCGCTGTACCGCTTCCGCGTGAGCGTTATCTATGACCAAAAGCTCTGAGATCGTGGCAAAGCTGCTGGGCCGGCCCGGACCCCGGCGCCGCGTGCGCGCAGCCCTGCTGGCCCTGGCCTTGTTCGACCTGCTCTTCTACCTGTTCGCCATCGGCCCGCTGTCGGACTCCGATCGCGAGCGCGCCCTGCTGGTCTCGAGCTTCCAGCGCCAGATTCGCGAGCGAACCATCCAGGTCGAGCGCCTGGCAGGGGTGGTCGAAAAGGTCGAGAAAGCCCGCACCGACGGCGACCAGATGCTCGGGCAGATCACCCTGCCCCGCCGCGCCGCTTTCTCCACCATGGTTTCGGAGCTGGACCACTCGGCCAAGAAGGCCGGCGTCGAGCTGCGCGACCGCGGCTACAACGTCGAACCCATCGAGGGAAGTGATACCCTGGGGATGATGACCATCAACGTCGGGCTGGAGGGCAATTACGAGAACCTGGTGCGGTTCCTCAACCTCCTCGACCGCTCCCCGCGCTTCCTGATCATCGAGAGCCTGGGGGCCTCCCCCCAGCAGGCGGGGACGCTGCTCAACGCCACCCTCAAGCTCGACGCCTTTGTGAGGGAGTTGTGAAGGCCGGGGCCGAACCCAAGAAGGTCGCGATCCTGGTGGGATTGCTGGCGGTGGCCGCCTACCTTTTGTATGACCAGTTCCAGCCGGATCCCGGAAGCCGCCCGGCAGCGGCACCGGCCCGCACCGCACCGCCCGCCCGCCAGATCCGCTCCGCCGCCGACGAGCTTCTGGGCGGGGGGGGCGCCGCCAAGACCCGCAGCAGCCAGCGGATCATGAAGGAGTTTAAGCCCGTCCTGAAGCGCAGCAAGCCCGGCGAAGGTCCCGACCCCGTGAAGCTCGACCCCACTCTGCGCCAGGACCTGCTCGCCAAGGTGCAGAGCCTCGACTACCAGACCGCGGAGCGCAACCTGTTCCAGTTCGGGACCCCCAAGCCCAAGGTCGATCCCCAGGCCGAGGCGGCAAAGGAAGCCGCGGCGCCCCCCAAGGCCAACGGTCCCGGCGGCCCGGCGGCCAACACCCCGCCCGCCAAGGCGCCCCCACCGCCCATCCAATTGAAGTATTATGGATATGCGAACCGCCCCGGCGATACCCGCCGGCGGGCCCTGCTGATGGACGGCGAAGAGATCTTCGTGGCCGTGGAGGGCGAGGTCCTCCGCCGGCGCTACCGGGTGGTGCGGATCGGCATCAACTCGATCGTCATTGAGGACGTGGAGTTCAAGAGTGAGCAAACCCTGCCGCTTCAAGAGACCTGAGGGCTACGCCCTGCTCACGGTGCTGTTCTTCGGTGCCGTGATGGCCATCGTGGTCGCCATCGCCTTGCCCCGCGCCGCCTTCGAGGCCCAGCGCGCCAGGGAAGACGACCTGATGTACCGCGGCAGCCAGTACGCCCGCGCCGTTCAGGTCTTCTACCGAAAGCACAAGCGCTACCCCGCCAAGATCGAAGACCTCGAGAACATGAACGGAGTCCGGTTCCTGCGGCGGCGCTATGAAGACCCTATCACCAAGAAGGAGGAATGGCGGCAGATCCACATCGGCCCGGGCGGCGTCTTCACCGACTCGCTGGTCCATGACCGGCCCAAGAAGAAGGAAGGCGAATCGACGGCCTCCGGTCCCTCGCCCGCCAGCCCCGACAACAGCCCGGCGGCCCTGGCAGCCATCGGCCTGGGGGGCGGGCAGCAGGCCACCGGAATGGCCGACCGGCTGCGGGCCAGCGTGGCCGGCGCCAACCCGCTTGCCTCCGGCTCTCCAGGCGACCCCACCGCCCAGACGGTCCCCTTGGGCGCGCAACCTCAACCCTACCCGGAGCATCAGCAGCCGGGTTATTTCCCCGGGCAGGCTCAGCCCCAGGCTCTTCCCGGCGGCGTCATGTATCAGCAATTTCCTGCGCCCGGTTTTCCGGGCGCTCAGCCTCAAGGGTTCCCGGCGCCGGGATCGGGGTTTCCGGCCGGCGCCGGCTTCCCGTCGCCAGCAGGGGGCTTCCTGGGCGGCGCCGGATCCGGCCCCCGGCCACCCGGGTTTGGGTCTTCCTTCCCGGCCGGCGGCCAGACCCCCTACGCCGGCGCGCCCCTCCAGAACGTCGGCGGCGAGGCCGCCCGCATCATCGGCCAGTTGCTCACCACCCCCCGCCCCGGCGGCCTGGCGGGCCTCCAGGGCGGAGTGGCCGCCGGAGGCCCCATGGGGGGCGCCGTCTTCGGCGGCGGCCTGGCCGGCGTGGCCAGCAAGTCGGAGGCCCGCGGCATCAAGCGCTTCGCGGAGCGCGAAACCTACAACGAGTGGGAATTCGTATATGACTACCGCAAGGACCCAACGATATTGGGCGCCCTGGCTGCCGGCATGGCGGGCCAAGTCCCCGGCCAAGTCCCCGGCCAGATCCCCGGGCAGGCGCCCGGACGAATTCCGGGCCAAAGCGGCTTCGGCCAGCAAAGCGGTTTCGGTCAGCAAGGCGGCTTCGGCCAGCAAGGCGGTTTCGGCCAGCAAGGCGGTTTCGGCCAGGGCGCCTTCGGCCAGCCAGGCCATGTCCCCATTACACCGATCAATCCTGCCCAGCCGGGTCTTCCCGGCTCGCCCTTCCTCCCCCCCGGCGCCCGGCCTCCGGGCTCCCCAATTCGCCCGTGAAAATGAGGTTGGCCGGCGGAGTTTGCCGGGCTGTGAGGCGACGTGGCGCACGCTTCAGCGTGCCGGCGTGGGCTTCAGCCCACGCTGCGTGGTTTCACCCCCACCCTTCGGCGAGCTGAAGCTCGCCGCTGCACGCTGAAGGAGCTGTGAAAGAATCGCTCAACGCCGGCGGCCGTGGCGCACGCTTCAGCGTGCCGGCGTGGGCTTCAGCCCACGCTGCGTGGTTTCACCCCCACCCTTCGGCGAGCTGAAGCTCGCCGCTGCACGCTGAAAGCGTGCGCCACGACAAGCACACTCGCCTGGCCCCCCATTTTCATCCGGAGGGGTGATGGGCTATCATGGGCAACTTGCCTGTCGTAGCCTGGGCCGCCGGAGGCGGCCCAAGGCTGTTACCGCGGGTCCCCGATCCGGACCAGGAACGCGATGGCCGTCCCCCCGCCGTCGTGCACGCTCTGGAACGGGGCCACCACCGGGAAGTTAACCGAAGCAGTCTGTCCGGCGATGTAGGCGTTGCCTAGGGCGTCGGCCCGGATGCCGCGGGGCTGCTCGGCGGCAGTGCCACCCAGGTAGGTCGAGTAGATCAGGCTGCGCCCGTCGGGGGAAACCTTCAGGGCGAAGACGTCGTTGGTGCAGGCCGGGCGCGTGCAGGCCCCGCCGTTGGCGGTGTGGAAGGAGCCCACCGCCGGGAAGTTCAGCGACTGGGTCAGACCGGTGACATAGGCGTTGCCGGCTGGGTCGAGCGCCACCGAAAAACCTTCGTCATTGTTGGCGCCGCCGAAGAACGTCGAGTACACGAAGCCGGAGCCATCCGGCCGGAGCTTGGTCAGGTAGACGTCGCGGCCGCCGTTGCGGGTGCGCTGGATTGGCTCCACGACCGGCCACTGGTTGGACCCCGTGTAGCCGGTAATGTAGACGTGGCCCTCGGCGTCCACCGTGATGCCGCGGGCGAAATCGTCGCCGGTGCCCCCCAGGTAGGTCGAGTACACCAGGGCGGAGCCGTCGGCCTTCATCTTGGTGAGGAAGGTGTCGCGGGCGCCGGCGGCGTAAACCGGCTGCACGGCGTGGAGGCGCGGAAAGTCGAGCGACGTGGTATTGCCATGGAGGTAGATGGCGCCCTCCGGATCGATGGCCACGGCGTTGGCCTCGTCCACCACCGCGCCGCCCAGGTAGGTCGAGAACAGCAGCTCGGAGCCGGCGGCGTTCAGCCTGGCGACGAAGACATCGCGGGTTCCGCCGCCGTGGAAATCCTGCAAGGCGTTCACCACCGGAAAGTCGTATGAGGCGGTGGAGCCGGCCACGATGACGTTGCCCTCGCCGTCGACGGCGATGCCCCGGGCGAAGTCGTCCGCCGAGCCGCCCAGGTAGGTCGAGTACACCAGGCCCGATCCCGCCGGGTTCAGCTTGAAGACGAAGGCATCGCCGCCGTTGGCGAGGCTGCCGCCCAGGAAATCCCGCTGCACGGGGTTGACGGTGGGAAACGCCGGGCTGGTGGTGTAACCGGCGACATAGACGGCTCCGGCGGCGTCCACGGCGATGGCGGTGGCCTTGTCGTCGCCCCAGCTCCCCAGGTAGGTTGAGTAGATCAGGGTCGAGCCGGTGGGATCCAGCTTGGTGACGAAGACCTCGTTGCTGCCCTGGAAGAATTCCTGGAGCGGCTCCTTGGTCGGGAAGTGGTTCGAGGTGGTGGTGCCGGTGAGGTAGATGTTGCCTTCGGCATCGAGGACCAGGCTCTCGGCGCTGGAGCCGCCGGTGCCGCCGAAGAACGAGGAGTAAGCCAGCACCGGGTCGATCACCAGCGGGTGACGGCGGTCCCAGGAAGCCACCTCGAAGCCGATGCGCCGGCCCCGCACCCGGTAGCGGCCCTGGACCAGTCGGCGCTGGCCGGCGACTTCCTGGTAGAGGCGCGGCTTCTTCAGGCGGAAACCGCCCAGGCGCAGGTCGCCGCCGGGCTCCAGCCGGGCCGGCACGCTCGACTCCAGCTCGATCCGCCCGGGGTCGGCGCCGGGTGACACGATGAAGTCGTGCTCCAGCTCCTGGCCGGCGTTGCCGTAGAAGACGGCGTCGATGCCGGGGTACAGGCCTTCCAGACGCACCCGGGCGAAGTTGGGGATGTCGGTGCGCCACTGCGCCGGATCGTTGCCCAGCAGGTAATGGGTGCGCGCCGCCAGGGGATCGAGCCCTCTGGGGGCCGCGGGGGTCGAGCCGGCGAACTCCAGGCGCAGCGTTTCGCTGCCGCGCCTCAGCACCACCGATCTCGATGCCAGGAACAAACTCTCGCCGGCGCCGCCGCGCCAGAGAAACTTCACTTCCTCCGGGGCCTGGCCCAGGTTTCGCTCGAAGCGCAGCGGCAGCCGCGGGGCTTCTGCCAGCAGCGTTGGCGCCAGCAGCATCGGGGCCAGCAGGAGCCTCATCAGAAGTACACCTTCAGGGCCAGCTGCACCACCCGCCCCGGCCCGTTGCGGTCCCGCCACAGCTTCCCGAAGTTCTGGCTGTAGAACTGCGCGATGATGCTCTCGCGGGTTCCGGTCGGGAAGTTGGCCGGTCCCAGATCCACTAGGTAGGGCATCGGTCCGCCCAGGGGCAGGCCCGTCCGGCTCACCGGCGGCGTTCCCGTGAATAGCTGCGACACATTGCTGCCGGCCACGGTCTCAAACGTGGCGTGGTTCAGGACGTTGAAGAACTCCGCCCGGAACTGGAAATACCGGTTGGTGTTTTCGAAAGGCCGAAACTCCCGGAAGGCGGAGACGTTCAAGGTGTGCTTCCAGGGGTTGCGGGCAAAGTCCAGAGTGCGGGCGGCGTTGCCGGTGTGGCCGTACGAGGGCCGGGCGAAGGCCTCGGGGTTGAAGTACGGCACATCGTTGGCGACCTGCTTCGACCAACGGGGATTGATGAGAGGCGTGCCCAGGACCAGGTCCGCCCGGACCCGCTCGGCGCCGCTGGCCCCGCCTGGCACTCCGTTGGCGTCGCCCAGGAACGGCGCGAAGGGCCGCCCGCTGTACCACGATCCCAGGGCCTGAAGGGACCAGTGGCTGACCAGGAACCGGGTGGCGCGGTTGCTCTCGCGCAGGAACCGCCGGCCGCGCCCCAACGGCAGGTCCCAGATCATGGTCAGGTTGAGCCGGTGCCGGGTATCGAACAGCGAGATGGAGCGGTTGGCCCGCAAATCGTTGGCGTCCTGCACTCGGGTGGTGCCCCACAGGAACGGGCTGGTGTTGTTCAGGCTGGCGTCGGAGGCGGTGTCAATGGACTTGCCCCAGGTGTAGTTGAACCGCATGCTGAAACCCTTGACGTAGCGGCGGTCCAGGGAGACCGCGCCGGCATGGAAAATGGAATCGCTGTTGGTGAGGCCGGCCACGTTGATATCCCCGGCGGTCGGCATGGGGCGCATCAGGTTGACCAGGGAAACCAGCACCGGGTTGCCGGCGTTGTCGACGCGCCCGAAGGGGTCCTCGACCAGCTCGTTGGGGTCGCCGCCCTCGTCGAGGAGCTGGGAGTACAGGTCCGGGTCCGGATTGTTGATGCCCAGGAGCGGCGAATACAGGTGAGTGCCCTTGTTGCCCATGTAGGTCAGGGACAGGACGAACTGGCCTCCCACCTGCGTCTGGGTCGTCAGGTTCCAGCTTTGGATGTAGGGCGACTTGTTCTGCTTGGCGAACAGGATCAGGGCCCCGGCGGGGATTCGGGAGTCGCGCACGGTAGAGCAAGCGTGGCAGATAATGCCGTCAGCCGGCAGCTCCAGCAGGTTGGGATCCGCGGTGATCACCGGGATGTTCCGGCCCAGGCCCAACAGGTAGTTCGGATACACGGCCTGGTTCAGGCGCGGCGGGTTGTTGTTCTGCCAGCGGGCGTAGCTGTATCCGGTGAAGGAGGCGGCGCCGAAATCGGGCACCGGGTCCCGGCCGCGCCCGGTGGTGGGCGAGTGGCTGATGCCATAACCGCCCCGAACGACAAACCCGCGGCCCTGCAGACGGCGCCATCGCGGCTGCCAGGCAAAGCCGAAGCGCGGCTCGAAATCCCGTTTGTGGGCCGGCTCCAGGTAGCGCGAGCGCCCGAAACCGCTGTACATCCAGTTGAAGGTGATCCCGCGCACGTCGCCCGACGGGTTGAGGATCTCGACCGGGTTGTCCAGATCGATGGTGGCCTGGCGGTTGAACTTCTCGCCCCGCGGGCTGTGATACTGCCAGCGCACCCCCAGGTTGATGGTCAGGTTGGGGCGCAACTTGAAATCGTCCTGGAAGTAGGCGCCCGTCACCCGCCAGCGGTAGTAGTAGGGGATGATCTGGCCGCGTAGGTTCACCGCGTTGGGAACTCCCAACAGGAAAGAAGCGAATTGCAGCCCCCCGGTGCCGCCCGGGGTGTTGGCATTGCCGGAGTTGGTCTGGGCGGCCGCGAAGTTGTAGAGGCCGCAGCAGAGATCCCGCAGGCCGCCCCCGCTTGACTTGGCGTTGATCATCATCAGCCGCAGGTCCGTGCCCATGCTGAGGGTGTGGCGCCCGTGAATGCGGGTGAGGTCGTCGGCGATCTGGTACTGGTGCTCGATGTATTGGCCGAGCGTGCCGCCTTGCAGCCCGTAGGTGCCGAAGCCGGAGCGAAACTCCGGGTACCCCCAGCCGGTCACGCTCGGCAGTCCGAACTTCTCGGTGGTGTAGTTCCGCGTCGCCAGGTCCCCCGGTGGCACCCGGCTGTAATCGGAGAAGGTGTAGGCGGCCCGAAACTCGTTGACCATCTGGGGCGAGATCGTATAGGTATCGCTGAACTGAAACTGGCGGGTGAGGCTGAGGTCCGACTGGTAGCTGAAGAACAGGTTCTCTTTGTGCACCCGGTAGCGGTCGGCGAAGTTGGGCACCGAGGTGTAGCGCCCCGAGACGCGGTGATTGCCTGAGAGATTGTGGTCGAGCTTGAGGTTATACCGGTTGCTCGATCCGTCGACGCCCCGGGTGCCGAAGTAGTTCATCCCCTGGGAGTCGTAGGGGAGGTTGGGCATGGGCACGTCCTCCAGGATCTGCTGCACCAGGGGGTCCAGGTACTGCTTCGGGATCACCAGCCCGCGCTTGGAGGGATCCGGGTCGTTGATGCTGAACAGCGGAAACTGCGCCGTGCTGGAGGGGCGGTGGATGGGGTAGAGGAACCGGCAGCCGCTCTCGGTCGGGGCGCAGCGCACCTGTTGGTAAAGCAGGTTGCGGCGCTGGCCGGGGGACACGTAGGTGTTGCGAAAATCGCCTTGCCGTTCCTGGAGCGTAGGGAAGCGGTCGTAGATGTGAATGGCGTCAAACCAGCGCTTGGGCTCCACGGCCACAAAGAAGAAGGTCTTGTTGCGGCCGTTGTACAACTTCGGAATGCGCACCGGACCGCTGAGCGTCAGGCCGAACTCGTGGCGGCGCTGCTGCGGCTCGATGGGGGAGCCGAAGGAGCGGGCGTGAAACAGCGGGTTGCGGTGATACCAGTAGAGGGTGCCTCGGAGCCGGTTGCCGCCGGCCTTGGAGACCTTTTGAATAATGCCGCCTCCCGAGACCCCGTACTTGGCCGAGAAGGTTGAGGTGATGACCTGGATTTCCTGGATGGTGTCGGGCGAGAAGGTCACGGTGGCGCGGCCGATGCCGGCCGAGGTGGCGTTGGTGCCGTCAGCCAGGAAGGCGGAGCTCGACGCCCGCCCGCCGCCGATGATGAGGCCGGCGCCGGCGGTGGGCACGTCCTGAAAGATGCCGCCCTCGTCGGCCCCGGCGTCGCCGGTGACGCCCGGCAGGGTGAGGGCGAAATCCAGCGAGTTGCGGCTGGCCATGGGCAGCGAGTCGATCTCCTTTTCGGTGAGGGTCGACATCACCATGCTGGTGTCGGTCTCGAGCGGCGGCGGTTCGGCCGTCACCTCCACTACTTGCCGGGTGTCGCTGGGGGTCAGCACCAGGTCGCGGCGCCCGGCGCCTCCGGCCTCGACTTTGACGGGCCTCGAGGTCACCGGCTTGAATCCTGCCAGCTCCGCCGACACAACGTACGTGCCTGGCGGCAGGGCCGGCACCGTGTAGTAGCCGCTCTCGTTGGTTTCGGTGGCCTGCTGGACACCGGTGTCGGCCGACGTGACCACCACCTTAACTTTCGGCACCGGCAGATCGGTCTTATCCGTAACCAGACCCGTGACCGTAATGCTGTTCTGGGCGAAACAGGCCGCCGCGGCCGCCAGGGCGGCCACCCAGCGGGTGGAACACCAACCCATTCACACCCCTCCCCGTGACAAGGGGATCATAGCACAAGGAGGCAGGAGACAGGAGGCAGGAGACAGGAGGCAGGAGATAGGAGACAGGAGACAGGAGACAGGAGACACGGGACCGAGGCCCGTGTAACGGATCACGATCTTTCCCCTCGAAGTCCTCACGCTATTCCCCGGCTAATTTCTCGGATTCTCGCCCCTGTTGGGCCGTGAAGGGGCGGGATAGGATACTCGTTTGCATAGGCACGGCCGGTA
>Ga0247727_10004050_pt1 | contig 31588 bp, 34 predicted proteins | sample WisWelCaveWW1625_FD_202498 | JGI IMG/M metagenome (GOLD analysis project Ga0247727, IMG submission 202498) | Biofilm microbial communities from Wishing Well Cave, Virginia, United States - WW16-25 | ecosystem: Environmental > Aquatic > Deep subsurface > Groundwater > Cave microbial mat | place... | reverse complement strand
CCACGGACCCGTCGGTCGCGCGCCACTCGTCAACCGGTCGGCATCACCCTGGGAACACCGTGCCGCCGTTCGGCGACAGGACCTGGCCGACGTAGGCGTCACCACCCGGACCGGCGAGGAAGGCGATCGTCGCGGCGATCTCGTCCGGCACCAGGAAGCGGCCGATGAGGACCGTCGCCCGCTCGGCGGCGATCGCCTCGGGCGTGTTGTCGAACAGCATCGCGGTCTCGACAGGCCCCGGCGCGACCGCGTTGACGAGCACGCCCGAGCCCGCGATCTGGCGCGCGAGGGCGCGCGTGAAGCCGACGAGGGCAGCCTTCGCGGTCGCGTACTGGACGCTCGTGTTGCCGAGCCAGACCGCCTCGGAGGCGATCGTGATGACCCGGCCCCAGCCCGCGGCGAGCATGCCCGGCAGCACCGCCTGGGTGCAGTGGAAGGCGCCCGTCACGTGCACCTCGAGGACGCGCTGCCAATCCGCGAAGCGGACGTCGACGAAGCGCCCGGCGCCCGGGATGCCGGCGTTGTTCACCAGGATGTCGATCGGCCCGAACTCCGTGGCGACGCTCCCGACAGCGGTCTCGACGGCCGGTCGATCGGTCACGTCGGCGACGACGGCGGTGCCCCGACCGCCGCTCGCCCGGATCTCCGCGACCACCTCCAGGATCGCGTCGCCGCTCAACCCGAGGCAGGCGACCGCGGCGCCGTCGGCGGCGAGCCGGATCGCCGTCGCGCGACCGATCCCGGATCCCGCCCCGGTCACGAGGGCCACCCGACCGTCCAGCACAAGCACGTCCGGCAGTCTACCGGGCGCGCTCCGCCGAACCTGCCGGCGGCCCGCTGGTGATCCGCAGCTAATCGGCCGTCGATAGTCTCTCGCCCGTCGCCTGAGCCAGGGACCGGACGACCGTCGCCCGGACGCACCGGGAAACCGATGGTCCTATGCCCAGCGGTACCTTCGTCCGGATTGTGGGCACTCAGTCCGGCACCTACGGTGGCCACCCGTCCCATCAGGACGGACCACCGAGAACGGCCCCCAGGGAGTGCCCAACTGATGACGCAGAAGCTCCAGCAGGCGTGGCGCATCGCCCTCGCGGTCGCGCCGCTCGCCGCGATCGCCCTCGTGGAGGCCGCGTTGAAGCGCTGGTCCTGACCGAAACGCGGCAGCACCGCCCGGCCTGACGGCCGGGACGCGATCCGAGGCCCGGGATCCCTCCCCGGGTCTCGACGCACGTCATCGAGCGGGCACGAGCTCCAGCCTGACGGCGACCATCGCCGCCTCGACGCGCCCCGACGCGCCGAGCTTGGCGAGGATGTTGCCGACGTGGACGCCGACCGTCTTCTGGCTGATGAACAGGCGCTCCCCGATCTCCCGATTCGTGCGCCCCTCGGCGATCTGGGCGAGGACCTCGCGCTCGCGGGCGGACAGGCCGAACGCGTCGCGCTTCGCGCGTCGGTCGGCGGCGACGAAGGACTCGACGATGCCGGGACCGTCGTGCGGCTGCACGGACGGCCCGACAGGCACGGCCGCCGTGGCGCGCTCCTCGGCATCCGCCGACTCGATCATCGGCGGAGCCTCCTCCGGGACGGAGATCAGGGCGCGACCGGCCAGCTCACGCAGCTCGCGCTCGAGCGGCCGCGCGCCGAGCTCGACCGCGATCCGAAGGGCGTCGAGCAGCGGTCGGCGGGCGGCCACCCGGCCGCTCCGCGCATCCGACCCGACGAGCGCCGCCTCGGCCTGACGCCAGCGCGCCCGGGCCACCTGGTACGGGTCGCCGACCCGCTCCCAGGTGCGCGCCAGGGCATCCCACACGACGGGCCGGTCGCGCCCGTCGAGCCGCGCGGCATACGCCCGCGCCGTCGCCATGCGGGCGTCGGCCTCCTGGCGGGACGCCCGGGTCGGCGGGACGCCGCTCGCCCGGACGACCGCGTCGCATGCGCTGAGCACTTCGCTCGCCCGACCGCGGGCGGCGGCGACGGAGGCCAGCTCGCGGCGCTCGCGGGCGTCGCCCACGATCGCCGCCTGGACCTCCAGGAAGCAGGCCGCCATCCGTGCGGTCGCCAGCCAGTCCTCGCTCCGCTGGACGAGGCTCCAGCCAAGCTCCGCCGCGCGGGCGGCGTCGGCGACATCGCCGCGCCATAGCGCGAACGAGGCGGCGGCGCGGCTGGCCGGGACCTCCGACTGCGGGTCGGGCGCCTTGTGCAGCTCGAGCAGCAGGCGACCGAGCAGCCTGCCGGTCGCCTCGTCGCTCGCCGCCTCGACCTCGAGCGTCGCCAACGCGACCGCAGCGTCGGTGAACGCGACCGGCCCGGGGCTCCACTCGAGCGCCCTGCGCAGGATGTCGCGAGCCTCCGACCAGCGTCCGACGATCGTCAGTGCCTCGCCGACATTGCCGCGGTGCGCGTTCCCGTACGTCGCCTCGAGGGCGTCGCGGCGGATCGACGCGATGGCCGCCATGGCGGTCGCGATCGAGTCGTCCAGCCGACCGCCCAGGGCGAGCGCGGTCGTGAGGTTCGCCGCCGCCCGGAACGCGTCTTCGGCAAGTCCGAGCTCGACGGCGAGCGCGTGGGCCGCCTCGAGGGGCGCGACCGCCTCCGCCGGCTCCGCGCTCCAGGCGCGCAGGATGCCGAGCGTGCACAGGGCGTGGCCTTCCCAGGCGCGCCCCTCCGCGCCCGCGGCCCTGGCCAGATCGAGTGCCGCGCGGGCCTGCTGGCCGGCCTCCCGGAAGCGCCCGTCGAGCATGAGTGCCTGGGCGAGCGAGGCCAGGATCGGGGCTCGCGCCGCGGCCGGCGCCCGGGACACCAGTGAAGCGGCGCGTCGGTGCTCCGTCAGCGCCCGCTCGTGGTCGCCGAGAGCGCGCCGCACGCGGCCGAGGCGTTCACGGATGCCGGCCACTGCGACGCGGTCGCGGGCCTCGTCATGGCGGCCGAGCGCCGCCTCGAGGTAGGCGAGGGCGCGTGCCGGCCGCTCGGCGGCGGCCGAGATGTCCGCCGCCCGGACCAGGAGTGCGCCGGCCGCCGCCCGATCCCGCCCATCGGCGGCGCCCAGCTCGAGGGCGATCTCCAGGTGCGCCAGCGCGTCGCCGGGCGAGCCGGCCGCCTCGGCTGCGACGGACGCCTCGAGAGCACGGCCGCGGGCGGCCTCGATGTCGTGCGCGGCGAGGAGGTGGCGGAGGCTCGCGGCGGGTCGAGCTGCGACGGCCTCGCCGAGCGCCCGTCGGATACGGCGACGCTGGCCCGACAGCAGATCCTGCACGACGGCCCGACCGACCAGCTCGTGGACGACCCGCAGGTCGCCGTCCGGCTCGACGGTCACGAAGCCGTGGGCGATGGCCTCGTCGAGTCCGGCTCGCAGGTCGGCATCGAGGCCGCCCTCGGCCCGGCGCGGCGCCGTCGTCGAGCGGGGAGGAAGGCCTTGCGCGTCGTGCTCGAAGCCCGCCGCCGCGGCGGTGAGCGTCGCCGCGTCGAGCGGCTCCTCGGCCGGCGCCAACAGCCGGAGGAACCGGCGGCACTCCGGCGAGCGGACCGCCAGTCGCGCGGCGACGAGATCGTCGAGCGTCGAGTCGGGCGCGACGCCGGCGAGCTCGCGACGGGCGAGCAGGAGCTGGCCCGCCAGCAGCGGATTGCCCGCCGATCGTTCCGCGACCAGCAGGACGAGGGCGGCGCTCGGCCGGCCACCCTCGGCCTCGGCGACGAACGTCGCCAGCTCGGCACGGCTGAGCGGCCCGAGCTCGATGCGCTCCGGCGGCCGGGCGGCGTCCGCCATCGAGGCGAGGTCGCCGATGAGGGGGTGGCCGCGCGACAGCTCGTCCGAGGCGTACGACGCGATGACGCACAGCCGCGCCGGGCGGAGAACGCGCGCTAGGAAGACCGCGACGCCTCGCGTCGCGGCGTCGGCGGCGTGGAGGTCCTCGACCGAGAACAGCACCGGGCTCCGCGCCGCGGCCGCCTCGAGGACCCGCAGGATCGCCTCCGCGATCCAGGCGACGGTCCGTCCGGTCGGGACGACGAGCGAGCGACCACCGAGCGTCCCGATCCGCTCGAGTCGGGGTCGGAGGTCGGGCAGCAGGCGTGCGATCGGTTCAGCCGAGCTTCCGGCGATGGCGCCCAGCACGGCGTCATCGAGGCCGTCGAGGTATGGCCCGAGACCGGCGGCCAGGGCGGCGAACGGCTGGCCGCCCCGGCCGGCGAACGCTTGGCAGCGGATGACATCGAACGGCAGCGGCAGTCGCCGGACGCGCTTGTTCGTCTCGTCGATCAGCGTCGTCACGCCGATCCCGCCGGGGCCGCTGATGACGAGTCGGCGGGGCTCGCCGCGTGCGGCCGCGTCGAGCGCGGCGGCGACGCGTGCCAGCTCGCGTTCGCGGCCGACGAATCCGACGTCCGGCGACGGTCCCGACATGCCGGCATCGTGCCACACCCCCCGACCCGGCGAGCGCCGCTGGGCTAGGCTGCCCGGATGGAGCGAAGCCCGACCGGCCGGCCGCCCGGACCCCACCCCGGCAACACGCTCAACGAGCTGAGCGGCGAGGAGTGGCTGTACTTCACGAAGTCGCTCTGGACGACGGCCTACCCGTCCGAGCTCGGACACGAGCTGCGCCGCGCCCACGGCGCGAACAAGCCGCCGCGGCTGATGGCCAGGCTCATCGAGTTCTTCAGCCGCACCGGTGAGCTCGTCCTCGACCCGTTCGCCGGGACCGGCGGAACGTTGCTTGGCGCGGCGATCGCGCGAGGCCCGCGTCGCGCGCTCGGCATCGAGCTCGACCCGCGCTGGGCGGCGGTGTACGAGCGGGTGGTCCGCGAGGCGCGCCTCGAGCGTGGCGGCGATGGGCCGCTGCTGGCCGATCTCGGGTCGCAGGACCCGGCCGGCGTCCGCGGGTTCGATCCGTCCGGCTGCGAGCTCCGCGTCGGCGACGCGCTCGCCGTCCTGCCGGATCTCGAGACCGCGTCGGTGGACTTCGTCGCGACCGACCCGCCGTACAACATCCAGTTGCGGATGACGATGGCCGGCGGTCCGCTCGCCGATCATCACCCGAACCGCCGCACCGACTACGCGATGGTCTCCGCCGACGCGTCGGACGTCGCGAATGCGGCCTCATACGAGGAGTACCTGGAACGGATGGCCGCCGTCCTCGGTGAGCTGTCGCGCGTCCTGCGGCCGGGACGTTACGCGGCGGTCATCGTCCGCGACGCTTACCAGGCGGGGCGCTACCTGTTCACGGCGGCCGACATCGCGGCCCGGGCATCGGCTGTCGGGTTCGTGCCCAAGGGCGACCTCGTGTGGTACCAGGCGGGCACGCGACTGCGGCCGTATGGCTACCCGCGGGCGTTCGTGCCGAACATCGCCCACCAGCACATCGTCGTGCTGCGACGGGAGCCCGGCCTCCGTCGGCGGCCGAGAGGCGCCGTCGGACGATCCGACGGGCCGGCGAGCTAGCCGAGGCCACGCGCCGCGAGGGCGGCGGCGAGCGCATCCTCGGCGTGGCCGGCGGCTGGATCGGCCAGCTCGCCGAGCACCATCTTGTGCAGCCAGCCGGTCCCGCCGTCCGGGCTGCGGACGGACCAGTACGCGCCGCTCCGCTCGAGGAGCTCGACCTCGTCGCCGGAGCCGAGCTCGCCGACGGTGAGCCCGGTGACTTCGTCCGGCCGATCGAGCAGGCGAACGACCGCGTAACGGATCTGGCGGCGCTCGTTGGCGCCACTCGAGGCGCCGATGCCGAACGCGAGCGCTCGTGGCTCGGGCCGGCCGTCCCGGGTCGGGTCCGCCTTTCGCGCCATGAGCAGGGAAGGGCGTCGCCAGCGTGGCAGGAACGCCTCGGGATCGTCGGCCGAGGGGGCGCCGGGGGCTGGACCCCCGTTCCTCGAACCCGCACCGTGCGTCGCCGGGGCGAACACGAGGCCGCGCGCGGCAGCCGCGGCCAGCGCGTCATCCGATGAGCTCGGCGTCTCGTCTCGGCGCCGCTTCCCGAACAGCGCGAAGGCGAGCCAGAGCGCCGCCGCCGCCGCCGAACCGACGAGGACGGCCGCGCTCGAGACGAGGTCGGAGCCGGCGTCGGGCACGACGGCGCCGAGGACGTCGGAGGCGCTCACGTCGAAGAGGCCGGTGAGCAGTCCGAGCGGCCCACCCGGCGCGCCGCCCGTGTCGCTGGACGGGCCATCCGGTCCGGCGGGACCGCCGGATCCGCCGCCTGGGCCCCCGGATCCGCTGCCTGAGGCTCCCTTGTCGATGGGACCGCCGCCGAGAGCGGGGTCTGCGGACGATGGGTCCGGGTCCGCCGCGGTCGGAGCCGAAGGCGCCGATGTCGGCGAGGAGCCCGGGCTGGGGCTGCCCGTCGGCCCTGCGGTCGGGGTCGCCATCGGCGCGGGTGCGGGGGTCGGGTCCGGCGCCGGAGTGGGCGCCGGGGTCGGCCGGGGTGTGGGCGTCGGCGCCGGGGTCGGCGCCGGAACGACGGTCACCGTCCCGGCATCGATCACATCGGCGAAGCGCTCCCACTCGATCGCCTCGAAGCGGACCGTGTGCGTGCCGGCCGGCAGCGTCCCGGTCCACTCGAACCTGACCCCTGCCTTCCAGTCGAGGGGCCCGCTGGCGGCCATCGGGTGGACGTCGGGGCCGACGAGGGCGTTGATCGCGTCGGGCGCCCGTCCGTGGCTGTCGCGGTAGGTGACCGCGAAGGAGAAGATCGTCGCCGTCGTCCCGGAGTCCGGGCCCACGAACGGGTCGCGAAGTCTCGTCGGCCCCTGGGCAGCCAGGGCCGGGGCGGCCGCGACCAGCAGCGCCAGCAGCGCGACGACCGCGGCCGACCGAAGCCTGGCCACGGATCGGGCGGCGCGGAACCTGGATTCGAGCCTCACGACACCTCCGGCACGCGGTTCTCACCGCGAGTCGAACGAAGGATGGCCGAGGCGCCGGCGGGCGGGCTATGGTACCGGTGTCCCGTCGGCTCCCGGACGGTCGGCCGGCCGTGGCCGGTCGCGGCGTCAGCGGGCGCCCGGACGACGGTCGATGGGCCGGTCGGCGCCGGCCGGCTGACCCGAAGGCGCCATTCCCGCGGCGTGCCGACGGGTGCACCATGTCGGCGATGCGGATCCTGTCCCTGCCGTCGCGCAGCCGGCGTGCTCCGGGCCGCCTGTCGATCGCGCTCGGACTCGGCGGCGGCCTCGTCATCCTCTGCGCGGGGCTCGGGATCGGCTGGCTCATCGTGGTCACCCACGTGCTCGACGCCCTGCTGCCGAGCGGCCGAGCGTCGTTCGCCCAGCTCGTCGTCGGCGCGGTCGGCTGGACCGTCGGACTCGCCCTGCCGGCTTCTCTCACGCTCCTCGGGGCGTGGCGAGTCGCGATCGCGGTCGGCGGCCTGTCGGCCCGCCGCCCGCGGGCCACGCCGACCCTGCGCGCGGCCCCGTCCTTCGACGACGAGTACGCCCTCGCGGTGTCCGTCCGGCTGCCTGATACCGCACGGGCGGTCGGCGAGCTCGTCCTCGGGCCGTTCGGGGCGGCCGTCATCGAAGAGCTGCCGGCCGCGCGATCGCTCCGTCACCACGGCCGATCGTGGGAGGCCCGAGGCGCCGACGGTCGCTGGCGGCCGATCGACGATCCCCTGGCGCAGGCCGCCCGTGACGCCGAGTCCGTTCGGCGCTGGTTCGACCGTGACGACAGCGACCACGTCGTCAAGGTCTTCGCCGCGGTTGTCGGCGACGCTCCGCTCGAGCGGACCTCCGACTGCGCGGTGATCCGACCGGATCAGGTCGCCGCGTGGCTCAAGGCGCTGCCGGGCCAGCGGATGCTCAGCGCGGACCGCCGTGAACGGCTCGTCGAGCTCGTCCGCCGCGCCGTCGAGGATTAGCTGTCGTTCTCGGAGATGTCGGGACGTCGGCCGTTCGGCGGGTGCGGCCGATGTTCAGCCGGGATCCGCCTTGTCGTCCCCGATGACGCTGCCACCATCATCCTGGCGGCTACGCCCCAGCGAACTGGCCTCCGCCGCGCGTCAGCGAGCTCGCGGCGGGCCGAGCCGTGCGTGGACCGGGGCGAGCATGGCCGTGAGGTCCGGCGTTCGCCGCCCGTAAGCCCGGATTTGATGCTGGCAGCGTCACGGCTGAGGCGAAGCATCGGCCCGTGGCTAGCTGACCCCGGGACCGACAGCCAGGATGTGCGGGGATCCGGGTCTGTAGGGGAGCCTGGACTCGAACCAGGGACCGGCCGTGTATAAGACGGCTGCTCTCAACCACTGAGCTACTCCCCCGTGACGATGCTACACCGCGCGGCGGGGTCGTCTGCGCACTCGCCGGCGGTGCCTCACGACACCGACGGCGCGCCCCCCGGTGGAAACCCGGCGACGCCGGGCTCGGGCCACAGGCCGAGCCCTTCGCGCTCCTCGTCGGTCAGCTCGGCGACGAGTGGCAGGTCGTCGTGGTCGAGCGGACGCGGCGATGGCTCGATCGGGCGGGGCGGCCTGGCATAAGCCGGCTGGCCGCGGAGTTTCGGCAGCGCGACATGCTGTTGCTGGTCCTCGATCGACATCGAACGAGTCAGTCCCCCGATGCGACGCCGGCGCGCACGGATCCCGGTCCGTCCGGCGAGGGCGCCGACGGGACTGTAGCGTCCCACCGCGCGACGCGCCAGCCGGATCTTCACGTCCGTCCGGGAGGTCAGCCGAGCAGCGGCCGCACGACGTCGACCAGGACGGCGAGCACGAGATAGGCGATCGGGAGGGCGGCGAGGAAGCCGAGGAAGGCGCTCCACGGGGATCGGAGCCGTCGCGTATCGGCGCCGCTCGGGAGGGGCACCACCAGGTACGTCACCAGCGAGCCGACCGCGGCGACGAGGACGACGTACAGCGCGAGGAAGACGAGCCTGAGGTCGCCGCCCGGCAGGACGGCGCCGCGGTCCAGCGCGACGTCGTAACCGAGGTACAGGACGCCGAGCAGGGTCGCGATCACGAGGTTCGCGGCCACCGCTCGAACGATGGGTCGGGGCGCGTTGCGGAACTGCCGCCAGCGGACCTCCAGCCAGGAGCGCCGGCGGACCGGTCGGCAATCGCGGTCGCGCGGCGGCAGCGGTGTCATCGCCCCTCGAGCACCTCGAGCCGGCGACGGGGCGGCAGTGTGTTCGGGCGATGGGCGGCGAGCAGCGCGACGGCCTCGACGAACCGATCGAGCTCCGCCTCCGAGTTGAAGAAGCCGACGCTCGCCCGGACCGCGTCGATCGACGGGATCGTCCGGGCGATCGCGAAGACCCTCGCTTCGAGCTCCTCGAGGGCGGCGGCGGCTGTCCAGCCGCGGATCCTGAACGTGACGAGCGTGGCCATCCGCTCGCGCGGCGTCACGAGCTCGACGCCGTCCAGGGCGGCGAGCGCGTCGGCCGTCCGACGGGCGAGCGCCGGCCCGCGTCGGTGGACGAAGTCGAGACCGACGGACATCGCGAGCCAGCCGATGCTGCGGGCCATGCCGAGGACGGACGGGCGGTGGAAGCCGGCCGTCTCGTAGCGCCGGCCGTCGACTCGCCACCCCGCGAACCCCGCGGAGTCGTAGCGCTCGAAGGCGAGCACGCCGGCGAAGGACGGTCGGATGCGGTCCGCCGCGGCCGGCGAGATCCAGGCGGCGCCGACGCCCTCCGGGCCGAGCAGCCACTTCTGGGCCGGCATCGCGTACACGTCGGCGCCGAGGGCCGTCACGTCGACCGGGAGGGCCCCCGCGGCCTGGGCGCCGTCCACGGCCACGACGGCGCCGCGCTCGTGGGCAAGCGCGGCGATGCGAGCGACGGGCAGGACCGCGCCGGTGGTCCACAGCACGTGCGACACGGACACGAGCCGCGTCCCCGGGCGGATCGCCCGGTCGAGGGCCGCGAGCGTCCGGCCGTCGTCGCCGCCGTCGCCGATGTCGGCGAACTCGACGTCGATCCCGGTCCGGTCCCGCAACGCGTACAGCGGGCCGAGCGCTCCAGCGTGCTCGTGGCGCGTCGTGACCGCGCGATCGCCGGTTCGCCAGTCCAGGCCCCATGTCGCGACGTTCATCGCATCCGTCGTAGAGTGCGTCAGCGCGACGTCGGCGAGGCCGGCGCCGAGCACCGCCGCCGCCCCGGCGCGCGCCTCGGCCATCCGCTCCAGAGCGTCCTCCCAGTCCGCCGGATGGGCCCTGCCGATACGCACCTCGCGCTCAGTCGCCTCGGCCATCGCGGCCGCCGTCTCGGCGGGCAGCGGACCCACGGACCCGGTGTTGAGGTAGACCCCGGCGGCGAGTGCCGGCAGGCCCGAACGGACGGCGGCAAGGCGGGCCGCATCGTCCGTGGACGGGGGGATCACGCCCGTATGATACCGAGCATGCCCCGCATCTCCGACCAGGGCGGCCGATGACCGGTGTCGCCCACCCAGAGCTGCTGGCCACGACGGAGTGGCTCGCCGAGCAGCTGGGGCGACCGGAGGTCCGGATCATCGACGTGCGCTGGCGGCCGGACGGGACGGCGGCTGCGCTGTACGCGGCCGGCCACATCCCCGGCGCGGTCTTCATCGACTGGCGCCGGGAGCTGGTGGCGGATCCCGGGGACGGCACGGGCTCGATCGTCCTCGCGCCGCCCGAGCGCGTCGCTGCGGCGATGTCCGCCGCCGGCGTCGGCAACGGCATGACGACCGTCCTCTATGACGACACCCTCGGGCTGTATGCCGCACGGGCGTGGTGGACGCTGCGGGCATACGGCTTCGAATCGGCCCGCATCCTCGACGGTGGTGCGGCGGCATGGGCGGAGGAGGGTCGACTCTGGTCGAGCGCCGCCCCACCACCGGCGACGACCACCTTCACGCCCCGTGCGAGCCCGCGGATCCGGCTGACGACGACCGATGTCCGGGGCCTCCTCGGCTCGCCGGACGTCGTCATCCTCGACGCGCGGGCGCCGGCCGAGTACCGAGGCCTCGAGGGCAATGCCAAGCGCCTCGGCCACATCCCGGGCGCCGTGAATGTGCCCGTGGGCTCGATGCGACGCGAAGGCAGCCAGCGGCTGAGGGACGGCGACGAGCTCCGTGGCATGCTGGTCCGCGCCGGCGTCATGCGCGGCCGACGGCTCGTCTGCTACGACGGCTCGGGCATCGCCGCGGCGAAGCTGGCCTTCGTCCTGACCCTGCTCGGGCACGAGGATGTCGCCGTCTACGACGGCGGCTGGGCCGAGTGGGGGGGTCGACTGGACCTGCCGGTCGATCGCTGACCGGCTACGGCGCGCCGGCCTACGGCTCGCTGTACGGCGCGAGGATCTGGGCCCGGCCGTGGTTGACGGCCACCATCGTCGCGCTCGTGCGCGGTTCACCGACGCTGTCCGACCAGAACGTCGCGTCGGTCACCGGCACGAAGCGACCCACGAGCTCGCCGAGGGCTGAGCGCAGGTCACGCTCCGGCAGCAGGTGGATCTGGCCGACCACCTTGAACGGCGGGATGCTGATGAGCGCCGCCTGGTGGACCTTCGGCGTGCGCAGCTCCGGAACGGCCTCGACCGGCGCGTCCGCGACGGCGAACAGCACGGCCGACAGGTTGATCTGGGCGAACGCCGCCGTGAGGCTGTGCGAGCGGTGACCGAACTCCTCGAGCACGGCGTCATTGAGCACGATGAAGCCTTCTTCGGTCCCGTTGACGATGTCGCTCACCCGACGCTGGCGGGTGAGGATCGTGCCGCGCGCGACATAGGCGTCCGTGTAGAGGGTCAGCCCGACACGCTGCTCCATGCTCACCGGTCCGCTGAACATGCCCGAGAGTCTATCGGGCCGTGCCGCGCACGGGGCGGCCGGCCCGCCGCGGCCACCAGTTCGCGTCGACCGTACGCACCACCCTCGAGCGCCCGTCAGCCATGCCTGGCACCGGCCGTCACCAGGTTCTCGGCGTCGGCCTGGAGCTCGGAGAACAGTCTTCGGACGGTCTCGAGCGTGTCCGCCTCCGCAGCCGCCTTGTCGGGCCGCAGCCGCGCGATCCGCGGAAACCGCAGGGCGAAGCCGGATCCGTGGCGGGTCGAGCGGAGGATGACGTCGAAGGCGACCTCGACGACGACCGTCGGCTCGACGACCCGGTAGCGGCCATGGCGACTGAGCGTGTGCGCCTCGAACCAGCGCGTCATCTCGGCGATCTCCGCGTCGGTCAGGCCGCTGTACGCCTTGCCGATGTTGACCAGCCGATCGTTCGCCTCGTCGCGCACGGCGAACGTGTAATCCGACAGCACGCCGTGGCGCTTGCCGTGGCCGACCTCGACTCCGACGACGACGCAGTCGATCGTGGCCAGGGCCTTCTTCATCTTCAGCCAGCCGAGACCCCGACGGCCGGGCGAGTAGCTGCTCGCCGGGTCCTTGACCATGAGGCCCTCGTTGCGCCGGGCGCGCGCTGCACCGAACGCGGCCTCGAGGCCCGCCACGGTGTCCGCCTCGATCAGGTGCGAGCGGGCGAAGCGACCGCCCGTCGCGGCGAGCGGGAGCTCGAGCCCGTCGAGCCGGCGACGGCGTTCGGCGAGCGGGAGCTCGAGCAGCGGCTCGACCGGGGCGCCACCGCCCGGCCCCAGGCCGAGCACGTCGAAGGCGACATAGATGACCGGCACTTCGGCCTGCACGGCGGTTGACGGGTCCTTGCGCCCGAGACGCGCCTGGAGGGCCACGAATGGCAGGACCGCGCCGTCGCGCCAGGCCATGATCTCACCGTCGAGCAGCCCGTCCCATGGCAGGTCCACCGCCGCCGCGACGATCTCGGGGAACTGCCCTGAGACATCGTGGAGGTCGCGCGAGTACAGCCGGACGTCCCCGCCGCGGCGGTGGAGCTGGCAGCGGATGCCGTCGTACTTGTCCTCCACCCAGATGACCGGGCCGAGCCGGGCGATGATCTCGGCGGCGTCCTCGGCGGGCGAGGCGAGCATGAACTTCAGCGGATGGAACAGCTCGAGCCTGGCGCTCGCGAGGGCGTCGTCGCGGGCCAGGGCGGCGAGCCGGCCGACGTCGCCGACGAGCATGCCGGCTCGCTTCAGCGCCGCCAGGTCTCGCTCGAACGCGCGGCCGATCGCCGCCTCCAGCAGGCCCTCCCGAAGTCCGATCCGCAGGTCGCCCGACAGGACCTTCACGATCGCCTTCGCCGTCGCCGGATCCGCGCGTGACAGGAGAGCCGCCAGGATGTCCGCCTTGCGCGAGGGGCCCGAGGCGACCTCGATGGCGGCGAACGCCGCCGCCACGTCCACCAGGCTCGGCGACGCCGCCCCGTCGGGGGCGTGACCGGCGTCGGAAAGCACGTCATGGACAGCCTGGCCGAGGTCGGATGAGCGATCGTAGGCCGCCCCGAGCACATCGCGGTCCGCCCGGACGACCGCCGCCACGACGCTGGAGATCGTCGCCCAGCCGAGGCCCGTCGCCCGCTGGTCCGCCGCCGCGAACGGTCGTCCGGTGAGGAACACGGCGGCGATCGGGAGCTCCTCGGGGGCGAGGGAACGAAGGTAATCGGCCAGCAGCGCCGTCTTCTCGGAGGTCCGGGTCGTCGCCGCGACGCGCTCGGCCACCTCGCTCCAGCGCCGCATGACGGCGATGGTATACCGTGCCGGCGATGGTCCATCGGAGCTCGTTCCCGACCCTGCTGGAGGGCGACCTCGTCGTGCTGCGGCGGCACAGCGCGGACAATCGCGCCGCGTTCCGGCGCTGGTACGGCGATCCGGAGGTGGCCCGGCTGGCTCGATACCAGGAGGGCCCGATGCGCGTCGAGGAGATCGACCGATTCTTCGAATCCCGAGCGCTCGGCAGCGAGTCGCTGGCGATGGCGATCCATGTCCGCGCCGACGACCGCCTCATCGGCTCGTGCGCCTTCAGCCAGCTCGACGCCGAGAACGGCTCCGCCCTGTTCCACATCACCATCGGCGAGCGGGCCGAGTGGGGCCGTGGCTACGGCACGGAGGCGACGAGGCTCATGGTCGACCATGCGTTCGGCAGCCTCCAGTTGCACCGGATCGCGCTGTCCGTGTTCGAGTTCAACGACCGCGCCCTGCGAGCGTACCGACGCTGCGGCTTCCAGGTCGAGGGCCGCGCCCGGGAGTCGATCTGGCGCGGCGGCCGCTGGTGGGACGAGATCTCGATGAGCATGCTCGCGTCGGACTGGCAGGCCCTCCGGGCGCATCCTCACGACACCGCCGAGCCCGTCCTGGCCGCCGAGCCTGTCCCGGCCGCTGCTGGGGGAGCCTGAGATCGTGCTGGGCGGACCGGACGCTGAGGCCGCACGGGCGGCATTCCGGGAGCGCACGGAGGCGAAGGGCCATGCGGTCGACAACGCCCGCCTTGCCGTCGCCGGGCTCGAGGCCGCCTTCGCGGCCGACGTCCTCGTCCGCACCCCCCTGCTGGAGCGGATGCTCGGCGACCTGATGCTCGCCCTCGAGCAGGACGAAGGCCAGAAGCTCGGCGGCAAGAGCGCCGAGGCGGCTCGCTTCATCCTGCGGGCCATCGCGCGCGAGCTCGAGAACGCCTGACGCCCACGTGACGGAAGACCGGATCGAACGCTCTGTGCGAGGCCTGCCCTCCGTCGAGAAGGAGCCCATCGTGACCGATCGACCGACGACCGAGCTCGACGGAGCCAGCCACCGTCGCCTCGGCATCGACCTGTTCAACCGCGTCTGGACCCTTCTCGAGCTCGCCGACCGGACACCCGGACAGGAGGACGAGATGATCCACGCCGCCCATGCCTCGTGCCACCACTGGTCGCTGGCCGACGAGCGGATCCCCGCGAATGCTGCTCGCGGGGAGTGGCAGTGCTCTCGGGTGTACGCCACACTGGGGCGGTTCGAGCCCGCGCTGCACCATGCCGAACGCTGCCTGGAGATCCTCGACGACGCGGGCGCCGCAGGGCGCCAGGATTGGGACCTTGCCGCGGCGTACGAGGCGCTGGCCCGGGCGTGGGCCGTGGTCGGTCAAATCGCGAAGGCACGCGTCTGGGCGGAGCGGGCGCGAGCCGAGTTGGCGACGATTGCGGATCCCAAGGACCGCGAGCCCATCGAACGGGACCTCGGGACGTTGCTGCTCTGAGCGAGTGGCTGTGCCGACCGACGTGACAGAGGACCGAGGCTCGTGACCGACTTCCGGATCGGCATAGCGCTGTGGAGCCAGGCCGGCACCTGGCCGGAGATGCTCGACGCCGCCGGGCGGGTTGACCGGCTCGACTTCGACCACCTGTGGACATGGGACCACCTGCACGGCATCTTCGGCGACCCGCTGCAACCGGTCCTCGAGGGCTACACCCTCCTCGGCGCGTGGGCCGTCGCCACCCGCCGGGTGAGACTTGGCCTGCTCGTCGGCGCGAACACGTTCCGCAACCCGGGCGTGGTCACGAAATCGATCACGACGCTCGACCACGTGAGCGGCGGCCGCGCGATCCTCGGCATCGGCGGCGCCTGGTTCGAGGAGGAGCACATCGCGCACGGGCTGGCCTTCGGCGCGGGCTTCGGCGAGCGGCTGGCCTGGCTGGACGAGGCGGCCGGCGCGATGCGAACGCTGCTGGACGGTGGGACTGTGGACTCCGGCCCGACCGATCACTATGCCTTCCGAGCGCTCCGCCAGGAGCCGCGCCCGCTCCAGGCGCACCTGCCGATCATGATCGGCGGGGGTGGTGAGAAGAAGACCCTGCGCAGTGTCGCCCGCTACGCGGACTACTGGAACGTGTCCGCCGACCCCGCCGGACTGGCGCGCAAGAACGCGATCCTCGACGAGCATTGCGCCGCCGTCGGGCGGGATCCGTCTACGATCGTGCGAACGAGCAATACGTGGGTGGTCATCCGCGATTCGCGGCGTGAGGCCGAGCGTGTCTGGGCGACGCAGATGGCGCGCAACCGCTCGGACCTCCTACCCGAGGAACGCTACCGTACGTTCCTCGGCCCGGTCGAGTACGTGGCCGGAAGGCTCCGCGAGCACGTCGAGGCCGGCTTCGAGTCGACGATCGTCGAGCTGCCGGCGCCATACGACAGCGAGACCATCGAGCGCCTTTCCGGCGAGGTCAAGCCGCTCGTGGACCGCGGCTGATGGCACCCGCCGGCGTGCGGGCGGCGACCGTCGAGTTCGAGCGGGTCACGAAGCGCTACCCGGGCACCGGCCCGGGCGTGCCGAGCGCGGTGGAGGACCTCTCGTTCCACGTGCCGGCCGGCGCGATCTGCGTGCTCGTCGGTCCGTCCGGCTGCGGCAAGACCAGCAGCCTGAAGATGGTGAACCGGCTCATCGAGCCGACGAGCGGCCGGATCCTGCTCGACGGCGTGGACGTGGCGACGCGCGACGTCACCGAGCTCCGGCGCGGCATCGGCTACGTCATCCAGCAGGTGGGGCTGTTCCCGCACCAGACGATCGCCGACAACGTGGCCACGGTTCCGCGCCTGCTCGGCTGGACGGCAGGACGCCAACGGGAGCGGGCGGAGGAGCTGCTGGCACTGGTCGGCCTCGATCCCGCGCGCCACGCGGCGCGCTACCCGAGCGAGTTGTCAGGCGGCGAGCGCCAGCGCGTCGGCGTCGCGCGGGCGCTGGCGGCAGACCCGCCGCTGATGCTCATGGACGAGCCGTTCGGCGCCGTCGACCCGATCGTCCGGGAACGGCTCCAGAACGAGTTCCTGCGACTCCAGGAAGGCCTCGCCAAGACGATCCTGTTCGTGACCCACGACATCGACGAGGCGATCAAGGTCGGAGATCTCGTGGCGGTCCTCGACGTCGGCGGGCGGCTCGCCCAGTTCGGCGCGCCGGCGGACATCCTGGCCCATCCGGCGACGGAGTTCGTGGCCCGCTTCGTCGGTGCGGATCGCGGCCTGAAGCGGCTCGCGCTGAGCCGGGTCGGGGAGCTCGAGCCGCGTCCGGCGACGATCGCCCGGGTCGGCGATGACGCCGCGACGGCCCGACGTGCCGCGGAGGCGGACCCGCTGCGCTCGGTCCTCGTCGTCGACGATGCGAGGCGGCCGATCGGCTGGGTCATGGCGAACTCGATCCCCGCGTCGGGTCGGCTCGCAGAGGCGGCGGCCGTCTCGATGTCGCCTTTGCTCGACCGGCGGACCACCCTGCGCGACGCGCTGTCGATGCTCCTCGATGCCGAGGTGCAGGCCGGCATCGTCACCGACGACGATGGTGCCGTGGTCGGACTCGTTACCGCGGAGATGATCGCGTCCCGTCTCGGGGAGCGCCCGACATGAGACCCGACGAGCCGCTCCTCGACTGGAGCTGGATCGCCGGCCACCTGGACGACATCGCCTTCCGGACGGCGCAGCACCTTGCGCTGGCCGCGATCGCGGTCGCCGCCGGGGCGGCGATCGCCTTCGCACTCGCCCTCTGGGTTCGTCGCGACCGGCGTGTCCATGGCCCGATCACCGCGCTGGCCGGCATCCTGTACACGGTCCCGAGCCTGGCGATGTTCGCCGCGCTAGTGCCGTTCACCGGTCTGTCGCTGCTGACCGCCGAGATCCCGCTCACCCTGTACACCCTCCAGGTCCTCATCCGGACGTTCGTCGCCGGTCTCGACGCCGCGCCGCGCGAGGTCATCGAGGCGGCCGACGGGATGGGCTATCCCTCGCTTGCCCGGCTCCGCCGGATCGAGCTGCCGCTCGCCATCCCGCTGTTCATCGCCGGCCTACGGCTGGCGACCGTCTCGACGATCGGCCTGGTGATGATCGTCAGCCTCATCGGCAACAACTTCGGCGGCCTCGGGTTGTTCATCCGGGAGGGCATCCTCAGCTTCCCGACGAAGGTCTATGTCGGCGCGCTCGCGTCCGTTGCGCTCGCCGTCCTGGCGGACCTCGCATTCGTCCGGCTCGAACGGGCGGCCACGCCATGGGCCCGCGCCCGGGCGGCACGGGCGGCACGGCCGGCGGCGGCCTGAGCGATGGACATGCTCGGCGCGACGGCCGGCTGGCTCGCGGATCCGGCCCACTGGCAGGGCCCGGACGGCATCCCGGCCCGGCTCCTGGAGCACCTCGCGATCTCCGCCCCGGCGATCCTCGTCGCGTTGCTCGTCGCATTCCCGATCGGCGCCTACATCGGCCACACGGGCCGCTACGCGCGACTGGCGGTGAATGCCGCGTTCCTGGGCCGGGCGATCCCGTCGTACGCGGTCCTCGTCCTCGTCCTGCCGATCTCGCTGCGGTTCGACCCTGACATCGGGCTGGACGTCATCCCGACGTTCACCGCGATGGTCGTCCTCGCGATCCCGCCGATCCTGGTCGGCACGCATGCCGGGCTTCGCGGCGTCGATCGCGATCTCGTCGAGAGCGCGCGAGGGATGGGCTTCGGCGAGCGCCAGCTCCTGTTCGGCGTCGAGCTGCCGGTCGCGCTGCCGGTCGTGCTGGGCGGCCTCCGCACCGCCGCCGTCCAGGTCGTCGCCACGGCGACCCTCGGCGCCGTGGTCGCCTACGGTGGACTGGGCCGCTACATCGTCGACGGCATCGCGCGGAACGAGGACGACCGGCTGTTCGCCGGGGTCGTGCTCGTCGCGGGCCTCGCCCTGGTTGTCGAGGGATTGCTCGCGCTGGCGCAGCGCCGGCTCACCTCGCCCGGCCTGCGCGGCGATCCGATCGGCGCCGCCTGACGTAACGCGTAGCGGCGCTCACGGACAGGTCCGCCGGCGACGGCTATCGTTCGCCGCACCTGCGCCGACCTTGGCGCCGGAAACCGTCAGGAGGGAAGACCCAGATGCGGATGACCCGCACGCTCGCCACCGGGGCGGCCGTGCTGGCGCTCGCCGTGAGTGCCTGCGCGCCGGGTGGTGGCAGCAAGCCGACGATCAAGATCGGATCGGACGGCTTCTACGAGGCCCAGATCGTGGCCGAGATGTATGCCCAGGTCCTCGAGGCCGCCGGCTACACGGTGGAGCGCAACCTCGGGCTCGGCGCCCGGAAGGTGACCTCGCCGGCGCTCGAGAGCGGCCAGATCGATCTCAAGCCCGAGTACGTCGGCTCCGGGCTGGGCTACTACGACGCGACCAAGCCGACCGGCGACCCGGCGGCGAACGCGGCGGCGCTCGCCGAGATCCTCGGCGCGAAGGGCGGTGGCATCAGCGTCCTCGCCTACTCGCCCGGCGAGGACACGAACGCGTTCGTCGTCCGCGCCGACACCGCCGCCCAGTACGGCCTGGCGAAGATGAGCGACCTGGCGGCCGCCCAGGACGAGCTGACGTGGGGCCTGCCGCCCGAATGCGAGACGAACCCGCTGTGCGGCGGCGCCCTGCAGGACGCCTACGGCATCTCCTGGCCACCGAAGGACCTCAAGGCGCTCGCGGCCTGCGGCCCGGAGATCGCCGAGGCACTCCGGGGTGGCGCGGTCGACGTCGCAGAGCTGTGCTCGACCCAGCCGATCATCGCCGCCGAGGGCTTCGTCCTGCTCGAGGATGACCTCGACACGCAGCCGGCCGAGAACATCGCCCCGATCGTCCGCGACGACTACCTGGCGAAGCTCTCGGCGAGCGATCGGACGGCCTTCGAGAAGCTCCTGAACAACGTTTCGGCGAAGCTGACGACCGACGAGCTGACGAAGCTCGGCGTCGCCCACGAGATCGACCACAAGGACGTCGCCGACATCGCCAGCGAGTGGCTGAAGGCGAACGGCCTGCTGACCTAACGGCCCGCGCCTCTCGCGCCGTCACTCGAGCCCCCGGCGGGACCCCCGCCGGGGCTCGTCATCATCGGGCCGCCTGGCGCTCCGCCTGAGACATCCCCGAATGACCGCCTCCGTGTCATCAGGCGCACTCGGGCGGCCGCGCCGCCCCTGCGCCGGCTCCCGCGTGCTCGGGGCAGATGACGTCGCTCGCCTCGGTCTTGCCAGGTGATCGCCATCGACGTCATCCGGCCATCCCGGTCCTCTAGATGACACCGACCTGATCATTCGAAGGAGGCGGACCGAGCCCCAGGCGAAGGCCGAGCTCTGCGAGGAGCGGCTCCGCGGCGGACCACGCGTCCGGCGAGTGCCTGGCCAGGCGTGTCGCCTCGGCGACGATCCACCCGTCGAATGCCGGCGCCGCGTCGCGCCAGTTGATCGCCTGGGCGAGGCGCTCGTGGTGGTAGCGGAGGAACGCCGCGTACAGGACCGCCGGATCGGCCGAGCCGAGGCGGCCCTCCTCACCGGGCTCGAAGTCGACCGGGATCATCAGCCGACCGAAGAACGCGCCGATCTCGCCAGCCAGGGGGTCGTCGCCCTGGCTGTGGCCGCCCCAGCGGACGATCGGACCCGGAGAGCGGATCGCCACCACTGCGGTGCCCTCGTCGAGCTCGGCGATGCGCAGCAGGCCGCCGAAGGTGAGGAACCGGTTCTCGACATCAAGCCGGTCGACGACGTGGACGTGGCCCCAGCTCACGCGCCGAGGGGTGGGCCCGAGGGCTCGACGGGTGATGGCCGCCATGGTGCCGCGGTCGGCGTCCGTGACCCAGAAGCGGAGCTCCTCGGCATCGAAGTGTCGGAGCGTCGGGCGGACGCGGAGCGCCACGAGCAGGTTGGAGCCACCGGGCGCGCCGGGGCGGTCGCTGTTCAGCAGGCTGAACCCGAGCTTGGCGAGCAGTCGGCCGGCCGCCGCCGCCCAACCGGTCGGGTCGTCGAGGGCTGCGATGTCCGGGTCCGTCACGTCGCCAGCGTGCCGGGTCGACGATCCGCCGTCGACTGCCGGACGTAACGTCGTCGGGGGGCTGTGCGACCATTCCCGGCACCATCCCTGCCCCACGGAGCCATCGATGTTCGAGCGTCTCTTCGGCAACCGGGAAGCCGACCCGGCCATCGCCGAGCGGATCCCGCCCGGCCAGTATCGGACCGAGAAGTTCCCCGTTCTCCACTACGGCTCGGTCCCGCGGACCGATCTCGCGACCTGGGACTTCAAGGTCCACGGTGAGGTCGACGCGCCGTTCACCCTCACGTGGGACCAGTTCAAAGGCCTGCCGCGCAAGTCCGTCGCGACGGACATCCACTGCGTCACCCGCTGGACGAAGCTCGACACCGCCTGGGGGGGCGTGCCGATCGGCGAGATCCTGCGGCTGGCCCAGGTCAGGCCGTCCGCAAGCCACGTGCTCGCCCACTGCGAGCAGGGCTACACGGCGAACCTGCCGCTGACCGTGCTCGACGACGACGACGACGTCCTGCTCGCCGACACATTCGACGGACTGCCGCTCGAGCCGGAGCACGGCTACCCGCTGCGGCTGCTCGTGCCGAAGCGGTACTTCTGGAAGAGCGCCAAGTGGATTCGTGGCCTCGAGTTCCTCGACCACGACATCCTCGGCTTCTGGGAGCGCTACGGCTACAACAACGACGCCGATCCGTGGAAGGAGGAGCGCTACTCCGAGTAGCCCTCCTCGGGCGCAGCCCGGTCGGACGGCCGGCGCGCGGCCTGCGCGCGGCCCCTAGGAGGCCGGTTCGAGTCGGAGGTCGGGTTCGGGGCGGATCCCGGGCTCGTCGTCCCGCAGATCGGCGGCGAACACCTCGTAGCGACCTTTGCCGAGCGCCTTCGCCCGATACATCGCTACGTCCGCGTCGTGAAGCAGTCGATCGACGTCCAGCGAGCCCGCGTCGGCGACCGCGATCCCGATCGAGGCTCGGACGACGACCTGCGTGCCGGCGACGCGGACCGGCTCGCGAAGGAGGTCGAGCAGCCGGTCGGCCGCCCGCGTCGCGTCGCTCACGTCGGCGATGCTACCGAGCAGGATCCCGAACTCGTCGCCGCCGAGGCGGGCCGCCGTGTCGCCGGACCGGGTCGCCAGGCGGAGACGCTCGGCCACCCCGACGAGCAGCTCGTCGCCGGCGGCGTGACCCAGAGTGTCGTTGACGGTCTTGAAGTCATCGAGGTCGACGAACAGGGCGGCGACGGTCCCGAGCTGCGACTCCGGCCCCAGCGCATCCCGCGTCCGGTCCACGAAGCGGCGGCGATTGGCGAGGTCCGTCAGCGGATCGTGGAACGCCTGGTAGGTCAGCCGCTCCTCGAGAGTGCGGCGTTTCGCGACGTCGCCGGCCAGCGTCCGGACGAGGCCGGAGAGCCGTGCGAGGACGAGCAACGACAGGATGGCGCTGGCGACCGCGACGACCCACAGGCCGGTGTCGCCCGCCGCGTCGGCCATCGCGAGCGCGGCCGGACCGGACAGCATCGCTGCGGTCAGGAAGACGAGCCGGACCGGCCCGAGCCAGGTGATCGGCACGGGTGTGGGCTCGCTCAGCGTCCGCATCGACGGGTGGAGCGCGGCCGCACCGACGAGCAGGTACGAGGCAAGGTAGACGAGGTCGATCGGCCCGCCGGAGACGTACGAGCCTTCGAGGTTCTGCATCGCGTAGACCTGGTCCGCCAGAAGCAGCCCGACGAGGCTGGCGAGGAGCAGGCGGAACGCCCCCGTCCGCGCCCCGGGCGTTGTCAGCGTCCCGGTCGCCACGCCGATGAGGATGACGTCGCCGATCGGGTAGGCGAGCGAGATCGCGAGCTCGAGCTCGGTCAGCTCGGAGCCGGCGAGCGACGGCTGGACGAGGAAGACCCACGTCAGGACCGCTCCGCCGGTCGTCAGGATCGCGGCGTCGAGCAGGCCGGCGCGGTCGCCTCCGCCGAGGCGGCGATGGATGAACCCGGCGAGGGCGAGCGCGATGACCGGATAGCCGGCGAGGTAGAAGACGTCGGCGAACGACGGGAACGGGCTCTCGCCGACCTGCTCGTAGTACACCCACAAGAGATCGCCGACCACGAACGACGCCTGGCCGGCGGCGAGCGCCAGCCATGGCCACCGATGGCCGGGGGCGTGCATCGCCAGCCCGGCCAGGATCGCCAGCACCGCGGTCGCAGCGACGGTGTCGTAGAGCAGGCTCTGCTCGAGGCTGGCGGGCGGCATCGCGGCGTGGACCGCGAGCGCGACGACGCCGGCCGCGAGAAAGGCGGCCCAGGCGGACCTTCGGATCTGGATCTGGCGCGCGTCCATCCGTGCGCGCAGGGTCGCTCGTGGTGCGTCTGCGCTCCACCGGCCGAAAGTCCGGCAGCTCCCGGTACAGCGGTACCGGAGTCAGGAGGGGCCTTCGGACGGCGAACTCAAGAGCCGCCGGGTCGGCCGGCGGCTCGTGTCGGCGGCGAGGTCGCCCGTCAGGCCGTCAGTGGGAGCAGCCCTTCGCCTGACCCGCGTCGTCCGCGGTCCGGAAGCTGGAGCCGCAGCCACAGCCGGTCACCGCGTTCGGGTTGTTGACCGTGAAGCCGGCGCCCATGAGCGTGTCGACGTAGTCGATCTCCGCGCCCTTCAGCAGGCTGACGCTCTGGCCGTCGACGTAGACCTTCACCCCGCTCGCCTCCAGGACGTTGTCGTCCGGCGTGGGTGCATCCTCGAGCATCATCCCATAGCGGTAGCCGGAGCAGCCGCCCGAGTAGACGTAGACGCGCAGGCCGATCGTCGGATTCGGCTCGTCCTTCGTCAGGTCCCGCAGCTTCATCGCGGCGGCGTCCGTAAGGCTGACGATCGGTGTCGCCTGCTCGATCATCCGGTTGCTTCCCTTCCTGGGACGTGACAAAGGCTCGCTTTCGAGCCGGCGCGAGCGCCGGACGCCGACATCGTACGCACTGCTACGGATTCCGACAACACCCGCGTCGAAACCCGGTCCACATGGCGCCTCCGTTCATGCCATCCGGCCGCCGTCGGGCGCGTCGGACACGCTCAAGATCGCGACATGGCCGCACCATTGCCGATCCGAGTCCTCGTGGTCGATGACGAGCCACCGATCGTCGAACTCGTCCGCAGCTACCTCGAGCGCGAGACCTTCACGGTCTCGATCGCGCGGGACGGACCCGAGGCGCTCGCGCATGTCGAGCGCGAGCAACCGGACGTGGTCGTCCTCGACGTCATGCTGCCCGGACTCGACGGCGTCGAGGTCTGCCGGCGACTCCGCGCCTTCTCCGACGCGTACGTGCTGATGCTCACCGCCCGATCGGAGGAGGTCGACCGGATCGTCGGCCTGGCGGTCGGGGCCGACGACTACCTCGTCAAGCCGTTCTCGCCGCGAGAGCTCGTCGCCCGCGTGCGGGCGCTGCTGCGCCGTCCGCGGCGACCACACGCCGCGCCTGCTGCGAGGGTCGTCTCGGTCGACGAGGCGCGACACGAGGTGTGGGTCGCGGGCGAGCCGGTCGAGCTGACTGCGATCGAGTTCGCCATCCTCGCGACGCTGGCCCGGGATCCCGGCGTGGTCGTCCCACGCAACGCGCTCCTCGACGCCGTCTGGGGCGCCGACTATTTCGGCGACGATCACGTCATCGATACCCACGTCGCGAACCTCCGGCGACGGCTCGGCGATGACGCAGGGCAGCCGCGCTACGTCGAGACCGTCCGTGGGGTCGGCTTCCGCCTCGTCGACCGATGAGCCGCATCTCCGTGCCGCGACCGCGCCGCCTGCGGACCAGGCTCCTGGTGGCCAACCTCGTCGTCGCCGGGGCCGCCCTCGGCACCGTGCTCGTCGCCGTCAGCCTGGTCGGGCCGGGTGATTTCGCCGCGGCGATGGGACACCGGCCGGGCGACCCGATGGCCCGGGCGATGGACGCCGCGACGCTCGCGGCATTCGGGGATGCGGTCGGGACCGCGCTCGTGGCGGCGGGCGCGATCGCCGTCGTCGCCGCGGCCGCGGTGAGCCTGGCCGTCTCTCAGCGGATCGCCGACCCGGTCGCGAGGCTCGCATCGAGCGCCCGCCGGATCGCCGCGGGTCACTACGCCGAGCGCGTGTCGTCGTCGGGCGAGGACGAGGTGTCCGAGCTCGCGGATTCCTTCAACGCGATGACGGCCTCGCTCGAGGCGACGGAGCGGCGCCGCGTCGAGCTGGTGGGCGACGTGGCGCACGAGCTGCGGACGCCACTGTCGACGCTGGACGGTTACCTGGAGGGCCTCGAGGACGGCGTCGTCCAGCCGACCGACGAGACGTGGCGCTTGCTCCGCTCAGAGACGAGGCGCCTGACTCGGCTGATCGACGACCTCCAGGAACTGTGGCGGGCTGAAGCGCGGCAGCTGCCGCTCCGGCTCACCTCGGTCGACTGCGCCCGCGTCGTGCTCGATGCGGTCGCACGGCACGCGCCGACGGCAGCGAGCCGCGGCCTCGCGATCCGATCGGAGGTCCCGACCGACCTGCATGTCCGGGCGGACCGTGACCGCCTCGCCCAGATCCTTGGGAACTACCTCTCCAACGCCGTCCGCTTCAGCCCGGACGGGGGGGCGATCGTCGTCACCGGCGAGCGCGTCGACGACGGGATCGTCCTCCGTGTTCGCGACGACGGCCCCGGCCTGACCGACGAGCAGCGCAGCGCCGTGTTCGAGCGCTTCTACCGGGTCGACGCCTCGCGTTCTCGGGCGCTCGGCGGGTCCGGCATCGGCCTGGCGATCTCACGCGCCGTCGCCGCGGCGATGGGCGGCAGCGTTTGGGCGACCAGCGACGGAACCGGTCGTGGATCGACGTTCCACGTGTCGCTGCCGGCGGCGACGTCCTCGTAGCGCGCGACGCTCCGCCGGCGACCGGACCGGATCCTGATCGAAAGCTGAACTGGACGAGAGGCTGTCGTGAGCCGACGGTGCCATCGTCGGATGGCCGGCGGACGACCGCCGGTCGAGATCGATGGAGGCGCGCCATGATGGCCGATTGGGGCATGTCCCTGTGGGGCTGGATCTGGATGGGCGCCTGGATCGTGACGCTGCTGGCCCTGGTCTGGCTGCTCGTCGGCGGGACCCGGGACCGACCGCTGCGGGAGGACGCGCTCGACATCCTGCGCGCCCGCTTCGCTCGCGGCGAACTCAGCCAGGAAGAGTACGAGCGGGCGCGGACCGTCCTGCTCGAGACGGAGCGAGGTCGAACATGACCAGGATCAGGATCGCCGTCGTGGCCGTGGCCGCGACTCTCCTCGTGGGCATCCTCGGTGGCGCGGCCGGGACGGCTCTCGTGGCCGGCGGCAGCGGCTCATCCACGGCCAGCGGATGCGACGCGCAGATGTCGAGGGCGGCCGAGATGGCGGCGATGCATGCCGCCATGGTCGACGGTTCGGCCGGCCACCCGATGGGCGGGATGATGGGTGGCGGAGCCGCCGGGATGGCTCCGCATCACGCGGGCATGGGGCTCCCGCAGCCGACCGGTGGCCCGGACAGATGAGCCGCCGCGCGCGAGGCGCCATGGTCGGGGTTCGCCCCGACGGACTCCGGACGGAGCGGACGGTCGCGTTCGTCAGCCTTGCCGTCGCCGTCCTCGTCCTCGGCATCGCCCTCGCGACCGCCGATCTGCGCGGCCAGCGAGGCGCCCCGAGTGAGGCGGGCTCCGTGCCGGTCCGACTGTCGATGGCCGGGTTCTCGCCCGACGTGATCGCGGTGGATGCCGCGTCCCCGGTGGCGCTCGAGCTGTGGACGACGGACGCGGCCCCCCACCTGCAGGGCGGAGTCCACACGTTCATCGCCGACGAGCTCGGTATCCGCGAGGAGCTACCGGCCGAGAGTCGACGGGTCATCCGCTTCACGGCGCCGTCGACGCCGGGCGATTACGACGTCTACTGCGACACATGCTGCGGCGGTCGGGCGAGCCCGACGATGCACGCCATCCTCCGCGTCGAGGGCTGACGTGCCGCGCGCCGCGGCCGCGCTCGGGCTCGGTCTGGGAGCCGTGACCGCCGTGTCCGCGGCGGTCATCGCGATCGTGCCGTTCGATGCGGCCGCATTCGGCGGCCTGACCGTCCCGGTCGTGCTCGGCTCCGGGCTCGTCGACGGACTCAACCCGTGTGCCTTCGCGCTCCTCGTCCTGTTCGCGACGTACACGCTCACGCTGGTGAACAGCGTCACGGGAGATGGTTCAGCGAGCGCCGACGCGCGCCGCCGACTCCTCGCTGCCGGCTCGATCTATGTCGGCGCCGTCTGGCTCACCTACTTCGTCGTCGGTCTCGGCCTTCTCGGCTTCATGGGCTGGCTCGGAGAGGATCATCTCGTGACCCGGGCGGCGGCGCTGCTGGCGCTGGTCATGGGCCTGTGGATGCTCAAGGATGCCCTGCTGCCGCGGTGGGGCCCGATGCTCGCGGCGCCGGCCCGCAGCCACGGCTGGATGCACCAGGCGATCGAGCGCGGCGGCCTCGGCGGGATGCTCCTCGCCGGGGTGCTCGTCGGCATCTGCACGATCCCGTGCTCGGGCGCGATCTACCTCGACATCGTGGCCCTGCTCCACGCCTCGGGCGGCGGGGCGACGGGCCTTGCGATGCTGGCGCTGTATAACGTCGCCTACATCGCACCGCTCGTCGCGCTCCTGCTCGCCACCTCCGACCGCCGCGTCCTCGGCCGCCTCGGCCGCTGGAACCACGCCCGTGGTCCGTGGCTCAAGGTCGCCATCGCCGTGACGGTCCTGGCGATGAGCCTGGGCCTGCTCGCCAGCCTGTAGAGGAGGTTCCCGTGATCGATCTCGGACGGCGCCGACAGGCGCTCGCGGTCGGCGCCATCGCCGTCGTCGCAGCCGGTTGCGGCACCGCCGCCGGCCCGTCGCCGTCGGGGCCGGCGGTGACACCCGCGGGGGAGCCGAGCGTTGGACCCGTCGAGATCGCCATCTCGCTCAGCGACGCCTTCCGGATGGAGCCGGCCGCGGTGTCCGTCACGTCCGGCTCGACGGTCCGCTTCGTGCTCATGAACGAGGGCGTCCTCGACCACGAGTTCTTCATCGGCGACGCGGCCGCGCAGGACGAGCACGAGGCGGAGATGCAGGCTGGCGGCATGCAGCACGACGAACCGGACGGCGTATCCGTCGCCGCCGGGTCGACGAAGACGTTCGAGTACACCTTCGAGGCCCCCGGCGAACTCCTGGCCGGCTGCCACGTCAGCGGCCACTACGCCGCCGGGATGAAGGCGACGATCACGGTCAGCCCATGAGTCGCACGGCGCGGCCGCTCGTCCTCGGCATCGCCGTGCTGGCGGCCTGGCTGCGACGGGATCTTGTCGTGCGCGCGATCCGGACGATCGACCGACGCAGCGGCATCGCGTCCTCGGTGGGCACGGGCCTGTACGCCCGCTTCGCGGCTCGGTTCACGAGGCCGCTTCGGCGGCACGTCGTCGACGAGGCGGCCGAGCACCTGGCGCTCGACGGGAGCGGCCTCGTCATCGACATCGGCTGCGGACCGGGCGACTTGGTGGTCGATCTCGCGCAGCGACTGCCGGACGCGCGCGTCGTCGGCGTCGACCCCTCGCCCGACATGCTGCGTCACGCGCGCGCCACGGCCGGCGCGTCGTCGGTCGGCGACCGAGTCTCGTTCGTCGATGGAGGGGCGGAACGGCTGCCGTTCGCTGACGGATCGGTGGACATCGCCGTCTCCACGCTCTCGGCGCACCATTGGCCGGATGCCTCGGCCGCCTTCGCGGAGCTGGCACGGGTGCTCAGGCCCGGCGGCATCGCCCGCATCCACGACATCCGCTTCGCGGCCTACGGCCCCGGCGAGATCGATGACCTGGGCCGTCGTGCCGGCCTGCCCTCGGGCGCGCCGACGCACGAGGTCTGCGATCTGCGGCTGGGACCGGTCCGCCCGCTGATCGTGTACTCGCTCACGGGCGGGCCACTGGGCCCGGACCGATGACGAGGGACGCGGGCCGAGCGCGACGTCGCGGGCGCGCCGCTCGGGCGACGACGACGCGCCGGGTGCGGTCCGGCGTGATCGGGCTGCTCGTCGTGGTCCTCGGGGCTGCAGCCGTGTACCTGACGTTCGGGCGGCCCGCCGGTGAGGCCGGCCAGGCGCCATGGGCTCGGCTGGGGACGGCGGACGTCCACTCCCTCGCCTTCGTCGGGGGTGACCCGGAGCGCCTGCTGTTCGGACACCACGGTGGGCTGCTCGAGAGCCGCGATGGCGGCCGATCGTGGAGTGCGCTGCCGCTCGCGTCCGATGCGATGGCGCTCGGCGCGGCAGGCGACGGCTCGATCGTCGTCGCCGGGCATGAGGTGTTCCGCGCCAGCGCCGATGGTGGGCGGACGTGGACCGACCTCTCGACCGACCTGCCGAGCCTCGACATCCATGGCTTCACTCGCGACCCGAACGATGCGGCGCGGATGTGGGCGTATCTCGCGATCGGCGGGCTGTGGGAATCGCGAGACGGCGGATCGACGTTCGTCCAGGCCAGCGAACAGAACATCGTCTTCCCGGTCGCGGTCCGTGCCTCGGCCGGCACGCGCCTCATCGGCATCACCGCCGTCGGGCTCGCGGAGAGTCTCGACGGCGGCCGGACGTGGACCGCGCTGGCTTCGCCTGAGCTCTTCCCGATGACGGCCCTCGCGGCGACCGACGATGGTCGGACGCTCGTCGCAGGCGGTGTCGATGCCCTGCGGCGAAGTGACGATGGCGGCAGCTCGTGGCTGGCGCTCGCGTTCACGGGCACGCCCCTCGCGATCGCGGTCGCGGCTGGCGGTGGTGCGGTCGCGCTCGTGACAGACGAGACCGAGTTCTTCCGGTCCGCCGACGGGGGCACGACGTGGCCGGGTCCGTAGGGCGGCGCTGATGGATCACACGGCCCACGCTGGGGCCCACGGCGCCGCGCGCCACGGTGGGCCTGCGACGGCAGCGACCGAGCGGGCGCCCACGCCGGCCGGTCGATCGGCTCACGGCCGTCACGCGGGCCACTCCGTCGCGATGTTCCGCGACCGGTTCTGGCGCTCGCTCGTGCTGACCGTCCCGGTCGTGGCGTGGTCGGTCGAGGTGCAGGCCTGGCTCGGCTTCGAGGCGCCTCGCTTCCCGGGGTCGGAGCTCCTGCCGGCGGTCCTCGGGACGATCGTCTTCGCCTACGGCGGATCCGTGTTCCTGCAGGGCGCGCGGAACGAGCTCGCGGATCGGCGGCCGGGGATGATGACGCTCATCAGCCTGGCGATCAGTGTCGCCTTCGCCGCCAGCCTGGCGGCGACGCTCCGGCTGTTCGAGGTCGACGTCTGGTGGGAGCTGTCGACCCTGATCTCGATCATGCTCCTCGGCCACTGGCTTGAGATGCGTGCGATCGCCCAGGCCCGGGGTGCGCTCGACGCGCTCGCGGCGCTCCTGCCGGACAGCGCCGAGCGGATCGACGCCGAAGGCGCCGTGGTGACGGTGCCCCTCGGGAGCCTGGCCGTCGGCGACCTCGTGCTCGTCAGGCCGGGGACACGCGTCCCGGCCGACGGTGTCGTCGTCGATGGCGAGGCGGACGTCGACGAATCGATGATCACGGGCGAGTCCCGGCCGGTCGCCAAGGCGCCCGGGATGGCGGTCGTCGCCGGGACGGTGGCCGCCGGCGGCAGCCTCCGGGTGCGGGTCGCCGCCGTCGGCGATGCGACCGCGCTATCCGGGATCATGCGGTTGGTCGCCCAGGCGCAGGCGTCCGCGTCGCGTGCCCAGGCGCTCGCGGATCGAGCCGCCGCGCTGCTGTTCTACGTCGCACTGGTGGCCGGTGCAGTGACACTCGGCGGCTGGTGGATCGGGGGCGACCCCGAGGGCGCACTCGTCCGGACCGCGACCGTCCTCGTCATCGCCTGCCCGCACGCCCTCGGCCTGGCGATCCCGCTCGTCATCGCGATCTCGACCTCGCTCGGGGCGCGCAACGGACTGCTCGTCAAGGACCGGCTCGCACTCGAGCGAGCGCGCGAGCTCGACGTCGTCATCTTCGACAAGACCGGGACGTTGACGCGCGGCAAGCCGGTTCTCTCGGGCGTGGCCATGGCTGCCACCGCCGGGGTCTCTGGTTCGGAGCTGCTGTCGATCGCTGCGGCGGTCGAGGCCGACTCGGAGCACCCGCTGGCCCGTGCGATCGCGGCCGGCGCCGAAGCGCGCGGCGCCCCGGCTGCTACGGCGACCGACTTCGAGCCGCTGCCCGGACGGGGTGCGCGGGCGAACGTGGAGGGGCGGACCGTTCACATCGGCGGTCCGCGGCTGCTCGGCGACCTCGGGGTGGCACCGCCGCCGGATCTCGACGCGGTGACGAGTGACTGGGCCGCCGATGGGCGCACCGTGCTCCACCTCGTGCGCGACGGCGTCGTCCTCGGCGCGCTGGCCGTCGAGGACGAGATCAGGCCCGAGTCCGCCGAGGCGGTCGAACGCCTCCACCGCCTCGGTGTCCGGGTGGCGATGATCACCGGCGACTCGCTCGCGGTCGCCGACGCCGTCGCGCGAAGGCTCGGCATCGACGACGTCGCGGCCCAGGTCCTGCCGGCCGACAAGGCCGCGGCGGTCCAGCGGTTCCGCGCCGGCGGCTCGAAGGTCGCGATGGTCGGCGACGGCGTCAACGACGCGCCGGCCCTCGCCGCTGCCGACGTCGGGATCGCGATCGGTGCGGGGACGGACGTCGCCGTCGAGTCGGCCGGCATCGTCCTCGTCCGCGACGATCCGCGTGACGTCGTCGGCGCGATCGCGCTCTCGCGCGCCGCCTATCGAAAGATGGTCCAGAACCTCGTCTGGGCGACCGGCTACAACGTCGTCGCGATCCCGGTGGCGGCCGGGGTCCTGACGCCGTGGGGCGTCGACCTGCCGATGAGCGTCGGGGCGCTGGCGATGAGCCTCTCGACGATCGTCGTCGCTCTCAACGCACAGCTCCTGCGGCGACTCCGCCTGCGGGCGTCCGTCGACTAGGTGTGGTTCCCACGGACGTTGTTGACAAGGACCGTCATCGGAACCTGTCCGTCGAGTGAGGTGTGGGGTCGGCGGTGATTGTAGAAGGCGA
>Ga0247727_10004049_pt1 | contig 31597 bp, 29 predicted proteins | sample WisWelCaveWW1625_FD_202498 | JGI IMG/M metagenome (GOLD analysis project Ga0247727, IMG submission 202498) | Biofilm microbial communities from Wishing Well Cave, Virginia, United States - WW16-25 | ecosystem: Environmental > Aquatic > Deep subsurface > Groundwater > Cave microbial mat | place... | reverse complement strand
CAGTGCGAACAGGCAACAGGCCAGCAGGATCATGAGAACCGACAGTTCCCCCTGTTCGGGGATGTTGATGGCGTAATATTTCACGCCGTGATAATCGCTCTCCCTGATCGCATCGTTGAAAATCAGCCATGTGCAGATCCACGAGATATAGGACGTGACCAGCAGGATTTTCTTTTCCCTGTTGCTGTAATAGGCCTTCTTCAGCACGGAATCGACGATGGCCATGCCATAGCCCTGCTTGACGTAGTGCCAGCCGACGAAAAAGATCATGGCATTGACGCTGAACACCACCAGCTTCACGTTCTGCGTGAAATAGCTGAACAGAAAAAATCCCGTGAGCACGACCGGCACCACAATCCCCGCGACAAAAAAGCGGCTCCGCATCTGAAAATTATGTTCCGGCGAAAACAGCTTGGTGCGAAAATTTTCGTAGAACAGCTGGTAGGAATGGATGAAGTGGGGATGATTGATGACATTGATCAGGTAGATACTCATGATCAGGTAAAACGCGTCGAATTTTTCTATCGGTACATAGAGAAACACCAGCGGCAGGATAATCAGCGACGCGCCGCCCAGGAACAGGAAATCCATGACCGGGCCGAATAGATAGCGGGTATCGCGGGCCTGCGCGGGCTTGTTCCGCCGCTCGTCCTCGATCATCCCGACCAGTGTTTCCGATATATCCGTCATATGAAACGCCCAAAACCCTCTGTAAACACCAGTATATTATAAAACAGGCGGAAATTTAATATGTTTAGTGAAGTTGTTGGTCGAACAGATCAGCCAATTGATCGGCGAGCGCCTGGGCCAGTTCGTCGGCGTCCGTGATGGTGAGGGCTTTCTTATAATAGCGGGTGACGTCGTGGCCGATCCCGATGGCTGTCAGTTCCACCTTCGACTGGTTCTCGATCCAGCGGATGACATTGCGAAGATCCTGTTCCAGGAAATTGGCCGGGTTGACAGAGAGGGTTGAATCGTCGACCGGTGCGCCGTCGGAAATCACCATCATGATCTTGCGCTCTTCGGAGCGGCGGGCGAGCCGGTTATAGGCCCACACCAGCGCTTCGCCGTCGATATTTTCCTTCAGCAAACCTTCTTTCAGCATCAGGCCGAGATTGCGGCGCGTGCGGCGCATCGGGGCCGAGGCGTCTTTATATATAATGTGGCGGATGTCGTTGAGGCGGCCGGGCGTGGCGGGGCGGCCATTCTGCATCCACAGGTCGCGGGCCTTGCCGCCTTTCCACTGGCGCGTGGTGAAACCAAGGATTTCAACCTTCACGCCGCAGCGCTCGAGTGTCCGCGCAATAATGTCGGTGGTCATCGCGGCGATGGCGATGGAGCGCCCGCGCATCGAGCCGGAATTGTCGATGAGCAGCGACACAACCGTATCCTTGAACGGCATTTCCTTTTCCTGCTTGAAGGTCAGGGGCACATTCGGGTTGGCAATCACGCGCGCGAGTTTCGCGACGTCGAGAATGCCTTCCTCCAGGTCGAACTGCCATGTGCGCTGCTGCTTCGCCATCAATTTGCGCTGCAGGCGGTTGGCCAGCTTTGTGATGACGGTCTGGTGATGGCCCAACTGTTTGTCGAGCATCGAGCGCAGACGGGTGAGTTCATCTGGGTCGGCCAGTTCATCAGCGTCGATTTCCTCGTCAAAGGACGTGGTGTAGACGGTGTAAAGCCCTTCGACGCCGGGGATGTAATCGTCGAGGAAGCGGCGGTTTTCATTGCCGGGCATATCGCCGTCCAGCATGCCGTCGGAATTGTCGGCCTCGGCCATGCCGGGGGCTTCTTGCGCTTCGCCTTCGCCCTCTGCCGCGTCGTCGCTGGAGTCGACGGCGTCCATGGCTTCTTTGGATTCCTTGTTGTCCTTGCCCTCGGTTTTCGACTGGCTTTCGTCGGAGCCGGATTCATCCTCGCCGGGGCTGGGATCGCCCGCATCCATCTCCAGCGCATTGATAAGTTTCTTGGCGATTTCGGCGAAAGCCTGCTGGTCGCCGAGGTTCTTATCCTCGAAAAAACTCTCCAGCTTCTTGCCGAGCTTTTCCGTGATCCATGGCTGCCAGAGCTTGGAAAGATTTTCGGCGGCGGGGGTAAGCGGCTCGCCCGTCAGCGCTACGCGGGCCATCACATGCAGCGCTTCGTTGAGCGGTGCCTGTTCACGCTGGGTTATGATGCCGAAGCCCAGCCGTTTGCATTTCTCCTCCATCACGGCGTTGAGATTGTGCGCGACACCCGCCATTTCCTGGTAGCCGATGGCCTCGACGCGGGCCTGTTCCAGCGCGTTAAAGGCTTCCAGCGCAGCGCGGTCGCGGGGCGCGGACTGGCGGTGGATTTTATTGTCATGATGCGCGAGATACAGCGCATGCGCATCGGCGCAGCCGCGTACCAGCCGCAGCGAATTGGAATTCATATTGTGGTCCGGCAGCGGCAGGCGCGGACGCTCCATCGAGTTCAGGCGGCCGATCGGCGCTTCGGAGTTTGAAAAGGTCACGTCAAGTTCGCGCATGCCCGCAATCGTGCGCACACTCACGGCGGTGGCATTCTTGAAGCTTTCGAGAGAGTTTCCGGTTTCGGGTTTGGTCATCACCAGCCTTTTTAGGTGACAGCAACGTTCCTGATGGCGCTGGGCGGCAGTTCGACGTCAAAGCAGCGCTGATAATATTCAGCGATGATCGGGCGCTCGGTCTCGTCGCATTTGTTCAGGAACGAAAGCTGGAACGCAAAATCTCGGTTTTTAAAAATCTGTTCATTCTCAATCCAGCTCAGAACCGTACGCGGCGACATCAGCGTCGACAGGTCGCCATTGATAAACCCTTCGCGCGTCATGTCGGCGACACGGACCATTTTATCGATCATGTCCTTGCCCGCGTCGTTGTCCAGCTGCGGGAACTTTGCCAGCATGATATTCATTTCATCGTCATGCGGCAGGTAGTTCAGCGTGACGACGACGTTCCAGCGGTCCATCTGGCCCTGGTTGATCTGCTGCGTGCCGTGATAAAGCCCCGTGGTATCTCCGAGGCCCACCGTGTTGGCGGTCGCAAATAATCTAAAGGCTGGATGAGGGCGGATAATCATGTTCTGGTCCAGCAGCGTCAGGCGGCCTTCGGCCTCAAGCACGCGCTGAATGACGAACATCACGTCCGGGCGGCCCGCGTCATATTCGTCGAACACCAGTGCAACAGGATGTTGAATCGCCCAGGGCAGGAGGCCTTCCTTCCACTGCGTGATCTGTTTGCCTTCTTTCAGAACGATCGTGTCCTTGCCGATCAGATCGACGCGGGAAACGTGGCTGTCCATGTTGATCCGCACGCACGGCCAGTTGAGACGCGCGGCGACCTGTTCGATGTGCGTTGATTTCCCGGTGCCGTGATAGCCCTGGATCATCACGCGGCGGTTATGCGCGAAACCCGCGAGGATGGCGAGGGTGGTGTTGTGGTCGAACTGGTAGGTTTTATCAATCTCGGGGACGTTCGGATGTTCGTCCTTGAAGCCCGGCACTTCCCAGTCGATATCAAGACCGAACGTTTTTTTCACGTTGTATTTCGTATCAGGGATGGTCGTGTATTTGCCCGAGTTCCCCGTCAGCTGCGTGACGTCGAACGACATTGTATTCGGTTCTTTGTCTTTTTTCAGTTTGTCGGACATGGGTTATACCGCCGGGAGCTCTTCAAATTTTTCATAGGTCAGCTTCAGAATGGTATAGGCCATATTGACCGACTTGAGAAGCTCTTCCGCTTGCGGGTCTTCACGGTTGACGTCGGGGTGGTATTTCTTGACCAGTTCCTTGTAGCGCGCCTTGATCCCGGCCAGCGTGACGGGCGGTTCCAGCCCCATGATGACAAGGGCCTCGAATTCCGGCGTGGCGCGCTGTTCCTTGGTGTAATGGCTGCTTGACGACCCCTTTGCCGGTTCTTCCTCGGTGAAGTTATAGGTCTGCCACGCGGCGCGGCGGATATTCTCGGCCGCCAGCCCTTCATTGTCGTAGCGGCGGGTGGGGCGGTCGCCATACATGCTGCTGATGATGTGTTCCTCGACTTCGCCGGTCGACATGCCCTGGAAGAAATCCCAGGCCTTGTTGTACTCGCGCACGTGATCGATGCAGAACCAGTAGTAATCTGAAAGGGATCTGTCGCGCGGCGCGCGGTGTTCGCCATGTTCACGGCAGCCCGGCATGTCGCAGCGGCGGGTGCTTTTCTGCGGCTTTTTGCCGTCATTGAATTCGGCGGAGTTGGGTTTCAAAAATATGCGCGGCACCACGATTTTCCTTTATTTGGGCCTCTATAAATATGGTAACGCAAGGCCAATGTGAAGACCATGAAAACTAAAATTCACAGAGATCGGTTTTCCGTCCACTTCCCATTTTATAACTTATGATTGTATACATTCGTATTCGCCGATTTCACGGGCGTGGCTTCAAAAAAGCTTGATATTACGCAATAATTCTATTTTTAAAGACATAATCTGACATTTTGAATACGTGATTCTATAAAATAAAATACATCTTTAGGTTGTATTAAAGTACACTGGCCTTATTCCAGACTGAGTGATTCTGAGTTTCCGGCTTATTTTTTTCAGGGAGAGACAGAAATGCGTGACGGACCAGCGGATACAACCGACCCGGTTTTTAAAACCACCCTCATCAGTAAAAACATAACCGTATGCCGTCGCCGGACATCGGTGCGGCTGGAGCCGGAAATGTGGCTGGCGTTGCGCGATATTGCCCTGCGCGAAAAATGCTCCATTCACGATATATGCTCGCTGGTGGAGATGCGGAAAAATATCCGCACCTCACTGACGGTGGCGATCCGGGTTTTCCTGATGCTTTATTACCGCGCCGCCGCGACGGATGAAGGACACCGCAGAGCAGGGCATGGCAGTTTCGAGAATATGAAACGCCGTGCGCGTCTGCCGCTGGAAGCGCTGGGTGCGCCCAAGGGAAAAGACTCGCATATGATTCAGTAATTAAAGATTGCGGCTATAGGCCAGGAATTTTTTGCGGCGGTCGCGGATCAGCGTGTCCGGGTCCCACGGCGTGAGGTCGCCCAAAGCTTTTTCGATCTGCCTGGAAACATTTTCAATCGTTTCGGCCTTGTGGCGGTGCGCGCCACCGATGGGTTCGGCAATTACAGAGTCGATCAGTTTCAATTCATAAAGATCCTGTGCCGTGATTTTCAGCGCGGTAGCGGCTTCTTCGGCATGCGCGCCGCTGCGCCATAAAATAGAGGCGCAGCCTTCGGGCGAGATCACGGAATAGATGGAATGTTCCAGCATATAAACGCGGTCGGCGACGGCAATCGCAATCGCGCCGCCTGATCCGCCTTCGCCGATGATGACAGAAACAATCGGCACATCGGTGCGCAGGCAGGTCTCGATGGATTTGGCGATCGCTTCGGACTGGCCGCGTTCCTCGGCGCCTTTGCCGGGATATGCGCCGGCGGTGTCCACCAGCGTGATGATGGGAATTTGGAATTGCGAGGCCATCTTCATCAGGCGCTGCGCCTTGCGGTAGCCTTCCGGGCGCGTCATGCCGAAATTGTGACGGATGCGCGTTTCGGTATCGAAACCTTTTTCATGGCCCATAACGATGACCGAGCGGCCCTTGAAACGACCGAGGCCGCCGAGCAGGGCGTAATCTTCGGCGAAATTGCGATCGCCCGCGAGCGGCGTGAAATCCTCGATGATCTCTTTCACATAGTCGAGAAAATGCGGCCGGGCCTGGTGACGGGCAACCTGGACTTTCTGCGCCGGTGTCAATTTGCTGTAAGTCTGCTGGAGGAGCTTGTCGGCCTTCGACGTCATGCGACCGATTTCCTCCGCGATGTTGACAGCGCCGCCGCTGCTGCTCATGTTGCGCAGCTCGGCGATCTTGCCTTCAAGCTCTAAAATCGGTTTTTCAAATTCCAGATTCATGCGGTGTCAGTATAGTTTTTCTAAGAAGTGGGGACCATAACAAAACAGGCAGGCTTGTTCAACACAAAGCCTGCCCGAATTATTTATTCATTACGGGAATTAGTCTTCCGTACCGGTCTTGGACAGCGGGTGCTTGTCCTTGACGGTTTTCTTCAGCTTGTCGCCGACGATGTGCGTATAGATCTGCGTCGTCGCGATGTCGGCATGGCCGAGCATCTTCTGAACCGAGCGAAGATCAGCACCGTTAGAAAGCAGGTGCGTCGCAAACGCGTGGCGCAGGATGTGCGGACTGACTTTGCCTTCTTCGAGGCCTGCCGCGCGGGCGAGATCTTTCAGGAGCTGTGCAAAGCGCTGACGGGTCAGGTGACCGCTGTCAGACGTGCGCGACGGGAATACCCATTTTTCCTGGCGGGCTTTCTGTTCATCGGAACCGACAAACTGCTTGCGCACGTCGAGATATTTTTTAACGGCCTTCTGGGCGGGATCCGAAAGTGGAACCATACGCTCGCGTCCGGCTTTGCCGCTGATGATCAGGAACTGGTATCCCTGGCCAATGGCGGACATCGGCAGACCGACGAGTTCGGAAACACGCAGGCCGGTTGCGTAAAGCATTTCGAGGAGGCAGACGAGGCGTGTGCTCTCGGGACCGCCGCCGGCAGCGGCCGTTTTGATCAGGAGGTTTACATCGGTTTCGCTCAGAGTTTTTGGCAGCGTGCGGCCTTGTTTCGGGCTTTCGATCGTTGATGTCGGGTCATCCTTGCGGACATTCTCGGATACAGTGAAGCGGTAGAACTGGCGCAGGGCGGAGAGACGGCGTGCGACGGTGCGCACGGCGATCTTCGCCTTGTTGTTGCCTTTGCTGTGAACTTTTTCCGACAGGTCTTTGAGGTAGGCCTTCAGATCTTCAGCCGTGGCCTTGTCGATGTCGCTGTTACGCTTGCTGCGGAGATAGAGGCTGACATCGGCCAGGTCGCGCCAGTAAGCATGTCGCGTGTTCAGGGCCGCGCCGCGCTCTGTCGTGAGCATGTCGAGGAATGAATCCACGAGGGGATTCAAATTGGGTTTCGGTAGTGCCGGGCGGCCTGGACGTGCCATTTGTAGTTTCTCCTTAGTTTTTCTGGATATTTCCCAACACAGCCGATATGGCCAGGTTTGTAGAGATATCCGTTAATCCCACATCACTCAGTCCTGTGCGTATGTCATTCAGCAAGCCGGGATAGATCTTTCCCAAATCGGCGACCTGAAGGACCGCTGCGCTGAGCAACACCGTTTCACCGGTATTTTTACGCTGGCCTGCTTCAAGCAAATGATTCCACACAACAGTGGAAGGCATTACATAATCTTGCTTGAAAGTCAAGCCGTAGTCTTTTTCATAAATTCTGAATGCATTATCACTATTGGTCTGTGGCTTGTCAACATTTTCTATAATATTTCTCAGGAGATATCCACCACGCGATCCCGGGGGGTACGGAGTATTGTCAGCCGTATCAGGGTTTTGAGGGGCTTTTTTGCCACCGTGCTGCGAGAGTTCGGCAATCGTATGAAGGGCATAAACTCTTTGATTTAACTTGTCTTTTTCGGCTGTCAGGGGCATTTGCAGAATGCGCTCGGACCATTGCCTGGGTAAAGGCTTTCCGGTGGTGTTCAGCACCCGTACGGCGGTCTCCAGCTGGTCTTCGGTTGCATCCGTGGGTTGGGCCTCGGCCAAGAGCTCAGCGTAGGGTTTCAGCACGCCGATTCCATAACGATTCCCATGGTCCAGGCCTTTTTTTATAGCATTCCACCCGGCCTCGTCGGTTTCGGCGTTCGCGGCGATGACATGATAGAGGGCGATTTTTTCCCAATCGGGCGATGTATCGGGTACCTGCAGCGTGGACGGATCGCCGCCGGCGGGCGGCAGCGCGGCCTTATAAACGTCTTTCAGTTCGCCCGGCATCGCGAGACCCCAGTTTTCGGCGGCCGCCGTCAGCAGGAAACGATTCTCAGGCGTCAGGGAATCACTGACGAGCAGGATGCGAATATGCGTCGGCGGAATCGCGTTCACATCTTTCACTGCGGAATTTTCAAAACTGATTTTGCCTTCGGAAGCGAGGAACGCTTTTTCAATCAGCGGCAATCCGCCGAATGTTTCGGGATTGTACGACAGCGCCGCGCCCTTGTTGATCAGCAGATCCTGGTGGCGCAGCTTCAGCGTGGCCATGATGTCCTTGGAGTCCTGCGCCGGCGCATCGGACAGCGTGACATCGCAGAACGCAAGCACCTGCGCCATAAATTCGGAATCGGCAAACGCGCCTTTGACAGTCTCGGCTTCGACGCAGGCGAGGGATTTTTCACCGTTCAGCAGCATCGCGAGAATACCCGCGCGCGCGAGGCGTTCATGATAGGGCTCCAGATCGTCGAACGAGGAATAAAGATCCTGCGCCTGTTTGTAAGCGCCCGCCTGAACCAGTTTTTCAAGGCGCAGCGTCAGCAGGTCGTGGCCGGGTTCAATGGGAACGTCATTCTCGATCATCGCGGAATCGGCCTGCGTCAGCAGCGCACCCAAAATCAGGCGCTGCACAGTCGGATCGTTCGATTCCACCGGCATGTCTTCCATCAGGCGCAGCAGGTCCGAGCGCTTGATGCCCTTCCACAAATCCTTGCCGAGGCCGCCTTCCTGCGCGGTGGCGTAAAGACCGGCATTTTCCAATGTTCTGTAGTCGTCCTTGGACGGGCCTTCCGTGTTCTTGGACGAGGGCGCGACATTCAGCGTCTGCATGTCGGTTTTGCCTGCTGATACAGGCGTAGCCGCGCAAAGAACCGCGCAGCCGAGCAGGCGGGAAAGCGCCTTCCTATTGGCTGAACTGATCACGCGGGATCTCCTTGGACACTTCGGTTTGCTTGATGGGGACATCGACGATAAGAAGATAGCCGAAGGCGCCGACAAGAAGGACGGCGAGGACCGCGAAGATAATTCTGCCGATTTTCATTTTGTGTCGCACTGTTACTGTCTTTTTGGTATTTTCCAAATGGAAAGACACCTTAAACAAACTATGGCCATAATTCAATTCGGATTTTGAAAAATGAATACGAAAAAATGAGCATGAACAACGACAACGCCGCCGCCCTGGAATTCCTGCACACACACCTGCGCAGGCCGGTCGTGCTTGTCGGCATGATGGGTGTCGGTAAAACGCATGTCGGACGGAAGCTGGCCGAGAAACTGAATATGCCGTTCAAGGACAGCGATAAAATTATCGAACAACGGGCGGGCCGCGCCGTCACCGATATTTTCGAACAGTTCGGCGAGGAAAAATTCCGCCAGGCCGAGCGCAACGCGGTTCTCGAAATCCTGGCAGGAGATCCGTGCGTCCTCGCCACAGGCGGCGGCGCGGTGCTGAACGCCGAAACCCGCAAGGCCATCAAAAGCAAAAGCGTGTCGGTCTGGCTGAACAGCAGCGTCGCCGACATCCTGAAGCGCATCGGCATCGCTGATGATCGCCCGCTTTTGAAAAAGGGCGACCCGGAAACGATTTTGAAAGCTTTGCTGAAGGAGCGCGCGCCGCTTTATGCCGAGGCCGATATTCACGTGGAAAGTCGCGGCGCCCATAGCGATGAAACGATCAGCAACCTTATAAATTTATTGTATGAACACCTGAAAGAAGCTACGGTCTAGCGCGATGGAAACCAAGATTGTCACCGTAGACCTGGACGTCATCTCTTATGACATTTATATCGGCTCGGGCCTCCTGTACCGGGTGTCGGATTTCATGCCATCCGAGGTCCGGAACAAGGCCGTTTTCATTATTTCCGACACGCATGTGAAATCCTACACCGATACCATCCGCGACATGCTGCTGCAGAACGGCGCCAGCAAGGCCGAAATTCTCTATCTCAAAAGCGGCGAGAAAACCAAATCCTTCGAACAGGTCGAAAAAACCCTCGACTGGTTGCTGCAGGGCGGAATCGCGCGGGATTCGTTGGTCTTCGCCATCGGCGGCGGCGTTATCGGCGATGTGACGGGCTTTTGCGCCTCTATCGTCATGCGCGGCGTGAAATACATACAAGTGCCGACAACATTGCTGGCGCAGGTCGACAGCTCCGTCGGCGGCAAGACGGGCATCAACACGCGCCACGGCAAAAACCTGATCGGCAGCTTCTACCAGCCCGCCGCAGTGATCGCCGATATCGAAACGCTGCGCTCGCTGCCGCGCCGGGAATTGCTGGCGGGTTATGCCGAGATCGTCAAATACGGCCTGATCAACGATGCCGGTTTTTTCAACTGGCTGGAGCAGAACGGCAAGAATGTCTGTGATCTCGAGGATTCCGCCGTCTCGCACGCGATTGAAACCAGCGTGAGAGCCAAGGCGCTGACGGTGCAGGCCGATGAAAAAGAGCAGGGCGCCCGAGCGCTTCTCAATCTCGGCCACACCTTCGGTCACGCGCTGGAAGCCGCCGCGAAATATGACGGACGCCTGCTGCACGGCGAAGCGGTCGCCATCGGCATCGTCATGGCGTTCGATTTGTCCTCGCGCATGGGTCTATGCTCGCGCGAAGAGTACGAGCGCGTCGAACAGCACTTCCTCGATGTCGGCCTGCCGACACGGGCATCGTTCATTGAACCGGCTATCAACACAAGCGTCGATGCGCTGATTGAAATTATGAGCCACGACAAAAAATCATCGGGCGGCAAGATGAAATTCATTCTCGCGCGCGAGATTGGCGAGGCCTTCGTCACCGGCGACGTTCCCGAAAACCTTGTGCGCGATGTTCTCAAGGATTCTCTTGGCCAGGATGAGACAGGAAACAAGGGACGATGGAAATCGACATTTTCTTTTCACTCGTAGCGATAGCAGTTCTTGTTTTTCTCTCCGGATTGTTCGCGGGGTCGGAAACGGCCCTGACAGCGGCCTCGCGGGTACGTCTGCACACCAAGGAAAAAGAGGGAAATAAACGCGCGGCGATGGTGAATCGCATCCGAGAAAAGCGCGACCATATGATCGGCGCGCTGATGATCGGCAACAGCATCGTTCATATCCTCGCTTCGGCGCTCTGCGCCAATGTCATGATCAAGATGTTCGGTGACGCAGGCGTCATATACGCCACCTGCATTATGACGGTTCTGATCGTCATCTATGGCGAAATCCTGCCCAAGACCTACGCGCTTTACCACGCTGACAGCATGGCGATGCGTATTGCCCCGACAATAAGATTCGCCATCTGGTTCTTTACGCCCTTTACGTTTGCAGTGACATGGATTGTGCGTATCTGTCTGCTTATGATAGGTGTCGATATCAAAAAAACCAAAAGCGGCTCGCACCTTGAACTTTTGCGCGGCACGATTGAAATGCACCGCGGCTCGAACGAGGAAATCAAGAAACAGCGCCTGATGCTGCGCTCCATCCTCGATCTGTTCGAAGTCACGGTGCAGGACATCATGATCCACCGCCAGAATGTTTTCATGATCGACGCCGACCAGCCGCTGCGGGTCATCGTCGACGAGGTGCTGAAAAGCGCCTACTCGCGCATGCCGGTCTGGCAGGAGCGTCAGGAAAATATCATCGGCGTCATCCAGGTCCGGCTTTTGCTGAAGGCGCTCAGCGAAAGCGGCGGCGATATTTCAAAAATCGATATCAACAACGCGATGCTGGAGCCGTGGTTTATCCCCGACACCACCAATTTGCATGACCAGCTACAGGCCTTCCGCGAACGTAAAGAGCATTTCGCCACCGTTGTCGATGAATACGGTTCGTTTATGGGTATCGTGACGCTGGAGGACATCCTCGAGGAAATCGTCGGCGAGATCGACGACGAGGTCGATGAAAATGTTCACGGCGTCAAGCGCGGCAAGGGCGGTTCGTACCTTGTCGACGGCACCGTGACCATTCGCGACCTGAACCGCGAATTTGAATGGCGTCTGCCGGATGATCATTATTCCACGCTGGCCGGCCTGATTTTATATGAATCGGAAGTCATTCCCGACATCGGCCAGCTTTTCATGTTCCACGGTTTCCGCTTTGAAATTCTGAACCGCGAGCGCAACCGCGTCACCCGCGTGCGCATTACCCCGCCGAAGACCGAAAAAAAACCTAGCGCGAAGCCAAAGCCTTAACGACAGCCTCGGCGTTTTCCCGCAAATGATTGGGATTGATCGTGCCGACAATCACGCTATCGATGCCGGGATGCGAAAACGCGAATTGCATGGCCTCGGCGATATTGGTGTTGTGCCCGCTGGACAGAGCTTTTTTCAGGATCACATTTTTATTTTCAAGCGCCGCATGGTCGAGGACCGGCTTTTCTTCGTCATTTTCGGCGGTATAGGTCGCCATGACGACGTCCATCAAATCCAGCGCCTTGATTCCGCCCTCGACGGTTTTAGTTGACGCGCCGATGGCACGCACCATGCCTGATTTTTTAAATTCCTGCATTTTATAGATGAGTTTGTCGTTGGAGAGGATTCTCAGGTCCGCGCCGTCGGAATGAATAAGCAGAACGTCAAGGTAGTCGGTCTGCAGGCGCTTCAAGGTGCGCTCTAAACTCTTTACGAAATGCTCGGCTGTAAAAATATAGCGCGATTTGCCGTTTTCAAATTCCTCGCCCGCCTTGCCGATGATGGTCCATTTTTCACGGCGCCCCTTCAGCAGATGTCCGATGCGTTCCTCGCTGGTGCCATAGGCGGGAGCCGTGTCCAGCGTGTTGATGCCCAGTTCCTGCGCGTGAAACAGCAGCCGCTGCAATTCCGCATCTTCCGGCAACTCAAAATTGCCGGGGTATTTGACGTCTGCGTTGCGGCCAAATTTCACGGTGCCCAAACCCAGAGCCGAAATTTTTACGCCCGTTTTGCCGATTTCTCTGTAGTCCATATGGCCGTTTCCCATGGGGGTTGAGCATATCCAATTTCCGGCAGGAAAGACCAGTCCGTATGGTTATGAGAGGGCGAAATATTATCGGCAGCGAGTTTCTCGACGATTTTATCGGCCATCATCGGCGCGAATGTGAGTTTCGTCGGCCACGCGAAAATCTTATCATCGATGTTCTGAACCACCGGCGCATCGGGCATGAATCCTGTGCCCTTGGCTTCGATGCGGTCGATCGCCAGCACAGAAAGCTCCGCGCCGTCGGTTTTCACGTCCGGCATGTATTTTTTCAGCGCGGCATGAATGTCGGCGTAGACATCATCGGGGTTCGCGGTTTTTTCGCGCTCGGCCACTTGGCCGCCGAAATACCAGATGAGAGAACCGTCTTTCGCCGTGTGAGTCGTAATTGTCGCCAGCGGCTTGTCCGACGCGCCGACAAAATGCGCCCAGACGGGGAAGGGCGCGTTTTTCAGAAGCCCCATCAGCAGCGGACGGCGCTGCGTCGTGATTTTTGAAATGTCGTTCCCCCAGGCGGCGGTATAAATATGTTTCTTGGCTCTGATGCCCTCCGCCGAAGCGCGGATACAGGTTTTAAGCGGTTCCGCCAGCGCCTGCACGACGGACGGGATATCGAGAACCGGCTCGCCCATATCGACGACGGAGCCCTGGAACCCGGACGCCGAAATTTCCGGCGGCCATTTGATTTTATCGAGTTCCGCGCCGAGGAAATTTTTCGCTCCGACTTTCATGATCGCGCCGATCATACCCTTGGGGATGAGGAGCAATTGAGATTCCGTCGCGACGACAGCCTTAGACAAATCCACCGGTCCTTCGCCGCGCAAGGCCGCGCGCCAGATTTCCGGCATGGCGCTGATGGAGCGGGCGAGGGGATTAATCTTCCCGCCCAGCACATATTTTAAACCGGAATGGATAATGCCCTGCGAGGCCATGGTCTGCACCCCGCCGACGGCGTTTGGCTCGACCAGCAGCGCGTCATAGCCGAGATTTTTCAGCCGCGCCAGCGTCCACAGGCCTGCAATGCCTGCGCCATGGATGATTATATCGGCGTCTCGTTCAGCCACGTTCTGATATCCTCGATCTGGTTCGGCGCCATAAGCGACGGCACATGCCCGCAATCCTTGTACTGTATCACCTGTAACGATGCACCGGTAAAGCGCGCCTGCATGTCGCTAACGATTGATTTGGTCAAAACGACCGATTTTTTTCCATGAATCACCATCACGGGACATTGTATCGCGTCCCATGAGACCCATAGATCCTGGTCGCCGATGGGCTGTTCCTTGAAAATCACGGCGATTCTCGGGTCATAGGAATAGGTGATCGACCCGTCATCCAGCGCCCGGGCGTTATGCTCGGACATGTGTTTCCATTGTTCGTCGGTGACAGGGCCCCAGGTCAGGCCGCGCGTCTCGCGCATGCGTTTTTCAAGATCCTTGATGGTGTCGAACGTGTATGTCTGCGAAATCACCGTATGAATGAAATCCAGCGCGGGTTTGGGAACAACCGGGCCGACATCATTCAATATCATGCGGCGGATGGGCGTGCCCTCGATGCCCGCCATGCGGATGCCGAGCAGCCCGCCCAGCGAAATGCCGATCCAGTCGACACTGCCCGGCTTGTTGATGCCCAGATGAGTCATCAGCGCCATCAGGTCGTTGCAGTATTGATCGTAATTATAATCGAGAGGGTTCTGGAGGAAATCACTGCGACCGCGGCCCGGCAGATCGACGCAGATCAAGCGGCGGCCTTCCTTGATCAGTTCCTCCGCGAGAACATCAAAATCATGGCCGTTGCCGGTCAGGCCGTGCACGCAGATCGTGGGAATCGCGTTTTCCGGACCCCAGTCGTCATAGACAAGCCGGTGGTGACCTTTGGAATTCAGGCTGAGGATATGTTTCTCGGCGAAGGACATGCTAGGCCTTCTGGGCGATATTCCCGTGACAGTGTTTGAATTTTTTGCCCGATCCACACGGGCAATCGGCGTTGCGCTGGACCTTGCCCCATGTGTCGGGATCGGTTTTGTTGAATTGCTTTTTCTGCGGGAACGGCTCCACGCGTTTTTGTTCCGAGGTGCCGCGGACATGCAGGCCCGTGCCCATCAAAGCGGGGTCCTGGCGGCCTTCCTGCATTTTCTGCTGGCGCGGTGCGACAGAAGCGGGATCATCGGCCACAGTCGTTTCAACAAGACACAGCATCATCGTGATGGTTTCGCGCATCTGGTTCAGTATGGTTTCAAACATGCCGAATGCTTCGGTTTTGTATTCGTTCAGCGGGTCGCGCTGGCCGAACGCGCGCAGGTTAATGCCCTGGCGCAGATGGTCGAGATTCAGCAGGTGTTCTTTCCAGTGCTGGTCGAAAATCTGCAGGACAATGCCTTTTTCCATGCGGCGCCAGTGAAGCGACCCGGCATTGGCGACTTTCGCCGCCATTTTTTCGTCGGACAACTTGATCAGGCGTTCGAGAATTTCCTCGTCGGCGATTCCTTCTTCTTTCGCCCAGTCGGCGACGGGCAGATCCATGCCCAGCAGGCGCAGGCATTCCGCGTGCAGCGTATTGATGTCCCATTGTTCGGCATAGGTGCCGTGCGGGATGGTGGCGCGGACGGTATCTTCGATGACGCTGTGGCGCATATCGCGCACCAGCTCCTCGATGCTGTCGGCTTCCATGATTTCGCGGCGCTGTTCATAGACGACTTTGCGTTGGTCGTTCATCACGTTGTCGAATTTCAGCAGGTTTTTACGCACCTCGAAATGCATGCCCTCGACTTTACCCTGCGCGCGCTGAAGCATTTTTGAAATCAGCGGGTGTTCCAGCGCTTCGCCTTCCTGCAGGCCGATGCGCTTGTTGCCAAGCAGGGCTTCCAGCTTGTCGCCCGCAAAAATTCTCATCAGATCATCTTCGACCGAAAGGAAGAACATCGTTGCGCCGGGGTCGCCCTGGCGTCCGGAACGACCGCGCAGCTGGTTGTCGATGCGGCGCGATTCATGGCGTTCCGTACCCATGACGAACAATCCACCGGCATCTTTCACGACCTGCTTGTCGCGTGCGACTTCGGAGCGGATGCGCGCGCTGGCGTCTTTATACTGGTCTTCGGGCAGGTTGGGGTCGATTTCCTGGGCGATGCGCATGTCGGCATTGCCGCCCAGCTGGATGTCGGTGCCGCGGCCCGCCATGTTGGTGGCGATGGTGACCGAGCCGGGCCGTCCCGCCTGCGCGATGATCGCCGCTTCCTGTTCGTGGTAACGCGCGTTCAGGACATTGTGTTTGATTTTGGCTTTCTTCAGCGATTCAGACAGCGTTTCCGATTTCTCGATGGAGACCGTGCCGACGAGGACAGGCTGGTTGCGGTCCTGCGCTTCGCGAATGAGCTCGATAACCGCGCCGTCTTTTTCCTTCAGCGATTTGTAAATCTTGTCGTTGTGGTCCAGGCGCGCGACGGGAACATTCGTCGGCATCTCGACAACGTCCAGGTTGTAAATTTCCTGGAACTCGGCGGCCTCGGTCAGCGCCGTGCCGGTCATGCCCGCCAATTTCGGATAGAGGCGGAAATAATTCTGGAAGGTGATCGAGGCCAGCGTCTGGTTCTCGGTCTGGATTTTCACGCCTTCTTTCGCTTCGATGGCCTGGTGCAGACCCTCGGACAGGCGACGGCCATCCATCATGCGGCCGGTGAATTCATCGATCAGGATAACTTTGTCGTCTTTAATAATGTAATCGGTGTCGCGGCGGAACAATTTATGCGCGCGCAGACCCTGGTTGGCGTGGTGGACGAGGCTGATATTCTGGACGTCATACATGCTGCCTTCATTCAGCAGCCCGGCGTCGCGCAGCAGGCGTTCGACATGGTCGCTGCCTTCCTCGGTCATGACGACGGTCTTGTGCTTTTCGTCCATCTCGAAATCTTCCGCCGTAAGCGACGGGATGAGTTTGTCGACCGAAACATAAAGCTCGGTCGAAAGCTCCGACGGGCCGGAAATAATCAATGGCGTTCTGGCCTCGTCGATGAGAATGGAGTCCACCTCGTCGACGATGGCGTAATTGAAGGGGCGCTGAACCATCTGCTTCAGGCTGTACTTCATATTGTCGCGCAGATAATCAAAGCCCAGTTCGTTGTTCGTCGCATAGGTGATGTCGGCGGCGTAGGCGGCGCGGCGGTCTTCGTCGCGCATGTTGCCGAGGATGCATCCTGTGGACATGCCGAGGAAAGTATAGATGCTGCTCATCCATGCGGCGTCGCGCTTGGCGAGATAATCGTTGACGGTGACGACATGCACGCCCTTGCCGCTGAGCGCGTTCAGGTAAACGGGCAGGGTGGCGACCAGTGTTTTGCCTTCGCCGGTTTTCATCTCGGCGATATCGCCTTCATGCAGGACCAGCCCGCCGATCAGCTGCACATCATAATGGCGCTGGCCGAGGGTGCGCTTCGCAGCCTCGCGGGTAACGGCAAAAGCTTCGTGGGTCAGGTTTTCAAGAGGTTCGCCATTGTTCAGGCGCTCGCGGAAGATGTTGGTCTGGCTTTGCAATTCCGCATCGGTCATGGCTTCAAAGCGCGGCTCCAGCGCGTTGATGAGGGGGACATGTTTACCTAGAATCTTCAGTTTTCGACCGTTTGAGGAGCCAAAAATCCTGGTGGCGAAGCCTAAAAGCATTAATTCTCCGGAATACCCTTGCGATTCAGTGGTTCTGATATAGGCTGCCGCCAAATCCTCGTCAATCTTTGTATTTAAAGTACCTGTTGAAAAAGGGTTGCCGTTTCGATACTCTCCAGAGCGTCACGAATAGTGATTTATCAATCCTCAGATAGGGAATTCCAAAGACCATGTCTAAATGCAGATCATTCCATAATGAACGCGGCAATGCGATCCTGATCGTTCTTGCCGTTTTGGTTGTCGTCGCTATCGGCGCGCTGGCCTATTTCTCGGGCAAGGTCGATAAAAACGGTACAGGCACGGATACGGCAGCCGCCGCAGCCGCAGCCGCTACGGCCCCGGTTGAAACCGCCGCCAATGCTCCCAAAAACCCCGACGGTACGCCCGCCACGTCGGCTCCCGTGATCAAGCCCGGTAACCCGGTGGTCGCGAAGCTGAAAGGCGGCGAAGTCACTCGCCTGGACGTCTTTAACTTCATCCAGGGCCTGCCGCCGCAAACGCGCCAGATGCCTCTGGAGCAGCTCTATCCCATGGCTCTCGAACAGGTCATCAACGGCAAGATTATTGCCGAGAAGACCAAGGGCGTGAACCTGGATGGCGATGCCGAAGTGAAAAAGCAGATGGCTGATGCCAAGACGCAGATCGTCCGCTCAGTCTATATCGAGAAGGAAGTGGCCAAGAAAGTCACCGAAGGCCGCCTGAAGTCCGTTTATGACGAATATATTAAAAGCTTCCCGGACATTCAGGACGTCAAAGCCAGCCACATCCTCGTGAAAGAGGAAACCAAGGCGAAAGACCTCATCAAGCAGCTCGGTGAAGGCGGCAACTTCGAAGAACTGGCGAAAGCCAACTCCATCGACGGTACAGCCCAGAATGGTGGATCGCTTGGTTACTTCGCCAAGACCGATGTCGTTCCCGCGTTCGGCGAAGCGTCTTTCGGCCTGAAAGTCGGCGAATACACCAAGAAGCCCGTCAAGACGGATTTCGGCTACCATGTCATCCGCGTCGAGGAACAGCGCAAGCGTCCCCCGGCTTCGTATGAAGACATCAAGCCGTTCCTTGAGACGCAGGTTCGTCGCCAAATTCTGGACGAAATGGTCCAGGAATGGCGTAACGAATCTGACATCAAGCGCTTTGACATCAACGGCGACGCGATTGAACCGTCGGCCGGCGAGGAAAAACCCGCTGATGCCACGGCTCCTGCCGCGGCAACTCCTCCCGCGCAGTAACGCCTTCTTTAAAGAATACGAAAAGCCGCAAATTAAGTTTTGCGGCTTTTTTTATGGCCATGATATGACAGAAACATGAATTGCGCAGACGCCCTTGCCATGCCCCGCCCGGAATGCCCGCCTGATCTCAAGGTGGTGCTGGTGGCCGCTGCCGCACTGGTCGATCCCGACAACCGCGTGCTGATTGCCCAGCGCCCCGAGGGCAAATCCATGGCGGGCCTGTGGGAATTTCCCGGCGGCAAGGTGGGCGCGGGCGAAACGCCCGAATTTGCCCTGATGCGGGAGTTGGAGGAGGAACTAGGGATCGAGACCCGGCCCTCATGCTACCTGCCCATCGGCTTCGCCTCGCATACATATGATGATTTTCACCTGCTGATGCCGCTCTTCGTCATCCGCGCCTGGAAGAACGTCCCGAAGGCGAAAGAGCACAAGGCCCTCAAATGGGTAAAGATCAACGATCTGAATGATTACCCGATGCCGGCGGCGGATATCCCGCTGATCGCATCGCTGCGCGCGGTTCTGTGATGTATCGATCGGCCTACGATCTCAAGGCATTCTATATTACCAAGGTGGGCCGCATGGTCCGTCGCATCCTGCAGGAACGCATCCGCGAAATCTGGCCCGAGGTTCATAATCTGCGCGTTGTCGGCTGCGGCTACGCGACGCCTTACCTGCGACTGTTCCTCGAAGAGGCCGAGCGCGTCTATGCGGTCATGCCCGCCGCACAAGGGGCGCATCACTGGCCCTATAATCATCCCGGTGATGAACGCAATCTGGTTTGTCTTGCCGAGGAAGCCGAGCTGCCCATTGAAAGCAATTCCGTCGACCGGGTTTTATTGATTCACAGCATCGAATTCGCCGAGCATCTCCAGCAGAACCTTGCCGAGATCTGGCGGGTGCTGAAATCGAACGGGCGTCTGCTGGTGATTGTGCCCAACCGTTCCGGATTCTGGGCGCGGGCGGTCTGGTCGCCGTTCGGGCAGGGCACGCCCTACACTGCGTCGCAGATCATCCATTACCTGCGCGACAACCAGTTCACCCATGAACGCACCGACGAGGCCCTGTTCATGCCGCCCATCAAATTCGCGCCGTTCCTGAAATCGGCCGGGTTTTTCGAGAATGTCGGCCGCAATTACCTGCGGATCGGCTGCGGCGTGCATATGGTCGAGGCCACCAAGCAGGTCTATGCCAAGGCCGACCCCGGCGAGGGGTCGAAAGTCACCGTCCGGCGGCGCGGATTCATCCCCCGGCCTGTCCCGGGCGGCATTTAACTGCAAACATTTGATTTCCGGGGCATTCGCGGGTAGAACATCACACATGTCTGAAAAGCTTAAAGAAATACGCAAAAAGATCGACGCGCTGGACGACCAGATCCACGACCTGCTGATGGAGCGGGCGGACCTCGTTACGTCCGTGTCGGAAGAAAAGAAAAAGAACAATATTCCCATCGTCCAGCCCGCGCGCGAGGCGATGATGATCCGCCGTTTGCTGAAACGCCATCGCAGTCCGTTGCCTGAGGCAGCGATTGTCGGCATCTGGCGCGAACTGGTCGGCGCTGTGTCTCTGCTTCAGACCGGCCTGAAAGTTTCCGTCAGCAACAGCGACAACGAAAGCTTTTGCTGGGACATGGCCAAAAATTATTTCGGCACCGTGCTGCCGATGGCGAAAGCCACGAATGCACTGCTGGCCGTTTCGGGCGTGCGCGAGAACGAAGTGAACTTCGCCGTCGTGCCCTGGCCGCAGGATGGCGAAAAAACGCCGTGGTGGCCTTTCCTTGTGAATCAAAAAGAAGACCGCATGCGCATTGTCTGCGCGTTGCCCTACGGCATGCCGGAAAACCAGGTCGGCACGATGAAAAACCGCGCCCTCATCGTTTCCAAAACCGATTTTGCGCCCTCCGGCGAGGATCACAGCTTCCTCGCGCTCGAAATTGCGCCCTCCGTCAGCCGTGCGCGCATCATGGATGTTTTTAAATCCGTCGACCTGAAATTGCTGACGCTGAACACGCAAAACGGCGCCGGGGCAGTCGGCAAGAACCTGCACTTCATCGAAGTCGATGATTACGTGCCTGAAAAAGACAAACAGCTGGAACGTGTCGAGGAAAAATTCTCCGACGCGGGCGCGCGCTGCATTTCTCTCGGCGGATACCCGCTTCCGCCTGTTTACAAGGTTGCGCCGAAGGAAAAAGAATCCACCCCGGCTCCTGAAAAACAAAAAACGGGGACGTGATGTTCGAAAAAGTCACCATCATTGGTTTGGGACTCATCGGCTCGTCGCTGGCGCGGGCGATCCGCGCTTCTGGCATTGCTACGATTATCGTTGCTGCCGACAACAACAAAGACGTCTGCGCCATCGTTAAAAAACTCGGCATTGCCGACGAAGTCACCTCCGACATCCGCCGCAGCGTCTCCGGCAGCGACCTCGTGATCGTCGCCGTGCCCGTGGGCGCCTGCGCCAATGTCGCCGAACAGATCGGCCCGTCCTTGAAGGCCGGCGCGGTCATTACCGATGTCGGCTCGGTCAAACAGGGCGTCATCGACGCGCTGAAGCCGCATCTGCCATCCACCGTGCATCTTGTGCCCGGCCACCCGATCGCCGGAACGGAACATTCCGGCCCCGAAGCGGGTTTTGCCGAATTGTTCCATGATCGCTGGTGCATCCTGACGCCGTTGGCGGAAACCGATATCCGCGCCGTCGAAAAAGTAACAAAGCTGTGGGAGGCTTGCGGCTCGAAAATCGAATTCATGGACCCGCAGCACCACGACCTGGTCCTTGGCATCACGTCGCACCTGCCGCACTTGATCGCCTACACAATCGTTGGTACGGCAAACCAGCTCGAAGATGACATGAAATCCGAAGTCATCAAGTTTTCTGCCTCCGGTTTCAGGGATTTTACAAGAATTGCCGCCTCCGATCCGGTAATGTGGCGCGATGTGTTTCTGCATAACAAGACGGCGGTGCTGGAAATCCTGCAGCGCTTCACCGAGGACCTGACCGCGCTTCAAAAAGCCATCCGCCGCGGTGATGGAAAATACCTGCACGATACCTTCAGCAGCACACGCGACATCCGCCGCCAGATCATTGATCAGGGACAAGCGGATTACCGGGCTCCGGGTGGTTTGCGGCAGGAAGGGACGCCACCGGTAGAGGTCCCGCATAAAGCGTCTGGCCATTCTGGGTAATTGGCAGGCTGACTTCGTTGCTGCCCGATGCCAGCATGCTGAGGCCCGCGTTCGTAAACAGCGCTTCATTGTTTTTCAGGATGCCAAGTTCCGCCAGGTGACCGATAAACGGCGAAAAATTTTTCAGCCGCACATTCATATCGAATTTCGGGAACGGCTCCTGTTTTAAATTAACAGTGCCGACGGCGCTGGCTTCAAAATCGCCCTTATATAAATAGCTGTCATGAATTTTCAGCCTGTCGCTGTAATAGGTAACCCATGCTTCCATGGAATCGAAAGCCAAAGGGTTTGACCAGCGGAAGGACCTCACCGTAATCGGGCCGGTCTTGATGTGAATGGCGGTGAAGGGAATGGGCCATGCGCTCATGGTCAGGTTTTGAATATAGAGCGACCCTTCGCCGGATCGCACGGAATCTTCCGCGACGCTTAAATGAATGGGGCCCGGCCAGCCGCTGATTTCCGGCTCGGCATGCAGGCGCTCCGTCTCCGCGACGTCTTTCAGGAACGCGATGTAAATCTCGCGCGCTTTTTCGGCGGTTTTGTTCCACAGAACGGTATATCCTGTCAGGAACAGCGCAAACGCCGCCGTATAAATCAGCATTTTCTTTTTTGACGTCGTCGGCTTTTCGTTCAGCTCTACCGCGCGCGCCTCGTTCATCAGCCGGTTGGTTTCGGCTTCCAGCTTGACCTGCAAATCTTTTATCAGGTCTTTGCGGTTCTGACCGGGCGTAATCGGCGCAAACAATTCAAACACCACCTTGCCGCCGCTTTTGCGACCGAACCCCTTGGGCCAGAACAATCCGCTGTTCAGCGCCATCGGGATAATCGGCAGGTCCGTGATCTGCTGGATACGCGCCGCGCCGGGTTTGTATGGTTTGTCGTCTGGCGTTTCATTGGGCCGCGTGCGCGTGCCCTGAACAAAAATTACAATTGGCCGCCCGGCCTCGGCCATCTGCACCGCGCCTTCCTCGATGGATTTCAGTGCGCGTTCGGGCGTGCCGCGGTCGATGGCGATAACGCCGGATTTTTTCAGGTACCAGCCCCAGAGCGGAATGGAGAGCAATTCCTTCTTCAGTATAATTGCCGGGTCGCGGAAAAGAATGCGCAGCTTAATCGTCTCATACGCCGATTGATGTTTTGCCGCGATGATATAGGAACCGCTTTTGGGCAGATGTTCCTTGCCGCGCACTTCGAACGAAAGGCCAAGCAGCACATATTCCAAAATCGTCACGGCATAAATCCACAGCCGCACCAGCCCCGTGAAAATTTTACGCGGCAGCAGCAGGGCCGGGAGATAGGCGATGCACAAAACAGCCGTCACGCTGTAAAACGCGAGAGTGAACACAACCGAGCGTAGCAGCGAACGTTTCATGAAAATTTCTCCGCCAAAATCTCAAAAAACCGGAAAATGGTTTTGTGATATTCAATCACCAGCAGCCGCCAGAAATATTCATGCTTTGGCATGATACCGGGCTGGGTGACGGGGTTGGGAATGATGGTAACGCCCGGCAGCGCATGGCGGAATTCCAGCAGCGCCCGCGGCATGTGGTAATTCGATGTCACCAGCCGGACGGTTTTATAACCGGTGCCCTTGATCCAGTCTCGCGTTTCGGCGGCGTTTTCGGCGGTGCTGTTGGCTTTATATCCCAGCGTGATGCAGCAATCCGGCAGTGTGCCCTTATAGCGAGAAAGAATATCGTCCCGGGTCACCTGTTCGTTGACGCCCGTGACGAAAAGATGCCGCGCCGCCTTTTGGCTGAAAATCTGCAGCCCGGATTCGATGCGGTTCTTGCCGCCGGTCAAAACGATAATAGCATCGGTGGATTCACCGGGCTGTTCCGGTTTCATGGTCAGGACAGAAGCGGTAAAAGCCCCCAGCCCGAATCCCCATGTGCAGAGCACGAGGACAAATAGAAAAATCGCGCGTTTCACCCTGTTGTTTTAAGGCATCAGGGACAGGGAGCGCAAGACCGTAAACCGGGCCGTCAGCGCGGCAATCAGGCAGGCCATTAGCGGCAGGGCGGCCACGGCCGCGCCATGGACGATATGAACGTTGAAAGTGGGCAGCAATGTGGCCGCGTTTTCGCCCGTCGCGTATTTAACCGTGAGTAAAACCACGATAGCGGCAAGGGTGCCCAGCAAACTGCCCTGCAAGGCAATCATCAGCGCATGGCGCTGGAACTGGCGGATGATATATTCGTCATTCGCGCCCATCAGGTGCAAAAGCTCCACATCGGCTTTGTGAACCGCGATGCGCGAACGGATTGCACCCGCAATTGCGGTAATCGTCGTTGCGGCAATAATCGTCACCACAACAAAAGCGGCAAAACGGAGCGATGAAATCATCCGGAGCAGGCTCTGCAGCCACGCCTCGTGGGTATCGATGACAATTTCCGGGTCGATGATGCCGATATCGTTCGTCAGTTTCGCCATATCTTCGGGCGTTGATTGATTCAACTCCACGGAAATCAGCCCGGGCAAGGGAATATCGCTCAAAGGCGCATCCTTGCCCAGCCACGGCTCCACCAGTTCCTGGATGTCCGCATCGTCAAGGATTTCCACGCTTTTCACGGCGGGTTCGTTGCGCAGAACGGCTTCGACCTGCCGCGCCAGCGTCTGGATATCCGCGGGCGCGCGCAATGTCCCATCCTTCATTTCCGCCGGAATTTCAATGGTGAGTTTGTTCTCCAGCCCCGACGACCAGCGCTGCGTCATCGCATCCAGCGCGAACGAGCCCGTCAGCGCCATGGCAGCAAGAAAACTCATCAGCGCAATCAAAAGCCGCAAGAAATTCGTGCCCTCATCTTTATTCAGGGGCAAATCATAACGCCCGCGATTGATTGCGACGCCAAGCTTGCGGTCTTTGCCAAAAATCCGCATCAGTAAACCCCCTCGATTTTTCGGCGCAGGGAACTGCGCGATTCCTCGACGCGCAGATTTCCCATCTCCAGGATGAGGCGCGAATGACCGAACTGGTCCATGATCGACTGGTTGTGCGTGGCGATGACGATGGTCGTGCCCATGCGGTTCAGCTGTTCGAACAAATTCATCAGACGGAATCCGATTTCATCGTCCAGGTTTCCGGTCGGTTCGTCGGCGAGCAATAATTTGGGGCGACCGATAACGGCGCGGGCGATGGCGACTCTTTGCTGCTGCCCGCCCGAAAGCGTCTGGGGCAGGGCGTTCTTGTAATCGCCAAGCCCAACCCATTCCAGCAATTCATTGACGTTGTTCCGCGTTTCCTTCTCCGGCCTGCCCATAATCCGCAGCGGCAGTGCGACATTATCGAAAGCCGAGAGATGCGGCAGCAACCGGAATTCCTGAAACACGACGCCGATGCGCTGTCTCAGGCTCCACAATTGCTTCCGTTCCAGCGTATTAATGCTCTGGCCGAACATGCTGACCAGTCCGCGTGTGGGTTTCCGACCCAGATACATAAGGGAGAGCAGGGACGACTTACCCGCGCCTGACGCCCCCGTGAGGAAATGGAACGAGCCCGGTTCCAGCGTGAAATTAATATCACTCAGAACTTCCGGCCCGACGCCGTAACGTAAACCTACAAATTCAAACTTGATCAAGGGTCTATACCAGTGTCTTCACTTTTAGAATGAGGGACTTCGCGGGGTTTTTGCGTGTCCAGCACATATTGAAGGCTTTCGGCCTTCTTGAAAGGATTGGTAATGGCCTGTGCAGCTTTCAATGCGCCGTCCAGTTCTTTCTTGTCGGCCAGTATTTTGGAAACTGTCTGGTAGCTTTTGTTCTTAAAAGCAACACTTCCGATAAAGCCGATGCTTTTCATCGCGGCGGCGACATCGCCTTTTTCGGCCTGGATTTCTGCCGTCTCCGCATAGGCTTTGTGCCGGAGGGCTTCGTTCTCCATTTCCGCTGCCGTTTTCCACGCGCCGTCATTGTCCCCGGCAAAGGCCTGCGACATGGCGATATAGGTCAGGGCGATGGCGAAGGAGGGCGGGTGCGGGATTTTATTCGCTGCCGTGCGGAGTTTCTGGAAAATCTCCGCATATTGTTCCTTGGTCAGCTTATTGTCCGCCGCCGCCATGCCGATGCCGCGAATCGTCATGGCCTTGGTGTCGGGCGTTTCGATTTTTTCGATCAGGGTGATGGCGCCGTCGATATCGCCGTCGAAAGCCAGCGTTTTCGCCAGTTCTCTATAGGTCTGGTCACGCCAGGCGGGCGTTTCGATCTGTTTCGCGGTTTCCAGCATGCTGCCGATGATGCAGGAACGGTCTTCCAGCGTGCAATCGGCGGCCTGCGCCGGGAGCGCTATCGCTGCCGCCAGGATAAGAGAGCCGTAAATTGCCTTGCTTAACATATGCGTACCTTGCCGAGGGGGGCGGCAGCCCGTATAAATAAAAGAATAGGATTACCGAAAGATTTGCGCCCTTTATGATACTGACCTGCCCGCAATGTGCAACACGTTACCTGCTGCCTGCCCACACGTTGGCGCCGGAAGGGCGGCGCGTGAAATGCTCAGGCTGCCAGGAAATCTGGTTCCAGTTGCCCGATACCGGCGAATTGCAGGAAAGCGGCGAGCGCCCCTATGACGATATTCCCGCAGGCGTGCGCCCGCTGCCCGACGGCTCGAATCTTCCCATCATCACGGATGAACAACAACCCGCGCCCGATCCGCGTGGCCGGATGAAAGGCTACGCCGCCGCAGCCGCGGTCTTCCTGCTGGTCTTCGGGGTGCTGATTTTCTTCAAGGACGGAATTGCCGGCACGATACCCGTCAGCAGATCTTTCTACGCGATGCTCGGCTATGAAGTGGCCGTGCCGGGGCAGGGGCTGACATTCGACTCGCTGTTGGCCGAATCCGCACCGGATGCCGCGGGCGAAAAAATTTCTATCACCGGCAAAATCGTGAACAAGACCGAGCGCGGGGCAGACGTGCCGATGATCGAGGCGCAGATGCAGGACGAAACCGGAAAAATTCTCGAGCGCTGGATTATTCGCCCGCCCGCACCCACCGTCAACGCGCAGGGCGATTTGCCCTTCAGCACCGATTACCTGATTTCAACGCCCGGCGCCGCGCATTCAATCAATCTGCACTTCATCGCGCAGAATTAGGGTCAACCAAATCGTCATTGCGAGCGACCACCGGGAGCGAAGCAATCCATGAGGTGCAAAACTAATTCTGTATGGATTGCTTCGTCGGTCAAAAGACCTCCTCGCAATGACAGATTTTTAAAATTGCCGTAATAGCCGCTTGTAATAATCGAGTTCTTCCTCGGGCCGCCCCAGTTCGCTTGATCGGCGGCGGAGCAGGCGCAAGATCTCCTGCGCTTTTTTCTGCGTCGCCTCGTCCGGAATTTTAACCGGCGATCCAAAAAACCCCGGGCTGTTGCCGTCGCCGCCGAACGGACGGCCCAGCGGGTCGAACTTCATTCCGCCGCCCATCATCGACATGCCGGTCATCTGCTGCAGCCGTGCCATCAATTGCTGGCTGAGTTGTTTCTGCGCCTGCTCCAGATGCTCCAGTGCTTTTTGCTGGTGCGGGATGGAGCCTTCCGGGTCGTTCTCGCCCAGCGCCGCGGAGGATCCGCGCATTTCCTGTTCGGCCATGCCCATATTCTCCGGCACTTCGTCCAGCGCTTCGCCGGCCTTCTGCATCAGTTGGCCCAGCTCATAGCGCAGCGCTTCCTGCTCGCTCTTGTGCGGGCTGGTGCTGAGAACAAAAGACGGGCTTTCACGCGGTGTGTCGGGCGCGGGCGGCATTTCGCCCATGTCCCAGTCCTGCGGCAGGCTTTCCGATTCCTGCAGCGATTCGCCAAAGCCGCGTTCCATTCCCATCAGGGCATTCAGAGATTTGATCTGGCTTTGCGTCTGTTCAAGGAGTTCGCGCTGGCGCTTCACCAGTTCCTGCAACTCGTTGATGCCTTCGCTCATCATCTTCATGTCTTCGGGCATCGGCGCGGCCATCGATGGGTCCATCATGTCGAATAATCTTTGCAGTTGCCCCATCATTTCCTGCGCGCCCTTGCGGTCGCCCGCCAGCATCTTGGCCTCCAGCTGTTCCAGAAAATTATTCAGCGTTTCGGGGTCAATCGTCTGCGCCATCATCTCCGGTGGGATCATGGGGAATTGTTCGCCCTGCGCCATCTGCTTTTGCATCTCGCGCTGCAGCTCCATGAAATATTCCGCCATGGCCGAGCGCAGCTCACTCATCAACTGCCGGATTTCTTCCGGCTGCACATCGGGTTTTTCCAGCGCTTCTTCCAGGTTGCGTTGCGCATCGCGTAAATTTCGCGCGGCGATGCTGATCTCACCGCCTTCGATTCTCAATGCCGTATCCCACAGCAGCGATACAACCGCCTCGGCGCTTTCGCGGGAGGGCGGGTCGGCCCAGATCAGCCGCGACGCAGCGGCGCGCAGCGAAAGAAAGATCGTCAGGTCATCGAGATATTGCTCCGGACGGATCATAATATTTTCAATCGCGTTCGCGATTTCAAGATAGTGATGCTCGGGGTCCATAACCAGCCGCTTGCGCAGCGCGATGATATTGCGCGCCACCGGGTGCATGAATTGCCGCTCGGGCAGGGTCATCATGACGGGCTCCGCCGCTGTTTTCTGTCCCAACCCGTCTTCGACGGTAAAAGTGATCGAGGCGGGTTGTCCCGCCCACGGATGAGCCGTCAGGTCATAGACAGGCTGGATCGGCAGTGCGATTTTGGCCGGTGACATCACGACGCGGGATTCGTTCACGGCAGATCCCAGCGCACCGGGCGGCAGGCTCTGGTTCAGCGTCACATAAATCGTCAGGGTTTTAACGCCGTAATCGTCCTGTACCTCGAAGGGAAAACGCATTGTGCCCTCTTTGGTGATTTCGACTTCGTTCTTCGGCGTGATCTGCGGCGGCGTGTCGGGAATGATTGTATAGGGCCAGTCGGCGCGGATGAAAAATCCCTGGCGCACTTTCAGCGTCCCGCCCGTGGGCAGGGGCGTATTGAGGATGTAGCTGCCATCTTCCGTTTCCGTGAAAGGCAGGTTTTTTTTCTGCCCGGTGACAAGCTGCGGCAGGCCCGGCCCGCCGCGCACGCTGATTTTCAACGCGCTGCCCAATGGAATTTCAATCGGGGTGCCGTCACCTTTGCCCTTCACCACGACAGGCGAAAGACCCGTATAGTCGGGCGGCATAATCCAGAGCGCCAGTTTATCCGGGCTGTCGGCGCCGGGCGCAAGGCGCAGCGGCATCAGCCCCTGCCGCAGCCTTTCATCCCATGCCGGGCCCGCTGTATAAATCCCGACGATAAAAAACAGGAGAATGCCAAGGCGCAGGGCATAAGGATCACGCGAAGCCATAAAAGCGCGGGGCTTTGCGCCGCGCAGGCGACCGAGAATACCCATCAGCCGTTCGCGCGCGTTTTGCCACAATTGCCGCGTTTCCAGTTTCTGCGAGTTGGCGAGGGAATCGCCTATCGCGCTCAAGGGCCTGTGCCGCACATCGTTTTCGGTTTCGATGCGCCGGTCGATATCGGGCAGCGACGGCAAAGAAAGCCGGAACAGATCCTTGTAAATGAAAAATAAAACGCCGCCGAAAAAAACGAGGCAGATAAAAATCTCGCCGCCATTGCCGAACAGCGCCGGCAGATTGAACAGCCACAATCCGCCGAACAACCCGCACCATGTCAGAAGCCGCCACGAATTTTCTGTCAGCCGCTCCAGCAGGATCGAGAGCAAAGTCCCGAGCCGCGCCCGCCCGAGGCGATCGGCGAGAGGTCTGTTGTCAAAGTCAAATGGGTTGGGCATTTAATTTTCTTTCCGTCATTGCGAGGAGTGAAACGACGAAGCAATCCAGGATCTGGATCGCCGCGCCGCCTTCTGGGCGGCTCGCGATGACGCAGTTTATTTTTTTAGCCAGCCGGGAATAATATCGGCGTCTATAATATCGTCGTAACTCTGGCGCTTGCGGATGACGGCGAATTCCTTGCCGTCCACCAGCACTTCGACCGGCAGCGGTCGCGTGTTGTAATTCGATGCCATCGAAAATCCGTATGCCCCGGCGGAGCGGATCACCGCCAGCTCTCCTGCATGCATCTCGGGAATTTTCCGGCCTGTGCCGAACGTGTCGCCGGTTTCGCACACGGGTCCGACGATGTCATAGATTTTTGTACCATTCTTGCGGTTTTTCACCGGCTCGATGGCGTGGTAGGCCTCGTATAATGTCGGGCGGATCAGATCATTCATCGCCGCGTCGAGAACAAGGAAATTCCGGTCCTGCGTTTCCTTGACGTAGAGAACTTCCGTCAGCAGAACACCGGAATTGCCGACCAGGTAACGCCCGGGTTCCATGACGATTTCGGTATCCAGCGGCACAATAATATCGCGCACCCATTCGGCATAGGCGTTCAGGTCCAGCAGCTTCTCGTCATTATATTGAATCGGGAACCCACCCCCGATATCGAGGCGGGCAACGGTGAATCCTTCCTTGCGCAGCTCTTTCACAAGGCCGGGAAGTTTGCTGAACGCTTTTTCAAACGCCTTCACATCGAAAACCTGCGAGCCGATATGAACCGACAATCCCAGCGGCTCCACGTTTTTCATTTTCTGCGCCATCGTATAGGCACGGAACACGCCGTCGGCAGAGAGGCCGAATTTGTCGCGCTTGCGGCCCGTGGAAATTTTCGAATGGCCGCCGCCGCTGACATCGGGGTTCAGACGGAAAACGACAGGCGCTTTCTTTTTCATCTCCCCGGCGATTTTATTGATGAACTCCAGCTCGGGCAGGGACTCAACGTTGAACTGGCGGATGCCGGCCTCCAGGCACGCTTCAATTTCACTGCGCTGCTTGCCGACGCCCGTGGAAACGATTTTTTTCGGATCGAAACCCGCTTTCAACCCGCGCTTCAACTCGCCTTCGGAAACAATCTCCAGCCCGCTGCCGATTTGATTCAGCAAAGCCAAAATCGCAACGTTGCTGTTCGCCTTGCAGGCATAACAGAGCAGGGGCTGCCTGTTTTTCGGCAGCGCCTTTTTCATCGCCGACTGAAGCTGCGTGAACTGGCCGCGGATATGCGCCGCCGAATAGACATAGGTCGGCGTCCCCACCTTTTTGGCGATCGCGGCGAAGGAAACGTCCTCGGCGGACAATGTTTCGTTTTTTTCTTTAAAGCTCATAATTACCTGATGGTTTTCGCGGCCGCTGCGCCGGGATCGGTTTTAACGTCGGGATACACACGCGGGAAGTCGCCCTCGTTCGCACCCTCGGGTGGGTCGACATGGGCGGGCTTGATTCCGCACCCGGCCAGCAAAACCAGCCCAAGCGCCAAAACAGCAATTTTTCTCATTTTTCTCTCCGGATGGGCAAAAATACTCTTCTAAAAATCTATAGGCCGCGCCCCGAAAAGCAAAGCCATAAAAACACATACCGATATGGGATTAAGTCCTGAAAGGAGGTACAATCACCGGGGCGCCCAACCGGGGGTTCCGTCCGGCTTATAGTTTCTTAAACCTTCTATAGGACAATAGGAAAATGCAGGAAAACGCTGCTTCTTCGTCCCAGGACATCGAAAAAATCACGCAGGATCAACTGGATGCGCTTGTCCGGCTGCATAATCGTTTCCTCGAGGGACGGGTCGGGGGCCGCCGCGCCACGCTTAAAAACACCGATATGAGCAATCTTTCTCTGAAAGACCAAAACCTGCGCCAGGCCAGTTTTATCGGCTGCATCATGGTAGGAATGGATCTCTCCAGTACGAATTTTCAGGAATCCTCGCTTTATGCCTGCGACCTCAGCAATTCAAATCTCTATA
>Ga0247727_10004048_pt1 | contig 31603 bp, 33 predicted proteins | sample WisWelCaveWW1625_FD_202498 | JGI IMG/M metagenome (GOLD analysis project Ga0247727, IMG submission 202498) | Biofilm microbial communities from Wishing Well Cave, Virginia, United States - WW16-25 | ecosystem: Environmental > Aquatic > Deep subsurface > Groundwater > Cave microbial mat | place... | reverse complement strand
TATCGCTTCCAGAACGATCTGTGCCTTTTGGCTGGCTGTTAGTCTTTTTCTTTTGGGCATGGTCTTTCTCCAGAAAGCGCACCTTATTTATGCCCGCTTTTGTGTCTAAATTCCCTTATCCACTATAATTGCCCAACCTAAAGAAGATCGTTGGAGTAATGTTATACGTCCTAATTTATTTGCTAAAAAGTTGACTGAGATTAATAAGGCGTGTAATAACAGAGTTGTTCCAGTAATAAAGCTGATTAAACCTATGTGTGAAAAACTGTCAGAGCCATTACGACTTTCTGGTTATCATATCGAGTCACTGGCCATTCAAGCCTTTGAAGGCTATAAAGGACGATTGACGCTTAGTGAAATGGTAAAATATTTCTGGTATACAGCCCGCGCTTACGTTTTACATCCAATAGCAGACACTACTGGTCAATCGCTTCATGTTGACGACTATTTAGGTCCTAATAATATCGCTTTGCGTAACCAGGTTAGTAAAGCGATGGGTCGAATCATAACCAAAATTGAGCGTGCTGAGAACTCGCAATCAATAGAAAATTGGAAGGAGTTGTTGGAGATATGAAAAGAGAAACCATTTCCGATCTGCTGGTGAAAGAATTAAAATCACTAAAAGATAAAGCGGATCTACTAGCGTCCATTCATAGTCGATTGTCAGATGAATATGGTCGTGCGCACACATGGATTTCGTCAATGTTACTTGCTATTTCGACAATGCTTGTTGGGTTGACATTCATCTCTGAAGACTTTGTCTATAGTAGTGTTGTCTTCGAATGCGTTGAAATGGATCATTGGAATTGCCTCGATTCTGAATTTTGCTGGGGTCTTACTTCTTGTCGAATGGAAGTTTCAGGATAGGGCAGCGTCTTATCGAGAAGCAGTCCGCTTTTACTTTGGGATTGTCAATAGGATTCGCAAGATCTTAGATAGCGGGGAGAAAATTACTGAAGAAACAATGGAAGAAGTTAGGACTGAATATGGGCGCACAAGTGCCCTGCCTAAAATTCCAGACTCGAGATTTTTGAAATTGAAGCAATGGCATTTGCAGAAGGTTGCTATTAGTCGAGAATTGAACAAACGCCCATTCGAATCTATTTCGAGTATAAAAAGAAAACTTCTGAATAGCGATAAGTTTGAATCAGATAATTCAAAATAATGTTATTAGTCCTAACAAAGCCAGCAAGGCAAAAGTGAATTGGGCGGGGCGAACCCCCTCCCATCCTTCGGACACCTCCCCCAAATACGCAAGAGAAACTTGGAATAATTATTTCTAGAATCCATTGCGGATTTGGGGGAGGAACCTATCGTAAGTCCCGACGGAGATTTGTCGGAGGGGGTTAGAATCAGGGCACACTGAATTACGCGACGCTCAAAGTGACAGTCACCCGAATAAACTACGATGGCAATATTCATTTCACAACAAGGAAATTCCCATGCCAAAACTCATCCCCGCCGTTGAACGCATCACGCGTGCCCGCCAATTGATTCAACAAGCACGTGAAATTCCCGTCCCTGACATTTTGGGGAAGAATGATCTCTCCTACATCGCGGGAGTCAAAGATTTGTTTCGGCAGGCGCGCGACATGGTCAAGTTCATTCCGCAGACGGCGGGAGTCTCTGCCGAGACGAAGGAGGAAGTCAAAAAGATTTACGAAGAGATCGAACTGGCGAATCGGGAAATATTGTATTGAAAGCAGACCAGTCGTATAATCGAAGCGCACCCTCAATTTCAACGAACAGAAAGAGAGGCATATCATGGCAAATAACGATCTAAACCAACTACTCCAAAAACTGCACGATGACCTTGACAATACCAAAGCCGTGGACGAAAAAGGACGCGAACTATTGCGCGTCCTCAATGCAGATATTCAGGAACTGTTGGACCGATCCGAAAACAGAGAGTCCGATGACAACTCTTTGCTCGAACGCTTGCAGGAATCCATAGACCACTTTGAGGTGACGCACCCTGCGCTCACGTCCGCTTTGTCGAATATTATGACCGCTCTGAATAACGCGGGGATCTAGTTCTCGCTAAACTACATAGCGGACGAATTATCTCGTCCGCTATGTAGTTTAAATCGTGTACAATCATTCCAATCCCAGCATAAAGGAATCGAATGAATGCCATAGAAATTTCACACCTCCGTCGCGTCTTCTCATCTCAAATCGGCGTCATCAAGCGCACAACGAAGGAAGTTGTCGCGGTGGACGATGTCTCGTTTCAAATTCAGGAAGGCGAACTATTTGGACTCCTGGGACCGAACGGCGCGGGCAAAACAACCACGCTCAAGATGTTGACCACGCTTCTCATTCCGACGTCCGGGTCTGCTTCTGTCAAAGGATTCGATGTCGTCGCCCGGGCGGATGAAGTCCGCAGGCGAATCGGATTCATCTTCGGCGGCGAGCGCGGCTTGTATTGGCGTCTCTCTGGCATTGACAATCTGCGTTACTTCGCCAGCCTGTACAGCATTGACCCCGACGTGACGAAAAAACGAATCCCGTACCTGCTCGAACTGGTAGGGCTGAACGGACGCGGCGACGAAAAGGTGCAGGGGTATTCACGCGGTATGAAACAACGCTTGCATGTCGCGCGCACGTTGTTGCACGACCCCGACGTCCTCTTTTTGGATGAGCCGACATTGGGACTCGACCCTGTTGGCGCGCGAGAGTTTCGCCAGGTGATTCTCGATTTGCAATCGCAAAAGAAGACCATCCTCCTCACAACGCATTACATGTTCGAAGCCGACGCGCTCTGTGATCGTATCGCCGTCATCAACCACGGGCGCATCATCGCCCTCGATACCCCCGGCGGACTTAAATCACATGTCCGTGACCTCAACGTAGTGGAAGTGGAAACATTCGGCGCGCCCGATCATGTTATCGAAAAGTTACGCGCGCTTCCATTCGCTGATGCGCTTTCCGTTGAAGAGCAGGGACAAAAGCAAATGTTGCTGATCCAGACCTCTCGTGGGGCAGAGGCGGTGCCTGATGTCATGTCCGCGTTGGAAGGGTTGAAAGTCGGCAGGGTCATCGTCCGCGAGCCTACGCTGGAGGATGCGTACGTCCGCCTCGTTGGAGGCGCGGCATGAACATACGAATGATCGCGAAATACTGGCGCACGATTTTGATCGTCGCCGAGATGAACATTCGCCAGCAGATCACAGATGGCTTCATTCTCTTCACGGTTCTCTTCCAACCGATCATCATTGCCCTGCTCGGGTTATGGATGTTGAAAGATAAAGGACCTGATGCGGCGATCTTTGTCGTCGTCGGCAGCGGACTCACAGGGTTATGGTCCAGCCTGTTATTCATTTCCGGGAACAGCATCAACTTCGAGCGTTGGACGGGAACGCTGGAGTCGCTGGTTGCAATCCCAACTCCGTTTGAAGTGATCGTCTTCGGAAAGAATCTCGCCAACGTCGCCCAGTCATTGCTTTCGATGGCGCTGGGTTATTTTGTTGCGGCGTTTGCATTCGGGTACTCGCTTGAAATTCAACAGCCTCTGCTTTTCGTTGTTTCAGTTTTGTTATCGGTGATTGCGTTCGTCAGTTTCGGTCTTATCATCGCGCCCATCTTTGTGATGAACCCGGGTGTGCGCGCCTGGCAGAACGCGATGGAATTCCCTGTGTATGTGTTTTGCGGATTTCTTTTCCCGATCGCGCTCCTGCCTGGTTGGACGACTCCCATCTCGTATTTGCTCCCGCCGTATTGGGCGGCGGTTGCGCTTCACGGCACGTCAACGGCTGGCGCGTCCTTAAATGAAACGCTCTTTGCCTGGGGCATGATGCTCCTCTTCTCTCTGATTGATCTCCTCATCGCTTCGCGTTTGTTCAAGATGATGCTCTATAAAGCCCGCGCCGACGCGACCTTGGGAATGGAATAATATGTTTGTAGGGGCGAGGTCCTCTCGCCCGATGTCAATAATTCAAAAATGGGCGGGGGAACCCCGCCCCTACAGGATAATTTATGAAAACCATCTCCAACAACCTCCGTCTATTCTGGCAGGGCGCCATCCTTTCTTATGTTGCCCTCTTTCATTGGATGCGCCCGATTCAATACACCGCCTCAAAAATCCTCATGCCGCTGGCGCAAATGTTCTTCTTTGTTTATCTTGGAACCTATGCAACGAGCGCGGATAACGCCGCGTTCTACATCGTTGGCAACGCGCTTCAGATCGCGGCGGTCAGCGGCATCTACGGCATGACGATGAGCATCGGCGGCGACCGCGAAAATGGGACACTCGGCTACATCTTTGGCGCGCCCGCGAATCGACTCGTCGTTTTTATGGGGCGCGCCTTTATGAACATTATGGACGGCGCGTTGGGCGTTGTCATCGCGTTCGTATGGGGGGTTCTGCTCATGGGGCTTGACCTCTCAAACACGAATATTCCTGCGCTAGCGTTGGTTATTGTCATCACAACCATCAGCACCTGCGGGCTTGGGTTGTTGATGGGATGTCTTGCGCTCATCACAGTCAACGTAATGTTTGTGAATAATTTTGTATATTTCCTGCTGTTGATCTTTTCAGGAGCAAATATTCCACTTGGCGATCTGCCTGTTTCGTTTCAAGCCCTGTCGTTTGTCTTGCCGCTGACTCGCGGGATCACCGCCGCGCGCTCATTGGTCAGTGGGGCGAGTCTGGCTGATGTCGCTCCGCTTCTCTGGGGCGAGCTGGTTGTCGGCTTTGTCTACTTTATGTTGGGTTATTTCTTGTTCACGGCATTTGAAGCGGTTGCCAAACGTCGCGGAACACTGGAAGTGTTTTAGTTGACCCTGGTGCTCAAGCCGCCGTCCTTCGCGAAGCATCCCTGTGGGACGGCGGCGGGGACGCCGCCGAGAGCAGAACCATAAAAAAGTCCCTTCATTGTTGAAGGGACTTTTACTTTTTATGGCGGTGTTGGCGTTGGAGTTGCCGTCGCTGTCAGTGTCGAAGTTGCTGTTGCTGTTACGGGAACGCCTGTGTTCGTGGCTGTCGGAGGAGTCCCTGTTGAGCCGCCGACAACAATGAGGACATAGACCTCATCGCCGAAGAATTGCCCGCCCGCCGTGGACATGCGCCAGTTGCCGCGCAAACTCCCTGTTTTGTTTGTTGGCGCGGTCATTGCGACGGAAAGGTCAATTGTCGCGTTGGCTGGAACTGAGGAAGGCAAAGTGTAAGTCGCGCCGTTCATTGCCTCTCCGCCTGTGAACGCGAATTTGAATCCCACGTCCCATGCGCACGAGCCTGTGTTACTCACCTTCCATGTTTTGGTAAAGACCTGCCCTGGGGTCATGGGCGTGTTGTCGGGAATGCTCACGTCGCTCACGAATGCGAGACGATAACAGGATGTTGTCCCCGCGATGGTGGGAACAACTGGAATGCCTCCTCCTGTGCTGGTTGCAAACGGCGCGGAGGTGGAGGAGGTTGTCAGTGTGGGAAACGGCGTATCGGATGGCGCGGCAAGCGCGGTCTGAGTCAGAGCCGCAGAAAAAGTCTCAACTGCCAGCGTTTGAATTTCATCCGCACTTAAGATTGGGTCGCCTCTCCTTCGCCTCCTCCGCATGATGCAAGCAGGAACGCGCATATCATCAATGCCTGCGCTTTGATTGATCTTGATCTAAACATTCTTTCTCCTTTCAATGCGAAGCGTCATTTTACATGAGTTTTGCTCGACGGTTAACGGACGAATACCCTACAAAGTTCCTATTCTCATCATGCTATAATCTGGCGGCTATGATTTACCTGGATTATTCCGCAACAACCCCAGTGGATTCACGCGTGCTCGACGCGATGACTCCCTATTTCTCCGCTTCTTTCGGCAATCCCTCGTCTGTTCACCGTTTCGGACAGGTTGCCGAATCTGCGATTGATTCTGCGCGCGAGTCTGTTGCGCGCGTGTTGAATTGCAAGCCTGATGAAATTATTTTTACATCGTGCGGTTCTGAATCGGACAATCTTGCAATCCGCGGCGCGGCATACGCGATGCGCGAGAAGACGGGCGCAAAATGGGTCCTTGCATCGCACGCCGAACACCCCGCAGTGACGAACACGTTAAAGCATCTCGAAAAATATGAAGGTTTCCTGATCGAATGGCTGGATGTAAATGAACAGGGCATGGTCACGGCGGAGATCGTCGCAAAGGCAATCTGCAACAATACCGCGATTGTTTCGGTGATGTATGCGAATAACGAGATTGGGACGATCAACCCGATTAAGGAAATTGCGGAGATTTGCCGCGCGAATAATATTTTGTTTCATACAGATGCTGTCCAAGCCGCCGCGTATTTGCCTCTGGATGTGAACGCGCTTGGCGTGGACGTGATGTCTCTCGGCGCGCACAAGTTTTATGGACCGAAAGGTGTCGGCGCGTTGTACGTCCGCAAAGGCACGCCGCTTGTGTCACATCTAACAGGTGGGGGGCAGGAATTCAACCTCCGTGCAGGGACCCAAAATGTGCCATATATCGTTGGCTTTGCCGAAGCGTTACGGTTGACACATGAAGAACGCGAGCAACGAACGGCTCGCGTCCGGCCGTTGCGCGACAAGATCATTGGCACGGTACTTGAAACAATTCCCGATTCCCGACTTACCGGTGACATCGAATCGCGCCTGCCTCACCACGCAAGTTTTGCATTCAGAGACGTGGATGGGAATCTACTGCTCACACTCCTCGATGCCGCGGGTTTTGCCTGCTCCTCTGGTTCCGCGTGCAAGACCGGCAACCCCGAACCCAGCGAAGTAATGAACGCAATTGGTCTATCCCGCGCGTGGGGACTGGGTTCGCTGCGTGTCACTCTTGGTAGAGATACGACGCCTGAACATGTTGAGTCGTTTTTAAATATTTTGCCTGGGTTGGTTGAAAAGGCTCGAGTGCTAGCTGTGTAAGTAAATGAAACAAAAGATCGTGTTCCCCCCCCCCTTCTTTATTACTGTTGAGAACAAGAGTTTCTCTTATGCTCAGACTATCCAATAAGTTTGATTACTTGTGGAGTGAGATTTCGTTTCTTGTTTGATATCATCCTTATTTGATGGTGAAAGTTGTATTTCAGAAATAGGCAATTGCTAAATTACAGCTTGGGGTGAGATTAAACCTCGAAAATGCATTGAAGCCCAACCTGAAAGAACTTTTGCTGGCAGGCGTTCTTGCGGCTGAGATAAATAACTTAGCGGCGCAATTAAAATCATCGCTGACGAAATATGTGAATGCCAAGCCAGCGCTCCTGTTGCGGCGAAAGTGCCTAACAGTGCAATGGCATAGGATGGTGAGCTTGGATCCACTGAATGACGCCAGATGTAGAACGCTGCCAGAAAGTAATTACCATTCCTGTTAGCGCGATTGTCCACCCGGTAATTGTTCCAAAATATGGACTCAAATTTAGCCCGACCATTCGCCAGTTCATCATTACCTCAGGTCCAGTGGCAGGGAGTCCGCTTGTATATCCAAACCATAATTGAATCAAGATTAAGAGTCCTTTCGTTCCCGCCATCAGAAGCGAAATCCCGATGATAGCGACAGATGAAATTGCGAATCCAGCCAATATTTTGAAAGTGCGTTGGATGAGTAGGGCAAGACCAATTAGAATTAAGTATTGCGGCTTGATTAGCAATCCCCCCAACCATAATCCAGCGCGGAATGGTTTTCCTGTCATCGCCGCCCTCATATATTCGCCTACACAAACGGTCAACCATGTATTAACTTGTCCGTAGTAGAAATTCAAGAAAACTGGCAGAGAAAGCAGGATCATAAAAAATAAACGAGATGGAAGTCGCCGGCTTGTCATGCTTTGAGCGAAAAACCCGAGATAGAAAAAGAAGATGGCTAAATTAATAAGCGTCCATAACCAATATCCTTGGAAGGGTCCGAGAAAGTTCAAAATTTGGAACGGAATGATAAAAACGGGCAAATAAGGGGTTGGAACGGTTGCAAACGTCCCTTCAACTTCGTACCTTCGAGGAAATACCACCCTTTGAATCTCTTCCAAGTTGTTTAAGTCATAAACGTTTGCATATCCTTGTTCGTTTGCAATTTTGGCTGCACTCCAGGAGGAGCAGTAGTCAATTGCGAGTTGGCTGCACATATTTTTCCAAGCCAAATCCATGCCGAATTGCGCGACATAGAAAATCGCCAGGGCTATGAGTACAAGATTTTGCCGTCCCTCGCGTGTAAGCGAACTAAATGGAACATTTAATTTTTGATTCATGAAAGTTTGTACCTCACTGATCGTGATGCTTACAATACAATTTCGGTGATTATACTGGAATGTTGTCTCCGTAGTTTGTCTCATACAAGTTGGACTTCGCCATGCTGGTTTATAATGTTCTCGATGAAAATGTGCATTAGAATCTCGGATGTAATTGAACATGCCTAAAGTTGTCGTTGCCATGTCTGGAGGAGTGGACTCCTCCGTTGCCGCCGCCTTGCTCAAAGAGCAGGGCTATGATGTCGTTGGCATGATGCTCCGTTTGTGGAGCGAACCCGGCAAGGAAGATTCCAACCGTTGTTGCACACCGGATTCGATGGCACAGGCGCGTCGCGTCGCGGCAAAACTGGATATCCCCTTTTATGTGATTGATGCGAAGGATGTGTTTCGCGAAACTGTTGTCGAATATTTCCTGAGCGGATACGCGCGCGGCGAAACACCGAATCCATGCCTGGTTTGCAACCAAAAAATCCGCTGGACGTTTTTGCTCAACCACGCGCTGGCTCTCGGCGCAGATTTTATGGCAACAGGACATTACGCGAGAGTTCGGAGGTCAGAAGATGGCCATCAGTTGCTTCGCGCAGTGGATGAAGGCAAAGACCAGTCATATGTGTTGCATGTTTTGAATCAGGACAAATTGAAGCATGCTTTGTTTCCCGTGGGAGATTATCCCAAGCCTGAGATCCGCGCAATTGCAGAAAGGCATGGATTACCAACTGCCTCACGAAAAGACTCGCAGGATTTATGTTTTCTCGCCGGGGATGATTATCGAAACTTCCTGCAACGCAACGCGGCTGAAATGCTCAAGCCTGGCGAGATCGTTACCCGTAATGGTAATTCAATCGGTGCGCACAACGGACTGGCGAATTACACGATTGGTCAACGCAAAGGATTGAATATTGCTTCACCTGTCCCATTATATGTTCTTGGAAAGAACGCAGAGGACAACACTGTAATTGTCGGGACACAGGAAGAACTTGGTTCGCGCGAGTTAACAGCTCGTGATGTCAACTGGCTCTCAGGCGAAATTCCACGCGAGCCATTTCGCGCGGAGGTGAAGATTCGCTACACCGCGAAAGAAGCTGAAGCGCTGGTTACGCCGATTGGCGAGAATCAGGCTGAGGTCCAGTTTGACGCGCCGCAACGTGACGTCACAGCGGGGCAGGCGGCTGTCTTCTATCAAGGTGATGTCATACTCGGCGGTGGAATCATCCTTTAGTCTCTCCGTGTAGCCCATCTACTACTTATTTGCATCTTCTGTTATCCCACCATTCGTGAAGATTGGCGTGGATCAGTGGATGAACAGCGCTACGTGGAAACCTTATTTCAAAATTGCGTTGGGCGATCCCGAAAAAGCCGATGAGCGCGCGTTCCTCGTCGAGCGTTCACCGAAGACGCATCTTCACAACATGTCCGCGCCGATGCTTGTCATTCAAGGGCGAAACGACCCGCGCGTTGTCGCCGCAGAGTCTGAAGATTTGGTCAAGGAATTAAAATCAAATGGCAAGGATATCGAATTGCTGGTCTTTGAAGACGAAGGTCGCGAGGTGCTCAAATACGAGAACCGTGTTACCTGCTATAGCGCCATCGCTGATTTCTTTGCGAAGCATTTGAAACCTTGATTCATAATGTCATTGCGAGAAGCGACCGAAGAGAGCGACGAAGCAATCTCAAGTAACCTGTAATTATGAGATTGCTTCAGGCTTCGCCCTTGCAACGACATATGCCTGCTATGACCATCCCCACCCTCCTCTTCGCCCTCCTCGTTGCCTTACTTTACGGCGCGATCTACCATTTGTTTCGCGGCGGTGGATTCTGGCGTTTGGTTTTCTACCTGGGATTGAGCGTTCTTGGTTTTGTCGCGGGTCATCTTGTCGGTTTATGGCGCGGGTGGTTACTTATTCCTCTCGGTTCGCTAAATGTGGGGTTATCTTCGATTGGAAGCCTTATCATTCTTGTAATCGGCGATTGGCTCAGCCGTATCGAAGTCAATCAGGAAAGCAAGGTATAATCCCCGCCTGTTGTAAAAAAGACTTCGGAAGTCTCGCCGTTCGTTGGCGCTTCCGAAGTCTAATATCGAAAGAGAGAAAACAAAATTATGGAATTCCTTGCTGGTTTTATTGACCTATTCCTGCATCTGGACGAACATCTCGCAAACATCATCAGCCAATATGGCGCGTGGACCTATGGTATTCTTTTTGCCGTGATCTTTTTAGAGACCGGTGTCGTTGTCACGCCTTTCCTCCCCGGCGACTCATTGTTATTTGCGGCTGGAACCTTTGCCGCGCTGGGTTCGATGAATATTTATCTGCTTGTGGGTTTGTTGATTGCCGCGGCTATCCTCGGCGATACGGTGAATTATTCCGTTGGTCATTATCTTGGCGAGCGCGCCTACAATATCAAATTCCTCAAAAAGGAATATTTCGACAGGACACACGCCTTCTTCGAGAAGCACGGCGGCAAGACGATTTTTCTTGCGCGCTTCGTTCCCATCGTCCGCACGTTTGCGCCGTTTGTCGCGGGCATTGGGAAAATGTCTTACGGTTATTTCATCACCTATAATTTTGTGGGCGGCATCGTTTGGGTTTTGCTTTTCACGTTTGCCGGTTACTTTTTTGGCAACATCCCATTCGTCAGAGAGAACTTTGAATTTGTAATCATTGGCATCATCCTCGTCTCGGTCGTTCCGATGATCGTCGAATGGTGGAAGGCGCGGCGCGAATCGAAATCAGAAACAGCCAGGGCGTAAAACCGTAGGTCACGCTCTAAGCGTGACCTAATCCATTTTTTATGAAATGGCTCGCGATTCTTTTTGCGCTATTTATTCTTCTTATCATCGTTCTTGCAGACATGGGGACTCTGCCGCAATATCTTGGTTTCCTGAAAAAAATTCCTTTTGGAGATAAAGTTGGGCACTTCCTCCTGTATGGGATTTTGACTCTCTTAATTGACCTGACTCTCTTCCGCTCGCTTCCAAATCAAAGCCCAAAATTGATCGCTGTTTCGAGCGGCTTGATCCTAGCCCTCATCATCGGCGTCGAAGAATTCTCGCAACAATATTTCTCCAACCGCACCTTTGACTTGATTGACTTGCTCGCAAGCTATCTCGGTGTGATTTTCTTTTCGTGGGTGGCATTGAGGGTGCGTCGCATCTTTGGGACAGGCAACTCTGCTTAATTAGTCGAATCTTTTGTAATAGACCCATCCTATTAAGGTAGGTGCGACGCACTCTTGGTTATTTCGGCGTCAACACCAAATGCCCTTCGGCTTGCGAGGTGACAGACTGCTCACTCCACAACATCGAATAATATTCAATGTTTGCCCACATCTGAGCCATGTCAATGTAATGCGGATGATATGCGTGACCCGACTGCCCCGTTGTGTGAACGGTAAGCGAGTTATCCAGGTTGCCGAGATCCACGATCATGCGCATGGAGGGGAGCCAGTTCGTTTCGTACCCATCGCGGACAGACCAACCCGTCGCGTTGACGATGGATTCGCCGCCGCCTGTTGGGAAGGGACCGCGATTGAATAACGCTTCAATCAACCCGACGCCTGATTCGCCCAATGTGCCGTTTCTAAATGTGGATGCATGCATCTCGCCCCAGTTCCATTTGGCGGGATCGTTTCCAAACATCTCTTCGAGTTCGGCGACTCCCTGCTCGAAGGATTTTTTCATGATGTCCGCGCGCGTTTCGACAACATCTGCCGTGGATTTGTCGTCCCACCATGCGCTGGATTCATCCATGTGACGTATGATCTCGTTCCAGCGCGAGCCGCCATCGGGGTAATAGCGCTCCTCGGGTAGATCATCGTTGAATGTGTTTTGCAGGAAGTGACGCCAGAAGGCATTAAACACAGCCGCGGCGGAAGAATCCGCGCGGTCTTGATAATCCCAGCCCTTAAGCAGGTTGAGATGACTTTCAGAAAGACCTGCTGTTTCGAGGAGCATCGGCACATAGAGCGGGGCGTTTGCATCGAATGAATCACCCTGTATCTGTCGCATATACGCGATGTCAATCTTGCCGGGCGCGTTCTCGATCAAATCCACGATGCGTTGCGCGCGGAAACCATAATCCCAATCGTATGTAATCAGGTTGGGATAATCAGATGGCGGAACCTGGTTATTCGCAGTCGCGATATATCCTTCTGATGGGTTGAACGCGTATGGCAATTCTTCAAATGGAATGTAACCCGTCCATTCGTATTCATCCGTCCAGCCGGGGACAGGGACTGTCCCATCGCCATTCGCGCGGATGGGAATATCGCCGGGCATTTGATAGCCAATGTTGCCTTCAATATCCGCGTATAACAAATTCTGCGCGGGCACATGGAATTCCCGCGCGGCTTCGCGGAACTCATCCCAGTTCTTGGCGGTGTTGAATCCCCAAATGGCCTGGAAGGGAGTGGATGGAGATAACGCTGTCCACTTGAGGGCAATCACATACTCCTCGGGCAGTTCGATCCCTGCGCGATCTTTGAATGGCACGAACTCCTCATCTTCCGGGTCGCCGACGTTTTTCAAAGGACCGTAATCTTCGGAAATGACCGGTCCATGCCTTGTGAGACGGACTATGATTTCAACCGGGTCGCCGCCGGTAACGTTGATAATTTCTTTGCGGGTTTCAAAGTCAACCCACTCCCCGTTGACTTCATATTGGTTCGGGTTATCAGGATTCACTCTTTCAATATACAAATCCATCACATCGGGACCAACGTTTGTAAAGCCCCATGCAATGTTTTCGTTGTGACCGATGACCACGCCTGGAACCCCGGCGAATGAGAAGCCAGCCACATTGAACGGACATCCTTCAGAGACTGGCTTGCATTCCAAATGAACCTGATGCCAGATGGACGGCATCTGAATGCTGAGATGCGGATCGTTGGCGAGAAGCGGCAACCCTGTCGTTGTACGCGAACCAGCAATCGCCCAGGAGTTGGATCCGATTCCGTCGCCAGCGGGACCAAGCGCCAGGTCCAGAAGAGAGGCGTTATGTTGAAGCGCCGCGAGAGTCTCATCGTGGATGTGAAAGGCGACGGGCTGGGTCGGCGCGCCAGCGGTGGTCCCGTTACCGATATTATTGACGATGACGGGATGATCTTCCGGGTACGCGGGGAAAAGTTCAGCCACTTGTTCGGGTGTAAGTGTTTTGAGCAGGACTGCGCGTTCGATCTCTTCGCCCATATTGCCGCGCAGATCCCATGCCATGGCTTTACCCCAGGTGAGACTGTTGATGGGCGTCCACGGCTCGATCTCGTAATTGCTGTTGAGTAAACCGAGAATGGCATATTCGAGACTCAATGCTGTTGCTTCATGGTCTTCGATGTATGCATTCACACCCTGTGTATAGGAATCAACAATGGATTTGGTGACAGGGTCAAGCCCTGCGTATTCCTGTTCGGCGGTGACGCGCCATCCAAGCGTGCGGAGGAAGGCGTCGGTCTCGGCTTCTGATGAAAACATTTCGGCGATGGCGCCTGAGCCAACGTGCCGCCAGAAGTCCATCTGCCAGAAACGATCCTGCGCGTGGACGTAGCCCTGCGCGAAGAATAGGTCGTGGGAGGTGGTCGCGTAAATGTGCGGGATGCCCATTTGATCGCGATAGATATCAACGGGACCATCGAGACCTGCGAGTTGAATCTCCCCGTCAATTTGCGGGAAGGATTTCGGCGCGACGGTGTTGGGCAGGTGACTCTTGAAATAATATCCGCCGCCCGCGCCGAGCAGGATGACCAGGATGAGCGCGCCCAAGCCAACACGTTTTAAAACCACTTTTGCTTTTGACATAAGTTCCTCCGATAAATTTGTTAAGAACTCACCTTCCGCAGTATGCAATCCCGAAGGATGGGATGATTCTAGTTTTGATGCCAACCCCGGAAATAATCCCGAAGGGATGATATGATTTCACGCAAACCCATGACATCCCTTCGGGATTGATAAACACATTCCGAATTCTATAATCGTTTCACTCCTTCGGAGTTTTTCCTGCGTAAGGTGAGTTAATACCTCATCCTACGCAATGTCATGCTGAGCGACAGCGAGGCATCTCTACGATAGTATCAGAGACTCTTCGCTACACCTGCACTGCAACAAACGCAGTGCGGCGCAAGTGTCGCTCAGGGAATCATGATCGGGCACGAAATACGGTGATAGTCACCCGCTTCGCGAAAGTGACTGTCACCTGTTATAGCGATAAGCACTACATCTCTTTCCATCCCGACAACTGATTCTGTTTACTTGATAATCCCTAACAAGCGCGGGAACCAGTACCACAACAGATCGTCCGCGGGCTTGCCGTGAATGGAGGCGGATTTATCCTGCAATTCGACCGGTTCGAAATAACCGCGGCTGACGAATCCACTGACCCACGAGCGAGTGTTCATGGCGGTAAATATCGCGTCGTAGATATCCACCTGTTGTTGCAGGTCAAGATTGACGGTTGAAATATCCGCGTTGGGGCGGTTGAGCGAAGCCCAATCGAGACAGGCTCCGCTTCCGTTCGGGATACATCCCGTTGCCGAGTTTGAGGAGGATGGATAGGACAACGCGATGATGAACGGTTTATTGACTTGAACCTGCACGGGCGCGATGTTTTGATCGAGCAAATTACCGGTTTCGGTGATCATGTCACCTTTGTTGGGCGGAGTTGATGCGCTGAGTTTTGCAAACCATAGCAGGTAGACACCGTCTGTGTCTTTGAGAATGTTGACTGGTGGAACAAAATCTACGGTGTTGTAGGGGACAGCAAAGAGCAGGTTGCCGCGAAAATGCTGGCGGACCTCCGCGATGATCGCCTTCCAGCGCGCTTCCGCGTCCGCTGGGACTCCGCTTTGGGTTCCGTCAGCAAGCAGACCCGAAGGAAGAGCCGGAAGGATCCAGTCCCCGCCGATGATCAATGCCTGCGCGCCGGAGAGAGTCGCTTGATCCGCAAAATGAATGGTGAAGGCGCGATACTGCTCGAACCAGTTGTTCCACCAGGCGCCATCGCGCGGCGCGGCTTTCCAGAAATCGTTCGCGCTGATATCAAAACGCGGCTGAGGGAACAGCGCGACATTCAAGTTGAGTGTGCGCGCTTGTGACACCGCAGTGATCGTGTCGAGCCAGAAGGCGTCCTTGCCGGGTTGCTCAGTGAAGATGATTGGATTGATTCGTTTGTACGTCCACGAGGGAGTGTAGATCACCCAATTGGCTCCAAGCCCCTGAATGTTCTGCAGGGCGCTCGTGTTGAATGCTGGTGTGCTTGGGTCGTAATAGGATTGATATTCAATGCCTGCCATAAAGCCAGCGCCGCGGGAGGGAATGTTGCTCGCCACGAGTGTGGCGCTTGCCGCGTTCAGGGGCCACGCCCATTGGTTGACGCTTTCGATAATATCCTGCGGCGTGATGGTTGGAGAGACGTTGCGCCCGTGGATGTTGGGCCCGGGAGTTTGTGAATCATCGGCTGAATCGCATTGCGCGTTGCGGCAATAGCGATAGCCAAACGAACCGATGATGTTCAACGGTCCGTACAGTTTATACGCCCAGCGATTCCCGCCCCTGTTCCACATGGGGATCGGGTGAGTCCAGCCGTATGGATTGAATTGAATGTAGATCACATCACCAGCCGGAGTATTGGCTGGCACCGTGACTTCAAACAGAATCGGCGCGTTGGGTCCCGCCTGCCACGATTGAACCGCATCTTCGATCATGGTATTTTGTGGCGGCACAAGAATACGACGCGTCACGTATTGACCGGCTGGGGTGAATTCTGCGTTCCAGAATCCATCGCCCATGGTGTATTTGTATTGCACGTCTGCGCCTGCCGGCAGGAAAAGCGAGACTGAATATCGTCCATCGGGCAAAGGAGTAAGCACAGGCATACGATCTGCAACCGTGCTTAACCCGCCGCGCAAATCTGAAAATGTGTTGCCGAGTTGAAGCAGGTTGCCAGCCAGACGAATCGGGACGCCGGGTTGGGTCGTCGGCGGAACAGACACAGCGAAAATCACATTGACGAGAGGCGCGGGTTTCAATCGGATTTGCACCGGTGTGCTCTGGCTATCTGCAACCGTCGCGCCTTGTTGAAACGTTTGATACATCGCATCCATCGCATACGCGACGAGATTATGCGTGCCAGAGCGCAAACCCATGATTTGGAATCGCCCGGCAGAGTCTGTTTGATATTGCGCACCGCCGGCGGTTACCATGATGTCCGGGATCGGCGCGCCGCTATCCGCGTTGACAACCGTTCCAACAATATTTCCCGATAACGTGTTCACCGGTTTATCCGTCCAACTGTTCACGGTGTCGGTGATCTGCGTTGGTCCGCTCACGTAAAACAAACGATAGCGAATGTTTCCATCGAGGTTTGTATCCTCGGTCACGCGTGAGGCGCCGCGGCGGATATAACGATAACGAATTACAGATTGATCGGGGATGGTGAGTTTCGTCGTGTACGTCACCGTATCCAGCGGCGTCATTTGATAATCCACCGGGTTGAGCGCGAGTCCGGTCACTTCATCGAGCACGCTGATGGCGAGAACCTCATTGGGCAAAAGGGGTTCGGGCAATCGCACGGTGAAAGTTACTTCTGCGCGCGGCGCGGGCGTGGCTGTGGGTCCCGTCGGCGCGGGAGTCGCGCCTGCGCCCGGCGTTGTTGGAAAGGGCCACTCGATCAACGAAATGGCGCAGGCCTGACTGACCAATGCCAGGATCGTGATAAACAATAAAAATTGACGCGGTAAAACGGGATGTGCTTTCATTCTCTCTCCTCTTGCTGACTGATCGTCCCGCAGGATTCCTTCACAAAATCGGGAGATTGATCAAACCTGCGGGACGTTCTCTCTACGCTTGAGCCTGATTCGGTTCAACGGAGTCTTCCGCCGCTGATTCATTTCTTTTTCGCCCGGCGTAGGCGACGTAGCTCAAGCCGATGCTCACGAAGTATAACAAAGTCATCGGCAACATGACCAGCCCCATGTTTACCGGATCAATCGTGGGGGTGACTGCCGCGGCGATGACCGCGATGACGACGATTGCCAGCCTCCATTGTTGCGCCAGTACAGCCGGTTTGACCAGCCCAATGGAGGTGAGGATATAAATAATCAGCGGGAATTCAAAGAATAAACCGATCCACAACATCAGCCCGGTGATAAAGCCGAAGTACTCCTTGGCAGTCCAGAATTGCGTGATGTTCGTGAACCCTCCCAGAAATGGAAGCGCGGCTGGAAGCAGGATGTAAAAAGTAAACGCCGCGCCTCCGAGAAAGAGGATCGCGGCAAGCGGAATCCCGAACAATCCAAATTTGCGTTCGCGCGATTTTAATCCCGGCGCGGCGAAGAGCCATAACTCAAATGCAATATATGGAAGCGCAATCGTAATTCCGCTCGTGAGCGCAACGCGCATGAACACGCCGATCTCTTCGGTCACTTCGATGGCTTGCAGGCTTTGGAGTCCGCCCTCGACGGGAATAGCCAGATATTCCATTAATGGAAGCGTGAAATAGAATGAGATGCCAACAGCAGCCGCGATGCCGATAAGTATTCGCAAGAGATGCGAGCGCAGGTCTTCGACGTGATCCCATAAACTTTGCCGCGCCTGTGGCTCGGATGTGAGGGTATTGAACGTATCAATCAACGGATGATCTTCGGGGTCAGTGTTCAGGAACTTGATTGCGCGCCCAGCCATTTGAAAGGGGAAAACGATGATCTTGTAAATAAGCACGAATGGAAATGTGACCACCCGCCAAAGGGTTTTGAAAAATTTAGTAATCATTTCAAAGTGTCACCCTGAGCGTAACGAAGGGTCTCAAATGCTTGTTGTGCCAGACTCTTCGGTCGCAACGACCGCTCCCTCAGAGTGACACGATAGATGTTTTTGAGGTAAGTGCTAGTCATTTGTTTCAGAAGAGACTCGAGGCTTGGATTCGTTGGAGGCAGGCGGCTGAATGGAGTTCTCCGCTTCATCGGACGGAGGCAGGCTTGTCCTGAGTTCGATCGAAGGGCTTCGGCGTGATTGCGAAGCGGACGGGCTGGGGCGCGGGTCCAGGGTGCGGCGCAGGTCCTTTTCCGCTTCCCGCATTTCCATGTTTGCATCCCTCATCAATTTGTTCGGGATATTTCTTATCTCGCGTGATGTATCCTGAAAAACTTTCCATCCATCCGACTGCCTGAGTTGATTCAACCAGCGACCGATGGCCTTTCCCGCTTTTTGCATATCTTTCGGACCGAGAATGATGATCGCAATAAGAAGAATAAAAATAAGTTCAGACGCGCCGATGCCGAGAATTTCCATTTATGCCTTTGGGAGCGCTTGTTGAATTTCGTGCTGGTGATCTGCCAGCGCGCCGAGCACGCCGTTCACGAATCGCGACGCGGAATCGGAGCCGAATAATTTTGCGAGTTCCACCGCTTCATTGATGGCAACTTTGATCGGCGTTTCATGGAACACGGCAAATTCCCACAACGCAATGCGAAGGATGTTGCGATCAATCGCCGCGATCTGGTCGAGGGGCCATTCGGGCGCGAATTTTGCAATGAGATGATCGAGACTGTTTGTGAGGGGGAGAACGCCAAAGATGATCTTGCGTGCGAACTCAGAGAGATCGTCTGATAGCGGAGTTTCCTCCAGCCGCGATGCGAAAACTTCGGCGGGAGGATGGTTGGCGATATCAACTTCGTAAAGTACTTGCAGGGCAAGCGAACGCGCCCTGGTGCGGGGTTTCATGCCGAGTTCGCCTCTCCTTCTTCATAATCAATATTTTCAATATGGACTTCGACTTCGCCGACTTCCATGCCGACCATTTCCTGCAGGGCGCGCGCCACCTGGGTTTGCACATTGCGGCTCACCTCGCGGATGTTGAAATCTTTTTTCAGGACGAGGTACAGATTCGCCACGACCACATTCTCTTCGACTTCGATCCGCACCCCGTCATGGACTCCACGCTTGAAGAAACGGTTCACTCCACCCGTTACCTGCGCCATCCGGCTGACGCCCGGCACGCCCAACGCTGACAACCGCGCGATGGTCACAAGCACATCGGGTGCGATGGTGGTTTTATCAAGAGAATTGGTGTTGGTCATAGTTGTTCCTTGAGGAGAATTAGAGATTTGACCTCTTGTATAGTGACTCTTGCTGAGCCACAGAGTCCACTGAGACCTTTGAGAAAAACTCATTTTTCTCTGTGTTCTCTGTGGCGAAAAGACTTTCGCAAGAAGTCTATTGGAGAATTCTCCAATCTCCAATTCTCTGCTCTTCTACATCATCGCCATTCCGCCATCCACACCCAGTACCTGACCGGTGATGAACGCGGCTTGGTCTGAGGCGAGGAAGGCAACTGCGTAAGCGATCTCTTCTGGTTTGCCTTTGCGCGCAAGCGGAACCATTTTGATCGCGGCTTCCAAAGTTTCTGGCGGCATCGCGTCGAGAATCTCGGTATCTATGAATCCTGGCGCCACCGCGTTGACCGTGATATTCCGCGCGGCAACTTCACGCGCCAATGATTTCGTGAACGCGATCTGCCCGCCTTTGGATGCGGAGTAGTTGGTTTGCCCGGGGTTACCCATCTGCCCCGCGACGGACGCCATGTTGATGATCCGTCCAGTGCGTTTACGCATCATGTGTTTGACCGCGGCTTTCGAGCAATTGAACGTGGATTTTAAGTTGGTCGTAATCACTGAGTCCCAATCGGATTCAGACATCATCATAATGAGTGTGTCTTTTGTAATGCCTGCGTTGTTGACGAGAATGGTCAGGTCGCCAAATGTTTCAATTGCAAATTTGATCAATGCGTCCGCTTGCTTGAAATCAGAGACGTCCGCTTGAAATGCCGCCGCTTTTCCGCCCGCTTCCTGAATCTTTCTCACCACCTCATCTGCGGCTTCGGAGGATTTGTTGTAATTTACAACCACCGCCGCGCCGCGTGCGCCGAGTTCCAAAGCTACCGCGCGCCCAATTCCGCGCGAGCCGCCGGTGACGATGGCGACCTTCTTTTCAAGCAATAACGAGTCTGTCATGAATTCTTCTCCTCGATGAAATTATACACCGTCCTTCGTATTGCGTATTGCGTAGTACGTAATACGCAGTACGCGGCACATCGCAACTTATCTCATCTTCAATCCCAACGCCACCCCGCCTCCTAGTGCGATGACTGCGGCGAGCAGAAACGCGTCCTGCCAAAAGCGGAGAGGGAATAAACGGATTAATGTATCAGAATAAAGAAACAACCACGAGTCGCCTTCAAAGAACAGTTTGTGGAATCCTGCGAAGAAATTCCAAAAGACATTTGGGTTGATGGCGATTCCGACAACAACAATTAATCCAACCGCAACAGCGAGTCCCACCATCAGCCAGCCGCCCCGCATCAAGCCGAGACGATACTCCTGAATCAAGCCTCCGCGCCATGCCCATAGTCCAAGCAGCGCTAAAAACGCTAGTGAAATATACCAAACCTTCAATGCGCTCTTCGTCACTCGCTTGACATCCTCCATGTGGCTCAACTCACGCTCGTTATAAAGAGGAGTCCCGTCGTCAAATTTCAAATCGCCGAGATAGGAAATGTCGGCGCTGTTGACGAGATAATCTAGCGCATAAGGCGCCCATTTCAAACGGTCTTCTTTTGTGAAGCCATATTCATCTGGTGGGAAGTAGGGCATGTTGTATTCGATTTGCAGGAAGGCATGGGTTAATAGCAGGCGTAGTCCCAGCCCGATGAGGGCAAGGGGGATTAGGAGGGTGATGAGCCAGGAGAGGACGGAGACTACTTTCATGTTATTATCATTACTCTCCTGCCGGCCATTGCGGACAAGTAATTCTATAATCTTTGTCGGGGAAGTATGATGTCCATTCTGTCTGTGTGAAGTTTCGACCGGCGCGCCAGCATGCTATTTCGATCCAGCGTTCAGGGTCAAGCGACCACAATATGACGATGTCATCATCGCTGCCTGATGTCAGCGTTTTGCCATTTGTACTGAAAGAAACGCTGCAGACAAGATCTGTATGCCCAATCAGAGGTTCGCCAAGGGGTCTGGGTCTTTCTGGATTGCTTACATCCCAGAGGCGTATAGTCTTATCCCAGCTTCCTGATGCCAGCGTCTTGCTGTCTGGACTGAAGGCTAGACTGCATATTGGAGCAGTATGCCCACCGAAAGATTCGCCAAGAGGTTTAGGCAATTTTGGATTGCTTACATCCCAGAGATGTATCGTGTTATCCAAGCTTCCCGATGCCAATATTCTTCCGTCGGGGCTGAATTCTACGCTGTTAACAGGGGCAGAATGCCCAATAAACGGTTCGCTAATAGGTTGGCATTGAAATGGAATGCTTCTATCGCAGAGGCGGATACCGCTGGCATTATCCGGCGCGGCACCCAGTTTGCCGTCCGGGCTGATGGCAATGATATTATTATGACTAATGTGCTCTTTGTGCAGTACACCAAGTGGTTCTACTAGGTACGTATTGCTCATATCCCAAAGGCGTATAGTGGCATCTTCACCGCTTGAAGCTAGGGTCTCGCCATTTGGACTGAATGCTATGCTGAATATCCAAGAGGTATGTCCGATTAGCAGTTCGCTCGGAGGCTGGAGCCGTCGTGGATCGCTTATGTCCCATAAGCGTATGGCGGAATCTTGACTGCCTGAAGCCAAGGTCTTGCCATCTGGGCTAAAGGCTATGCTGTGTATTCGTGCGGTGTGGCCGATAAATGGTTCACCCAGTGGTTTAGGCAGTTCTGGTTTGCTAACATCCCAAAGTCTTATAGTGTCATCATAACTACTTGAAGCCAGTAACTTTCCATCTGGGCTGAAGGCAATGTTCCTTACAAAACTGTGTTCTCTGAAGGGTAGGCCTAGCAGTCGGGGATGTAGTGGATTGCTCACCTCCCACAGTTGAAGGGAATTATCCAAACCGCCTTTGCCCGCGGCCAACGTGTTCCCAACCGGGCTGAAGGCTAAACTGAAAACGGAACCAAAAGGTTCACTAAGCAGTGCGCTGAGAGCTTGTGGCCGTTGAGGATTGCTTAGATCCCATAGGTAGATGGTGGAATCTTCAGCACCTGAGGCTAGGGTCCTGCTGTCCGGACTGAAGGCCAAACTAAATACTGGAGCAGTGTGCCGACTGAGCGGTTCGCTCAAAGATTTGATCTTTGTTAAATTGCTTACATCCCATAGGCGGATTGTGTTATCCCAACCTCCTGATGCAATAATCTTACCATCAGGACTGAAGGCTATGCTAACGACGCCCTCAGTATGTCCGCTGAGGGGTGGGCCCAGCGGTTGGGGCTGTAGTGGACTGCTCACGTCCCATACGCGAATAGAGTTATCATAACTACCTGATGCTAGCATTTTACCGTCTGGGCTATAGGCCAAGCTAGAAACACGATCAGTGTGAGCCCATATTGACGATTCCAATCGAGGATTGGCTTGTAACACTTGCAAAAGGCTGTTCAGGGTTTCGAAGACTCTTTCTTTTGGTTGTGGGGAGCGATAGGCCTCAATTCCCAAAAGCGAAGCTAGGGTTAACTCTCGGTCGCTTTCGCTCACTGCCTGTGCCGCCAATTGGCGTGCAAGAGCGATTTGAGCTTGTCTTATTGCTTCCTGCTCGTTTGCAATGGCTGTCCCCTCATTTGCAATAGCTAGAGTACTTGCAGCTTGAGCGGTGCTTTCATTTGAAATTGCAGTGGCCTCCGCATCTTGAGCGCGATTTGCTTGAAAAAAACTATATAGTGCAAGCATGGCAAGAACGATAATTCCCCCGAATGCGATACTGGTTATGTTTCGCCTTTGTCTGTCAGCCGCCTGCTATTGAACACATAATCACGCTGTAAATCTGTCGGGACAGGATCTTTCGATGAATTTGTTGCCAGTTGTGTCTCGGCATCCAGCAATTCCTTGCCGTGGAGAAGAAAACTGTTCTCCTGGTTTGTTCTGTCCCATTCAAGCGCCTTCACCTGCAATTGACGATGAGCCTGTGCCCATTCGTAATCTGATTTGATGGCAGTGATCAGTTTACGAAAGGTTCTTCGAAAACTATCGGTTTCCCGTAAAAAGACCCAGTTGATGCCGCGAAGTTCTTTGGGGGCTTCGCCCGGTGTAACATCGCGCACTACGATAGGAATCAAGCGTTTGCCATTTCTTACGGCATGTTTGATTTCCCTGCGGCAGATTTTCGATTTTGCAGAGTCCGGGCTGAGGAGAAAGAGAAAATTATCGGCTTGTTCAATGCCTCTGGTAATCTCCCTCCACCAGTCCACAGTAAGCGGGATTCCTTTCCAGTCAATCCAAAAATCCAAGCCCTGACCCTCGAATGCATCGGTTAGTTTACGCGCAATTTTGGCGTCTTTGCGTGAGTAAGAGATGAATAGGCTTGTCATGGATAGTTCCTGCTATTCCAAGTATGCGGTTCCGCCTTCAAGAATAAATCGAATCACCATGTCATTCACGATCCATTCGATAGGCGCGTGGTCGTCGGTGAAGACTTGTGTTGGCTCAAATCCGGTTTTTAGGTTGGCAAATGTCACTTGCATGGTGTTAATGAGCAAGGGGTGGACGGTTGTATCATTCGAGAGCGCCAGTAAATTCATCGCGAAGTTTTCCGGGATGGTTTTTTGTTTTGTAGCAAAGATCATTGTGTTCAACGAGTCGGGGATATCCACTGTGTAAATGGAGGGAAAGATGGTTGCCATTGTGGTCGCGAGTCCGTCGATGAGGCGACGGTCGCCGGGGACACTGGCGCTGTTGATGGTGAGGACCCCATCGTCAGTCAAGTGTGAAGCGATGATTTGAAAGAATTCCTGAGTCGTCATGTGCGGAGGGATGTCCCTTGGGTGTTTTGAACAACACGTTACAATCGCGCTTCGAGTTGCAAGTCAAGATAGATCATATCCACGGATTCGTCCGCGATACGTTCGCGTAGAACAATCAAGTTGTCGCCATAGTAGAGTGTGTTCATGGGTTTCCCTGTATAGCCCGAATTATAAACCCGACTGTATGTTTCCTCCGGGGCATATTACTACAAATAATCTACACTCGTATCGCCTGTTCGACAAGGTCGTCAATCTTCTTTGGAAATTCCACGCCGTGGCGCTCCTCATCTGCGAGATACACCAATGCGTGCTCAGGATGATTGGGGATCCAGGCCTGGTATTTGGCATGCCAGAGTAAAAGATGAGCCTCCAGATCGAAAAGTTCTTTTGCCAGCCACCCATGCAGGGTATCGTCAAGTCGTTGCGCCCTGAAATATGAGTCATTCTTCAGCCAGTTCGACATTGCTTCATTGGTTGGCTTCAACGAATGAATGGTAATGCTTTGGATCAGCGAATGCAGTTCCTTTTCTTCAGGGGAAAATTTCCTGTACGCAATCGAAAACCGCCTCTCGATCCCTTCGCCGCTCGGAATCTTTGGCTGGTTCTTCGTAATCAACAAATCCAGGCGGCTCCTTAGCTCATGCTGAATCATGTAACTGGTTTTTCCCGCCTTGAGCAGGCAATGAAGTTCCACCAGCCGGGCGCGGCGCGCGTTTCTCACCTCACGAAATGCGCTCAACGACTCGGCGATTAACTTCCCAACATAACCGAGGACTGCAATGACCGCACTGATGATGGCGGTTCCAAGCCAGGCGGGGATTTGGTTTAACTGATCCATTGGGCAACTCCCTCAACACAGAGACTTCCGAAGCCGCTTGTTCCAAGCCGCTGAAGTCTATTCTATCAAATATCACTTTCGTTAGACAAAAGTGGATATCTCCGTCAGCGGCTTCTTCGCGATGACAGGGACTTCCGCATCTTTCGCAGGGAAGCCTGCCACCAGCAACAAAAACGGTTTCTCATCTGACGGTCTGTTCAGGATGGCGTTGAGGAATCCCATCGGGCTGGGGGTATGAGTCAGCGAGACCAACCCCGCGTTGTGAAGCGCGGCGATCAAAAATCCCGTTGCAATCCCAACCGATTCATGGACGTAATAATTTTTCACGCGCCGACCATCCGGCAGTTCACTGTGATTCTTTCCGAAAATAGCAATTAGATACGGGGCGGCTTCAAGAAATGGTTTATGCTCATCTGTGCCGAGAGGGGCAAGGGCTTCCAGCCATTCCTTTGGCGCGCGGCGATGATAAAAATCCGCTTCCTCTTCCTCCGCGGCGACGCGGATTTCATGCTTCACCTTCGGGTGGCTAACCACGACGAAATGCCAGGGTTGTAAATTTGCCCCGTTGGGCGCGGTCCCTGCGGTAACGAGGCATTCCTCGATAATTTCTCGCGGCACGGGGCGATCCGAGAAATGACGCACGGTGCGGCGTTTCTGCATGTGCGCGCGAAAGTCCACTGCACGCTGCTTCATTTCCGTAATTGAAAGTTCGGTAAAATCCAGGGGCTGAAGCTGGGCGATAGTCATTTCTTCTCCTTAATTGTGCGAAACATCAGTACTCCACGAAAGGATTTCGTAGTGGCGACTTTAGTCGCTTTTTGCCCGAACGACTAAAGTCGTTACTACGTTTCGTGATCTACTGAGCATTGATACTCAAGATTCCTTTTGGCGCAATAAACGTGCAGAATTTCCAAGGATGCCAAGATCAGGGATGGATTGAAGTGCGGCGGCGAGCATGGGTGGCAGGAAGCCAAATGCGGCAAGTAAAATCCCGATGATGTTGTAGGCGGCGGTGAAGCCAAGATTGCCTTTTACCACGCGCATGGTTCGCTTTGCTGTTTGGATGAGTTGAGGAATTAATGTCCAATCTTCACGCATGAGGGTGACGTGCGCCGCTTCGATGGCAACGTCCGCGCCTGCTTTGCCCATTGCAATACCGACATTTGCCTGCGCAAGCGCGGGCGCGTCATTGATTCCGTCGCCAACCATGACGACAATTTTCCCTTGTGATTGGTATTCTTTTACAATGCGAATCTTGTCTTCGGGCATTAACCCTGCGCGGTACGAGATTCCTAATGAACTGGCAAGGGAAGATGCAACACGTTCATTATCGCCCGTGAGTAAATCAATTTTCTTGATGCCTAGTTTTTTTACATCCTGTAAAGAATCTGGAACTTCACTTCGCAAGGTGTCTGAGGCGGCGATCAAACCTGCGAGTGAATTATTTATTGAAACGAATAAAACTGTTTTGCCTTGCGCTTCCAGTGTTTCTGCTTGCGGACTAAAGTCCGCATTCCTTGGCGATGAGTAACGACCAACGGAAATTGTTTTTCCGTTTACATTGGCGCGCACGCCGATCCCTGGAATGGATTCAAAATTAGCGGCTTCTTCCAGTTGCAAACCGTGTTCATGCGCGGAGCGGCGCAAGGCGTCGGCGAGGGGATGCTCGGAGTAACGGTCAGCAGATGCGGCGGTGGAAAGAAGCGAGTTCTCGTCCATGACCTCACCCCTAGCCTCTCTCCTATCAGGAGAGGGGAATACAATGATATCCGTTACGATTGGTTTGCCGAGAGTCAGAGTCCCAGTTTTATCTATCAATAAAATATCGGCGCGCGCAAGCGTTTCCAAATATTTTCCGCCCTTAATTAGAATTCCTTTTTTCGCGCTTGCTCCAACGGAAGCAAGCATGGCGATAGGTGTGGCAAGCGCGATGGTGCAGGAACATGCGACCAACAAAACTGCCGCAGTTGCAAGCAGGTTCTGGCTAAACAAAAATGTTAATGCAGCAATGCCCAACACAACGGGAAGATAATATGCGCTGAATTTATCTGCAAATTGTTGCACGTCTGCGCGGTGCATCTCGGCTTCTTCCACCATTTTGATGACGCGCCCGAAAGTTGATTGCGCGCCGATGGCTTGAGCGCGGACTTTGAGACTGCCTTGTTTGAGAAGTGTCGCCGCAAACACATGTGAACCTGTATTTGTTTCAACAGGCATGGATTCACCTGTTACCGAAGCCTGATCAATTGCGCCTTGACCATAAATCACTTCGCCATCCACAGGAATTTTTTCGCCAGGGCGAATGATGACAATATCGTTGATTTGCACATCAGCAATTGAAATTTCTTTTTCTTCGTTATTACGTTCGACGCGCGCAGTTTGTGGAGCCATTGCTGTTAAATCTTTGACGGCGCGACGCGCTCCTTCGGCGGTGAGTTTTTCTGTGTAATTGCCGATGTGCATGAAAAAGACGACAACCATCGCGGTGGTCCACTCGCCAACAAAGATGGCGGCAAGCGCGCCAATGGACATCAGTGTATGTGAAATGACCTGTCGTTTTAGTGTGGCGCGAATAACATTTAGAAAGATGGGCGCGCCGCCAAGCAGGACAAGCACAACACCAACTGGGAAAGGAACGAGTTGTGTTAAACCATCCAATAAGCCAAGCCATTCGCCTGCGACTACCAGGAGGATGATCCCACCAAAGGCGAGTCCTAGCGCTGTGAAGATGCGGCGGGAGAAATTAGAAAGCGCGGCATTCGGAGTTGTATTCTCTTCATTTTGTTCCGGGACGGAATAGCCTGCATTTTTCACGGCATTCCGAATATCTGTCATTTTGACGATGGATGGGTCAAGTTGAACTATGGCTTTTTCAGAAGAAAGAAAAACATCGGCTTTCTTGATGCCACTCAGTGAAGAGATTGCGCGCTGAACGGTCTGGGTGCATTCGGTGCAGTCCATGCCTGCAATTGGGATTTCGATGGTTTGAGTTTGATTCACAGTGTTTGCTCCTGTTGTGTAGTAACGACTTTAGTCGTTCGGTTAAAAAGCGACTGAAGTCGCTACTACGTTTGACTATATCCAACGGCGGACTTGCTTTTGGTAAGCAAGATAGGACTCGCCATGTGTGCGCGTAAGAAATTCCTCTTCCAGCCGCACTTGAATTTGAATAAGTAACTCTCCTGTAATCAGGATCACAAGTGTAACTGCATTTGGGATGATGAGAAAAAGACCCAGCAACATGATTCGCATTCCAAGAAAAATGGGGTTGCGGGATATTTTGAATAAACCTGTTTGCACAAGCTCGGTTTTTACATCCTCGTCAATGCCAATGCGCCATGATTTTTGCATGTGGTTTTGGGCTGTAAGTACCCAAACCAATGCGATTAATAATAAAGCCTGCCCAAGAAGCGCCAAGGCGTTGCTTGTCAAATATGGAATTGGCAAAAGGAATTGATACACATTTGGAAAAAACGCAAACAGAGTCACGACCAGGAAACAAGCAAGCATGACGAGACGAAAAATCCTTCCAATGAAATCATATGCCGAGTCAGATGAACCGAGTTTGTAGGGGTTCACGCCTGTGGATTTCCACACGCGGTAGGTGGGTAGGATGAATGCCAGCCCGAAGAATAAGATGAAGTATACGAAGAGCGAGATTTGCATTTTAGGGTTCCGTAGGATAGTCGGCATTGGTCCATGCTTCAAAGCCGCCAATAAATAAAAAGAAAGGAATTGATCTGTTTTGTTTTGACATTGTTGTTATGCCTTTTTCACCGAATGTATTCCAGGTTTTGTTTGTAACCCAACAACCTCAACGCATTGGCAACAACGATCAAAGTACTTCCTTCGTGGAAAATCACAGCAATGCCAATACTGACGATGCCCGTGAGAGAAGTAATCATAAGCAACGCAATCACACCGAGCGAGATGAAAAGATTTTGCATAATAACATTTCGAGTAGTGCGTCCCAATCCAACGGCGAATGGAAGTTTGGAAAGATCGTCACCCATCAAAGCGACATCGGCGGTTTCCAGCGCGACATCGGTGCCTGCGCCGCCCATTGCAATCCCCACTGTAGCATTTGCCAATGCAGGCGCATCGTTCACGCCGTCGCCGATCATCGCGACCTGACCATATTCTTTTACCAACTCGTGGATGATGGTTAATTTATTTTCAGGCATTAAGTCAGCGCGAAAATCGGTGAGACCCACTTGCGCCGCAATTGCGGATGCAGAACGCGAATTATCGCCTGTCAACATGATGGTATGTTCCACGCCCATTTTCTTCAAGGCTGTCATTGTCCCTGCCGCCTCTTTACGCAATGTATCCGCAAGCGCAATCAAGCCAATTGCGGTTTTATCTTCAGCAATCCACATCAACGTCTTGCCAGATTGTTGCAGTGATTCTGCTTTTTGAATCACATCAGATGAAAGGTTCACGCCCGCTTCATCCATCAACTTTTGATTGCCGATCCAAATTGTTTTGCCATTCGTAACGCCGCGCAAGCCGCGTCCTGTCAGCGACTCGACTTCGTCCATAACGGAAGCAGGCACACCCTGAGTCTGAGCCGAGCGGACGACTGCCTGGGCAAGCGGATGCGCGGATCGCGATTCCGCACCTGCCGCGCGAGACAAAACATCCGCTTCTTTCCATGCCGACGATTGAAACGCCACGATATCCGTTACCTCAGGCTGACCATGTGTCACCGTGCCCGTCTTGTCGAACGCAATGGCTTTGAGGCGACCAAGGTTTTCAAGATGCGCGCCGCCCTTGACCAGCACGCCATTACGCGCGGCTTGCGCGACGCCCGCAAGAATGGAAGCAGGCGTGCCAAGCGCGAGGGCGCAAGGCGATGCCGCAACCAGGAGTGTCATGGCGCGCAGAAACGATTCGCGGAATGGAAACCCAAACAATGGCGGCAAGATGATGATCAACGCGGTGAGAATCAGAACAGCAGGGACAAAGACGCGCTCGAATTTTTCAACCGTTTGTTGCGTGGGTGATTTCTGCGCCTGCGCCTCTTCAACCATTTTCATCACGCGCGATAGTGTCGAGTCTTTGGCAAGGCGCGTTACTTTTACTTCGAGCGCTCCTTCGCCATTGATCGTGCTTGCAAAGACCTGATCGCCAGGCGCTTTATCAATGGGAAGTGATTCGCCCGTGACGGATGACTGGTCAACGCCAGAGTTTCCATCAACAATGACTCCGTCCACTGGGATACGCACGCCAGGGCGCACGATGACAAGGTCATCAAGTTGCAATGACTCAACAGGAAGTTCCTGTTCTTTTCCATCACGTCTTACAAGGGCGGTTTTAGGAGCGAGGTCCGCAAGGGCGCGAACCGCGCGGCGTGCGCGATCCAGAGCGCGTTCTTCCAAAGAGTGACCAAGACTGAAAAGGAAGAGCAACAACGCGCCTTCTGCAAATTCGCCAAGGAATGCCGCGCCGATGGCGGCAACAATCATCAAACCATCTGTATCAAAATGTTTTTCTTTTAATGCATGCCAGGCATGGCGTGAGATATCCCAACCGCCGAAGAGATAGGCGGCAACATAGAAGCCGATGCTAAGAAGAGTCGGGAAGCCGAGGAATAATCCGCCCAGCCAGCCAATCAGCAACAGCAAGCCTGAGAGCAGGCTGAATAACAATTCACGGTTTTCCTGCAAACGAGCCTGCAAACCATCAAGAGGAATTTGATATCCTAATGAGCGGACACGTTTTTCGATGGCGGCGCGGCTTACTTTTTGATTGTCAAATTCGATCCACATTTTTTCAGCAGGGTAGTTGACGTTGACAGACAGCACACCATCCATCCGCCCGACGCTGTGTTCAATGACCAGACTGCAATCGGAGCAATCCATATTCTCGATGGGAATCGATTCGTGGTGAAAGCGGTTGATAATTTCTGCGCCCGCGCGTTCTGCGAGGCGTTTAACATCAGATAGCGTTAAGAGATTTGGGTCATAGTGCAGGCATAAGTCTACAGGGAATTTGTCGCGCTCAACGTGAGCGCGTATGATACCTTTGTAATTTTGAAGTGATGTTTCCAATCGGATGAGGCACTCATCTTTTTCATTTTCGATGCCTGGCAATAGCAGTGGGATTTCAAGATCAATTGTTTGTTCCATAAGATAGTTCCATTTCAAATTTCAATAAATACAATTTGCACAAAACCCAAAAGAGAACTTTGTGTTTCGATATATGATGCGACGAGAAAAATCTGTCTCGTGCATGGAATTAAAATGTTGGCGGGTGGGAAATTTTTGCGCTCAAATTAAAGGCGCGAGTGCCATCCTGTGTTTCCCTAATCGCAATGGCTGGCTTAAGTGTGAATGGGTGTGCTTTTTCGGGTTGAGCTATGCCGCTATGAATTGGACAGTTGGCTTCCTGGGCGGCATGAGATGTATTATCGGTGGATAAAAACAAATGACCCACTGCACCTACGAGCAGAAGGAAAAGCAACAAAACGAGAGAGAGACGTCGTATCAAGTCAGTCATATCAGCCGTGCAGTACATGGTCAAGACCGCGCTGGAAAAGTTCGATGACATGCTTGTCATCAAGTGAATAAAAGACCTGCCTGCCAGATTTTCTTGTGCGAACCAGCCGCATCTGACGTAACCCGCGGAGTTGGTGCGACACAGCCGATTCGCTCATCTGCATTTTTTCTGCCAAATCGCTGACGTTCATTTCTTTTTCGATTAAAGCAGAAATGATCCGCACGCGGCTGGCGTCGCTGAGGGCGCTGAACAAGTCAGCAAGTTGAATGGCTTTGAGTTCTGAGAGGGTCATGGTTT
>Ga0247727_10004047_pt1 | contig 31608 bp, 33 predicted proteins | sample WisWelCaveWW1625_FD_202498 | JGI IMG/M metagenome (GOLD analysis project Ga0247727, IMG submission 202498) | Biofilm microbial communities from Wishing Well Cave, Virginia, United States - WW16-25 | ecosystem: Environmental > Aquatic > Deep subsurface > Groundwater > Cave microbial mat | place... | reverse complement strand
GAGACGCACGTCAGCGAGAAGCCGCTGCACGGAGCTGCGAGAAGAGATCGGCCATCTCGAGCGCGCTGCGGACGGCCTCGGCGCCCTTCTCGATGCGCGGTTCCGCCTGCTCGACTCGATCGAGCGTGAGAACACCGAACGAGACTGGGACGCCTGTCTCGAGCGCCGCAAGCTGGAGCCCGCTCGCGGCCTCACTCGCGACGTAGTCGAAGTGTGGCGTGTCTCCGCGGATGATGCAGCCGAGAGCGACGATGCACGCGAAGCGGCGCGTCTTGGCTAGAGCCGTGGCCGCGAGCGGTAGTTCGAAGGCCCCGGGGACGACCATGATCGTGACTGTCTCCTGCCGGACGCCCGCCGCTTCGAGCTCCTCGAGCGCGCGGTCGAGGAGCTTTGTCGTCACCTTCCCGTTGAAGCGCGAGACGACGATGCCGACCGCACGGCGACCTCCCTCGGCCTCGCCCTCGAGGACCGCGTATCCGTCGGGGATGTGCAGATCGCCGGCGGCGTGCTCGTGGGAGAGTTCGACGTGGATCGGCGCGCCGTCGTCTCCGGGCGTCTCCGGCTCGAAGGGCACCTCGTCCTCAACCGGCTCGAGTGTCGGCTCGGGCTCGGCTACGGCCAGCATCCCGGAGTCGGCCTCCTGTTCCGACGTCGCGCTCGCCTTTCCCCAGGCGGGCGAGCCGTCGTCATCCGTCGTCTCGAGCTCGTCAGCGACGCCGGCGGCGACCTCCGGCTCGGGCTCTTTCAGCCACTCCGAGAGGACGTTCTCGCTCGAGTCGTCGATATCGCGGCTGCTCACTTGTCGTCCTCCGGGAGTGGCTCGGGCTCGAGGCGGATGCCCTGGTGGTGGAGCTTTGTGATCGTATGCCCGAGGCGGTCCCGCTTCGCGGCCAGGTAACGGGCGTTCTCGGGCCCCGGCTCGACCTCGATCGGCACCTGCTCGACGACCGTGAGGCCGAACCCGTCGAGCCCGGTAAGTTTTTGCGGGTTGTTCGTCAGGATCCTGATCGTCGTCAGGCCGAGATCGGCGAGGATCTGATTCCCGATCCCCCACTCTCGGGCGTCGGCGGGGAATCCGAGCTCGAGGTTGGCGTCGACCGTATCGAGCCCCGACTCCTGAAGCTCGTATGCCTTGAGCTTGTTGAGAAGCCCGATCCCGCGACCCTCTTGCGCCATGTACAGGATGACGCCGCGTTCCTCGGCCTCGATCCGTCCGAGCGACTGCTCGAGCTGTTCCCCGCAATCGCAGCGGAGCGAGTGGAAGAGGTCACCAGTGAGGCACTCCGAGTGGACCCGGACGAGGATGTTCTCGGTCCCCTCGACGTCTCCCTTGATGAGCGCGAGGTGGTGCTTCCCGGTCAGGAGCTCCCGGTAGGCCACGGCCTGGAACTCGCCGTACTCGGTGGGAAGACGGACTGAGACCACGCGCTCGACGAGCTTCTCGGTGCGACGCCGGTATTCGACGAGATCGGCGACCGTGATCATCCTGAGCTCGTGGCGTTCGCAGAACGTGGTGAGGTCCGTCACCCGGGCCATCGTCCCGTCGTCGTTCATGATCTCGCAGACGACGCCCGCCGGAATGAGCCCCGCCAACCGTGCGAGGTCGACAGCTGCCTCGGTCTGCCCCGTGCGGCGGAGGACGCCGCCGGGACGGGCCCGCAACGGGAACACGTGACCGGGCTGCACGAGATCGTGGGGCGTCGAGCCGGGATCGATCGCGACCTGGATGGTGCGCGCACGATCGTGGGCCGAGATTCCCGTGGACACCCCTTCACGCGCCTCGATCGAGACCGTGAAGGCCGTGCCGAGCGGCGTCTCGTTGTGATCGGTCATCGGCCGCAGGTCAAGCTCGTCGCAGCGCTCGGCGGTCAGACACAGGCAGATCAGTCCGCGGCCGTACGTCGCCATGAAGTTGATCGAGTCGGGCGTGACGAACTGCGCCGCAATCGTGAGGTCACCCTCGTTCTCGCGGTCAGCGTCATCGACGACGACGACGAACCTCCCGGACCGGATGTCGTCGATCGCCTCCTCGATCGTTGCGAAGGGCGACGCCGTCTCGGGCGCTGTCAGATCCACGCTCACCCTCGGATCGTAGCCGGGACAGCGTTAGACCCGAGACATGTCCAGGGGTCTGACCCCGAGACATGTCTAGCGGTCAGACTTCACGGGTCTGACCTCATGGGAGAAGACGCTCGACGTACTTCGCGAGCACGTCGGCCTCGATGTTGACCTCCCGCCCGGGAACGAGCTCGGAGAGCGTTGTCACCTCGAGGGTGTGCGGCACGAGCGCGACTGCGAAGGCAGTGTCGGCGACCTCCGCGACCGTAAGCGACACGCCATCGACCGTCACCGAGCCCTTCTCGACGCAGAAGCGCAAGACGTCGTCCGCCGCCTCGACGAAGACTCGCAGACCTTCCCCCTCGGCCTCGACCGACTGCACGCGGCCGACGCCGTCCACGTGCCCCTGGACGTAGTGGCCTCCGAGAGGCTCGCCGGCCCGCACCGCCGACTCGACGTTGACGCGCTCGTCGGCTTGGAGTCGGCCCAGTGTTGTTCTCGCGAGCGTCTCCGGGACGGCATGGAACGAGATCCGGTCGCCGTCGACCGACTCGGCCGTGAGGCAGCAGCCGTTGATCGACACGGAGTCCCCGACACTCGTCGTCGACGCCGTCTGAGGAGCATCCACGACGATCACGCGTCCGTCGCGCTTCTCCCTCGCCGAGACGACTGTCCCGAGCTCCCGCACGATCCCCGTGAACATGAGGAGAACCTAGCCTAGGGCTCGTGGATGTACCCCTGGAGCAGCACGTCCTCGCCGATGGCTCGCGCCTCGAGGCGGCGTAGCCGCAGCGGCTCCGGAAGCCCGGCGAGCATCCCCGGCCCCTCGCCCGAGAGCTTGGGTGCGACGAAGACGAGCAGCTTGTCGACCAGGTCCTGCTCCAGAAAGGCGGCGGCAAGCGTGGGGCCGCCCTCGAGCAGGAGCGACTGAACACCCTCGGCCGCAAGCGCCACGAGCTCTTCGCGCAACGGGCCCGACCGAAGCTCGAGGTCGGATCCTTCCGGCAGCGGGCCGCGGCCGAACGCGATCCTGCGCGGCTGGCGGACGACCGGGACGTCGCGCGCGTCGAGCCGCGGATTGTCCCAACGCACCGTCCCCATGCCGACCGCAACGGCATCCGCGTGCGCGCGGAGGACGTGCACGAGCCGGCGCGAGTCTTCTCCCGTCACCCAGCGTGAGCCCGGCATGGTGACGCGGCCGTCGAGCGTGACCGCGACCTTGTACGTGACGAAAGGTCGTCGCAGAGTTGCCCAGGTCCTCCACTCCTCGATCTGCTGACGGCAGCGAAACGCGAGCTCGTCGTCCGCAAGCTCGACTTCGACTCCGGCCTCGCGGAGAGGGTCGAGCCCGCCGCCGTGGCCGGGATGCGGGTCGAGCTGCCCTACGACGACGCGCGCGACGCTCGCCTTGACGAGAGCGTCCGCACACGGCGGAGTGTCGCCGTGGTGCGCGCAGGGCTCGAGCGTGACGTACACGGTGGCGTCGCGCGCCTTCTCGCCCGCTGCCTCGAGGGCGATGGCCTCTGCGTGCGGCCCGCCCTTGCGCTCGTGCCAACCTTCGGCCACGACCTCACCGCGCGCCACGATGAGAGCGCCCACGACCGGGTTCGGGTGCGTCGTGCCTCTCCCCCGCTCTGCGAGCTCGAGCGCGCGCTCGAGGAAGCGTGACTCCACGCTGTTGATCCTATGACCGCGCCGCGTACTCTCGATGCATGCGCGTCCCCGCTCCCATCACCGACGAATGGCAGCACGAACCCGAATGGCTCGCCGCGCTCCCGCGGCTCGCAGCGGAGTGCGCCGAATTGTGGGGTCTCGACCTCGAGACGCCGATCGATACGCCTCACTCACTCGTCATCCCGGCCGGCGAGGCCGTGCTCAAGCTCAACGCACCGTCGCACTTCGAGGCCGATCACGAAGCCGAGGCGCTGGCGCGCTGGGGCGGCGTGGGCGCTGTCCGGCTCCTGGCACGCGACGACGCGCGGCGGGCACTCCTCTGCGAGCGCTGCCGCCCTGGAACGCGCCTGTCGGATGCTTCGGTCGATGAGGCGACCGTCGTGGCCGAGCTTCTCCCGCGTCTGGAACACGAGCCGCAGAGCCCGCATCCCTTCAGACTCCTCGCCGACGAGGCCCAGCGCTGGGCCGAGGAGGTGCCGAGACGCTTCCGGCTCGGAGGCGAGCCCTTCGAGCGTTCACTGCTCGACTTCGCCGTCGCCGTCTTCCTCAGCGCAGACCCGCGGGCCTCGCATCTCCTAAACCAGGACCTCCATGGCGGCAACGTCTTGCGGGCCGAGCGGGAGCCATGGCTCGTGATTGATCCGAAACCACTCGTCGGCGAGCGCGAGATCGATGGGGTGGGCGTCCTGCGAAACGCGGTCACGCGGGCCGACTCATCGGCACCCGTTCGGCGCTGGCTCGACGTCCTGCACGATCTCGGCTTCGACCGCGACCGCCTGCGCGGTTGGGGTGTCGCGCATGCTCTCGCCTGGGGTTGGCACGAAGAACGAGGCTGGTCGCCAGACTCTGTCGAGATCGCGCAGGCGATCTTCACCGCGTGACCTGCAATCAGGCGCGTACCCCGCGCAGCCATGCCTCGTAGCTCATGCGCCGCCCGCCGTCAGGTTGCACTTCGACCGGAACGAAGGCTCCCTCATCGCCAACGCGCGCACGCCAAACCGTGACATCTCGTTCGTGCATCTCCGCCCGCGCTCCAATGTGCGGTGAGAGGGCCCGGACGATGCTCACTAGTTCGAGTGCAGGCCTTGCCAGGTCGAGCGTACGGTCTGCGGCGGTTATCTTCTCCGCATAGCTGACCTCTCCGACTTGGTCTCGGAACACAGGCGCGGGGTCGGCAAGCACGTCGTCGAGCAGATTGACCGCGATGTCTGCGGATTTCGCGAAGACGTCCCCCGCACTGTCTTCGGCATCGACTGCAAACGCCTGCTGCGACGCTATCGGCCCGGCATCGAGCTCCTTGACGAGCTTGATGATCGTGACGCCCGTCTCCCGGTCGCCCGCCATGAGCGCCCGCTCGACAGGTGCCGCGCCACGCCAGCGCGGAAGCAGCGAAGGGTGCACGTTCAGCCAGAGCCGCTCCTCGAGCACCGGTTCGGGAACGATCAGCCCGTACGCGACGGCGACGACGATCGGCGCGCCCAGGTCGAGGCCGGTCGCGAGGCGCTCGGGCTGGAGAACCGGAATGCCGAGTCGCTCGGCGACGGCCTTCGCCGGCGGCGAGGCAAGTCGGCGTCCGCGTCCGGCAGGGGCATCCGGTCGGGTGAGGACACAGCTGATCTCGTGGCGCGCGGCCAACCGTTCGACCACGTCGGCGCCGAACGGCGCAGTCGCGGCGACGGCGAGCCGCGAGCTCAATTAGATGACCGATGCCACGATCTCGCGCGTCCGGCTGCGCGATCTGGCGCGTCGGGGCCGCTTCCGCCCGGGCGGAGGGCGCATAGCGGCCTCGCGCCGGGCGTGCGCTTCGCGACGGGAGAGCGGCACCGAGGCGTTCAGCATCGGCGTCGCTCTCCCGTCGCGCCCCCGAGCGGCCAGCTCACGCCCCGGAGGCGGCGATCTCACGGCATCGATCATCTTGCCCCGAGGACGGGCTGCGGCCTTAGCGTGCCGAGCGCGGCTCGACGCGAGCTTTCGTCGGTGCGGTCGATGATCAGAACGCCGTCCAGGTGGTCGAGCTCGTGCTGGACGACGCGCGCCGAGGGGAGCTCCAGCGCGAGCGCGACTCGCTCGCGGGAAGCATCGAGCCCCTCGATCGTGACCGCCTTCGCACGCTCGACCGGGACGAGAACGTCCCGCAGCGAGAGACACCCTTCGTCGTCGACGTCGGTGTCGGACGAACGCTGCGTGATCACGGGGTTCACGAGCACGCGATCCTCGCCTTCGTCGACGAATACGAACAGACGCTGCAGCACGCCGACCTGCGTCGCAGCGAGCCCGACGCCGCTCGCCTCGTGCATGAGTGCAGTCATCCGCTCGACGAGCCGCCCGAGGTCGTCGTCGAAGCTGTCGACCTCGCGCGCCTTCATCCGCAGCACGCCGTCGCCGTACTGACGGATGCGGGAGAGCGCGACGAGACGCCGGGCTTCCCGCTCGAACTGCTGGTCGTCGTTCTCGTCGTCGTGCTCGTGGTCGTGCTCGTGGTGGTCGTCGGCCATCGCGCGGCGAGTCTAGCCCGCCGCGCGAAGACCGTCGCGTTAGCCGTTGAACCCCGTCGTCTGCCGGTCGATCTCGGCGCCCGACTCGTCGAGGGCGACGACTGCGATGGGCCCGACGCCCATCTGTAGATCGGTCCTGCCGAGTCGGTATCCGAACCCTCGATAACTCTTGCCTCCCACCGAGGCGCCACGAAGCACCAGCGAGCGCTGCGTCCCGTCGCTCATCACCACCTGAGCTCGGGCGACTGCCTGGGAGACGAGCCCGCTCAGCCTCGCGTCCCGCACGTCGGAGACCGCGGGGCCACCGTCGTACACGAAGTTGACGAACAACTCGCGTCCGGCGAACGGGTCGTTCGAGGGATTGCATCCACCCTGCCGCGCAGGCGAGCTCGCGCTCGGGGCGTCCCACAGGCACACGAATCCCGCCGAGGTCGGCTGCACGAACACGCCACGCTTGGCTTGACCGTTCCGAGCAGGTAGATCCGCCACCAGCACGAGCGGCTCGGCTTCGATAGCGGCTTCGAGGCCCTGGGGTATCCCAGGCCCGCGGACCTGTGCGGCTATCACTGCGCCGGCACATATGCCGCCTGTGGCGATCACACCGAGTGCCACGATCCAGCGGCGAGTCTTTCCGTTGTTCAGCATCACTACTCCTCGCTCTAGCTGGAAGCTGCGCAGGCCGCCCACGCCGAGCTCCCTTGATTGGCGCGACAGTGGGCCTTCTTGGTCTGCGACGAGTGCCAGTGGATCGACAGGAAAGTCGCATGACTTCTTAGCGTGAAGTGCCAGCTGTACGACACGTTGTCGATGAACGTGACCGTCGTATCGAACGTCGCCATCTTGCTGAAGACGTTGCGCCACCAGTACGGACTGTAGGACGTTGAGTAGGCCTGTCCCGCCGGCCACGAGTAGCCGCCGTAGGTCACGATCGCCGCTGACGCGCTAGCGCTGATGGCAAGCGCGACGAGCATGAGGGCGGCGACGGCCGCAAGTCGTTTCATCGAATCTCCTTTCTTGGGGTTGCCTCCGGTCTACCCGTCGGAACCGAGCCGCGCAATTGGCCAAAAAGGACAGTGGTGACCGTCGGAGCCAGGCGCAGAAAGGACCTAGAGCGACTGCGGATCGACGTCTACGACGGCGCTGAGCGCATCGCGGCGCATCGCCGGCGCCGCGGCCGCAAGCAGGGCGGCCGCTTGCGATGCGAACGCCCGCGGAGCTGTCGTCTTTGCCAGCAACTGAGCGCGATAGCGCCCTCTCAGGCGTAGGAGCGGCGCCGGTCCCAACAGCCGTACACCGGGCAGTCCGAGAGCCGCGCGCAGCTCTCCCAGCACCCGCAGCGGGTCCTCCTGGTTCGGTCCCGAAACGACGAGTGAAACAAGATTGTGAAAAGGCGGGTAATCGAGCTCCTCGCGGCGAGCGAGCTCGCGCGCGAGGAAGCCGGCGACGTCGTGCCGCACCGCGTATGTGAACGGGACCGCATCCGGCTGGAAGGTCTGGACGATCACCTTGCCGGGCGCGTCGCGACCGCTGCGCCCGGCGAGCTGGGTGACGAGCTGGAAGGTTCGCTCCTCGGAGCGGAAGTCGGGAAACGAGAGGCCTGCGTCTGCGTCGACGACGGCCGCGACCGAGACGCCGGGGAAGTGGTGCCCCTTCGCCACCATCTGCGTTCCGATCAGCACCGCGGCAGGCGCGGCCGCAAACCGTTCGAGCGCCTCGCGGAGGGCTCCCGGGCGCGATGTGGTGTCGGCGTCGAGCCGAATTCGCTCGAGCCGCGGCACCTTGCGCTCGAGCTCAGCCTCGAGCCGCTGAGTGCCGGCGCCGATGCGCGCGAGCTCGACGGATCCGCATTCAGGGCACTTCTTGGGCAGGTCCGTCGAGTAGCCGCAGTGGTGGCAGTGCAACCTGCCGTCCGCGTGCAACGTCAGCGCGATGTCGCAACTCCGGCAGCGGCGCGTGCTCCCGCACGAGCGGCAGTGGATTGCGCCTGAGATACCGCGCCTGTTGAGGAGGAGGATCGCGCGACCGCCGCGATCCTCGACTGCGGCGAGCTCGACGAGCAGAGGCGCAGAGAGCGGATATCCCGCTTCGCGCCGTAGATCGACGAGACGGACAGATGGAAGCGGAGCACCGATACGCGTGGGCAGCTCGAGCCGGTCGAGCCGAGCCCAGCTCTCGACGCGTGGCGTCGCGCTCCCGTACACGGCGACGGCGCCTTCGAGGGCCGCCCGCTTGGCCGCGACCGTTCGCGCGTCGTACCGCGGATCCGACTCCTGCTTGAAGGATGCGTCGTGCTCCTCGTCGACGACGATCAGCCCGAGGTCGTGGACGGGAGCGAAGATCGCGGAACGAGCACCCACGACGACCCGTGCCTCCCCCGTGGCGATCCGCTCTCTCTCATCCCGTCGCTCCGCTTCCGAGAGCGCTGAATGTAGAACGGCGACACCGCCGCCGAACCGAGCCGCGAACCGCCCAACAGTCTGTGGCGTGAGCGCGATCTCCGGTACGAGCACGATCGCCCCTCGGCCGCGCTCGAGAGCCGCCGCGCACGCCTGGAGGTAGACCTCGGTCTTCCCGCTTCCCGTCGGGCCGTGCAGGAGAAGATGGCCCCCTGCGGCGTCGAGCGCGGCAACGATGCGCGCGATCGCGTCACGCTGAGCCGCGGTCAGCTCGTCGGGCTCGGGCTCGCCCGGAAGCGCGTCGGCCCAGGCGGGCGCTCGGCGCTCCCCACGACGGGACCGCGCGAAGGGTGCGACGAGAGCGAGCGTGCGGGCCGGTGTCGACCCGTAGTAGTCGGCGAGCCAGAGCGCGAGCTCGACGAGAGCCGCCGGAATCCGGTCGAGAACCGGCCCCGCATCGGCGATCTCGACGCCCGTCGGAGCCGCAACGCCCGTTTCGACCACGATTCCTCGAACGCGCCGTCCGCCGAAGCCGACGGAGACGACGGCGCCACGCTCGACGTCATCGGCGACCTGATACGTGAACGCGCGGGCCAACGCGCGGGCCGTGACGAGCGGGTAGATCTCCGCGAGGGGCATGAGGGCGAGCGTAGCCGCGCCCTCGGCTCCCGGCCTACGCGGTCGTGGAGACCCTGGGCTCGCGGAAGAAGAAGTAGAGCGTCGGAGCAGCGAGCGCGAGGAAAGCCCCGACGAGAAGCGCCTGGCTCTCCGGAATCACGCCGGCCTCGGCGAGCTCGTGGAGCCCGAACGCGAGGAGGTAGCCGGCGAACAGAAGCAAGAGCACGCTCGTTGCTGTGAAGAAGGTCTTCAGGTTGAGCCGGTGCGAGCCGCGGTAGAAGAGGTAACCGAGGCCGATCGCGGCCGCACCACCGACCACCGAACCGACGAGTGACACGAGCGGGCTAGAGCCTTCGACGGAGCTGAACAGGAAGAGCGCTGTCTCCACTCCTTCGCGAGCCACGCCGACGAACACTACGAGCGCGAGCCCGATGGTCGAGCCAGCCTCGAGCGCAGCCTGGGTACGTCCCTCGATCTCCCTGCGGAGTGTCCGTGCGCGGTTCCTCATCCAGAAGATCATCCAGGTGAGAAGCCCAGCGGCGGTGAGCATGACGATCCCCTCGAAGAGCATCTCGGATGTCCCTTCAAGCTCGGCGCCCGCGGCGAAGAGCGCGACCGCGACGACAAGGCTCAACGCGAGCGCTGCTGCAACACCGGCCCACACGGCCACGAATCCGTCCCTGCGTCCGGTTCGATCGAGGAAGGCGAGAACGATCCCGACGACGAGCGAGGCCTCGAATCCCTCGCGCAGAACGACGACGCCGGCACCCATCTGTCTCTACCTCTCCTCTTCGATCGATCTCATCGCAGTGTAAGGGTCACCTTACACGGGCCGAGCGGCACTATAGTGCGGTTCCCCCCAAGCCGTCAACCGGGAGGCGTCCGTGGCGCGCACGCAAGGTCATTCGGTCGACGAGTATCTGGAGACGATCTACTTCCTCGCGTTCCCGATCGGGGAATACCGCCCGTCGACGGGATCGACGGCGATCGCGTCGCGCGTGGCCGAGATGCTCGGTGTCTCGCGCGCCTCGGCAGGGGAGATGCTCAAGCGTCTCGAGGCGGACGGGCTCGTCGAGCGGGGCGAGCAGAAAGAGGCCATCCTCACCGAGATCGGCACCGAACGAGCGCAGCGTGTCGTGCGGAAGCACCGGATCATCGAGCGGTTCCTCACCGACTTCATGGGCTATACGGCGGCGGAGTCGCACGTCCACGCGGACCAGCTCGGCGACACGTTCACCGATGAGATGATCGAGCGGATCAACGAGCGACTTGGTCATCCGGACCGGTGCCCGCACGGCTGGCCCGTCGAGCCCGGGGTCGAGCAGGCCGAGAACGCGGAGCTCGTCACGCTCGCCGACCTCGAGGCCGGCCAGCCGGCCGAGATCGTCCGACTTGCCGAGCACGATGGCGACCTACTGCACTGGTTCTACGACGAGGGCCTCGCGCCGGGCACGAAGGTGGAAGTGCGCGCAGCACGTCCGGCCGCTGGGCAGCTCGATGTAATAGTGAGCGGCTCCGAGCGGGCAATCGCGGAGAAAGCGGCGCTCGGGATCTACGTGCGCGCCGCGTAGCCGCCCTTACGGAACGCTCAAACACCGCGTAACGTCAGGAAACGGTCGACTCCGACAGAAGACCTGCAGCCGCGCGAAGCGCATCCGCCTTGTCGGTGCGCTCCCAGGTGAAGTCCCGGTCGTCACGACCGAAGTGACCATAAGCAGCCGTCTTCGCATAGATCGGTCGGCGCAGGTCGAGGTCGCGAATGATCGCACCGGGTCGAAGGTCGAAGTGCTCCGAAACGAGCTGTTCGATTGTCGCGAGCGGCATGGTCTCCGTTCCGAAGCACTCGACGTTCACGCTCATCGGATGAGCGACGCCGATCGCATACGCGACCTGGAGCTGGCAGCGATCGGCCAGACCGGCCGCGACGATGTTCTTGGCGACGTACCGCGCTGCATAGGCCGCCGACCGATCGACCTTCGTCGGATCCTTGCCCGAGAACGCGCCGCCGCCATGAGGAGCCGCGCCGCCGTATGTGTCGACGACGATCTTGCGTCCGGTCAGGCCCGTGTCGCCCATCGGGCCGCCGATCACGAACTTCCCGGTCGGATTCACGTACAGGAAGTCCTTCTCCCCGAGCCTCTTGGGGTCGAACAGCTCGCGGAAGTCGGCGTGGAGAATCGGCTCGACGACGTGCTCGAGGAGGTCCGGCTTCATCAGCGTCTCGACGTCGAGGCCGTCACGATGCTGCGTCGAGATGAGGACGCGCTCGATCTCGACGGGACGCTGGATTCCGCGTTCGTCCACCTCGTAGCGCACGGTCACCTGCGATTTGCCGTCGGGCCTGAGGTACGGGAGCACGTTCGCCTTGCGCACCTCGGCGAGGCGCTTCGTGAGCCGGTGCGCAACCAGGATCGGAAGCGGCATGAGCTCGTTCGTCTCGCGCGTCGCGTAGCCGAACATCATCCCCTGATCGCCTGCGCCGAGCAGGTCGATCGGATCGGTGTCGCCGTGTTGTGCCTCATACGACTCGTCGACTCCTTGAGCGATATCCGCCGACTGTTCGTCGATCGCGACGACGACGCCGCACGTTTCAGCGTCGAATCCGTACTTCGCCCGCGTGTAGCCGATCTCGGCGATCCGCTGGCGCACCACCTCGCGGACGTCGACCCAGGTCTCGGTCGTCATCTCGCCGGCGACGACGACGAGACCCGTCGTGATCAGCGTCTCGCAGGCCACCCGCGCATTCGGATCGTCGGTGAGGACAGCGTCGAGAACGGAGTCCGAGATCTGGTCGGCGACCTTGTCCGGATGGCCCTCCGTGACGGACTCGGAAGTGAACGAGAACGTGCGGGCTGCCACGGTTCGCAGCGTACCGATGGGGTCAGACCGGAGGGGTCCGACCGCTGTTACTCGGTCGTCGGCTCGCGGCGCATGAGCTGTGCGAGGAGCTCCGTCAGCGGGACTCCCTCCAGCACGGCGCACACGCCTTCCGTGATCGGAAGCTCGATGCCGAGCCGCCGGGAGAGGTCGCGAAGCACCGGAGCAGTCGTGAGACCTTCGACGACCATGCCGATCTCTGTCGCGGCCTCGGCGGGAGATGAACCCTGCGCAATGAGCTCTCCCGCGCGACGATTTCGCCCTGTCGGCGCCCAGCACGTGACGATGAGATCGCCCATGCCGGCGAGGCCGGCGAACGTGTCCGGACGCGCGCCCGCAACCTCGGCGAGCCGTCGCATCTCTGCCAGGCCGCGGGAGACGAGAGCAGCCTTGCCATTGTCCCCGAGACCCAGCCCATCCGCGCCGCCGGCGGCAAGCGCAATCACGTTCTTGGCCGCCGCGCAGAGCTCGACGCCGGTGACGTCCTCGTTGACGTAGACACGAAAGATCGTCGAGTGGATCGCGACCTGCAGGCGAACCCCGAGAGCGAGGTCGTCGCTCGCGATCACGGCGGCGGCCGGAAGGCCGTTCACGATCTCGTCCGCGATGTTGGGGCCAGAGAGGACCGCGACCGGGCGCCCCCGGACAAGAGTCGAAAGGCGTTCGCCCGTCGCAGGATCGAGCCCCTTAGTGAGACTCAGGACGGGTGCGCTTCCAGGCAGGCCCGCGACGACCTCTCCGAACACGCGGCTCGGCACGGCGACGACCACGAGGTCGGCGTCCACGACAGGTGCCTCGGCAATGGTCGTCGCTGTGATGTCGCGAAGATCGGCGAGTTGCGCATACCGCGGGTTCCGCCCCGTCTCGACCATCGCGGCGACTTGTTCCGGGTCGCGCGCAGCGAGCGTCACGTCATGACCGTTGTCGCGCAGAAGGCACGCGAACGCGGTTCCCCACGACCCGGCACCGACGATGACAGCCCTCACGACCAGACCGCCTTGCAACAGTCTGTTGCAAACGTTGCCTGCGGGCGATGGGGGCGTTCGACCGTCACTCGGACGTGACGAAGTCGATCGAGACGGGCACGCCCTCGAGGCTAAACCGCGCGCGCAGCTCGTTCTCGACCCAATAGCCGTAGTCGCGAGTGACCAGCCTGCGGTCGTTCACGAAGAACCGGAACCGCGGCGGTCGCGAGCTCACCTGCGTTCCGTAGAGCAGGTTGAGCCTGCGGCCTCGGCGACCCGGAGGCTGGCGCGCCTCCCGCAGCTCTTGTAGCGCTCGGTTGAGCTCGGCAGTCGTGATTCTCCCCGCGTAGCGGGTGAAGAGCCCTTCGATCATGTCGAGGAGCCTTTCGAGGCCGCGCCCGGTGTGAGCCGAGACGGCGATGAGCGGCGGTCGCTGGCGGAGTCGCGCCGCGATCTTGGGCCGCACATCCTCGATCCGGACCTCCGTGACATCCCACTTCGAGAGCACCACGATCGTCGCGCACTGCGCCTTGCGGGCAACGTTCGCAACGGCCAAGTCCTGATCCACCACTCCCTGGTTCGCATCGACGAGGACGAGGGCAATGTCGGCTCGCTCAGCCGATTCGAGAGCCCGGAGCTCCGAGTAGTACTCGATTCCCTGGCGCTGCTTCCGCTTGCGGCGAAGGCCAGCCGTGTCGACCAGCACGAACGTCGTTTCGTCACGGCGTAGCACCGTGTCGATGGCGTCGCGCGTAGTCCCCGGAACTTCGGAGACGATCACGCGCTCGCGGCCCAGGAGCGCGTTCAGGAGCGACGACTTGCCGACGTTCGGTCGCCCGAGGATCGCCACCCTGATCGCCTCTTCGCCCACCGGTCTCTCGGCTCGCCCTGGGAGCCGCCCGATGATCTCGTCGAGCAGGTCTCCCGTTCCATGGCCATGAATCGCAGAGATTGGTATTGGATCGCCGAGGCCGAGCCGGTGGAACTCCAGGGCTTCGAGGTCCCGCCGCGGGTCGTCGAGCTTGTTCGCGAGCACGAGGACCGGGCGCCGCGAGGAACGCAAGATCTCCGCGAGCTCCTCGTCACCGGGTGTCACCCCAGCCTTCGCGTCGACCACCATGAGCACGAGGTCCGCCTCGGCGATCGCTACGCGCGCCTGTGCGGCGACCTGTGGCCCGAAGGGACCTGTGTCTGCGCGATCGACGCCTCCAGTGTCGATCAGCCTGAAGTACGTTCCGGACCAATCGCACAGCAGCTCCTTGCGGTCGCGCGTGACTCCCGGTGTCTCGTGGACGACGGCCGTGCGAGTGGATGTGAGCCGGTTGACGAGCGTCGACTTGCCCACGTTCGGGAAGCCGACGATCGCAACGGTTCCCGCGATCTCGACCTCGATCGGCTCGACGTCCGTCATGCCGGCGGCGTGGCGTCGCGGGGCCGACCGAGCTCGTGGATCCCGACGAGCCACTCCCAGAGCCGGCGGATCTCGCGCTCGATCTCGATCGATGCCTCCTTGTATCCCTTCCCCCCCCGCGGCAACCCCTCGAAGCTCATGGGCTGTCCCCAAGCGAGCGAGACGGGATGGAAGTTCCCTGGACGCCACGACTGACTGCCGTGTACGGCGACGGGGATCACCGGCACGTCCTCGTTGATCGCGACCATCGCGGCGCCGGGCTGGACCGGCCCCGGCTCACCGGACATCTGCCGGGTTCCCTCGACGAACAGTCCGAGCGCGTGCCCATCCCGGACGATCTGGCGCATCGCGCGAACAGCATCGCGATCGGACTCGCCGCGCCGTACGGGGAAACCGCCGAAGCTCCTGATCAGCTGTCCGAGACCCGGTATTCGGTGGGCCTCGACCTTCGCCATGAAGTACAACGTCCGTGGGCTGATCGCACCCAGCGCCGGAGGATCGATCCAGCTGAAGTGGTTCGCCGCGACGACCAGCCCACCGGTCATCGGCACGCGCTCGGTCCCGTACGCGCGCAGCGGAGCGGCGATCTTGACCGCGGTTCCGATCGTGGCTCGGCCCACTACCCACGCTGCGTCGGTCTTGTTCACCCGCGCCTCGCTTCGACGAGCCTCGCTATCGACTCGACGACCTCGACGATGCCGAGCTCGGTCGTGTCGAGAATGACCGCGTCCTCCGCGGGTTGAGTGTTCACCGCATCGCGCTCATCTCGACGCCTGAGATCGTCAGCGAGCGTCTCCACGCCGATACCCGGACGATCCGCCGTGCGGCGGCGCGCGCGCTCGCCCTCGTCGGCGACGAGAAACACCTTCACCTCGGCGCTCGGAGCAACCACGCTGCCGATGTCACGCCCCTCGATGACGGAGTCGCCGGCTGCACCGAGTGAACGCTGGCGCTCGCGCATGACCTCGCGCACCTCAGGATGGCGCGCGACCACCGGGACGAGCCGGTCGATCTCGGCGTCCCGGATCTCCGCGGACACGTTCTCGCCGTCGATAACGGCGTTCCCGTCCGCCGAGAACGAGACCGGATGCGCACGCGCAAGCTCCGCGAGGCCGAGCGCGTCGTCGAGCGGGAGCCCGTCACGGCGGGCGAGCCACGTGAGAGCGCGATACATGGCCCCGGTGTCGAGGTAGAGGAAACCGAGCCGCTCTGCGAGCGCCGACGCAACAGTGCTCTTCCCCGAGCCGGCCGGGCCGTCGATGGCGACGATCATGTCGCCGGAGGGTAATGAAGGGCGTCGGGGGCAAGTTGCCGCAACACCTCGAAGAAGCCCGGAAAGCTGACCTCCACAGCCTCCGGCCCACGAAGCTCGACCCCCTCCTGGGACGACACGCCGGCCACCGCCCCGAGCATTGCCAGGCGATGGTCGCCTCCCGACTCGACGATCCCGCCACGCAGGCGTGTGGGCACACCTCGCACTCTGAACCCGTCGCGGGTTGCGCGAAGGTGGCCGCCGATCCGCCTGAGCCCCTCGACCAGCCCTTCGATCCGGTCGGACTCCTTCAGCCGGAGCTCCTCCGCTCCGCGCACCACCGTTTCACCACGCGCATGACACGCGGCGAGCGCAAGCAGAGGGAGCTCGTCGATCAGTGACGGCACCTCGGCAGCGGACACGGTCGCTCCGACGAGCTCGGACGTGCGCATCTCGACGTCGCCGGTGGGCTCGCCGCCTACCAGCCGCCGGTTGTAGATCGCCATCCTGGCTCCCATGCGCTCGAGAACGTCCAGGAGTCCCGTCCGGCGAGGATTCAGCCCGACACCGTGCACGGTGAGCGCCGATCCCGGGACGATCGCCGCGGCAACGAGAAAAGGCGCCGCTGACGAAAAGTCTCCGGGGATCTCGAGCTCATCCAGCGTGAGCCGCTCGGCACCGTCGACGCTAACGCTTTTCGGACGGCGCGTGACCCCCGCCCCGGCTCGCTCGAGCAGCCGCTCGGTGTGGTCTCGCGTCGGTACGGGCTCGACCACCGTCGTCTTCCCGTCTGCGAAGAGACCAGCGAGCAGCACTGCGGATTTGACCTGCGCCGACGGGACGGGGAGCTCGTAGTCGATGGCCGTGAGCGGAGCGCCTTCGACGACGAGAGGTGCGTGGCCGTCCGTCGTGTCGATGAGCGCGCCCATGCGGCGAAGCGGCTCTGCAATGCGTCCCATCGGGCGCGCGGAGAGCGACTCGTCGCCGACGAGCTCGAAGCGACCCGTCTGGCCGGCGAGAACCCCGGCAACAAGCCGCATGAGGGTCCCAGCATTCCCACAGTCGATCGGGCCCGACGGCTCGCGAAAGCCCCTGAGCCCTGCACCGCGGATCGTCAGCGTGTCGACGTCGTGTTCCTCGACCTCGACGCCGAGCGCGCGAACCGCGCTGATCGAGGCCTCGGTGTCGGCGGACCGCCCGAAACCGGAAACGCGGGTCTCGCCGTCGCACAGCGCACCTACGAGAACGGCGCGGTGCGAGATGGACTTGTCGCCCGGCACCGCGACGTGCCCGTCAAGTGCGGGCACCGGCTCAATCCGCATGACCAGCAGCCTAGTCCTGACACCGCGCCGCGGGTCCAGCGAGAATCCATGAATGCGCATCTTCTCCGGCATCCAGCCCACGGGCGCAAAGCATTTCGGCAACTTCGCCGGCGGGTTCCGGCAGTACGCGGCCACCCAGGAGCAGGGGGAGGCGTTCTTCTGCATCGTCGACCTCCACTCGGTCAGCGTCGAGTACGACCCGGCAGACCTGCGCGAACGCACACTCGACCTGCTGGCGATCCTGATCGCGACCGGCCTCGATCCCGAGCGCTCGACAATCTTCGCGCAGAGCCAGGTCACGGCTCACGCCGAAGCCAATTGGCTCCTGTCCACGGTCACGAGCTTCGGTGAGCTCCGGAGGATGACACAGTTCAAGGACAAGTCCGACGCGCAGCAGTTCGTGTCCGCCGCGCTCTTCACGTATCCCGTTCTCCAGGCGGGGGACATCCTGCTCTACCAGACCGACATCGTCCCCGTCGGGGTCGACCAGCGCCAGCACGTCGAGCTCACGCGAGACGTCGCCGAGCGCTTCAACTCCCGCTTCGGAGACACGTTCACGCTTCCCCGAGGCGTCTATCCCGAGATCGGTGCCAAGGTCATGGACCTCCAGGATCCGGAGAAGAAGATGTCCACCACGGGCGGCACGGAGCAGGGCACGGTGCTGATGCTCGATTCGGCGGACGTGATCCGCCGGAAGTTCAAGACCGCGGTCACGGACTCGGGTCGCGAGATCGTCCATGCGGCCGACAAGCCGGGAATCTCGAACCTCATCGAGATCATGACCGTCGCCACGGGCGACTCGATCGCCGATATCCAGACGCGCTACGACGGCGAGGGCTACGGCACGTTCAAGGCCGACGTCGCGGAGGCGGTCGTGTCACTGCTACAGCTGTTCCAGGATCGATTCCGCGAGCTTCGTAGCGACCCGGGCGAGCTGCAGCGGACACTCACGCGCGGAGCCGAGAAGGCGCGCGAGGCGTCGGCTCCGACAATCGAAGCGATGTACGACCGCATGGGCTTCGTGGGCAGTCGCTCGAGCAAGACCTAGAGGCCGGCCGTTCGCCGCAGCTCGGCGACCTCGTCCGGCGTGAGCTCCCGCCACTCGCCGGTGGCGAGCCCGACCAGGCGCAGCCCCGCGTAGCGCCTGCGGTGGAGGTGCTCGACCGGAAGACCGACCGCAGCGCACATCCGCTTCACCTGGTGCTTGCGGCCTTCGTGCACCGTCAGCTCGATGCGGCTCACCCGAGTGCCGCGACGGACGATCCGAGCCTCGGCGGGTGCCGTTCGCCCGTCCTCGAGCTCGACACCGGAGCGAAGCGCCGTGAGCGTGTCGGGGGAGGGCGAGCCGATGACGTCGACGTCGTACACCTTGGGAACCCCGAAGCTCGGATGCGCCAACCGATGCGCGAGCCCACCGTCATTCGTCAGCACGAGCGCACCCGTCGTGTCCGCGTCGAGCCGTCCTACCGGCATCACGCGAGTCGGGTGGGAGACGAGATCCACGACAGTCGGGCGCCCTTGCGGGTCGTCTGCGGTCGTGACGACCCCGGAAGGCTTGTTCAGGAGAACGTAGTGCAAGGGCTGGCGTTCCACACGTTGCCCGTCTACCTCGACGACGTCGTCCATACCCACGACCGTATTGAACTCACCTGCCTCACCGTTCACGGTCACCCGTCCTTCACCGATCAGCTCGTCGGCACGCCGTCGCGACGCGACTCCCGCGCGCGCAAGAAACGCATTCAGCCGCATTTCACCATTCTCGTCAGGTTAGGGTCTCGCCGTGAGTCAGATCGAGGAATGGACCGACCAGCTCGCAGAGCTCGCCGTCTTCGGAGCCAACGTCCAGCCGGGCCAGCTCGTCGCGGTGACGAGCTTCATCGGCAAGGAGGATCAGACCCGTGCGGTCACCAGGAAGGCCTATGAACATGGCGCAAAGTACGTCGATGTCGTGTACTTCGACCAATGGGTGAAGCGCGAGCGGATAGCGCTCGCTGATGACGAGACGCTCGACTACATCCCGCCGTGGATGACGGAGCGGCTCCGTTACCTCTCAGACGAACACGCCGCCCGCGTGACGCTGTCGGGCCCTCATGCGCCACATGCTCTCGAAGGCCTCGACCCGATACGAGCGGGTCGTGACCTCCTGCCCTACCTGCCGGAGGTCGGCGAGATCGTGAACCGGATGACGACGAGCTGGTGCATCGTTCCCGCCCCGACACGCGCGTGGGCCGAGGTGGTCTATCCGGACCTCGAACGCGAGGACGCCTACGAGAAGCTTTGGGAGGCGGTCGCGCACATCTGCCGTCTGGACGCCGACGATCCCTCGGAAGCATGGATGGAACGATCCACGACGCTCAAGGCGAACGCAGATCGGCTCACCGAGCGCCGCTTCGACGCGCTCCGGCTTCACGGTCCGGGAACCGACCTCACCGTCGGCCTCCTGCCCTCGGCGCATTGGGCCGCGGGCGACCTCGTGACCGTCGACGGGCGGCGCCACTCACCGAACCTTCCGACCGAAGAGCTGTTCACGACGCCGGACCCCGAACGAGTCGACGGGCACGTCGCGGCGACGATGCCGCTCGAGCTGTTCGGATCGGTCGTGTCCGGGATCCGCGTCGAATTCGATGGTGGCCGAGCGGTCAGGATCGACGCCGATCAAGGAGCGGACATTCTGCGCACCGTGGCCGCGCGGGACGATGGCGCCTCCCGGCTCGGCGAGATCGCGCTGGTCGACAACGAGGGTCGCGTAGGGCCGCTCGAGACGGTCTTCCTGGACACGCTCATCGACGAGAACGCGGCCACGCACATCGCGCTCGGCGACGGCTACGACCACCCGGTGGAGGATCCCGCCGACAAGGCGCGGATCAACAAGAGCGCGATCCACGTGGATTTCATGATCGGAAGCCCGAAGATCGACGTCGACGGGATCACCCGCGACGGCGCGATCTCGCCCGTGCTCCGCGGCGGCGCCTGGCAGATCTAGTAGAGGCTAGGAAGCGCGGGCTTCGGCGACCTCGAGCAGGCGATCGCGAAGCTCGTCCACGTTGTCACCGAGATCGTCGAGCCGCGGCAGTGAGGCCAGGGTCTCGAGCCCGAAGACGCGCTCGAAGAGCGGCGTCGTCCGGTAGCGGACGGCGCCGCCAGGCCCGCTTTCGCGTCCCGCTTCCGTGATCAAGCCACGCTCGACGAGGCTCGCGATGGCGGAGTCGGCTGCAACGCCACGAATGCGGGCGACCTCCGGACGCGAACAGGGCCCGAGGTACGCGACGATCGCGAGCGTCTCGAGCGCCGCCTGAGACAGGCCCCGCTCGACGGGTCGCTCGAAGAGACGCGCACATGCGCCGGCGGCTTCGCGGCTGGCACGAAACGCAAAGCCTCCCGCCACGTGCTCGATGACGAGGCCGCTCCGCCCTTCGCTGTATCGCTCGCGGAGCAGCCCGAGCGCGGTCTCGACGCGATGCGGATCGTCGTCGGCGGCGTCCGCGAGCTCGTCGACGGAGAGCGGTGCCGACGCGACGACGAGCAGCGCCTCGACCGTCCGCGCCAGGCGATCGACGGGGTTGGCGGCAATCAGGCGGAGCGGGCTGTCCATTCGAGGATCCTTTCGTCGTCGGCTTTCGAAACCCTTATCGGGGCGAACGGCGCGGCTTGGCTGAGCGCGATCTCGCCGGACTTGCGCAACTCGAGGAGGGCAAGCAGTGCAACCGCCTGCTCGACGCGGGAGAGCGCGCCGACCTCGGTGTCGAAGTCGAAGCGACGGCGCCGCGTGAGAAGCGACCGAAAGCGATCGAGGAACTGCGACACCGGCGGGAAGCGAAGTGCCATGTGACCCAGGGACACGGTGGGAGGCGGCACGGCCAGTGCGCGAAGCGCTCCAGCGAGCGCCTCGGGATCCTGCGGCGCGAGCGTGCGCTCGAGTTGAGGCGCGAGTGGCGCCGGCCCCAGCCGGAAGAAGCGGTCGCCTTCGGCGGAGAGCCTCTGCACCAGCCACGCGGCCGCCTCCTTCATGCGCCGATACTCGGCCAGGCGCCGAGCGAGCTCCTCCGCAGCCTCTTCGGGCTCGAGCTCGCCGAGCTCGGCAGCCTCGTCCGGGAAGAGGGCGCGCGCCTTCAGCTCGAGCAGCGCCGAGATCAGCACGAGGAACTCGCCACACACTTCGAGGTCGAGCTCGTCCCGCTCGGCCATGAGCTCGACGAATGAGAGGACGATCGCTGCGACGTCGATCTCGCGCGGCTCGAGCTCCTCCTTCAGCAGAAGCGTGAGGAGCAGGTCGAACGGGCCTTCGAACGCGTCGAGGTCGAGCGCGAGCTCACGAACCGGGGTCGCGGGCACGGGCGGAGGCTAGCCGGGCGACCGGACGCGTCATTCGTCAGCGCAGGGAGCTGGCAAGCGTCAGCGCCTCGTCGCGCTTGAAGTCGCCTTCGAGCCGGTACGCCACACCATTCGCCTCCCAGACGAGCACGTTTTGCGCCAAGCGCGCACTCTCCTCGACTATCTCGCCGCGCTCGTCGACCAGCAGCACGAGATGCTTCGCCCCCGCGAGATAGACACCCCGCGCACCGCCGACGAGAACTTCCTCGACCTGAGTGCCAGACGCTGCAAGCTTCTTGAGGAGGAACGGCTCGCCGAGTCCGAGCTTGGGCGTCTGGGCTACGAGGAGGCGTACCTTTGACGGCGTTCCATACAGAAACCACACTGTGCCGCGTCCACCGAGGTACACGCGGTCCGGCTCGGTGTCGAGCTCGCGGAGATCGAAGCCAGCCTCTCGACGCGCCTGCTCCAGGGTCGAACGCTTGCCGAGCGCGAGATCGAGATCGAGCTCAGCCGGAGCCGGTGCGACAGCCGGCAGCTCGTCCACGAGCTCGATCTGCTCGCCGCCGATGTGCAAGACGCGAAGCAGCGCTGATCGCGCTTCGGGAATCGCAAGCGTCGCTGCAAGCGCCGCGAGCGCAACCACGGCGAAAGCGAGCACCAAGCGCCGGCGGCGTAGACGCATCGCTCTTCGTGGCTCGATGCGAGCGAGTACGCCGGCCGCGAGGTCAGGAGCCGTTGGCACGGCAAGCTCGCGGCCGAGCTCGGTCAGCGCGCGCTCGAGCTCGTTCACAGCTCCACCTCCAGCCTCAGGCGGGCAAGCGCCCGCGCAGTCCGCGACTTGACCGTGCCGCGGCGTACGTCGAGGACGGTCGCCGTCTCGTCCTCCGAGAGCTCGAGAAAGTAGCGGCAGGTGAGAACGTCGCGGTCGCGTACGTCGAGCCGCTGGACGGCGATCAGCAACTCCTCACGCTGTTCGCGCTCGAGCGCAGCTCCCTCGGGCGACGGGGCCGCGCCGTCCGAAGGGTGGGCAGCGCTCGAGCGCAAGCGAAGCGCCTCCTGCCTGCCGGACGAGCGGCGTCGGTTGTGCGCCTCGTTCGCCACGATGCGGAGGAGCCAGGGCTTGAACGGCGCGCCTCGCCTGAGCCGGTGCAACGCGGCCCAAGCCTTGATGAAGCCGGCCTGCGCGGCGTCCTCGGCGTCCGCGGCCGATCCCGTGAGGAGATAGGCGGTTCTGAAGGCGATGCTCTGGTGCATGCGAACGAGCTCCTCGAAGGCGCGCTCGTCTCCGCGCCTCGCGCGCTCTGCGAGCACGATGTCGTCGGGCGGCCGGCCCTCCACCGCCCTGTTCTACACCGTTCGGGCAGCGGAGGTTCCACGGCACGGACGGTCTAGTGGCTTGCCGGAGCGAGCTTTCGAAGTCGTCGTACGCCGAATAGGCCCGCAGCTGCGAGCGCGACGACGGCGGCGAGGACGCCGAGAGGGAGCGTCGGGAACGAGCTGGGACTCCCGCCAGAGCCCGATCCGATCGTCACCGGCGCGAACGTCGTCGTCGCCGACTCGCCATATCCCGTGGCGGCAAGGCCGTTGTCGATCTCGAAGCTCCAGCGCCCCGCAGCGGGGAAGACCACGCGAGCGACGTAGACGCCCGTCTCACCTCGTCGGCTCGGCCGTGAACGTCTCGGATACGTCGCCCTGCTGTCGAATAGTCAAGCTCGGCGCCGCTCCGTCAGTCGGCGTCACGCCGTGGCGCAAGACCGTTATCTCGGCCGTCCACGTCTCTCCCGAGCGGACGCCTTCCGGCGTCGACGCGAGACCGACGGTCGCCCAGCCCCCGGCACTCGCAGATCCTGCCGTGACAGCCACTAGCACGAGCGCCGAGACGAAAACGAGGTAACGCATGTGATCTCCTTCCTCCGTAGCCTGCCGCTGGTACACCGCAGCAGCGGACGAGGTTCCGTCAGCGCTGTTTCGGGATAGCCATCGCCTCCGGCTTCGGAGGCGGCCCGACTCTGCGCTGCCACGTCTTCTGCCACCAGACGAAGAACGCAGCGGAGAGGATGATGGCCAGGCCGGCGACGTACGCGTTCAAGCGAACGCCACCCCACTCGTGCGACGGATCGACCCGCAGCATCTCGATCCAGAAGCGGCCGATGCTGTAGACGAGGACGTAGAGCGCGAAGAGCCCGCCGGGGCGAATGCGAAAGCGCCGCTCGATGAACAGGAGAAACCCCGCGGCCGCAAAGCACCAGATCGCCTCGTAGAGGAACGTCGGGTGGAACGCATCGCTCTCGATGCTCTCGATCGGGCGGTTCTCGGGGGAGATCTCGAGGCCCCACGGAAGGTCGGTCGGGCCGCCGAAGAGCTCCTGGTTCCACCAGTTGCCGAACCGGCCGACTCCCTGCGCGACGAGCAGCGCGGGTGCGACGCAATCGGCGAGCTTTCCGAGATCCGCCCCTGAACGCTTCGCGACGATCGCACCCACGATGACGCCGAGGCCGATCCCGCCCCAAACACCGAGGCCGCCCTTCCAGATGGCGACTGGGCCCCACCACTCGTCAGGCAGCTCGTTCCAGCTCGTGAGCACGTGGTACAGCCGCGCTCCGACGATCCCGGACGCCACACCCCACACCGCGACCCGGAAGATCAGGTCCCAGTCGCCACCACGGCGCGTCCACCGAATCCCGCCGATCGCGACCGCGGCACCGATCGCCGCGAGCAGCGTCAATCCGTAGAAGTGGATCGAGAGCGGCCCGAGCTCGATGGTGCTCGAGTCGGGCGACGGAATGTAGAACAGCGGAAGCATGGGCGGGCATTGTGCCCACACGAGCGGCTACATCGTGAAACAACCGCGGAGGGTTGTCACTCAGACGCTCGTCAATGCGCGACGGCTACAGGGCCGAAGGGCGATTCATTCGCCCGTAGGCCAAGCTGGCGCGTCTTCGTGGCACGGCAAGAGGAAGGGGGGCTCGCGGGGGGACACATCGTTTCCCCTCGCGATTAGAAACATCGTTTCCCCCCGTCATAGAAGGATCTGGAGGGCGAGATCGACCGTGCAACCCCGGTGGAGCAGGTTGACAGCGTGGTGGAGATCGATGTCGTGGCTCGCGGCAAGAACGAGAGCGCTCTCAGGGTCGTAGCCGGCCCGTTCGAGCTCCTCATGCCGCCACTGCTCTATTCGATCGATCTCGGACGAGAACATCGTCTCGAGTTCTGCCGCAGACATTCCGCCGCCCTTTGCCGTTGGGGATCGGTGTCACTCGCGTATTCGTCCATTACGACGTATCGGACGTCCCCTTTCTGGGGGGATTGCGTTCAGGGTCCGTAAACGTTCCGTGAACACGCATCGGTTGGGAGTGACGCCGGCGCTGACGCGACGGCCTCGTGGACGTCGATCTTTGTTTCGTGCCGTCCGTAGAGCAGAATCAAGCAATGGCCCCACCGGCGTCGGATGCACCCGTAGGCACGACGAGCGACCTCGTTCCGTTCATCCCGCGGCTGACCTTGGAATGGCTTCGCGACAGTCCAGAGCAGCGCTGGCTGGAGCTCGAGGGGACCCTTGCGTTCATCGACATATCGGGCTTCACCGCGATGTCCGAGCGCCTGTCGAGCCAGGGCCGAGCCGGTGCGGAGGAGGTCACGGATGTGATGAACGCCACCTTCGAGGCGCTCCTCGACGTCGCGTATGCCGAGGGCGGCGGGTTACTCAAGTTCGGCGGGGACGCGCTGCTGCTTCTCTACGACGACGAGGATCATGCGCCCCGGGCGGCACGGGCCGCGTTCGAGATGCGCCGCACCCTCCGTGCGATCGGTCGGCCTCGTACGTCGGTCGGCGCCGTTCAGCTGAAGATGCACGCAGGCCTCCACACGGGCCGCTTCCACTTCTTCCTCGTGGGGGAGTCGCATCGTGAGCTTCTCGTAGCCGGCCCCGCTGCCAGCCGGACGGTCGAGATGGAGGCCGCATCCGAGGCGGGCGAGATCCTGCTCAGCACGGAAACGGCGCAGCTCCTGCACGCCGACACGCTCGGCGAAGAGAAGGGGCCGGGCACACTCCTCCGAGCCGCACCTGACATCCGGGGTGAGCTCGTGCCCCTGCCGGATGTCGAGGGGCTCCCGATCGAGCTGGCCGTCCCGGCGCCCTTGCGCGCTCAGCTGCTGGAGGTCGGGCCGCTGGAGGGGGAGCACAGGCACGCCGCAATCGGGTTCATTCGGTACCGGGGGATCGACGAGGTGATCGCCACCGAAGGACCCGAAGCCGCCGCCGAGGCGCTCGAAGTGCTGACGCGTACGGTCCAGGCCGCTGCGGACGAGCATCAGGTGACGTTCCTCGAGAGCGACGTCGACCGAGACGGGGGGAGGATCGTGCTCGTCTCGGGCACTCCGCAGACGTTCGGCGACGTCGAAGAGAGGCTGCTCCGGACGGTGCGCGCCGTCATCGATGCAGGTCTACCGCTGCCGGTGAACATCGGCGTGAGCGAAGGGCGAGTGTTCACGGGCCAGGTCGGCGCGTCGTTCCGGAGGACCTACACCGTGCTCGGCGACACGGCGGCGCTCGCGGCCCGATTGATGGCGCGTGCCGGAGAGGACGAGATCTGGGTTTCTGCGGGCTCTTTCTCGCGCGGAGGCGCCTCGTTCGAGGCGACCGAACTCGAGCCGTTGACCCTCAAAGGGAAGAGCGAGCCGGTGCACGCCGTCGTGCTGGGCGAGCTGACGCCGGAAGATGCTCGCCAGGAGACAGGCCCGGTCGAGGCGAAGCTGCCGTTCGTCGATCGCGAGCGGGAGCGAGCCGTCCTTGCAGCTTCGGTCGCGCCGGTTCGCATGGGCTACGGGACGCTCGTCGAGCTGGTCGGGGAGCCTGGCATCGGGAAGTCGCGGCTTGCCGAAGATCTCAGAGATGAGTGCTCCGACATGCGGCAGATCTCGCTGCGTTGCGAGCAATACGAGGCCTCGACGCCCTACTACCCGTTTCGACCGTTCCTTCGCTCGCTCCTCGAGGTCGAGCTCAACGGAGGAGGCGAGCACAACCGAGCGGTGCTCGCCGAACGCCTCGAGACCGTCGACGAGGAGCTCGTCCCGTGGGCGCCGCTCCTGGCAGCGCCCCTCGACGTCGAGGTTGAGACGACGCCTGAGGTGAGCGACCTCGATCCGGCTTTCTGGCGAGCCCGTCTGCACGGAGTAATGGGTTCGCTGCTCGGACACCTGCTCGACGAGCCGACGCTGATCGTCTTCGACGACGTGCACTGGATGGACGACGCGTCCTCCGAGCTGCTTCGCTACCTCGGGTCGCAGCTACCCACGAGGCCCTGGCTCGCGTGCACGACCCGGCGACCGGGTGATGGCGGCTTCGCAGCCGCGGAGGGGACTCCGCCACTCCCGGCACTGACACTGCGCCTCGAGCCGCTTCCCATGGATGACGCGAAGACGCTCGCCATCGCAGCGGCCGGCGGCCGGCGCCTTACCGAGGTGGAACTGGCAGCCCTGATGGAGCGGGGAGCGGGAAACCCGCTGTTCCTCCAGAAGCTCGCAAGCGTCGGCGAGCAGGCCGACGAGGCCGAGGAGCTCCCGGAGTCGGTCGAGGCGCTCGTCGCGACCCGCATCGACCAACTCGCGCCGGGCGATCGCGCCCTCCTTCGCTGGGCCTCCGTGCTCGGCGTCTCCTTCTCGGGGTCGCTGATCGTCGAGGTCTTGGAAGACGACCCGGCCGTGGCTGCAGCCTCCGAGGCCTGGGAGCGGCTCGGCGAGTTCGTCGAGCGAGATCCCGACGTTCCGGGACACTTTCGCTTCCGCCATGCGCTCATTCGCGACGCCGCGTACGAAGGGCTGTCGTACCGGCGTCGGCGTGAGCTCCACGGCCAGGTGGCCGACGTCATCGAAAGACGACACGGCGATCGTCCCGAGGACGCCGCAGAGCAGCTGTCCCTCCACTTCTACCGGGCCGGACGATCGGAGAAGGCGTGGGAGCACTCGCTGGCCGCCGGCCGTCGCGCGCAGGCGAAATGGGCGAATGCCGAGGCCGTCGAGTTCTACCGCCGCGCGATCGACGTCTCTTCGGAGATCGCAGCGCTCGACACGCGCGAGATCGCGGCCGTCTGGAAGGCGATCGGCAACTGCCTGCACCTCATGGGAAAGCTGGGCGAGGCGGACGAGGCGTTCTCGGCGTCACGCCGGCTCGTGCCGAAGGACGCGCCCGAGCACATCGAGCTGATGCGCAAGCAGGGCCTGCTCCGCGACGACATGGGCCGATATGCGGACGCACTCCGCTGGTACGCGCGTGGCCTCAAAGCGACGGAGTTGCTCGTCGACGACGCGGAGCGCAAGCGCCTCGAGATCCAGCTGCGGTTAGTACTCGCTCAGACGCGGTATCGACAGGGTGCGTTCAAGGACTGCATCCGTCGCTTCGAGGAAGTGGTTCGAGAGTCTCTCGGGGCGAACGACCATGCGAGCCTGGCCCCGGCATACCTCATCCTGCACCTGGTTCACGCTCAGCTCGGATCGCCCGAGCGCGCTGCCTACCGAGGCCTGGCGCTGGCGATTTACGAGGACCTGGGCGATCTCAAGGGCCAGGCGAACGCACTCAACAACCTCGGCATCGAGGCCTACTACGACGGCAAGTGGGAGAGTGCCATCGAGCTGTACGAGCGCAGCCGAGCGCTCTTCGAGCGAGTGGGCGACGTCACGCACGTTGGCATTACGACGAACAACATCGCCGAGATCCTGTCCGACCAGGGACGGCTGGAGGAGGCCAATCGCCTGTTCGAGCAGGTGGTCGAGTCCTGCGACGCGATCGGCCATCGGATGCTCGCTGCCGTGGCCCGGGCGAACCTCGGAAGGTCGGCCGCCCGCGCGGGGCGGTACGACGACGGGCAACAGCTATTGGAGGAGGCAGGCGGCAGCCTGCGGGAGATCGGCGCAGGAAGCTTCGTCCTCGAGGTCGAGGTCCGCCTCGCGGAGCTCGATGTGCTGCGGGGCGATCAGCCACTGAGCGCGCTGGCGCGAGCGGCGTCTCTGCTCGACGGGCGTGCCGACGAGGCCGCCGAGATGGCGCCGCTGCGAGCGATGGCCCTCCGCGTGCGCGCCGCTGCGTTGCTCCAGCGAGGCGAAAGCGAGGCCGCCGCCGAAGCACTCGCGGAGAGCGTCAGCGTCGCGCGGTCGGCCGGCGCCAGCTACGAGCTTGCACTGTCGCTCGACCTGGTCCGGGCATTGGGCGACGACGCCGCGGCGCACGAAAGCGCGGAGCTCCTCGAGCAACTGGGCGTCGAGCGGATTGCGCGCCCGCCTCTCGGCTGACGAGCCGCGGGCGCCTCCGAGTCGTCTACCCGTCGTCTATCCGAAGCCGCCGCCGACGGGGTCGCCGTTAAACAGCATCGTGATCAGGGCGTCGCCGGCGTGGCTCGACGTCTGGCTGACGATGCACTTCGGTGTGGGATTCTTCTTGGCGCACTTCGAGAGCGTCTGCAGCGGCTGGCTCGGGTCGCTGCTCACGCAGACCACGATGTTCGCGACGCCGACGCCCTGCAGGCCCCGTTTCTCGATCGTCAGGACGGCGGTGAACGTACCGTTGTTGAGCGGCGCGACGACGAACGTCGAGCCGAGCGGGGTCAGCCCCGTGCCGCACTCAGACGTGTTGTTGGCTGGGCCTACCCCGAGCCCAATCGTGCCACTGAACCCCTGCACGCCGATGTTCGTCCCCGCGCTGTTCGACGCCGAGCAACCGGAGCTGCAGTCGCCAAGAGAGTCGTAGACGTTGAACGGGTTGCTCTGCGTCGTGTCCCCTAGTCCCGGGTACGACGCCTCGAGGGCGTAACCGAGGCCCGACACATCGACTGTGAGGTCGTTGAAGGTGGCCACGCCGTTCGTGTCCGGAGCTACGTCCGTGTCTCCGCCCAGCGTCCCGCCGCCCCCGAACGCCGCGTTGCCCGGCTGGACGAGCGTGAGGCTCACGTCATCGGTGGCCTGGCTCGCGGAATTTGCACACGTGTCGACGACTTTCACTTGCACGGCCGGCGAGATCACTGTCGACTTCTGCACGTGATTCGGCGGTTGCTGGATGAATTCAAGATGGTCGGGCGTGCCTCCGCCGCCCACCGTCGTGTCCAGGTTGCTGTCGCCGGACACGAGGAAGAAGTCATTACCGGGAGGGCCGCTGAAATCGTTGCTCTGCTTCGTGCGGATCTCCCACGTGTACGTGTCGACCGCGCAGGGCGTCGTGACCGTCATCGCGACTGTTCGCGAAGTCTGAGGCGCAATGGCCAGACTCCGGAGCTTCAAGAGGGTCAGCGTGGACGAGCTGTCTACGTTGCCGGCTCCCTGGATGATCGCTCCGGTGATCGTAAATCCGTTCGGGGCGGTCACATTCGCCGAGCCGATGGACTGCGGGCTCGCGCGATTCTCGAGAACGAGGTTGATCGTCAACGAGCTGCCGCCCGGGACCGGCCCCGCGTCGAACACCGCCGTGTACGGCTTGCTCGTAGTCGCCGCCGAGCCGGCGGTGATTCCGACGACGGCCGTAAGTCCGAGTGCAACGACAAGAACGACACGCATATGTGAACGCCGCAACATCATCCGCCCTACCCCCTCCTCGACCGGAAGCATCTCTCAGCCACCCACAGATTCGGCGACCAGCATTGCCCAGGCTATGGGATCTGTCAATGTTGCACCAGTCGCAACGCACACCATTAGGATGACGACATGGCGCTGGGGCGAAACGCGAAGGTCGAGCTCCTGAAGAAGGTGCCCCTGTTCGCAGGCTGCTCGAAGAGCGAGCTCAGCGAGCTCGCGACGACGGCCGACGAGATCGACCTTCGTAACGGACACGTGCTGACAAAGGAAGGCCGTCCCGGTCGGGAGTTCTTCGTCCTGGTCGAGGGCACTGCACGCGTCACGCGCAAGGACAAGAAGATCGCCGATCTCGGTGAAGGCGACTGGTTCGGCGAGATCGCGCTACTGACAGACGCACCGCGTACCGCGACTGTCACGGCGACGTCGCCCGTTGACGTGCTCGTCATCACCGACCGCAGCTTTCGCCGCGTCGTGGAGACGATGCCATCGATCGCGCTCAAAGTGCTCGCCTGCGTGGGCGAGAGGCTCGCGCGCGACGCGAAGAGCTAGTCGCTCGCGCAAGACCGAGATTTCGCTGGCGCGGAATCCAACCAGAAAGGCTTGACATAGACAGGCGCCGCGGCCGCGGAGCGGCCGCCTTTAGAAGTCGAATCGAAATGAAGGGACCCGCCTCCTGACGACGAAGCCCGTCGGCATCTGTCGTCAAGCTGAGGAGGGGTGCCGATGGCAACTGCGCCGTGGATCGTCTCGGACGAGCTGTGGGAGCTGGTGGAGCCGCTCTTGCCGAAGAAGGAGCGTCGCTTCCGCTATCCGGGTCGCAAGCGCCTGCCCGATCGCCAAGCGCTGCAGGGGATCCTGTTCGTGCTGCACACGGGGATGGCCTGGCGGCACCTGCCACTCGAGCTCGGCTTCGGCTCAGGTGCGACCTGCTACCGGCGCCTCGACGAGTGGCAGCGGGCCGGCGTCTGGGAGCGGCTGCATGCGGTCCTGCTCGCCCGCCTGCGCGCGGCGGGGGAGATCGAGTGGTCGCGAGCGATCGCCGACTCGAGCCAGGTACAGGCGAAAAAGGGGGCTCCAAAACGGGTCCGAGCCCGGTGGATAGGGGGCGTCCCGGCTCCAAGCACCACCTTCTCGTCGACGCGACCGGTATCCCTCTCGCCTGGCGGCTGAGCGGCGGCAATCGCAACGACATCCTGCAGCTGATCCCGCTGCTCGATGCGGTCCCTGCCGTTGGCGGCTGCGCCGGCCGTCCGCGCCGACGACCCGACAGCGTGGTCGCCGACCGTGCCTACGACCACGAGCACTACCTGGTCGAGCTTCGCCGGCGAGGATTACCCCCGTGGTCGCCCGCCGTCGAACGAAGCACGGCTCCGGGCTCGGGCGGGTGCGCTGGGTGGTCGAACGCACCTTCGCCTGGCTGCACAACCTCAAGCGACTGCTCGTCCGCTACGAGCGCCGGGCCGACATGCACGAAGCCTTCCTCGCCCTCGGCTGCTGCCTTGTCTGCTTCCGGCGGCTGCGGAACTCATTGTGAATCGATTTCTTAGGGGTCTTCGCGCGGCCGGAATCCGCGCGAGCGGATTCCGGCCGCGCGCAATAAATTCAGGCGATGGCTGCTTCGCCGAGGAGAGCCCTGACCTCCGCAAAGAAATCGGCGTCCGGTTTCACAC
>Ga0247727_10004046_pt1 | contig 31613 bp, 27 predicted proteins | sample WisWelCaveWW1625_FD_202498 | JGI IMG/M metagenome (GOLD analysis project Ga0247727, IMG submission 202498) | Biofilm microbial communities from Wishing Well Cave, Virginia, United States - WW16-25 | ecosystem: Environmental > Aquatic > Deep subsurface > Groundwater > Cave microbial mat | place... | reverse complement strand
TCCACCTGTTGCCGGGCGACCGCCAGCTTGCCGTCCAGCTCCGCGAGGCGCGTATCGCCGGACTCCAGGGCGTCGATCTCCTTCTGTAGCTCATCCCGTTTGGCCAGCAATGCGCTCTCGCTTCCGCCGTATTTCTTCGTGAGCCGATGCAGGCGGTCCAGCCGGTCCTCCACCTGCGCCAGCCTGGCCGGATCTTGATCCAGGCCGTCACGGTAATCCCGTAGGCGGTGCGCCAGCTCACGCAGTTGGGCGGTCGCGCCTTCGCACAACGCGAGCCACTCCGCCGTCTGGGAATCGATGGACGCGAGCTCTTTCAAATTATCCCGCACGGTGCCCAGCGATCCCAGCAGGGACGCCTCGCTCTCGTACAGTGTCCCGTAGCTCGCCTGCGACAGCTCGCTCAGCCGATGGCCGTGCGCAAGCCGGTTCCGCTCGGCTTGGAGCGTCGTCTCCTCCCCTGCCTTGATGTCCGCTTCCTGCAGCTCCCGGAACTGAAACCGGAGTAACTCTTCCCGCTGGTTACGTTCCGAGATCAGCGCGGACAGCTTCTCCCGCGCCCGCTGGCAGGCACGCCAGTCCGCATAGGCATGCGCGTACTCCTCCCGTGCTTCGCGGAGGCGGCCAAAGGCATCGAGCGCATCCAGCTGGGACTGGGCTGACAGCAGCGATTGCTGCTCGTGCTGGCCGTGGATGTCGATCAAGGTGCCGGCGAGGCTCTGGAGCGTCCGGAGCGGCGTGAGGCTTCCGTTCACATAGAGTTTGTGGCGTCCCGCCCGCGACAGCACGCGACGCACGATCAACTCCCCTTCCCCGTCGCCCAGCAGGCCCTCCTCGCGAAGGCGCACCGCCAGCTGGCCCTTGGACGGAATGGCAAACGCCGCCTCAAGTGTCGCCTCTTCCGCCTCGGCACGGATCAGGCCCTCATCGGCCCGTCCACCGACCAGCAGCGCAATGGCGTCAACGATGATGGATTTGCCGGCTCCGGTTTCGCCGGTGAGAACATGGAGGCCCCGCGCACACTCGAGGCTGAGCTGATCGATGATCGCGAAATTGGCGATGCGCAGCTCAGTGAGCATGCGAGCAATGCTGAACGAGGAACGCTGAACGAGGAATGTGCAGCCGAGAGGTCCTTCTCTGCACACCGTTCATCGTTCAGCCTTCAGCGTTCATCGTGTTCCTGTCAGGCCGTCTTGGACGTTTGCGCGAGCAGCGAATCGAGCACTTCTTTGAACTTCCGCTTCGGCATCGCTCCGACCAACCGCTCGACCGGCTGGCCGTTCTTGAAGATCAGAATCGTCGGGATGCTCATCACCTGATACGTGCCGGCGATTTCAGGATTTTCATCCGTATTCAGCTTCATGACCTTCACTTTTCCGGCATACTCCGTCGCCAGTTCTTCGATGATCGGCGCCACCATCTGGCATGGCCCGCACCACACAGCCCAGAAATCCACCAACACCAGCCCGGGTGACTTCATCACCTGGGCGTCCCAACCGGCTTCCTCCACTTTCAACGCATTTCCCACGAATCTGCCTCCTTCGCTTAGCTATTCACGGACGATTCGAAACTGAAACGCATCGTACCTGACGGTCTTTCAGACTGTCAACGACCTCCAATGCTTCTTTTTACTTCCCTTGCCCTGGTGATTGACCTGTCCACAACTGCATGCGTCCTACAAGCACCTTCCGAGTGTGCGCGTTGCGCGAGCACGGAGGGAAAACCGAGTCGCTACGCTCACTCCACTCTATCTATAGCCAACCGATGTGTGTGAGGCGCAGGAAAGAACCTGGCAGGTGAGCGAAGCGCTCTCTTCTCTTAGGGGAGCACTGGGCTCTCCCTCCGGACTCTTTCCACTTTCTCTTTGAGCGGCGGATCGGGTGCCTTCAACTGCGCGCATCGAGCGAGCACCGTCTGTGTGTGCGCGCTCTGCGAGCACAGAAGGCGACCGATCCGCCACGCTCGCCCCTGCTATGCACGTTCCGGGAGCACAAAGGTCAGTCCAGCCGCGACCCCTCACCACCCCCACTCGGGCGGCGGTCCCGCCCACCACGAGTCCGGTTTAGCCGCACGCCAGGCCGTCTGCTGTTTCCAGAGCCTCGCCACCACCGCCTCATCCAGCCTCGCCGCCATCGCGGCGGTCACATCGGCCTGGCGGTCCGCACTTTCGTGAATGATCTCTTTCGCAATCCTGGCGAGAATATCCGGCGGATTCGTCAGGGAGTCCAGGTCACGAAATGCCAGGTTGACATAGAGTTGCTCGACCTTCACCCACTGCTCAGTCTTGGCCAAGTGATCCAGATAGCCGTTCAGCGCATGATACGCATAGGTCAGGTAGACATAGCTTTCGACCGAGGGCGCCTCCTCCACTTCCTTCTGGCAGGCCTCAATGGCATGACGATAGTCACCCGCCGCCAAAAACACCGTGGCCCGCTTCAGATTGTCGCGCGCATGCTCCGCAACCGTCGCCGAATCGGCCGCACCGGCGAGCAGCACCCATGCAACCAGCACCAACATGATATTCACGCGCATGCGTTCCACCTCATGGCCTGCCTGGTCCGCCCATGGTGTCAGCCGCGGAAGGTGATAAGCGGGTTCCATAGGGCCCGCCCAGCGCAGCCCAGGGCAATCCCCGTTCCCCGATCACGAGCGGGCCGAGGATGGACTTCAGCACCGCCGTCCCGAAATTCTCCGTCCAGCCGATGCCGGTCAGATTGATCATGAAATTGTACTGCTGCCGGTCGGGGAACTGCAGGAAATAGATGCCGGTCGACCAGCATTTGCACGGGTTCTGGTACAGGCCGACGACGTCGAGCTCGGGAGCCTGCCCGTTCTTGTAGTCATAGTACAGCCTTGTACCGACCGTCCACCCGAACGGCAACCGGGTGGCGGCCGTGATCGTCGTAAAGCCAAGCCCCTGCGTCGGCGCGAACACTTCGGCAAACGAGATCGGATTCCAGATATCGCCACGGCGCGGCCGGTTTCCTGGCTGGGTATAGCGTTGTCCAACTTCGACATACCATTGGTCCGACTGTTGAAACCGGAGGTCCGTGTTCCACTGACTGAACTGGCCCGTGTAGGGATCAAGAAACGCGTCCACCGTCAGGGTGTTGTTGATCACCGGTTTGACGCTGCGCAGTTGCTGGCCGGGCAGGAGGGTAACAGGCACCGCCGGGTTGCCGATGACGGCTTTCAACCAGATGTCTGAAAATTTCTTCCCTTGGACGGCAACCGTCGGAGGTTGGAGCGGCTGGATGGAGGCAACCGATCCGAACTGCGAGCTGTCGAGAAAGGCGAACTGCCGGGCCTCGGTCTGGACGCTGCCGGGCCGGTAGCTTTGGGCGATCGTCAGATCCAGCCAGTTGGTCGTGCTCCCCTTGTCGCCCTGCGTCAGCAACCGGCTGTTCAGCGAGTAGGTCAGCAGATTCTTCTTGGGCAGAAAGTCCACGTCGTCAATCTGCACGATTTCGGATTGATCCGTCGGCGGCACGTACTCGTAGAACACCTTCGGTTCGATCGTGTGCAGCAGGCTCCGGCCACCTGCGAGGTCGAACCGCCGGCCCAGCCGGGAGGCGGCTTCTACGCCGGCCCAGAAGGTTTCCCGGTGCGTGGGCTTGCCGCTGGTCACGCTGTGCGTGTAGTAGGTCTCGCGAAATTTCACCTGCGGCGTGATCCCGATCATCTGCCCGAGATTGATGAGATCGGTGGAGAGCGACGGCACCACGTTCACCCGGCCCTCGGTGAATCCCTGGCCGCGGTAGAAATAGTTGGCCGTGCTGTCCATGCCGATCAGGAGCGGCCCGCCGAACGGCGCGTAGTTCAGCAGTCCATAGCCGAGCTCCGGCACCCGCTGGAACGAGTCTTCGCCGCCGGCCGTCAAGGGCTGCAGATACTGGCTCAGCAGGTACAGGTTGCCCGTCGTCAACCGCTGGTCGATCAGCAAACTCGAATCGCCGCTGGGCAATGCTCGCTGAGCGCCTGAATTGCTGAGCTGGTTGAGATACTCCGGATCAGTGACCAGGAACGCCGTGGCCATCACCCGCAAGCCAGGGTTGACCTGCTGCGTATGCAGTCCGCTGAGCAGCGCCCGAGTTTGCTTCACTTCGCTGCTGTTCGGATCGACGCCTTCAACCTTGGGCAACTGTTCCTGCCGGAGCGCGCTGACCAGCCACTGTCCTTTGGATTTTCGATCCAGGACGTAGCGATACTCAAAATCGCTTCCGTAGCCCAGATCGGTAAAGTAGAACGGCGACACCGTCAGGTCCTGGCTCGGATTGATGGCCCAGAACACGCTTTGCCGGTAGGTCCAGCCGAACCGGTTGTCAAAGCCGGGGGTGGGAATCAGCAACCCGCTCTTGCGGACCGAGGCCACGGGATAGGAGAACTCGGGAATCGGCAACAGCGGGATATCGTTTATGCACAGCCACGCGTCTTTCAGGTAGACCTGGTCACCCGACATGAGATCCGCGTCCTTGAAGGTAAAGCGCCACGCCGGCACCTCCCCTTCCTTGGCATCACAGTTGGTGAAGCTCCCTTCCTTCATCCGGTAATGGTCTTCCGAAAACCGTTGCATGAGCCGGCCGGTGAACAGCGAGTTGGTCTGGTTGACATACAGCTGGCCGCGGGTGATCACCCCCGCTTCCGTATTCACGTTCAAGTCCAGCCGCTCCGCGTCCAATTCCGACCGATTGTCTTTCAGGTGCACGTGGCCCGTGGCGATCAGCGTACCGGAGAGGGCGTAGAGCGTCGCGTGGTCGGACGTCAGGCGCATCGGCCCCTGCACGATCACGACGGAGCCGTCGGCCTCGTAGACGTCAGTGGCCTGAAAATATTCGATGCGGTCGGCGGTGACTTCGATCTGCCCGGACGAGGCGGCGGGCGTGATGACCGCGGTCTGTGGAGACGGCCCGGAGGGACCAGCCGCGAACGCGACGTCGGACGACGCGAGCAGGGCTCCAACGCCCGCGCACAGCACCAGAAGACGGAGCGCCCACGGGCGGTCAGCCATCTCAACCCCTGAGAGGGGACAGCCCGCAGCCGCGGAGGAGGGCCTTGACTTCACCCACCAGCATCAGTGAGCCGGTGACCAGAATCAGATCGTCCGGCGTTGCCATCCGGCGGGCCAGTGCGAGCGCATCATGCGGATCGGCGACCAGATGCGCCGTCCGTCCGCACGCCGTTACCGACGCGCCCAGTTCATGCGGCGCGGCGGCGCGCGGCACGCGCGCCTGCGTCACGATGACCTCGTCCACCTGCGGGAGCAACTGCGCGAAAAATTCCTCGCGATCCTTATCGCGCATCATTCCCAGCACCGCGATGACACGCGCCCTGTCGTGCTCGCGGCGAAACTCGTCCAGGTAGGCGGCCACGACGGCGGCCGCGGCCGGATTGTGCGCCCCGTCCAGCACCAGCCGCGGGCGGCGTTCGACCGTTTCCAGCCGCCCCTCCCAGCGGATCTGCCGCAGCCCTTCGCGCACCGCCGGTTCGGCGACCGGCACGCCCCGACCCGACGCAACTTCCAGCATGGCCAGCGCGCACGCAACATTGTCCAGTTGATGCCGCCCGTCCAGCGGGCAATCCAACGCGTCCCACGAGCGCTCCCTGCCGATATACCGGAACCGCGCGGAGGAGCCCTCGGTCAGGAAATCGCGCATTAATCGGTACAGCGGGGCGCCGCGTTCTTCCGCGACACGTGCGATCACCGTCGCCGCCTCCTCGTCTACCCGTCCGACCACCACCGGCACCCCCGCTTGAATGATGCCGGCCTTTTCGTACGCGATGGCCGGAATCGAATGCCCGAGATACTCCTGATGATCCAGCGCCACATTGGTAATGGCCGAGACCGCCGGCGTCAGGACGTTGGTGGCGTCGAAGCGCCCGCCGAGCCCGACTTCCACCACGGCGATATCGATGCCGGCATCCGCAAAGTGCTGAAACGCCATGGCGGTCGTGAACTCGAAAAATGTCGGATCGAGCGACTCCCCGGCCGCCGCGCGCAGGCGCTCGGTCAGCGCGGCAATGCAATCTTCCGCAATCAGCGTGCCGTCCACCTGGATCCGCTCGCGAAAATCCACCAGATGCGGCGACGTATAGAGCCCCACCCGGTAGCCGGCGGCCTGGAGAATCGACGCGATGATCGCGGCCGTCGAACCCTTGCCGTTCGTGCCCCCGATATGCAGCGACTGGAATCGCCGCTCGGGATGCCCCAGGCCGACCAGCAGCGCCGTGATCGTGTCGAGGCCGAGCTTGATGCCGTGCCGGTGCAGGCCGTACAGAAACTCGACCGCTGTCAGATAGGGCATGGGCATGCGCCGGGACGATTGCGGGCCCTACATGTGGGACAGGAGGGTGCTCAGCGATTCCTTGAGATGTTTGCGCTCGACGATCGCATCGATCATGCCGTGCTCCAGAAGGAATTCCGCCCGCTGAAACCCCTCGGGCAGCTGCTGTTTGATCGTCTGCTCGATCACGCGCGGCCCGGCAAACCCGATCAGGGCTTTCGGCTCGGAGATGATCACGTCGCCCAGCATGGCCACACTCGCGGTCACGCCGCCGAACGTCGGATCGGCCAGGATGGCAATGAACGGCACCCGCGCTTCGGCCAACCGCGCGACCGCCGCCGACGTCTTCGCCATTTGCATGAGCGACAGGATGCCTTCCTGCATGCGGGCCCCGCCGGAGGTCGTCACCAGCACGAACGGCATGCGCGCGGCCAGCGCCCGGTCCGTCGCGCGGCAGATCTTCTCGCCGACCACCGACCCCATGCTGCCTCCCATGAACCCGAAATCGAAGACGCCGAGCGCGATCCGGCGACCGTTGATCGCCCCTTCCCCGATCACCATGGCATCCTTGCGGCCGGTTTTGTCCTGCTGGTCGGCCAGCCGGTCGCGATATGAGCGGCTGTCTGAAAACGAGAGCGGGTCCTGCGGGGCGAGATCGGCCTCCCACTCCTTGAACGAGCCGAGATCAACGAGCAGCGCAATGCGCTCCTGGACCGAAATGGGAAAATGATAATCGCATTTCGGGCAGACCTTGTTGTTGCGGTCCACCTCTTTCCGGTAAATGATCTCCCGGCAATGATTGCACTTGAGCCACAGGCCTTCCGCCGCCTTGGGCCGCTTGCGGCTCTCCTCGGATCCCGCCGGCTCGCTTTTCTTAAACCAGGCCATGGGATTTTCGATCAGACGTGAACTTCTTGCCCCTCTACCAAGACCGTCAAATTCCTGACCTTGAGCTGTTCCAGTTCACGGATGACTTCCTGACGGAAGCGGGGTTTCACATGGTAGACGTAGACGGGAAGATCCGGCCGCCCGAGCTTCTTAAACTCTTGCGCAAAAAGGGCCGGCGTCAGATGTTTGCTGACTTTGGCCAGTTCCGCCATTTTATTCGGGAACGACGTTTCGATAAACGCCGCTTTCAGGGTCGGTTCTTTAGCGGCGACTTTCCAAATCTCTTCAGTTTCGTAGGTATCGCCGCTGTACAGCACCGTGGAAGCTCCTTCACGGATGAGGAATCCGACGGTCGGCACCACATGATTGACTCGAATGGCCCGCACGTGGAAACCGGAAACTTCGCTTTCCTTCCCCACTTCGAGGGTGTGGCACACAAATACCGGTTGCTTGGGATCGGGCAGCGAGAGAAAATCCGGATAGATCTCGTTATTGAACAAGTGTGCGCGCAGGCCATCCAGGACTTGGGCGGTGCTGGTGAGCACCACCGGCTCCGCGACACCCAACACATCATCTACAAGATTGTCGGCCAACGTCGGAAGGCCCTGAACGTGATCGAAGTGGAGATGGGAGAGCAGCACGTGGCGGATTTGCTTCTGCTCTTCGAGTCGGAGCGCCGCTCCGATCGTCCCCGCATCGATCATCACCGTCTTATTGATCAAAAACCCGCAGGTCCGGCATTGATGGGGCTTGCCGTCTCGCTTCACGAGTTGATCGGATCCGTGGCACCCGAGCACGCGAATCTTCACTGGCCTCCCTTCTGAGGCATCATCGCCGCCATTCCGCGCATTCCCCGATACTGGCGTACCAGAATAGCACAGGCGCCCCCAGGCCGCACGTAGAATTGACTTTCATCGTGTTCCTAACGTCTCGACTCGTCTGAAATTTCAACGCGAGCACCGCGAGACGGTGACCGCCACAGGACGCGGCGAAGGCCTATCGAAACAGCAGGGCCAGGCCGAAGCCGATGCTGGCCACGCTGGCAAGCCCCTGCACCGCCACCTGCACGGACCGCCCCTGTGAGACCGAAAAAATAAACGGCACGCTGATCAGGATTCCCAGCGCCACCATGCCGAGAATCGAGCCCAGGCCGAACACAAGAATGTAGGCAATCCCCTCCCAGGGGGTACGGACCGTGGACAGCACCACCAACATCAAGGCAGCCGACCCGGCCAACCCGTGCACCATGCCGACCAGAACGGGGCGCAGCGAGTCGGACCATCCGTGCCGGTGGCCGTGATCCGTGCTCAGGCGATGGCTGTGCAGGTGCAGGTGTCGCTCGCCGTCGTGCGCGTGGGCGTGCAGATGCCAGTGCTCGCGGTACAGCGTCAGCGCCAGGGCACCGCCCAAGACGACTAGCATGACGCCGACTCCGGCTTCGCAGGCCTGGGCGACCGATTCAGGAATTGTGACCTGGAGCGAGATCACCACCAGCCCGATGGCCAAGAGAACGGCCGTGTGCCCCACACCCCAGCACAACCCGACGAGGCCGGACCGGCGAAGATCGGGTGTGCGCGCCAGCATAGTCGACACCGCCACGATATGGTCGGCATCCAGGGCATGGCGCGCCCCCATGAGGAACCCAAGACCGAGAATGGTGATGAACTGCAGATCAGGCATGATGTCAGGATGGTGAGAAGCTCTCGCGGCAGCACACGAAACAGGACGCGATGTTCCGCTTCCTGGCCTCAGCCACCACGCGCATGCATCTCCAGGTGCGGATCCTCCCGGAGTTTTTTGACCTCGATCAGCCGCTCTTCCCTGACTCCGGCCTGCTCCAGCGCCTTGCGCTCCTCCGCCCCGCGATCCTTGCGCCCCTCCCACACCGAACGGATCAGCGCCTTGATCGAATCAGGCGCGGCACCGGCGCGCAACGGCTGCCGCAAGTCCGTCCCGTCCTTCGCGTAGAGACACAGGTACCACATCCCGTCCGCCGTGACGCGGCTGCGGTCGCAGGTGGCGCAGAACGGGGTCGTAGTCGAGGGGATGATGCCGAACGTCGTCCCGTCGGGAAGCAGGAAACGTTGCGCCGGCGCCGAGCTGATTTCCACGACGGGCTCGATCCGGCCGTACCGCCGGCCCAGCATCTCCAGTATCGCGGCACGAGACAGGACCTGGTCCATGGACCAGTCGGTTGCACCACCGACGTCCATGTATTCGATAAAGCGCACTTCCGCCCGCACCCGCTTGCCGAATTCGATCAGATCCACCAATTCATCGTCGTTGAATCCTCGGATGGCGACGGTGTCCAGCTTGAGCCCCGTAAAGCCGACCCGCAGCGCCGCCTGGATGCCGTCGAGCACGCGGGCGTGCTCATCGCGCCGCGTCAGCGCGCGGAAGCGGTCCGGGCGCAGGGTATCCAGGCTGACGGTGATGCGATGGATCCCGGCATCGAAGAGATCCTGGGCCTGATCGCCGAGCAGAACCCCGTTGGTCGTCAGCGCCAGATCCGTGATCTGCCGGTTCTGGAACAGCAGGCGGACCAGCCGGGGCAAGTCGCGCCGCAGGAGCGGCTCCCCGCCGGTCAGCCGGACCTTGTCCACGCCGAGGTCGGTGAAATACCCCGTCACGGCGGCCATCTCCTCGAACGTGAGCACGTTGTCGCGCGGCAGCCACGTGTATTCCTTCTCCGGCATGCAGTACTTGCAGCGGAGATTGCAGCGATCCGTCACGGACAGGCGCAGGCTCTTGAGGGGGCGCCCGAACGTGTCCTGCACGTCGCGGGAAGCCGTCTTGGTTTGCTGGCGCGGAGCCACGCTCATGGATGCTCCTCCACCCAGACTTCTCCTGCTGGCGTCTGCTCCAGTTTCCAGATCGGCGTGATCTGCTTCAACTCATCGATGCACCACCGGCAGGCCTTGAACGCATCCGCCCGGTGCTCGGCGCCGACGACGATGAGCACGATGTTTTCACCGACGCCGATCTCTCCGTACCGGTGCAGAATCAGCACCTCCAGCACGTCGAACTGCTTCAGCGCCCGCTCGCGAATTTCGCGAAGCTTTTTCTGCGCCATGCCCTCGTAGTGCTCAAACGTGATGGAGCTGACGTCGTGGCCCTTGGAATGGTCCCGCGCCGTTCCCAGAAAGATCGAGATCCCGCCGATGCGCGTGGACCGTTTGCGCACCCGGTCAATCTCGGCATCGACGGAGAACGTCTCCCGCTGGACACGCACGAGCATCGCTTCGTCCTGGCCTTCGGCTTCGTTCGGAGCCGCCCCCCCGGCAAAGGGCGGCAGCAGGGCCACTTCGTCGCCCGCTTGGACCTCGCTGTCCTCGTGCGCAATCTCCTGGTTGACCGAGATCAGCACGCGTTTCTGATGGATGAGCGCGCCGATCTGCGGATGCCGGCTGTCGAGCGCCGCCACCAGATCCTTGACCCGCTGTCCACCGCTGACGGCGATCGAGAGCTCCGGCTGGTTGTTGGCCAGCGTCTTCAACAGACCGAACAGCTTGATGGTGACCATTTAGTAAACCACACGCTGAATGCTGAACGATGAATGATGAACGAAAGCGTCAACCTGCTTTGGCTGCCGGAACATTCTGCGTTCCGCGATCATCGTTCTGCGTTAGCCCCTCTTGTAGACGCCGGACTTTCCGCCGGACTTCGATAGCAGAGCGATGTCGCCGAACGTGATGCCCTTATCCACCGCCTTGCACATATCGTAGATCGTCAGGGCTGCGACCGACACCGCCGTCATGGCTTCCATCTCGACGCCGGTCGGCCCCGTCGTCTTGACCGTCGCCGTGACGGTGATGGCGCAGCGGCCTTCCCGGTCCGGTTGCGACTCTTCTTGAAACGAGAGATCCACGCTGCTGATCAGCAGCGGGTGGCACATCGGAATGAGATCGGGTGTCCGCTTGGCGCCCATGACGCCGGCCACCTGGGCCACGGCCAGCACGTCGCCCTTGGCGATCTTGCCCTTCCGGATCAGCACCAGGGTCTCCGGCAACATCGAAACCCGGGCCTGGGCCGTTGCCGCCCGTTCGGTCGATGCCTTGTGCGAGACATCAACCATGCGCGCACGACCGGCCTTGTTGAAGTGCGTCAGATCACCCATTTTCCACGCAAAATTGCAGCCTTCGCGATGATGGGGACTTGCACGCCGATTATAGGAGCCGCTCGGAATCAGAGTCAAGCAAGCACGGGCTTTCTTGACGGATGGCCGGTTCATCAACGACAATGCCGCATGGCCGAACGTCTGATTATTGAACGCCTTGAATTTCAAGGGCATTGCGGCGTGACGAGCGCTGAGCGCCAGGCGCTTCAGCTGATCGCGATCGATCTGGAGCTCGAGTACGCTCCCGAAACATTCGCCCTCGCCGCCTCGACCAGCGACATTGCCCACGCCGTTGACTACGCCGCCGTGGCCGCGCGCATGCTGGAAGTCGGCCGCAAACAGCCCTACGTCCTGCTGGAAACCCTGGGCGAGGAGCTGCTGGCGATGCTCTTCGAGGAATTTCCAGCCGCCGCCGCGAAACTCTGGGTCCGGAAAGCCGTGCCGCCGGTGGCCGACGTCTTTGGATCCGTCGGCGTCCGGCTTGAGCGGAGGAGACCCGTAGCAGTGATCGATCCGCGTCCGGCGCAATTCCTGAAAGACCACGTCCACCTGCTGCCCGCGGGGCACGTCCTGGATGTCGCCTGCGGGCGGGGCCGCAACGCGTTCTTTCTGGCCGCGCAGGGCCATACCGTCGACGCCATTGACCGGGACGAACAGGCGCTGGCCGAAACGTCCGCGACAGCAACACAACGCGGGTTGGCGTCGGTCGCCGTCCGCGCCGTCGAGTTGGAAGACCCCGCTCACCTGCCCGACATCCCGGCCGCGCGCTATGACGCGGTGCTGGTGTTTTTCTATCTGTACCGGCCCCTGTTTCCGGCTCTGCTCCGCGCCCTGAAGCCCGGCGGCGTGCTGCTCTACGAGACCTTCCTGATTGACAACCACCTGCGCCACCAACATCCGCGCCGCCGGGAGTTCTGCCTCGCGCACAATGAGCTACTGCATCTGGCCGCGGGACTGCGCGTCCTGCATTATGACGAAGGCGAGCATGCAGACGCCCACGGCGGCGGCTCCGCCTTCACCGCCAGGCTCATCGCCCAGCGGCAAGAATAAAGACGTTAAACGTGAATCGTGAAACGTTAAACAATAAGATCAGGACTGGGCAACAGACTCTTTTCGATTAACGAATAACGGTTCACGAATAACGCTCATGGCCAGGATCGACCTCCACCTCCACACGACCCATTCGGACGGGAGTCTCCCGCCGGCGGCGGTGCTGGAGTTGGCGCACAAGGCTGGGGTGACCGCCCTCGCCATCACCGATCATGACATCGTTGACGGCATCCCCGAAGCCCTGCAAGCCGGCTCTCGCCTGGGGATCGAAGTCATCCCCGGCGTCGAGATCAGCTCTCGGCTCGGTGCGAGCGAACTCCATATCCTCGGCTATTGTCTGGATTGGCAGGATCCGACACTGAACAGCCGCATGGCCCGCCTGCGCGAAAGCCGGCACCGCCGTAATCCCCTGATCGTTGAAAAGCTCAACGCGCTCGGCCTCGATCTCACCTACGAGGAGGTGCGCGCGCTGGCCGGCACCGAATCCGTCGGTCGCCCTCACATCGCACGCGTCCTGATGGGCAAGCACTACGTGCAGAACGCCAAAGAGGCCTTCGATCGGTACCTCGCGGAAGGCAAACCAGCCTACGTGCCGCGGGAGCTGCCGGAACCGGCCGAGGCCATCGCCTGGATCAGGGAAGCCCGCGGCATCGCCGTGCTGGCCCACCCGACGTGGGTGAAACAGAACGGCGAGGAGGGGCTCGTCAAGCTATGCGCACAACTGAAAGCCGGCGGCCTGGGCGGGATCGAAGTCCACTACAGCACGCACTCCCCCAAACAGACCACCGAATTTCTCGACATCGCCAAACGGCTCGATCTGCTCGTCACCGGCGGCAGCGACTTCCACGGCGTCACCAAGCCGGACATTGACGTCGGCGTCGGCCGCGGGGGACTCACAGTCCCTGCCACGTTGCTGGAGCCGTTGAAGCGTGCCGCCGCAGCGTAACTGACTTTTTCCGTTCCCTCCTCCCCCACACACCGTTGAGGACCTGTTATGATGAATCTATACAGGCTGCTCTGGCACAAAGGGGGGGCCAACCATGTACACCACAGCAAGAATCCTATTCGTCGTTGTGCTGTTGTCGGCTGGCAGCGCGCAGGCTCAGGGCATCAGCATCTTTCAGGGAAGTGACGGGACGAGCGGTACCATCATGGATCTCGGCGGCGGGATTCGCAGCTACTCGGATTCTCATGGGAACATGGGGACGATCATGGACCTGGGCGGCGGATTCCAGACCTACCAGTTCACGGCGCCACAAGGAGGCATGCAGTCCGGCACGATTATGACGCTGCCGTCGCCGAACCCCAGCGTGCCTTCCACACCCTACGGCCTCACGCCCGCGCCGATCCTTCCCTTCGCGCCACGAGGACCGATCATGCCGCGCGAACAACTGGCGCCGGTTGTGCCGTTGACGCCGAATACGGGAACGTTCAATACGTTTGGGAACGGTGGAGGGGTTGGAAGATTCGGGCGGTAGACTCTCTCCCCCAATGGGAGCTAGTATAAAGGTTCCTGCGGCCCCCACACCATCCCGGCGAGATCCGGATCTTCCCCGTCGGTTGAGGCCGGACGGTTGGCCTTCTCCGCCTTCCGCTGTTCGCGGCGCGCTTCTTTCTCTTTCTGCTGCAGCTGCTTGGCCCGCTCGCGGTCGCGCTTTTTGAGCGTCGGTTTGCTCGGTCTGCCGATGGGATCCTCCTGAGGCGTGTCACCGCCTCGCTTTCACGACTGTTGCGTGGTTGTTGCCTGCGCCTACTCGGTAGCGCCTCGCCGTCTGCGGTGCAGCGCACCGCCAGCATAGGGGGCGGGAGGCTTGGACCGCGTGCCCTGCTTCATACCCCGACTGGCCAGCACCAGCACCTGGCGTCGGATCTCCTCGATGGGTGTGGGAAGTTTTTCCGGCACCATCATATCAAGACCAAATCGCTGCCACCTGATCTTGGGTTGCCGCTTGATGCGTTTGGCCTTGAATCCTTTTTTAACGATACGACACGCCATGTCCGTCTCCTTTTTGCTTCGATCGGATGATCCTATCCGCGACGCCGCTGGAAACTCCGCGACCGTGCATCCGGCTCGACCGACGGCAGAGACGGTCCAGGCCAGATCAGATACGGGGGCTTCTTCATTCCGTCCGCCGTGCCCGGATAGAGTTGTCTGGCATAGGCATAGGCGCTGGCCTGGGCCTGGAGACAGGTCGGCGCCTCGGGCAGATTCGAAACGGCTCGCAGGTCCAGCCTGCCCTCGTACCCCACACCGGACATATACAACTCGCAGACAAAATTCCCCTCCCCGCGATAGATCGTGCTCACCAGCAACTGTCCACCGTCCGGAAAGGTGACGATCGGATCAGCGTTGAGTTTGCCCATCTCCTGCCGTTGGCTCCTCGGACACACACGGGCACGAACTGCATGATGCCCCCGCCCTCCTCTATCCTTATGATGGGACCTCGGGAAGACGCGATGAGCCGTAAGAGCAGCGTGCCTGGAAAGCGATCGCGCGGGGAACAGGTCCGGCAAGACGGGAGCGCGAGAAACGGGAGTGCACCGTGGCTCGTACGGTGGTGCAGTCTACCACGCTATGACGCCACATACAAATGACCGTGTCTAGCCCGCATTATTCATGAGGGTTCGTGACGAAACCGCTGAGACGCCTTGCGAGACGGGCGCGTGGAGCCGCGAGGAAGGGAGGCAGCCTTGAACAGGCTGTTGACCGACCGAGCGGCGAGCCCGCCCGCCTGGCCGCGCCAAGCCAGCGACCAGGCTTGTCGTAGCGGCGTATCGGCGGGTGCAGTAGAAGCCGTCATGAATAATGCGGGTTAGGGTCTGACGAGGGATGGAAAGCCGGGCGGATGTGTTGGGGGCGGACGGGAATCAGATCTTCTGCCGGTTGATGTCCCGATCGGCTTCGCGCAGCAGCTCTTCGGCAGACTCCGGCGGGACCGGGCTGACGACAATCCCGATGTAGCACTCCACCTTGCGGGGCAACGCGCGCCGCTTCCCCAGTTCAGCCAGCTTGTGCGTGACGCGGTCGATGATCACCTCCACCTGGTCGTGCCCGGCGTCGACCAGCAGCACGGCAAATTCGTCCGAGCCGTACCGTGACACCAGATCCGTGGTGCGCGTGGACTCGACCAGCGCATCCGCCACCGCGCGCAGCACCTCGTCGCCCATCGCGTAGCCGAAGTGGTCATTGATCTCTTTGAGATGCAGGACGTCCAGGCTCAGGAGAATCACGCTGCTGTGGCGGCGGCGCGCGCCGGCGGCCAGGCGCCGATACTGGTCATGAAACGCGCGCCGGCCGGCCAGGACGGTCAGCGGATCGGGAGCGGTCCTGGCCAGGAGCCGGTTCATGCTCTGCAATCTCGCCGCGAGCATGCGCAAGAGCCCCATCGCCAACGGCGGAGACTGCTCCAGGGCCTGCATGAAGTCGTCTTGCGGAATCATCAAGCACCGCGTCCGCTCCACGGCCATCACTGTCGCCGTCCGCGATTGGTCGAGCAACAGGCCCATTTCACCGACAATCTCGCCTTGTCCCAGCTCGCCGACGAACCGGTCCACCAACGGCGCTTCTGGCGTCGCTTCGACGATGCGGGCCTGCCCCCCGAGAATGACGTAGACGTGGGCGCCCGACTCGCCCTGCCGGAAGACCGTCTGCCCCGGCAGGTACACCCGCTCAGTCGCCTTAGACACCAGGCTGGTCAACTGTTCCGGGGACAGTGCGTGAAACAATGGCGCGGCCGCGAGCAGCCCGGCATAGGCCTCCACCAAGGTCTTGCCGACCGGCTCGGCGCTGATCGGACCCGTGACCGACGGCTCCACGCGTGCACCGTTTTCCATTCGTGGTCCCGCTGACGTCGTGACTGCACGGGTCAACCAGGCCCGGATGCGCGCGCGCAGCATCGGCGGCACGATCGGCTTCGCCAAATAATCGTCCGCGGGTCCGATCAGCACCCGTCCGCTGGCCGGATCCGATTCGTCCGTCAGCATGAGCGCCGGCAGATTGGGGCGGTCTAATTTGGCCCGGATCTGCTTGATGACCCCCGCGCCGTCGCCGTGCGGCAACTGCTTCTCGACGATCAGCAGACTGGGAGGCACGTCGGTCGCCTGGGCGAGCGCCATCTGCGGATCAGGCGCCGCCAGAAAGACCATCCCGTCTTCCGCCAGAATCTGGCTGATCGCCGCCACTTCGGCTTCCTGCGCTCCGACCACGAGCACACGCTCGCCGACAATCGAACGCCGCCGCAAGGCCGACGCTTCGTCGGGCGGACGCGCGGACCGGTTGCCCCGCACCTCCACCGTCAGCCCCTCCGCCGCCGCCACCACATCCAACTGGCCTCCGCGCTCCTTCACAAGATTCCTGGCCACGCCTTCCATGCGCGCAATTTCCGCGTCGTCGTGCAGCGGGTCATGATGGAACAGGGCCAACTGCCTGACGTCGGCCGCCATCGCCACCTCGGCCGCATAGTCGACGGGGCTGTGCCCCCACCCGATTTTGCTGGGATATTCCTCCAGGCTGTACTGCGCGTCATGAATCACGAGGTCGGCTCCGTTCAGAAACGCGATGTGCCGCTGGTCTCCCGGATGCTTGAACTGCGAGCCGGAGGGATTCCAAAACGGTTCGTGATCCGTGACGTACGCGACCGTCGCGCCGCCGCTCGAGATGCGGAAGGAAATCGTCGGGGCCGTGTGATTGAGATGCTGCGTCTCGACCATCATATCGCCCAGCCGGAAAAACCCTTCCTCGAGCTCCGTGAAATGGATACGGCTCCGCAAATCGCGCAGCGTCACCGGGAAATAGGAATACTGCATCTGCCCGGCCAGCGCGTCCTGGACGGTCCGTTGCAACCCGGCCGGCGCGAAGACGTTCAACTCGGTGTCGGGCAGGAACGCGGGCGTGAAGAAGGGAAACCCCTGGATATGGTCCCAGTGGGTATGGCCGATGAACAGGTTGATCCGGAAGGGGCGGGCGGCCGACTTCAACAGATCGAGCCCCAACAACCGCGCGCCGGTCCCGCAATCCAGGACGATGATCGTTCCATCCTGGGCGCGCACCTCGACGCACGACGTGTTGCCGCCGTACTTCGCGGTCTGATAGCCCGGCGTGGGCACCGACCCGCGCGTTCCCCAGAACCGTACTGTCAGCGGATCCTGCGCCATAGCTTAGCCCGCATTATTCATGACGGTTCGTTGCGAAATCGCGGAGCCGCGTTGCGAGACCGGCGCGCGGAGCCGCGAAGAACCGAAGCGTACTTGAGACAGTACGTTGAGGGACTGAGCGGCGAGCCCGCCGGCCGCCAGGCTTGTCGCAGCAGCGGATCGGCGATTGCAGCAGAAGTGCTCATGAATAGTGCGGGCTAGTTGTCGGGTGTCTCGACGATGTGATTTTCAAACCGGGTGCAGCCTTCGGCCAGCAGCCGGTTGGTGAGCATCTCGCCCGGCCATTCAATCGGGAGATCGGCCGTGAAGACCCAGACGTCCGGAGACGTCCAGACTGGGCCATGGTCTTCCGGCAGCTCCGGATCGAACAAGTCGGTCCAGACCGGCATGTAGACGCCGTTCCCGCACTGCGTGTGCAGGTGCACGATCGTCCGGCCCCGCACGGCCGGCTCGAGATCCCGCCAGACTTCCACCGTCTCATCGGCCAGCCGGTGCAACCGGACGGCGTTCTGCGCATCGAACATCGCATAGCTGGCAAACACCGGGGCCTCCAGCATCTGCGGCGCCGGCGCCAGCTCGGGGCACTGGACCACCAGTCCTTTCAAGAGCGCCTGCCGGCTGGGTTCGTCGATCGAATCCGGCAAGCCGGGCTCCGGCGATCCCAACAACTCAAACAGCAGAAACGCCGTGGACTCGACGGGCGGATGGACCCGCGCGGCGATCATCTGTCGGCGCTCGCCCTCCGCCAGATCCACGATATGCTGGTGCAGGCCATTCAGCGTCAACCGCTCGATCGTCGTGTCCGTCAGCAGCCTCGGCTCGACCATGACCACCACGCCCGCCGGCAGATGCAGATGCTCCCGCAGCAGGTCCGCGGTCGCCAGCGGATCGAGTTTCAGTTGCAACGGCATCCGCAAGTCGGCCTGCAGCGGCAGTTCGAGCGCGCCCAGGAGCGCGTACCGCGGCTTGTCGTCCACTCCCTCCCCCATCGAGATCGAGCAGGCCGCTTCCGCCAGCAGATCGAAGAGCCACTCGGCCATTTCTTCGTCAAGGGCGGCCAGCACGGTCAGCACGTCCTGCTCGCGGTCCTGTTCCAGCAGAGCCTGCAGCGTGTCAATCGCCGCATCGGCGTCGCCATGGTCGTGGCGTCGTGCGTTGATGAGATGAATCAGATCGCGCGTCAGTGGATCAGGGCGGGACCAACTCGTCATCCGTGTCTCCTCCTTCGGTGCCCGCACGTGCAGGGTCCGCCGGCACCGAACACCTCTATGGTGCCAAACTTTCGGCCACGGAGGCAAGTCCATTGTTTAATGAAAAATGCGAAATGAGAAATGCAAAATTGAACAGCACGCTGCGCAGCGCTTTTCCATTTTGCGCTTTGCATTGTGCATGACGCTCATTCTCCGATCACTTTCACCAGCACGCGCTTCTTCCGGCGGCCGTCGAACTCGCCGTAAAAAATCTGTTCCCAGGGGCCGAAGTCCAGCCGCCCCTCCGTGATCGCCACCACCACCTCGCGCCCCATCACCTGCCGTTTGAGATGGGCATCGCCGTTGTCCTCGCCGGTGTCGTTGTGCCGGTAGACGGCATGCTGGGGAGCCAGGCGCTCGAGAAACTCGTCATAATCCTGCAGCAGCCCCCGCTCGTCATCATTGATATAGACACTGGCCGTGATGTGCATGGCATTGACCAACACCAGCCCTTCCCGAACCCCGCTTTTCTGGACGGCCGCTTCGACCTGGGGGGTGATGTTCAGATAGGCCCGCCGCGTGCTCGTGTTGAACCAGAGTTCTTCACGGTAGGTTTTCATGGACGGTGGCTCGCATTGTGCCCCAGGCGGACACCGGGATGCAAGATTGTCCGGGCCGGACAGGGCCGCAGAACCGTCCGCGCATGGTGTCCTGGGGACATTTCTCTTATAATAATGAAGACCCGGTCCGGTGTGAGGAATCGCATCGCATGCCTGCCACGCACAGACAAGCGCCCAAGCTGTCGGCCAACGCCATGACCGTCCTGCGCCGGCGGTATCTGGCCAAGAATGCCGTGGGCAAGCCCGTGGAAACACCGGCGCAGCTCTTCCGCCGCGTCGCCATGAACATCGCTGAAGCCGAGCGGCTCTACGCGGGATCGCGCGCGGCCGTCTCCCGTGCCGCCGCCGCGTTCATGGCGTTGATGCGCCGGCTCGACTTCCTGCCGAACTCGCCGACGCTGATGAATGCCGGGCGCGATCTCCAGCAGCTCTCGGCGTGCTTCGTCCTGCCGGTGGACGACTCGCTGGAGTCCATCTTCGACGCCGTCAAGCACCAGGCCCTTATCCACCAGTCCGGCGGCGGCACCGGCTTTTCGTTCAGCCACCTGCGCCCCAAGAACGATCGCGTCGCCTCGACCAGCGGCGTGGCCTCCGGCCCGGTCTCGTTCATGCGCGTCTTCAACATGGCTACGGAAGTCATCAAGCAGGGCGGCACCCGGCGCGGAGCGAACATGGGCATTCTCCGCGTGGACCACCCCGACATCCTCGAGTTCATCGCGGCTAAACAGCATCCCGCCGAGCTGACCAACTTCAACATCTCCGTCGGCCTGACCGACGCCTTCATGCAGGCGCTGGAACAGGGCCGGGACTATGCGCTCGTGAACCCCCGCACGGGCCGCACCGTGAGCCGGCTCCATGCCTCCGCCGTCTTCGACCAGCTGGTCAAAGCTGCTTGGAGCACGGGAGAGCCGGGCGTCGTCTTCCTCGACACGATCAACAGGCACAATCCGACCCCGCACATCGGCCGCATCGAGTCCACGAATCCCTGCGCGGAGCAGCCTCTGCTCGCTTTTGAATCCTGCACGCTCGGCTCCATCAACCTGGCCCGCTTCGTGACGGGCCGGCCCGCGCGACCCCGCATCGATTTCGACCGCCTCGCCGGCGTGGTCCGGCTGGCCGTGCGGTTTCTCGACAACGTGCTCGACATGAACCACTACCCGCTCCCGGACATCGAGGCTACCACCAAGGGCAACCGCAAAATCGGCCTCGGCGTCATGGGCTTTGCCGACCTGCTCATCAAGCTGGGCATCCCCTACGACACAAAGGACGCCCTCGCGACCGGCGAGCGGGTGATGAAATTCGTCCGGGAGCAGGGCCGGGCCGCCTCTGCGGAACTCGCCCGCGAGCGCGGCGTGTTCCCCAACTTCAAAGGCAGCCGCCTGGAGTCCGAAGGCCACCGCCTTCGCAACGCCACCGTCACCACCATCGCGCCGACCGGCACGATCAGCATCATCGCCGATTGCTCGCCCGGCATCGAGCCGCTCTACGGCGTCAGTTTCACCCGGACCGTTATGGAGGACGTCCGGCTGACGTCGCTCCATCCGGAATTCACCGCCCGCACGCGGGCGGCCGGCATCTATTCGGCCCGATTGATCGAGCAGGTGGCGCAGAACGAATCCATCCAGCACCTATCGGAAATTCCCTCGGATATTCGGCGACTGTTCGTCACCGCCCACGACATCACACCGGAACAGCACGTCCGGATGCAGGCCGCCTTCCAGCGCTACAGCGACAGCGGCGTGTCCAAAACGATCAACCTTCCGGCGACGGCGACCAAAGCCGATGTGGCCTCGGCCTTCCGCCTCGCCTACCGGCTTGGCTGTAAGGGGCTCACGGTCTTCCGGACCGGCAGCCGCGAGAAGCAGGTGCTGTCATGCGCCAACGTGCAGTACTGCTAAAACAGGTTGAGGCTCAGGTTGAGGTTGAGCAAAGCCTCTGCTTGCGTCCCCCTCGACCTTAACCTTAACCTCAACCTATGATTAGAAGTCCCGCCGTTGCCGGTCAGTTCTACAACGCATCCACCGCGGCGTTGGAAACCGAGGTTGCTGGCTACCTGGACGCCCTGGCGTCCGCCGCCTCGATGATCGCCATCATCTGTCCCCATGCCGGCTTGATGTATTCCGGTCACGTCGCCGGCGCCGTCTTCAGCCGCGTCACCCTGCCCGACACCGTCATCCTGATCGGCCCCAATCACACCGGCATCGGCCCGGCCGTGTCGGTGTATCCGGAAGGCGCCTGGCAAATTCCTGGTGGCGCCGTCTCTGTCAACCGCGATCTCGCGCAAGCGATCCTCGCGCGCTATCCGAGTGCGGAAGCGGACACCTCCGCCCACCAGCGGGAACATTGCCTGGAAGTGCAACTGCCCTTCTTGCGTCAGCAACGCCGGGACGTCCGGATCGTGCCGATCGTCCTCGGCACGAGGGACCCCTCCGTCTGTCTGACGCTCGGGCACTGCCTCGCGGCGCTGGTCGAGGAGTTGGACCAATCTCCCGGCAGGCGGCCGCTGCTCCTGGCCAGCACGGACATGAACCATTACGAATCGGACCAGGTCACGAGAGACAAGGATCGTCACGCGATCGCGGCCATCGAAGGCCTGAACCCCGACGCTCTTGACGCTGCCGTGACCGACCACCACATTTCCATGTGCGGCGTCGCGCCGACACTTGCCGTTCTTCACGCTGCACGCGCGCTCGGCAGAACACATGCCACACTCATCCGGTACGCGACATCCGGAGATCGGGGCGGCGATCGCACGCGGGTAGTCGGCTATGCCGGCTTCACCGTCGCCGCCCCTGACCAGCCACGCCCAGGACCGTAACCTATGAGAATGTTTGACAGAACGGGCGGATAGTGTTATCTACTCGCCCAACGTAGTGCATAGGCCAAGGAGGATCTGATGGGCGTCGCGGCAGGTATTGCACTCTCTGTACACGCTCTGCCAGGGTGGAGCGTCTTCTTCGCCAAAGAACCGGCTCCCGCTGGTGATGCGGGTCAGACCCCCGACATGGACAAGACCGTTGTCCTGGGCCCTCCGGGGAAAAAAGGACCGACGCCTCCAAGCAACAAGGAACGACTCCTGTTTCTGATCCTGGTGCTGGTCATCGCTGGTGCTGGTGGCTACCTCGCGATGAATCCTGATTTTCTTGCGAACCTGCTCGGGGATGCTCCGGGCGAGATGCCTCCTGCTCCGCCTCCTAAGGTCGCGAAGCCGGCGACTCCGCCGCCTGCGCCTGTTCAACCGGCGGCAGCTCCCGCTGCTCCGGCTCCTGCGGCACCAGCCATCGCTCCTGCTCAACCGGCTGCATCGGCCCCGGCCCAGGCTCCTGCACCAGTTCCTGTTGCACCGGCCGTGCTGCCTATTCCGGCTGCACCGGCAGCCGCTCCGAAGCCAGTTGCCCCTGCGTCGGCGCCAGTGGCATCGGTCCCGGCCCATGCTCCGGTCTCTGTCGCTCCTGCAGCGGCCAAGCCGTCTGCCCCTGCGGCTGTGGCAAGTGTCCCCGCACCGGTTGCACCAGCACCCCCCGTCGCCATTCGGTCGCCGAAGTTCGGCGAAGGACAGAAGGTGTTCGTGGGTGCGCCGATTCGCTTGACGGCTGATTCCGCCGGCACCAAGCCGGGACCGGCGACCGCGAAGCCCGGTTCGGCCTTGAAGGTGCTGGACGCAGACCTGCACAACAATGCCTGGGTCTACTCCGTCCGCACGCAACAGGGCGCGACCGGCTGGATCGCGGAAAAAAACCTGCGAGCCAAGAAGTAGCCGTCTCGACGCCTGTCCCCTGCCCGCGCTCCTTGCCGGCGCGAGGAATGCCCCGTGCTATAATGCGACCTCGCTTCGCGTGAGTCACAACGTCATACAGTCCGTCAAGTCATCAAATCGAAACCCGGACACGTACTGGACTTTATGACGTGAGGACTTTTTAACTCTTCGACTCGACCATGGCAAATCTTCGCGCGATCATGTTCGATTTCGACGGCGTCGTTGCAGACAGCGAGCCGATCCACCTTGCCGTCTTTCAACGAGTCCTGGGCGAAGAAGGATTGTTTCTGAGCCCCGAGGAATATTACGCCCGGTACCTCGGCTACGACGACAGGGGTTGCTTCCAGGCCTTCCTGACCGCCCACGGCCATCCCGCTTCCCCGCAACGGATCGACGAGCTCGTGGCCCGGAAAGCCTGCGCCTATCTCGACCACATCAAGCAGCACCTGGTGATTTTCCCCGGCGTGCGGGAGTTGGTCCGCGAGGGCGCCGCCCGCCATCGCTTGGCCATCGCGTCCGGCGCGCTGCGCCATGAGATCGAGTACATCCTCGAATGCGCGGGCATCCGCAAGGAGTTCGAACACATCACAAGCGCGGAGGACGTCCGCCACGGCAAGCCCCACCCGGACCCGTTTCTGCACGCGCTGGCCTCGCTCAACCATGCCGCGCGAGCCGGGCAACCCCCGTTGACGCCGGGAAACTGTCTCGTCATCGAGGATTCAATTCCCGGCATCCAGGCGGGACAGGCCGCGGGCATGAAGGTCCTGGCGGTCGCCAACACGCACACGGTCCAGGACCTCCACGAAGCCGACGCGCTGGTACACTCCTTGACCGACGTGAAACTGCCGGAACTGGAAACCCGGTTGTGGCCTCCGGACGGCGGGAAGGGCCGTTGAGATGAGAATCTGCTCGTTGCTCCCCGGCGCAACCGAAGTCGTCGCGGCATTGGGACGCGCCAGACACCTGGTCGGCATCAGCCACGAATGCGATTACCCGCCGGAGATCCGGACCAAGCCAGTGCTCGTCCGCACAACCGTGGACCCGGAACATCTGTCGAGCGCCGAGATCGACCGGCGCGTGCGCGCGATGCTGCTGGACGGTGAGCCGCTGTACGAACTGGACGAGATTCTCTTCGGCCGCGTGCGGCCGAACCTGGTCATCACTCAGGACCTGTGCCACGCCTGCGCCATCACACCGGCGCAACTGAAGCGGGCCATCCATGCCCTGCCGTCCCTGCCGCGCGTGCTGGCCCTGAGTCCCTCCACCCTCGATGATGTGCTCGCCGATCTCGAACGGATCGGCGACGCGATCGGCCGCTCGCATGAGGCCTCGGTCCTCGTGGAGCAGCTACGGAGCAGGCTGGAAGCCGTGCTGCTCCAGGTCGCGCACGCAGAGGCCCGTCCACGGGTGGTGTGCCTCGAATGGCTCGATCCCCTGTACGTGGCCGGTCATTGGGTGCCCGAGATGGTAGCCTGCGCCGGCGGCGTCGATGCGCTGGGCACTCCGGGCTCCCCATCCGCGCAGATCACCTGGGAGCAGGTTCGAACGGCGCAACCGGACGTGCTGATCATCATGCCCTGCGGATTCTCGATCGCCCGCGCGAAGCGCGAATTAGATTGCCTGATCACGAAACCCGGATGGACCGACCTGCCGGCCGTCCGCAATGGGAACGTCTGCGTGGTGGATGCCCCCGCCTATTTCAACCGCCCAGGCCCGCGCCTGATCGACGGCGTGGAGATCCTGGCGGCCTGCCTGTTTCCGTCCCTCGTGCCGGACGTCCGGCCCGAGGCGGCGCAGCGTCTGGGCGAACAGGATTGGCGCGCCGGCGCCAGCCACACTCCGGTATCATGACTCCCGCCGAAGCCCAGGCCCATTGCACGGCCGTCACCCAGCGGAGCGGCAGCAACTTCTACTATTCCTTCCTGTTCCTGCCCGCAGAGCGGCGGGCGGCCATGTACACCATCTACGCGTTCTGCAAAGAAGTGGACAGCGCCGTGGACGAGGCGCCGGCCGGCAGCGATCCGAAAGAGGCGATCCACCGGTGGCGCGCCGAAGTGAACGCCGTCTACGGCGGCACGCCGGCGCATCCCGTCGCCGTAAGCCTGGCCGCCCACGTGCGACGCCTGGGCATTCCCAGGGAGTATCTCGACGAATTGATCAACGGCGTCGAAATGGACCTGACGGCGACGCGCTACGTGACCTTCGACGAGCTGTCGCGCTACTGCTACCGCGTCGCCGGCGTGGTCGGGCTCATCTGCCTGCACATCTTCGGCACCCGTGACCCGCGGGCGAAGGACTATGCGATCAGCCTCGGCATGGCCTTCCAGTTGACGAACATCCTGCGTGACCTGGGCACGGACGCCGACCGTGGCCGCATCTATCTCCCATTGGAAGACCTGCGGCGGTTCGGCTACCCGGAGGATCATCTCCTCCAACGCCGCGCCTCGCCCCGCTTCAACGATCTGATGGCCTTCCAATGCGCGCGCGCGGGCGGGTTTTACGACAAGGCCCGGGAGATCCTCGCCACGCTTCCCCCTGAAGATCGGCACGCCCTGCTGCCCGCCGAGATGATGCGTGGCGTCTATGTCCGCATCCTCGACCGCATCGAACGGTCCGGCTACCGCGTCTTCGAGAAACGCATTAGTTTGCCGCCAGTCTACCGCCTAGCAATCGCCGCCGGCGTGTGGCTGCGCTCGTGGCTTGGTGCAGCGGGCAGCACGTAGCGAGCAGCGGGTAGTTATGAAACGAATTGAAGGGCCGCTCGATACATCAGAGCTATTGGCTACCAGCTATTCGCTGTTGGCTATTCACCAGCATCGCGCATGAAGAATCGCACCATCCTCATTATCGGCGGCGGCGCAGCAGGACTCGTCGCTGCCGCGCGGCTCTCCGCGCAGAATTACACCGTCACCCTCCTCGAGCAGCACAACCGGCTAGGCGGACGCCTACTCGCCGGCGGCGCAGGCACCGACCGGCTGGATGCCCTCCCGCCGGTCCTCATGGGACATCACCGAGCGACACTGGCCCTGCTGAAAGAGCTGGGCACGGCGGATCAAGCGCCCCTGTCGCACGATCTCCGCTTCGAGTTTCTCTTGCCCGGCGGGCATCTCGTCGGCTTGATGCAGCCATGGCTTCCGGCCCCGCTTCAGACCGTCGCCGGCTTGCTGCTGTTCGGCGGACTCCCGTTCGCAGACCGTTGGAGGCTGCTGGACGTCATCGAACGGAGCTGGGAAGGAGATCCCGCCCTGCCCCCCAATCTCGACCAGCGCACCGCCGAAGACTGGCTGGCCGAGCGCGGGCAATCGGAGCGCGCGCGCGCGGACGTCTGGGCGCCGCTTGCCCGCTTCCTGATCGGCGACGATCCGGCCACCGTCTCAGCCGACGCCCTGGTCAGCACCTTCACGCGCTGCTTCCTCGTAGCCCGTCGCCATGCACGCCTCGCCGTTCCGGCGGAGAGCCTTCAGACGCTCCTGCTCCAACCCCTCGCGGACAGGCTGGCCCGCGCCGGCGGCACGATCCGTCACCAGGCCGCAGCCGTGTTGATCCACGTCGAGGGCGAACGGGTCACCGGCGTGCGGCTGCGCGACGGCACAACGCTGACCGCCGACCACTACATCATGGCCTTGCCGCACAAGCAGGTGACCGCCCTCCTGCCGGAACGGGTGCTCACGCACTTTGCCTACTTCCAGCAGCTCACGCAGCTCTCGGATTCGCCGGCGCTCGCGGTGCACCTCCGGATCGACCAGGCGCTGCAAGCGCCGCGCGTCGTCCTTCTCGCGCGGCGGACCTTTCACTGGCTGGCCAGCCGGCCCTCGCCGGACCGCAGTGGGACAGTCGTGTCTGTCGTCGCAACTGGCAAGCCGGAGTTGGCGGTATGGACGGATCAGGAATTGACCGAGTTGGCGCTCCGCGAGCTGGTCTACGCCTATCCCGGAACGGACGCCGGCAAACTCCTCGACAGCCGGGTCGTGCGCGAGCCCCGTGCCTTCCTGACGCTCAGCCCGAGCACGCGCGTGCTGCGGCCCCTGCCTCAAAGCCCGTTCCACAACCTTTATATAGGCGGGGACTGGACCGATACCGGCCTGCCCGCCACCCTGGAGAGCGCCATCGCGAGCGGCACCAACTGCGCGGACATCATTGCGGCACAGCATGACCACACGTCGCCCGACACACGAGTTCACCTTTCCTGATCCCACCGAGGCCGATGCCGATGGCCTGGTGGCCTGCGGAGGCAGCCTCGACCCCAGGCGCGTGCTGGCCGCCTATGCCCAAGGCATCTTTCCCTGGCCCTATGATGCCCGCTCGCCCGTCCTGTGGTTCTCGCCCGATCCGCGCATGGTGCTCCGCCCCGCCGAGTTACACGTGAGCCGCAGTTTGCAGAGGACCATCAACAAGCAACTGTTCGAGGTGCGATTCGATACCGCGTTCGCCGAGGTTATCAGACAGTGCGCCACCGTCCGGCGTCCAGGCCAGCGGGGCACCTGGATTACCGAAGAGATGATCAACTCCTACGATCGGCTCCACGAGATGGGGTTCGCCCATTCTGCGGAAGCCTGGAGTGAGGGAAAGCTCGTGGGCGGGCTCTATGGAGTCTCGCTGGGCGCCACGTTCTTTGGCGAATCGATGTTCGCCCAGCGCCCCAATGCTTCCAAGGTGGCCTTTATCCACCTCGTCCGGCAACTCCAGGCGTGGGAGTTTCAACTGTTTGATTGCCAGGTGCATACTGAACACGTGGCACGCTTCGGCGCCACACCCTGGCCGCGGACGCGCTTCCTCAAGGCCCTGGCACGAGCGCTCGCGGCGCCCACACGCCAGGGATCATGGAGTGTAGTGAAATGAGGGAAGGAGGGACTCGCCGCGTCGCAGTTTTGCAGGCGAGATCGAGAAAAAAGGGGTCGGGAGTCTTTTCTTGACGATCTGTCATCGATAAATCAGGAATAAAGACTCCCGACCCCTTTCTTCATCTCCACGGCTGACGGACCTACCGTTCTCGCGCGCTTTCCTGGACGGACTTCAGGAGAGGGCTGAGGAAGAATTCGATCAGCCGGCGCTGGCCGGTTTTGATTTCGGCGGTCACGCCCATGCCCGGTGAGAGGCGCACGTCCTTCCCTTCCACCTGCATCGTCGAGCGTTCCATGCTGACCCGTGCCGCATAGATGAGGCCGACTTTTTCCTGCGGCACGGCTTCGTCGGACACGCTGACCACCTGGCCCTGAATGATGCCGTAGATCGTGAAGGGAAAAGATTCGACCTTGATCTCAACCGACTGCCCTTTCTTCACGAAGCCGATATCCTTGTTTTCCACCCACGCTTCCACTTCCAGCTGATGCTCTTTCGGCACGATCACCAGCAACTGCTGCGCCGGCGTGACCACCCCGCCGACCGTATGCACCGCCAATTGCTGCACGACCCCGTCGATCGGCGCGACGAGTCGCTGCAAGCCGGTTTTCTGGCTGGCCTTCACGAATTCCTGCCGCAGCGAGTTCGCCTTCGTCTCCGCATCAGAAAGTTCCTGCTGGCGCGTCTTTTTGAATTCCGACATCAGAGCCTGGGAATTCTTCTCCGCCTCGGCGAGCGCCGACTGGTTCTGCTTGAGCTGATGCCGTTGCCCCGCCAGCTCTTGCTGCTTGTCGATCCGCTGCTGTTCGAACTGGAGATAGTCCATCTCGGACACATACTTGTCTTCGAGCAATTTCCGGTAGGCCTGGGCTCGCTGCTCCTCGATCGGTACCGTGGCTTCAAGGCGTCGTACATTTTCTTGTGTCGCATGGAGCGCAGCCTGGCGCTGATCGATCAGATGCCGGGCCGCCTCGGTGCGAGCCCGGTATTCGGCTGATTGATCCCGGAGCATCTGCTGTTGCACGGCGACAACCTTGGGGTTGGCCCCTTCCGGCTGGTCGAACCGATTCCGCCCTGCCAAGAGCGCCTGTAACCGTGCCGCATCAAGCAGCGCGGCATGGTATTCATTAGACGCTTTTTCCCGATCGGCGCCCGGCTGGGTCGGGTCCAGCTCGATCAACGCGTCGCCTTTTTTCACTTCGGCGCCGTCCCGCACATGGATCACCGTGATCACCCCGCTGTCCAACGGCTGGACGACTTTCGAATGGCCGCTGGGAATAGTCTTGCCCTGGGCCACCGCCACGATGTCGATGGTGCCGACGATGGACCAGAGAATGCCCGCCATGAATACGAGCATGATCGTTCCGGCGATGGCCCGGCCGATGGGCGAAGGCGGGGTGTCCTGGATCTCCAGCACCGCGGGGAGGAACTCGACCGCCTTGCCTTGCGGCACAACCCGCGATGGCTGCCGCCGCTCGTTCTCCCGCGCCGCCCTCCACACATCTACATATCGCAATGCTATTTGAAGCAAATTATTCAATTTAATACACCCAATAGTTCATGTATTGCATGACTGGCTACTGAGCCCTCGCAGCCGTTCCTTCGACAACGGACAAAAAACTTTCCTGTAACTGATAGAGCCGTGCGTAGTAGCCGCCAAGGCGGATCAGCTCATTGTGCGTTCCCTGCTCGACGACCTCCCCCTTCTCGATCACGTAGACGCAGTTCGCCGGACGGACCGTGCTGAGCCGATGCGCGATGATGAACACGGTGCGACCTTTGGCAATGTGCGCCAGGTTGCGCTGGATGATGGACTCGGATTCATAGTCCAGCGCGCTGGTCGCCTCGTCAAAAATCACGATGCGCGGATTGGTGACCAGGGCTCGTGCAATCGCGATGCGTTGCCGCTGGCCGCCGGACAGCGAGCAGCCGTGCTCCCCGACCATCGTGTCGTAGCCCTCCTGCAATTCCAGGATGAACTCGTGGGCGCCGGACAGCTTCGCCGCCTGGACGACGACTTCCATGGGAATACCGGGATCGGCCAGCGCGATGTTGTCGCGCACCGTTCGATTGAAAAGAAAATTTTCTTGGAGGACAACGCCGATCTGCCGGCGCAGCCAAGCGGGATCGACTTGGGCGAGATCGATTCCGTCTACCAGAATCCGTCCGCGCTCCGGAACATAGAGCCGCTGCACGAGCTTGGTGATCGTGCTCTTGCCGGATCCCGACCGCCCGACCAGACCGATCACCTGGCCAGGCTCGACGGTCAACGACACCTTGCGGAGAATTTCCTGCCCGTCTGGCCGGTACCGGAAACTGACCTGATCGAACTCGACGCGTCCAGCCAGCTTCGGCAACGTCGTCCGGCCGGGGTGATAGGCCGGCTCCGGCGTTGTATTCAGGACGTCGCCCAATCGCTGCATCGAAATCCCGACCTGTTGAAATTCTTGCCAGAGATTCACGATGCGCAGCATCGGGCTCGTCACCTGCCCCGCCAGCATGTTGAACGCAATCAGCTGGCCGATGCTCAACTCCCCGCCCATCACTTGATAGGCCCCGACCCACAGGATCGCGATGGTGGTCGCGCGGTGAATGAAGGACGCCACCTGGCTCGTCACTGTGATCAAACTGGTCGCCCGGAAGCTGGCCTGCACGTAGGCGGCGAGCTGCTCCTCCCACTTGCGCTGTAGCGGCGGCTCCACCGCCATCGCCTTCACGGTCTGGATGCCGGAAATGGACTCGACGAGGAACGCCTGGTTTTCCGCGCCACGGTTGAACTTCTCGTTCAGCCTGGCCCGAATGACCGGCGTGATGACGACCGAGATGGCGGCATAGAGGGGAATCGTCGCCAGCACGACCAGCGTCAGGGTCGTGCTGTAGACCAGCATCACGCCCAGGAACACCACCGTGAACAGCAGATCCAGCACCACGGTGACGGAGTTGCTGGTGAGAAACTGGCGGATGTGCTCCAGCTCACGGACGCGCGCAACCGTGTCGCCCACCCGCCGCGCTTCGAAATAGGCCAGCGGCAGCGCCAGCACATGCCGGAATAGTTGCGCGCCGAGCCCGACATCGATGCGGTTCGTCGTGTGCGAAAACAGATAGGTGCGCAGCCCGCTTAGGACGGCCTCGAACAGCGCCAGCGTGATCATGCCGATCGTCAGCACGTGCAGCGTGGTGATCCCCTTGTGGACCAGCACCTTGTCGATCACGACCTGGGTAAAGAGCGGCGTGAGGAGCCCGAACACCTGCAGGAAGAAAGATCCCAGCAGCACTTCGCCGAGCAGCCGGCGGTATTTGACAATTGCGGGGATGAACCAGGTGAAGTCGAACCGCCAGTCCTGCGGGCGAAGCCTGGCGCGCTTGGTCACCAGCAGCAACCCGCCGCTCCACTGTTCCTCGAACGTCTGGCGGGGAAGGATGGTCGGCCGGGGCTGCAGCGGATCCTGGACGAGGATCTTATCGGCTTCGACCTTCGCGACAACGATGTACCGGCTGTCGTTCATCTTGGCCATGGCCGGCAATGGGGTACCGGCCAATTTGGCCCAGCCACTCTTCACGAGGCCGGCCTTGAACCCAAGATGCCCAGCGGCGCGCAGAAGATCCGCGTCGGACAGCGTCTTGCTGGGCTCGCCGAACTGATGTCGCAACTGGTCGCCGTTCGCCGACACACCGAAGAAACGGGCAAGAAGCAGCAGGCACAGCAATCCCGAGTCCGTG
>Ga0247727_10004045_pt1 | contig 31616 bp, 32 predicted proteins | sample WisWelCaveWW1625_FD_202498 | JGI IMG/M metagenome (GOLD analysis project Ga0247727, IMG submission 202498) | Biofilm microbial communities from Wishing Well Cave, Virginia, United States - WW16-25 | ecosystem: Environmental > Aquatic > Deep subsurface > Groundwater > Cave microbial mat | place... | reverse complement strand
ATGTAAAGAAACTTCAGGATGAAGGGAAGTTCACTGCCATGGTTGGTGATGGAGTCAACGATGCTCCTGCACTTGCCCAGGCAGATATTGGAATAGCAATTGGCGCCGGAACAGATGTGGCAATAGAAACAGCCAAAGTTGTGCTGATGAAATCGGATCCAGCAGATGTTTTAAGGGCGATTAAATTGAGTAAGGCGACTGTCACCAAAATGAAACAAAATCTTTTCTGGGCTTCAATCTATAACCTTTTGGCTATTCCCATTGCCGCCGGTATTCTCTATCCAAAATTTGGGATTTCGCTAAGACCAGAAATCTCGGCTCTTTTAATGAGTCTTTCCTCAATTATTGTTGCCACAAACGCTGTTCTTTTAAAAAGAACAGAAAAAGACCTAATCGCTGTTTGATCATTTAACTGGCAAGTCTCGGCTAATGACGCAAGGTAAGGTGTTAAAATGAAAACGTGAAAGTTGCTCATTACCTTTTTATTATTTTCTTAACTCCAACTCTTATTCTTTTAAACTTCCACTTGTTAGTTTTCAATGGTTCTTATTATAAGTCAGAATTTAAAAAGCTTAATATCTACGAGAACTTTACATCAAAAGAAGAAGTGGATATTCAAGCTACAAAATTAATTAAATACCTCTGTTGCGATAGTAATCTAGAAGGCGATTTCTACTCGGAAAGAGAAAAACTGCATCTAGCTGATGTCAAAAATTTAATAAGACTCACAACTATCCAGTTTTTGCTCACTTTATCTATTACCCTGGCAACCCTTTTAGTTTTAATAATTAATAAAAAGACCCGACTGTTATTATTTAGTCTAAGATGGGCTTCTCTTGTTTGCATTCTAGCGATTTTTACTCTGTGGTTAAGTGCCTTTATTAAAATAGAAAATTTCCAAAAATCCTTTATTACTTTCCATGAAGTTGCTTTTGAAAATGACTTATGGCAAATGTCACCCCAGTCAAACTTAATTAAACTTTTCCCAGAGCAATTCTTTGCCGATTTTGCCAACCGAATAGCTCTCCAAACGATAATTATGTCTATCGTAATATTTTCAGGAAGCTATCTTATAAAAAGAAATGTTACCAAGAGTAATTAATCTCGGCCCATTAACTCTCCACTTATATGGTCTAATAATTGCCCTATCAATTTACCTAGGTTGGCTTTTGGCAAAAAAAAGAGCCAGTCAGGGCGTAAAAATTCCTCAAAAGTTTTTTGAAGACCCAATTCTTTTAATTCCCTTGTTTTTATCAATTGCAATAGCCAGAATCTATCATGTTATCGACTATTGGAGTATTTACAAAAGCGATCTAACTTCAATTTTATTAATCAACCGCGGTGGGCTAGGAATTTGGGGCGCCCTCATTGGAGCAATTGCTGGCCTTATCATTGTTGCTAAGTTTAAAAAACTCAACCCATTAACTGTTTTGGACTTAGCTTCGCCATCACTTCTTTTGGGACAAACCCTTGGACGCTTTGGCAATTATATTAATCAAGAAGGTTTTGGTCCACCAACAAGCTTGCCCTGGGGAGTTTTTATCGAAAAGCTAAATAGGCCGGCCAAGTATCAAAATTTTTCCCACTTTCACCCAACCTTTTTTTATGAGGCAGCACTCGATGCAATCTTTTTGATAGTTATTCTCGTTTTCGCCAAAAACAAGGTTCTTAAGGGACAAGTTTTCGGCCTCTATCTGATTTTGTATGCGACCGGACGTTTCATTGTAGAATTCTGGCGCATTGACACGGCCACAATTGGTTCTTTGAAGATTGCCCATTTACTTTCGATATTCACGATTTTAATTGGTTTGCTAATATTTAGAACTACAAAAAAAGGACTTGACCCTTCTTAAATACTCAAGATCTGCGCCCCATTCAAGAAGCGCAGTGGGTCTTGACAGCAATTAGCACTCATGGTATTCTGTCTGCTAATCATTGATTTGGGAATTTTTATAGCCAAACCTGTTAGAATATTAGAATATAGGAAGATTAATAAATAGTACGTAAAACGCTTTATCAATTTAGGGTTTAGAAAATGGCAATTTTCATAGATCAGCAAAAACCTAAAATAAAAAACGAATTACCAGTTGTTCCTCTTCGTGACACTGTTGTTTTTCCTTCCTCCATGGTGCCAATTACAGTCGGCCGACCAAAAGTAAAACTTGGCCTAGATAGCTCATGGAGTTCGGATAGACTTGCCGTTTTTGTATCTCAAAAAAACCCCAGAATCGAAAATCCCGCTCCTAACGACATTTATTCAGTTGGTACAGTAGGCTTAATCAGAAGGCTCTGGCGGGTAGACAACGAATATAATCTGGCAGTTGAAGGATTAAGCAGAGTTTATCTCAAGGAATTTATTCAAATCGAACCCTACTTGGCCGTAAAGGTTGAAGAAATTCCGGAGTTAACTCAAAAGACAGAGGAATCAGAAGCTCTCTTTAGGAATATTCTTTCCAAAATTAAAAAGTACGGCGAATTAGGAGGAGTTTTAAGTCTTGAATCTTCGATTCATATCTTTTCAACAGACGATCCAAATCAATTGGTAAATATCGTAACTGCCTCAATCGACCTTAAAACACAAGATAAACAACAAATTCTTGAAATGGTCGACACCAAAGCCAGGCTCGATAGGCTTTCGGAACTTTTAACTCGCGAAATCCGCATTCTTGAAATTTCTTCAAAAATCGACACCGAAACTCAGGAAAGGGTAGGTAAAGTTACCAAAGAAGCGATACTGAGGGAAAAAATGAAATCAATCGAAAAAGAACTTGGTGAAGATGATGAAGTGAGAGAAATTGCGGAGTTTCGAAAAAAGATTAAAAGTGCCTCAATGCCCCCTGAAGTCAGGGAAAAGGCGGAAAGAGAACTGGCAAGGCTAGCCAAAATGTCTTCGTATAACCCTGAATCTTCCTACATTAGAACCTATCTTGAATGGTTAGTAGATTTGCCTTGGAAAGTAAAAGGTACCAAAGCTGCTGATGTTGATCTTGCTGCCAAAGTCTTAGAAGAAGACCATTATGGTTTGCCAAAAGTTAAAGAAAGAATTCTAGAGTATTTAGCCGTCCACAAGTTAGTCGGCAAAATAAAAGGACCAATCCTTTGTTTTGTAGGTCCCCCAGGTGTTGGTAAAACCTCAATTGGCAAATCTATAGCCCGTGCCCTGGGGCGCAAATTCATAAGAGTCTCTCTTGGTGGCATTCACGACGAAGCTGAAATTCGCGGACACAGGAGAACCTATGTAGGTGCTCTTCCAGGTAGGATTATTCAGGGGATTAAAAACTCTGGTACCAAAAACCCTGTGTTCATGCTTGATGAAATCGACAAAATTGGCGTTGATTTTAGAGGTGACCCCTCCTCCGCTCTCCTAGAGGCCTTAGACCCAGAACAGAATAATTCTTTTTCTGACCATTATCTAGAGGTACCTTACGATCTTTCTGATGTTATGTTTATAACCACAGGCAATGTCCTAGATACTATTCCACCGGCGCTTAGAGACAGGTTAGAAATAATTAGTTTCGCAGGGTATACAGAAGAAGAAAAATTCCATATCGCCAAAAGATTCCTGATTCCTAAACAAGTTGAAGCCCACGGTCTTTCTAAAGAAAAGACTCAACTTATAGACAATACTATTAAAGAAATTATTGCTAAATACACTAGAGAAGCCGGCGTTAGAGAGCTAGAAAGAGAAATAGCCTCTATTTTGAGGAAAGTTGCTAAAAAGTTTGCAACCAGCGACAAGCAAAAGAAGATAATCATTAATCAGAAACAAATCCATAGCTATCTTGGACCCCAAAAATTTTCAAAGACAATAGCCGAAACAAAAGACGAAGTCGGAATGTCAACTGGGTTATCGGTTACTCCGGCAGGAGGAGAGATTCTTTTCGTAGAAGTTACTATTATGCCTGGTAAGGGACAGTTAATCCTTACCGGTCAATTAGGTGATGTCATGAAAGAATCAGCTCAGGCTTCGCTTTCATACGTTAAGTCAAGGGCTCAGGTTTTAGGCCTTTCGGAAAATATGGCCTCTAAAATCGACGTTCATATTCACGTTCCAGAAGGTGCAGTGCCCAAGGAAGGTCCATCTGCAGGCATTGCTATAACCACAGCCTTAGTTTCTGCACTGACAAAAATTCCCGTTAGGCGCGAAGTAGGCATGACTGGGGAAGTGACTTTAAGGGGTCGTGTTCTAGAAATTGGTGGGTTTAAAGAAAAGGTTCTGGCAGCTCACAGGGCAGGCTTAACCACGATAATTTTGCCAAAAGCCAACGCTAAAGACTTGGAAGAAATTCCTAAAAATGTCAAAAAAGATTTACAATTTATTCTTGCCGAGCATATGGACGAAGTTCTTAAAGTTGGCCTAACCCGTGCCCTTCCAAGGGAAAAAACCCAAGAAGCGCCTGAAAAACATAAAAAAGTGGCGCCATTTAATGTTCCTCAGACCGCAAATTAATAGTTAGAACTTTAAAAAACTATTTGCAATCCAATAGTAAAGTCTGTATTATTTGATTCAAAACCTACAGGTTTTCACACAGTTTCAGTGGATTTTGTAAATTTAAATTCGGCTTTTGGCTTACCTTTTGCGTTAGCTGCTTCAACTGCAGCTATTTTGTATGGGCTAATTGTTTCTTTCAAAGTAGTCTCCCTTGACCCTGGATCAGAAAAAATGCGCATAATAGCCGACGCAATTGCAGAAGGTGCCACTGCTTTCCTTCGCAGGCAGTACAGCGTTATTTCCATGGTCGCACTTGTAATTTTCGCTTCACTCTTGCTGCTTATAGGCCCTGCAGTCGCCATCGGTTTTTTAATAGGAGCAATAGCTTCAGCTGCCTCAGGTTTTATTGGAATGAATATTTCTATAAGGAGTAATGTCCGGACAACCCAAGCGGCAAAGAAAGGTCTGGCAAAAGCCTTTTCTGTTGCTTTTGCCGGAGGTTCAGTTACTGGTCTTTTAGTTGTTGGTCTAGCTCTTCTTTCGGTCGCCGGATATTTTGGGGCAACTGGCGACTTGGAAGGCTTAATTGGTCTAGGGTTTGGTGGCTCACTTATTTCCATTTTTGCCAGGCTAGGTGGCGGAATCTTCACAAAAGGAGCGGATGTCGGTGCCGATCTAGTAGGGAAAGCCGAATTTGGGATCCCCGAAGATGATCCAAGGAATCCGGCAGTTATAGCAGACAACGTGGGGGATAATGTTGGCGATTGTGCCGGGATGGCAGCAGATCTCTTTGAAACTTACGCGGTCACCTTAATTGCATCCATGTTTTTGGGGTCGTTGCTTTTTCCAGAGTTTTTGGGAGCCGTTCTCTATCCTTTAACTCTTGGGGCCGTAGCAATCATAGCAACAATCATCTCAACTTTTTTTGTAAGACTCCCAAGAAATAAAAGCATTATGGGTGCTCTGTATGTAGGTTTAATTATGTCGGCAGTTCTTTCAAGTCTAGGGTTTTATCTTGTAACTTTTCTTATGGTAAGCGGTAACGGTTTAATTGACCCCTTAAATATTTATCTTTCCTCTCTTGTAGGTATCATAGTCACCATGCTAATGGTGTTAATAACTGAGTACTACACGGCAACAAAGTTTAAACCGGTTCAACAAATTGCCCAAGCTTCAACTACCGGACACGCTACAAACATTATTATGGGACTGGCAATTTCATTAAGATCTACTTTTTGGCCGATTGTCGTAATTTGTCTTAGTATTCTCTTGGCATACTGGCTAGCCGGTTTATATGGAATCGCAATAGCCGCCACTGCCATGCTTTCATTAACTGGAATTATTGTGGCCATCGATGCTTTTGGCCCAATAACAGACAATGCTGGAGGTATAGCCGAAATGGCCAATTTGCCAGACGAAATAAGAAACGTTACCGACCCCTTGGATGCAGTTGGCAATACAACTAAGGCTATAACCAAGGGTTATGCCATCGCTTCTGCGGGACTGGCCTCTTTGGTTCTTTTTTCTGCGTATTCTCAAGGCTTAAACGCTCAAGGAGCTTTTATTGAATTTACGCTTTCAGATCCAACATTGTTAGTAGGACTTTTAATTGGTGCATCCCTGCCTTTCCTTTTTGCTTCTTTTGCTATGGAAGCAGTTGGCATTGCAGGTTCAGCAATTGTTGACGAAGTTAGGCGCCAATTTAAGGAAATTCCCGGAATTCTTTCAGGCAAAAACAAACCTCAATACGACAGGGCCGTAGACATAGTTACTAAAAAAGCTCTTAAATTAATGGTTACACCAGCCCTTATTCCTGTTGTTGCCCCAATCATTACAGGTTTTGTGCTAGGCCCCACAGCTCTCGGCGGTCTTTTAATGGGCTCGATTGTTTCAGGAATATTTGTGGCAATTTCAATGACCACTGGTGGGGCAGCCTGGGATAATGCTAAAAAATACATTGAAGCTGGAAATTTTGGTGGCAAAGGTAGTGATGCTCACAAGGCAGCAGTAACTGGTGATACAGTTGGCGACCCTTACAAAGATACAGCTGGGCCGGCTATCAATCCAATGATTAAGATAATCAATATTGTCGCTCTTCTTCTAATCCCTTTCCTGGTCTAAAAACAATAGCAACCCGAGAATCTAATATATTATCCTTCTTGGTTTTACTGAAGGTGTTGCCTCAAATGGGGTCGGGGATGGTAGGCTTTCAGGTAAAGTTTCGTATTCCGTCTCCTTCAAGCTTTTGAATCTATGTTTTATACCAGGTTTTATTTTATCGACAGCCATTATTGTTGTTTCGAAGCCAGAAACAGCCCTGGTTAGTTTTTCATCAAAAGAATAACTATCTTCTTTACCTTGCCATGATTTTTCAATAGCCCAAAATAACACTTCGTGATAAGTTAAGGTATCGGCTATTTCATTAACAAGTTCAACTGCCTCCTGGTTTTGAGACCTTGCCTTTTCTAATTGCCAAATCATTCTATTAAGTACAGCACTATATCTTTCAAGTGTATCGCCCGACTCAAGTACATCGTTTTTCTCAAGAAGAATATAAGACTCCTTAAGTCTTTTACCAGAAAGTACTAAGTCAAATTGAGCTTTTTTAACTGAGGAAGGTTTAAAAAACCTTACAATTACCTCTTTTGTCGAGATTAAAAAGTAAGTGGGGTGGGATGACAAAAACCTTATTGGTACGGTTTTTTGTAGCGCTTCATTTATCTGACCTTCACTAAAGTCTGGAAATTGAGTCGGCGAATGTGCAAAAGCAACCGTTAGATTAACACCCAAAAATAATAATAAATAAACCAGGCAGACTGAAATAAAACGCATATTAAATATTAACAACCAAGCACCAAACTCCAAAAACTGGAAATTGGATATTGTAAATTTGAAATTCCGCCAACATGGCGGAGGTGGCTCCAACCGGATTCGAACCGGTGTTACTAGGTTGAGAACCTAGCGTCCTGGGCCTCTAGACGATGGAGCCAAAAAACTCGCCACTTATTATATATCAGCCAGGAGATAAGTGTCACCTAAGATTTCACACTTATTTTACCTATAGATATAGATAAAAAAATATGTTATTATACTTTCTCCAAAATTTCTTAAATGCTCAAGATTGTGATCCCAAAATATATGCAAGAAACTACTACGAGGCATTTTCTCGATGCTCATCGAACAGTAAGGTTTCAAAAAGGCCTCAATAGAGGGACAATCAATGAGACAGGGGATTTAGTTGTAAGACTGCGCTCATTTGATATTCCCGTTGAGGTCGATGATAGTTGTGATATCGGCTTGTGCGGAAGTGATTGGGTTAAAGAAAAAGAGCTTCAGTTGGGGATAAAACTGGCGATTTTAGGGGAGTACAATTATGGTCGGTCATCTGGCGGAAATTCCCCCTCCCTTGATTTAGTTGTTCCAAATGATAATTCTTTATCCAGCATCCAAGAAGTCGAAACAGGTTCTATGATACTAACAGAATACCCTAATCTGACTAGAGAGCATTTCACAATTAACGGTTTTGAAACTGCAGAACTCGGGCAAACGGTTGATGCTCCAACATCGCCTGATGACTTTAGAGATTGGTGCAGACAAAATGGGAAAATCGGCATAAGAGTGGTTCACGGAGCTATCCCTGAATTAGTGTACGTTGGCGCCGGACATGGGGTTATGGTAAATGAATCTGGTAAAACCCTTAGAAAAAATGACCTTAAAGTTGTTGACACAATTCATGAAATTAAAACCCTTTTGATTGCAGACGTAGACGCTCTAAATGATGATCATAAAAGAGAAGAGATAGAAAGCCTTCGAAGAGATTTAGGCGAGGTAAATTGGGCAATTTCAGGAGAATCGGAAACAGCTCTACGCAACTTCAAGGAAAGACGCTAAAAATCTCCATTGACGAAACCCTATTTTAGGTATAAAATATGCTCCCCAATAATAACATGCGATTAATGGCTAAAAAATTTATTTTAACAGAAGAAGGATTAACTCAGATTCAAAGAGAATACCAGGATCTGGTTAAGATTAAAAGACCAGCAATTGTCAATAGAATCCAAACGGCTCGAGAATTCGGCGATTTATCAGAGAATTCCGAGTACGATGCCGCCAAGGAAGAGCAATCTCTTCTAGAAACCCGCATTACCCAGTTAGAAGAAATTTTATCAAGAACTCAAGTTATTGAACCAATACCTCAGGCCGACTTTGTAGTTATTGGATCGACAGTCATTGTCGAAATGAACGACGAAGTTCATAAATTCATGATAGTCGGTTCTGTAGAGGCTGATCCTGCACAGAACAAAATATCAAATGAATCACCAGTCGGTAAAGCACTTCTTGGCTTGCAGGCCGGAGAGACTATCGAAGTTTCGGTCGGACCGGTCAAAAGTAAAATTAAAGTTCTCGAAATCAAATGAGGACTGACCCCATCGTAATTTTTCCAGCTAAAAATCTTAACCTCAATCCAGCCGAAAAGAAGGTGGTTGATAAACTTACAGAGGTGGCTAAAGCAATTGCACCCATTTATGAGCAGCAGGAAAATTCTCTTTATCCCGGAGCCAATTTCTATCCCCATGATGCGACAAAGGAAGAAATCCTTACAGAAGCCAAACACAACAGTCAGATCCTATCCCCATATACAGTTGTCCAAAGGGGAGATAATGGAAAGTTAATAGCAGTACCTTATCACATTATCTACAAAGACCATCTAGAAAAAATTGCTCATCTCCTAAAAGAAGCGGCACATCTTACTAATAATAAAGACTTCGCTCAGCGGCTTGAACTTCAAGCAAATGCTCTTTTGGAGGGAACCTATGAAGTAAGCGATATCTACTGGATCACTATGAAACCTTACAAGATTGACATCGCCATAGGCCCGATTGATCGGCTCGATGATAGACTTTTATTCAAAAAGGCCTCGTACGAAGCATGGGTAGGAATAATCGATGAAGAGAAAACCGAGAAAGCCAAAATTATTCAACATTCGATTTATGATGTCAGAAGAAAGATTTTCACTTTGTCTCAAAAAGCAGATTTTTTGGATAAAACAAAATTGCGAGTTGATAAAACATTGATTTTCTCTGGCCTTTTCGCAAGAGGAATGTTTACTAGTAACAGTCTTCCGGTAGATCCCGAACTTATGGAAAAATATGGAATCGAAATTACATTTTTTGACTCCTCGCTTGATGTAAAGTTTAACAATCAGCACTTCCCGATTTTTCAAAGAATTTTTGAAAAGAAATTTCAGAGAGACTATTCTAAAGAATTATTGAGAGAAGGTTCATTTCGAAATGTGTTGCTTCACGAGATAGGGCATTCCCTGCTTCGTTATAAAGATTCAGAAAGAAGACTAAAAGAACTATTTCCCGTAATAGACGAACTCTCCGCAACAATCTATGGTATTAAAAGTTGTGGATCCCTAGTGCTTAAAGGAATTATGACCGAAAAAGAATTGGAGGCAATAATGATTATGTTTATTTGTCGAGCTTTTACTTGGTGGATCGACTCGCAAACCCAAAAATCTGTTGAGGCCTTTGCAACAGGTCACGCCATAGCCCTAAATCATTTCCTTGCAAATGGCGCACTTAAAGAATCCAAAGGAATTTCTTGGCCAAATTTCTCCAAGATGTTTTTGGGCATTGAAGAACTCTCGGATGCGCTTGAGGCATTAATATCAATGGGAAGCCATGACGATGCCCAGCAAGTAATTGATAAATACGGTTCATTTGTGGTATATAACAAGCTTGCTCCAAGACTAAAAGGGCTAACTTAGTGGCAACAACAGAACGAACTACACCAGGGGGCGTAAAGCCCCGTTTTTTGTCCCGAAAACAAACTCCTCAAACCGAGAGGGTAAGATTAGTGAGGCCACAAGCACCTTTTCAGCAAGAAGTCGATTTATCGCCCGAAATTAGCGATATCTCAAGGTCAATGATTAATACTTACTGCCGCTTCGACGCCACTGAGAAGCTACAAGGTGGGTTAGTTGTTGACGCTTATTCTGTCGGACCTGAAGATCTCGCCTTAATTATGCCAATACCAATCGAAGAAGCTCTTGATAATTTAAGAAGAGATGTAAAAAGAATCGACAAAATAGGCCTGGATAATCTCCCACCGGAATGGTCTCTAATTCGTTCTAACGCCCAGGCAACGGTTACTTATAAAGAAGAGGAAGAGAGAATTGCCAGGGGGGAACCCAAAACCGACTATAAAGAATACTTACCAAAGGTCTCAGGTTTTGATCCCAGATTAATTTCAACGAAAGCATTAGATGAAGGTCGCGAGCGAATTATTGAAGGTCTTCAAAGTAAACGATTGAAGTTCGATCCGAGTAAACCTCAAAGTGTACGCGCTGCTTTTTTTGCTTACCAAAGATATGCAAGAAGATACTATTATGCCCAAGAGGTTGCCTACAGATTTGCGCAGTACGACGATCAATACAGGTCTAAACTTGGTGCGGTTTTAGAGGAAGATTTGAGTGACGTTAATTATAAGATCGTTTGGGATCAGGCAGATGCTTTTTGGATGATGTGGGAAAGACCGGGTATTGTCGATAATATCCTTTACGCTAACTGGCATGAAAAAAGACACCAAAAAAATTGGGACGAGGGTAAAATCCAAATGTTCGCTTTTCATGAGCCACCCCATTTTATATACGCCTATTTGATAAGGCGGGAAATTCTCAAAGGCAATCTCGACCCTGCTACAGGCATACTTCCGATACCAAGCCTCGGCAGTTACCAATATGAGGGAATTGCTCAAACTATCCCCAATTTTGCTCCTATCGAATTAGATTCCGACGGGATACTAGCTACAGATGTTTACAGATTAGAGAAAAGAGCCATCAACAACGGCCTTTATATACTAGAGACAGATTCAAGACTGACTGTTGGAGAAGTTGCTCGTGAACTCAGACCGTACATGCTTCTTAAGAATCAAAGTGAAATTATGACCTTACTGCAAGAAGGTATCAGCCAACCGTTTGAAAGAGCATATTTACCGGTTTATGGACTTTCGGATTATTTCTTTATGGATTTCGCAAAAAAAGCAAATCAAATCCAAAGAAACGAATTTCTAAAACTAGTATTTAAGAAACCAATGACTCCTTTTCAACTCCAAGTTGCAGCCGATGAAGTTTTAAAAGTTGCTTAATACCCCTATTTTCATTGCCAAATAAACCTTCTTCTCGTATACTCTAAGCATCGTGGAACCTCTTGAAAACTTAAGAGAAATCAGGCTTCGGAAGCTTGAAAAAATCCGTAAACTTAAAATTGACCCTTATCCCGCAAAAAGCAACAAAAAAGAATCAGTTGCAACTTCCCTCAAATCAGTAGGCAAAAATGTAACTACTGCAGGCCGCATTATTGGTTTGCGGGGTCATGGTGGCTCATCGTTTGCTGATTTGTTGGATCAATCCGGCAAAATCCAACTTTTCTTCTCCAAAGACAAACTGTCAACGGTCAACAGTCAACTGTTAACTTTACTAGATGTCGGCGACTTCATCGAGGTCTCAGGGAAAGTCGACAAAACCAAAGCTGGCGAAACAACTATTTTTATAGACGACTTCAAAATGTTGACAAAATCTATTCGCCCAATTCCCCAGTCTTTTTACGGTTTAAAAGACATAGAAACAAGACTCAGAAAAAGATATGTAGACTTAATTGTCAACAGAGAAACCGTTGATCTTTTTGTCAGAAAAGCAAGATTCTGGCAAAGTATCCGCGATTTTCTGACGAAAGAGCATTTTATTGAAGTTGAGACTCCAGCCCTTGAACCTATTCCCGGAGGAGCCGACGCTCATCCATTCATTACCCATCATAACGCCTTAAATAAAGATTATTTTTTAAGAATTTCTCTAGAACTTTATCAAAAAAGACTCTTAGTTGGAGGTTTTGAAAAAGTCTATGAAATCGGAAAAATCTTCAGAAACGAAGGAATCGATGCCGAGCACCTGCAGGATTATCTGCAGATGGAATTTTATTGGGCATATGCTAGTAACTATGATCTCTTAGACTTTATCCCAAAGTTCTACCGTTATATTGTTAGCGAAACCCTTGGTAAAACAAAGAGTCAATTCGGGAATATCGAAATAGATTGGGCAAAAAATTGGCCGGAAGTTGACTATAGCGATTCATTCAAGCAGGAAACTGGAATTGATCTTCTTAAAGATCCAAAAAAAGAAGAGCTTTATAAAAAAGCTGAAGCAGTTGGAGCGAAACCAACTAAAAAAATGGGCAAAGGGAGACTAATAGATGCTATTTATAAAAAAGCTGTCAGACTAAAACTTATACAGCCTTCTTTATTGATAAACCACCCGGTTGAAGTCTCACCATTGGCAAAACGCGATGAAAAAAATCCAAAAATTGTTCAAAGAATGCAAGTTTTGGCAGGAGGTACAGAAGTAGGTAATGGTTGGTCCGAACTCAACGACCCTATTGATCAAAAAGAAAGATTTGAAGTGCAGCAAAAACTAAGAAAAGAGGGAGATGAAGAAGCTCAAATGATGGATGAAGATTTCGTCGAGGCACTGGAGTATGGCATGCCGCCCTCTGCTGGGTTTGGCCTCTCTCAAAGACTTTTTGCAGTTTTGGTAAACAAACCCATAAGAGAAACAATTCTTTTCCCTACATTAAGACCTAAATCATGACCAGAACTGAAGCCTTAAAAATCCTTGAGGAACTTAAAAATTCACCAAATATGATTAAGCATGGTCTATCAGCTGGTTACGTAATGTTCGATCTTTATGATTACTTTCCAAAAAAGGGCAAAAACCCAGAACTTACTAAATCAGACTGGGAAATTGTTGGGCTTCTTCACGATGCAGATTATGAAATTACCGATAAATCTCTTGATCTCCATACCGAGAAAACAACCGAAAAATTAAAAGAGAAAAACGCGAACGCCGAAATAATCCATGCCATCCGTGGGCATTGCGACAAAGCAGAGAGAAATACCTTACTTGCTAAATCTATTTATGCCTGCGATGAGCTAACTGGTTTAATTGTTGCCGCAGCACTTGTCCAACCAGACAAAAAGTTAAAATCATTAACTTTAGAATCCGTAATGCGCAAGTTTAAAGATAAAGCCTTTGCCAGAGGTGCCAATCGTGATCAAATCAAAACCTGCGAAAAAGAATTAGAAATACCACTTGAGGAATTTATTGATATCAATCTCAAATCAATGCAAAATAATTCGGGGGATTTAGGATTATAACGCTCTGATAATCCGAATCACTGGAGTGAATATCGACAAGCAAGTATTAAAAAAAATTTTAAAAGTGTTCTTAACTCTTCAGTGGGCAAAAGAACTTCCCAGACAAGGATTTATAGCCCTTGGTTTCAAAAGAAACGAAGCCGATTCTGTTGCTGCCCATTCTTGGACCACCTCAATGCTTACCTATATGCTTGGGACAGAGATGATCAAGGGTGGCCAAAAATTAAATTTGAACAAAGCCATTAAAATGGCGCTTTTCCATGATATAGCGGAAACAATTGTCGGGGACGTCGGAACCTTCGTTAAAGGAATGGCCAAAGGTGCTTTTGCTCCCATTGAAGAAGAAGGTCTTAAATGGTTAGTTTCGGACTTGCCTTCAAAAAAAGAAATAATCTCTTTGGTTGAGGAATATATGAAAAGAAAAACATTAGAGGCAAGGCTTGTTAAAGTTGCAGACAACCTGGATGCTCTTGCTCAAGCCAAGGGTGTACCGGCAGCTCAATCTGCACTCAAATATTTCAAAGAGGTCTATCACATAACCAAAATTCCGTTCCATAAAGAAGCCGTGGAAATGATCTTAAAAGACCAAGTTGAACCAGAAAGAAGTTGGCAGAAAAAATAACATGCTAGATATTAAAATCATAAAGAGAAATCCGAAGTTGACTGAAGAAAAAGCAAAACAAAAAGGTTATACAGTTGATATTGAAAAACTTCTCGAAGTTGATGAGCAAAGAAGAAAACTAATTGAGGAAGTAGATTCTTTAAGATCAAAAAGAAAGACTTCTGCTGAAAAAAGAGATGAAGAAGAAGGGAAAAAATTAAAAAATCAGCTTAAAGATAAGGAGAACAAGTTAGAAGATCTTAATGAAAATTTTTATCAATTAATCAGGGAAATTCCTAATTTGCCTAAGGATGATGTCCCAGTCGGCAAAGATGAAAAAGAAGACAAAATCACAAAAGAGGTTGGCAAAAAACCGAAATTCGCTTTTAAAACAAAAGACCATCTTGAATTAGGAGTTGGGCTCGACCTAATCGACGTTGATCGAGCTTCCAAAACATCGGGGCCACGATTCGGCTTCATTAAAAACGAATTAGTCATTCTAGAATTTGCGCTTGTAAGATATACGTTTGACATTCTGACTCAGGAAGGTTTTATTCCGGTAATTCCACCAGTAATTATTAATAATAAGATTGCCCAAGGCCTGGGGTATCCAGAATATGGAACGGGAGAAGGCTACAAAATTGACGATCAATTTCTGGTCGGCACAGCGGAACATTCAATAATCCCAATGCATATGGACGAAACATTCAAAGAATCCGACTTACCAAAAAGGTATGTTGGTTTCTCAACCTCGTTCAGACGAGAGGCAGGTTCTTATGGAAAGGACACGAGGGGGATTTTCAGAGTTCATCAATTCGACAAAATCGAAATGGTATCGTTCGTAAAACCAGAAAACGAAGACAGAGAACAAGAATACCTTGTATCTTTGGAAGAAAAAATGGTTGGCGATTTAGGATTTTCTTACAGAGTTGTTAATAAATGTACAGGTGAGCTTGGATTTCCGACAGCCAGAAAATACGATATTGAAATTTGGTTTCCTGGACAGGAAAAATTTAGAGAAACTCATTCCGCATCGACAAATTCAGACTTCCAATCAAGAAGATTAAACATTAAATACCAGAAAGGCGATCAAAAGGAATTTATTTACATTCTCAACGCAACCGCCTTTGCCATTGGCAGAACATTAATTGCAATTTTGGAAAACTACCAACAAAAAGATGGATCAATAATAATTCCCAAAGTTCTACAAAAATACTCCGGATTTGCCAAAATTCCTTCTTAAAAATCCTATTGACATCCATTTTTTCATATCCTAATCTAAAGTGAGAAAGCCTCCTGACTGCTCATGGAGGCTTTTCTTTTGCGATTGATTAATCTTCTAATATATAATTATCTCCCATGAAACATACCCTGCCCGAGGAAGAAATTACCAAGCTCAGAAAAACTAATCGCGCCAAAAAACTTTCTCCAAAAAAACATAAAATTTACCATGAATCGGGAAGATCTACAAAAACTCTTTGGGCACAAATAGTCTCAAAATCAAAAAATAAATAAATGTTTGGAATTCTGACTAAATTTTTAGATTCAAATGAAAAGCAAGTTGGCAAACTTCAACCTATTGTTGAGAAAGTTAACTCTTTTGAAAAAAAGATAGAAAAACTAACGGATGCCAAGCTTAAAGAAAAAACCGAAGAATTCAAAAAAAGGCTTCAAAAAGGAGAAACTCTTGAAGATATTTTGCCTGAGAGTTTCGCTGTTGTCCGCGAGGCGGGGAAAAGAACATTGGGACAAAGACATTTCGATGTTCAAGTCATCGGAGGGGCAGTTTTACACCAGGGCAAAATTGCAGAGCAAAAAACTGGTGAAGGGAAAACTTTAACCGCCTCTCTACCGCTTTACCTTAACTCGCTCCCTGGAAAAGGAGTACATCTGGCAACAGTTAACGATTATCTTGCACGTGTTGGTCTTGGATGGATGGGCCCGATTTACGAGGTACTTGGAGTCACAGCCGGCTGCATCATGCAGGAAGCAGCCTTTATCTACGACCCAAAATTCGAAGATAAAAACGCAACCGACTGGCGGCTTAAACACTTAAGACCTATTGACAAAAAAGATGCTTACAAAGCGGACATTACTTATGGAACAAATAACGAATTCGGCTTTGACTATCTTCGAGACAACATGGTCTGGGATCAATTAGATATGGCCCAGCGTGGCCATAATTTTGCCATTGTCGACGAAGCCGATTCAATTTTGGTCGATGAAGCAAGAACCCCCCTTATTATTTCTGCTCCAGCATCTGGAGCGTCTGAAAAGTACTTTCAATTTGCCAAATTGGTTCAAGAATTATCTTCCGATACGGATTATGTTATGGACGAAAAGTTAAAGACTGCAAATCTTACAGAACACGGAATTACTAAAGTAGAAAAAAGATTAGGGGTTGCTAATCTTTATGAAAAAGATTTCGGAAGCATTCACCACATCCAGCAAGCACTAAGGGCCAGAACTCTTTTTCATAAGGACAAAGATTACGTTGTTAAAGACAATCAAATAATTATTGTCGATGAGTTTACAGGAAGACTCATGCTCGGCAGGCGCTGGTCAGAGGGTTTGCATCAAGCAATTGAGGCCAAAGAAAATGTAAAAATTCAGCAAGAATCTCAAACTTTGGCAACAATTTCCTTCCAAAATTATTTTAGGCTCTACTCTAAACTTGCCGGAATGACAGGAACTGCAGCCACCGAATCAGAAGAATTCCATAAGATTTACAACCTAGAAGTTGTGGTTATACCAACCAATAAATCTATGATAAGACATGACACTTCAGATGTAGTTTATAAAACGTCCAAAGCAAAGTTTACAGCGGTAGCAAATGATGTTGTTGAAAAAAACAAAAAGGGTCAACCAGTGTTAATTGGCACCACTTCTATTGAAAAGAACGATTTCCTTTCCTCTCTCTTAAAAAGAAAAGGCATTATCCATCAAGCTTTGAATGCCAAGAATCATCAAAAAGAAGCAGAATTTATCGCCCAGGCAGGCAAAATTGGGTCAGTCACGTTAGCAACCAATATCGCCGGTCGAGGCGTTGACATTATTCTTGGCGGAACTCCTCCAACTGACAAACTCGGTAGACCAATTGTTAAAGGAAAAGAATTCACAGATTGGCAAAAATCTCACGAGGAAGTTATTTCACTTGGAGGCTTGCATGTTATTGGAACGGAAAGACATGAAGCCAGAAGAATCGATAACCAATTGCGCGGAAGGGCGGGTCGTCAAGGTGATCCCGGATCCAGTCGTTTCTATGTTTCGCTAGAAGACGATATTATGAGGCTCTTTGGCGGTGAGCAGATTGCCAAAATAATGACAGCCTTCAAGCTTCCAGAAGACACTCCAATCGAACATGGCATGGTTTCAAAGGCTATAGAAAATGCCCAGGTTAAAGTAGAAACCCACAATTTCGATATCAGAAAGCACTTAGTAGAATACGACGATGTCGCAAACCGTCAAAGGGAAATTATTTACGGAATTCGAAAAGGTGTTTTAGAAGCAGCCAGTGACAAAGAAAAGGCTCAAAAAACAAAGGAAGAAATTGAAGACAAAATCTATAGGGAAATCGAAAATACCGTTCTAATGCACTCATCTGAGGCAACTACAAAATCTGAAAGCGAGAAAATTATTAAAGAATTTTCAACGATTATTCCGTTTGACGGGCTATCTCAAGAAAAGTTAGGAGTCGATACTCAAAAATACAACGATCCCCGGCGGTTTATAGATTTCTTGAAGGGCGTTGCTAACAAAGTTTATGAAAGTCGTCAGACGCAGTTAGGAGAAAAAGTAGCCCGCGATATAGAAAAATTTGTAACTCTGTCTGTTGTAGACACGTTATGGATTGAGCATTTAGACAGCCTTGATGATCTACGAGAGGGGATTGGCCTAAGAGCGGCCGGTCAAAGGGATCCACTTGTAGAGTATAAACAAGAAGCGTTCAATCTTTTCGAAAAATTAACTGCATCTATAGACTACGAAATTGTCCATCGAATTTTTAAAGTACAAGTTCGTCAAGAGCCAACGATTGAGAAAATAGAAGAAAAGGGAATCGAAGTGCACCAGGATGCCAGCCTTGCATCTCAAGTTGAAAAGTCACCACCAATTTCTTCCCAGCTATCAAGCTTACAGACAGACATACCAGAAACCATCAGCCGAGAGTCTGAAAAGAATCCAGAAGAATTGACCGATGAAGAACTCGATGCTGAAATTACCAGACTTGAAGCACTCGAAAAGAGTTCGCAGCCAACGGTTAACAGTCCACAGATTGATCAATCTAATCCTTTTGAAGCTGCCGTCAACAAGCCACTGAAAGTTTCCAAAATTGGTCGAAATGACCCGTGTCCCTGTGGAGCGACTAATCCACAAACAGGCAAACCATATAAATACAAAAAGTGCGGCATGATCAATGCCCCCTACCACAAAGGCTAAGATTGACAATAGCCATTTACTTCTTAATACTTAAATTATGAAGTTATCTTTCAAAAAGGGAATAAGCCAACTTCTAATAATTTTGCCTATTTTTATCCTGTTAGTCTTCTTAGCTTCACCTTTTAGACGATACGTCTATGTTGGATATCAAAGCCTAGGACAACAAATCGGAATTAATTTCAACAACATTGCGCAAGACCAGTACGTAGACTGGATCAAATTACAGCAGGACGAGCTTGAAAACAAGAACCAGGCGATTTTTCTGAATAAAAATGTTGCTTTTAAAGATGAAATTGCCTCATCAAGGTCTGATATTTTAGGGGAATCTTCGCAGCCAAAAGGAGAAAAGTGGATCGAGGTCGATATTTCCGACCAAAGACTTTATATGAAGGAAGGAAATACAACAGTGGGCAATTTTTTGGTTTCAACAGGTAAATGGGCACCGACCCCAATTGGCCAGTGGCGTATCTGGACTAAATTAAGATACACAAGAATGAGGGGGGGGTCTAAAACTCTAGGCACTTTCTACGATCTTCCCAATGTGCCATACACCATGTACTATAATCAAGGTTACGGAATTCACGGGGCCTACTGGCACAATGATTTTGGGAGACCCAGAAGTCACGGCTGTGTTAATATGAAACCGGAAGAAGCCGGCATTGTTTTCAACTGGGCTTCAGTAGGTACTCGTGTTGTAACCCACGAATGACCTACCTTCTGGCAATTCTTTTAGGTGCAGTCCAAGGGTTAACAGAATTTTTACCAATTTCCTCGACTGGCCACCTTTTAATACTCGAAAATATTTTCAGAATAGATCAAGCAAGCTTTGGACTTGCCTTCGATGCCTCCCTGCATTTGGGTACTCTCATTGCGATTTCAATATTCTTTTACAAAGATTATGTTAAAGTCTTTACACTCAAAAACCAGCTGTGGTTAAAATTAACAATCGGAACTACTCCAGCCGTCATCCTTGGTTTAATTTTTGAAAATCAAATAGAAACGGTACTTCGTCAAACTTGGATTGTTGCAACCGCTTTAATTGTTTTTAGTTTTGTTTTTATCTTTGCTGAAAAAAAAGGCCAAAAAACTAAAACTCAAGATAAGCTTACCCTTAAAGACACTTTAATTATCGGTTTTTTTCAAGCTTTAGCATTAATCCCTGGTATTTCTAGATCTGGCTCTACAATCTCCGCTGGGCTCCTTCTTAATTTTAAAAGAGAAGAAGCGGCCAGATTTGCTTTTATGCTTTCAGGCCCAGTTGTTGCCGGTGCAGGGCTAAAAAAGTTTTTGGGGGTAGTAGGCAATTCTCATTTTAACTCAACAGACCTTAACTTTTTCCTAATTGGTATTTTCACATCAGCGATCTTCGGTTACTTAACCATCAAATACCTCATAAAATATCTAACAACCCAAAGTCTTTATCCATTCGTCATCTACAGGGTAACAGTTGGACTTATTCTTCTTTTCGCCTCACTTTTAACTTAAACTAATAATTGTTAGTCAGACGCTCATCATCTCACCTGATATAATTATTTGCTATGGATACCCAAACAAAAATTCCCGAACTGTACCAGAAATTCGAAATTATTAAAAATAATTTTGATCGCGAAAAAAAGCAAAAAGAGCAAGTAAAACTGGAATCAAAAAGCAGGGATCGAGATTTTTGGCAAGATTCTCGATCTGCTCAAAAAATCATGAAAGAGATTGCCGAAATATCCCAAGACCTGGAATCGTTTGATTCAATAGAAAAACAACTGTCTGATATTCACGAGCTTCATAAGCTAGCCACAAATGATCAAAAGTTAAACCAAGATCTAATAAAGGAACTTAAACTTGTCGAATCAAAAATTGTCGATCTTGAAACAAAAATGTTTTTATCTGGTCCTCACGATAAAAGTTCGGCCATTCTCTCCATTCACGCAGGTCAAGGGGGCGTTGAAGCGATGGACTGGGTGGATATGCTTTCCCGTATGTATCAGAAATATTTTTCAAAAAAAAACTGGGATTTTGAAATTATTGATGAAATCCCCGGAGAGGAAGCAGGTTTTAAAACAGTTACCCTGACAGTTCGTCAAAATTACGCATACGGTTTACTTAGAGGTGAAGCCGGAGTTCATAGGCTGGTTCGACAATCTCCCTTTAATGCCAACAATTTGCGTCAGACCTCATTCGCTCTTGTTGAAGTCATACCAGAAATAGAAGAAGATGACGAGTTAGATATTAACCAGGATGATATAGAATTCGAAGCTTTTCGCTCTGGCGGGCATGGTGGCCAAAACGTAAATAAAGTTTCCACAGCAGTTAGGCTAAGGCATAAACCCACCGGTATTGTAGTTACTTGTCAAACCCAAAGATATCAGGCTCAAAACAGGGAAAATGCGCTTAAGCTTCTAAAAGGCAAGCTTTGGGCTATAAAGCAAGCAAAGGAAAAAGAGACAAAAGAGCAATTGAAGGGCGGCCATGTTATGCCCGGCTGGGGGAATCAAATACGATCATATGTACTTCACCCATATAAGATGATTAAAGATTTAAGAACTAATTACGAAACTTCAAAAGCCCAAGAAGTCCTAGATGGTGACTTGGACGAATTTATAAAACAAGAGCTTAGCTTGCCGACTACCACTGGGGATTGATATAATTTTTTGACTAAGCTAAACTTTGAAAAACAAAATGGAAGAGCTTAAACTACCAGAGAATCAGCCAGTTGAAACCGCAAAAAGCGCATTTTTAAGAGCTGTTCCCAAAAAAGCTCACCTTGTTAAATTCCTTCCTTTTATTATAGTGATTGTAGTGGTTTCACTGGGTATATTTTCCGGCTTGGTCTTTTCCTCAAGAAACAAAGCCGCCAGTGGAAGCGCTATTTCGCAAGATGAGGAACTATCCAATGAGACAAAACAATCACTTGCCCAAACTTTTAGAGACGAAGCTGAGGGAACTGTAGAGAAAAACGATGAACTGGATAAATATGCTCAGGGAACTCACAAATTAATAAGACCGGGCGGGGAGAGTCAAACCGCTTTCATAACATCATCCGTATTAGATCTTAACGAATATGAAGGCAAGAAAGTTAAAGTGTATGGCGAAACTTTTGGTTCTTCGCAGGTAGGATGGTTAATGGATGTCGGAAAAGTCGAAGTCCTTGAATAACCCAAGTTTTCTGCCCCATGATTAAATTTGAAAAAGTAACTAAAAAATACCCAACCGGTAAAGTTGCACTAGATGAAACTGACCTAGAAATCCCCGGTGGAGTTTTTACCTTTATTGTAGGTACTTCTGGTGCAGGCAAATCCACACTTTTAAAATTAATCACCAGAGAAACCATGCCAACTTCAGGTAGAATTTTAATAGACGATGAAGACATTGCCAAAATTCCAGAGAAAAAAATCCCGGTATTAAGAAGAAGGATTGGCACAATTTTTCAAGATTTCAAACTGCTTTTAAATAGGACGGTTTTTGAAAATGTCGCAATTCCCCTAGAGGTCCTTTCCAAAAAAGACAACGAAATAGAAAAGGAAGTTTCCAGAGTTTTAGAAAAAGTTGGTATTTTAGAAAAAGCAAATAGTTTCCCTGCCCAACTTTCTGGAGGAGAAGTTCAAAGAACTGCAATTGCGCGGGCAATTATAGCTAAACCCCAGGTTCTTTTGGCAGATGAACCAACTGGCGATTTAGATCCTAAAACTGCTCAGAGTGTCATTGAGGTTCTGGATCAAATAAACAAAGAGGATAAAACTACCATCATTATGGCCACCCATAATGTCGCAATTGTAAATCATTTTAAAAAAAGAGTCATCACACTACAAAACGGTAAAATAGTAAGTGACGTAAAAGAAGGTAAATATGAATCAGATTAAGAAAACAGTCAAACTTTTAAGAAGAAGTCCGTATCAGGCCCTGGCTGCTGCTCTTGCAATGTCTTTAACATTTTTTGTGTCCTCTGTGTTTGTTATTTTAATAATCGGTGGTCAAATAATTTTGAATTATATTGAACAACGCCCCCAGGTAATTGCTTTTTTTAAAGACGACACAAACGAGACGCAAATCAAAGAAATTATAAAAGCCGTCGAATCAACGAATCTTACTACAAAAGTTAAATATGTAACCAAAGAAGAAGCCTTAGCAATTTATCGTGAAAGAAATAAAGACGATCCATTGCTTTTAGAATCAGTTTCTTCAGATTTTCTTCCTGCCTCTATCGATATATCTGTCAAAAAAGTTCAAGACATTGACAACGTTACTAAAATTGTTAAAGAAAGAAAAGAGATCGATAAAGTGATTACTCCAGAAAATCTGGTCGAACAACTGGTTAAATGGACAAATACTATTCGCTTTGGCGGCATATTATTTACTAGCACTCTCCTTGCAGTCTCCTTCCTTATTGTAATAATGGTTATCGGTATGAGAATTGCTATTCGCCGTGATGAGATTACAATAATGAGCTTAGTAGGGGCAACCAAATGGTATATTGCAAGGCCATTCTTTATCGAAGGAGCACTCTATGGAATTATCGGAGCAACTATTTCTGTACTTTTAATCTACGCCGGCCTTCTTTTTTACTCGCCAAATATTCAAGAATTTTTAGGGCCCATACAGATTTTTCCAATTGCGCCACTTTTCTTTCTTTATCTTTGGGTAGGGGAGGCGCTCGTGGCTGGAGTAGTCGGAATTACAGGAGCCACGATTGCTCTTTTTAGATACCTAAGGGTTAAATGATAAAAATCCTTCTGCACTTTATTATCTTGCCACTTCTGTTGTTATTAATGTCCCAAATTAGTCTTGCCGCAAATCTTGCCGATTGCGAAAAAGAAGATATTGCCCAAGATAAAGTTAACGAGTGTATAGATATTCTCTCAGACAAGGTATCAGAGCTAGGAGCTCAAAAAAAAACTCTTTCCACGCAAATTGCCAATTTCGATAATCAAATTCGCTTAACGCAATTAAAAATTGCTGATGCCCAAACAAAAATTGCGCAACTAGAAAAAGAAATTAGCGTTTTAGGATTTCGAATTGAATATATTACTGATTCAGTTGACAGGCTAGAAATCCTTCTCAAAGAACGAATTGTTGCAACTTACCAGCAAAGTTTTGTTTCAAATTTAGAACTACTTTTAACCTCAAAGGATTTTTCAGATTTGATTTTGCGCGTTCAATACCTTAGACAAGTCCAAGAAAATGATAAAAGGATTCTTGCAAATTTACTTCAAACAAAGTCAAGTTATGCTAACCAAAAAGACGAAAGAGAAACAAAACAAGCTGCAATTGAAGAAAATAAAAATAAACTCTTAGGATTAAAGACTAGTCTTGATAAGCAGAAAACTGAAAAACAAGCTTTCTTAGAAGTTACTAAGAATGACGAAACCAGATATCAAAGACTACTAGCGCAAGCTCAGGCTGAAAGAGCAATTGTTTTTGGCGGCGGCACCGACATTTTTATAAGGGATGTTAATCAGGGAGAATCAATTGGCTCTATTGCATCTCACAGTGCAAGCCCTGGCTGTTCAACCGGTGCGCATCTTCATTTTGAAGTCCAAAAAGACAACAATCTTCAAAATCCAAATGTGTATTTAAAAGGAGCAAATTATTCTTATTCTTATCCGCCTGAACAATACAGCTATTATGGAACAGTTAGCCCTTCAGGAGATCTTCCGTGGCCATTAAATGAGCAGATTGTTATCCACCAAGGATACGGTGCACATACTTTTGCCCAATCATTTTATTCGGGAGGAATTCATACCGGAATTGATATGGATTCAGGCTCTAGCTCAGTCAAAGCCGTCAAAAACGGTAAACTTTACGGCGGATCTTACAATTGCTCAAGCGGCAAACTCTACTATGCCAAAGTCGTTCACGATGATGGTCTAGTCACATGGTACCTCCACATGGTTCCAAATTAAGTAAATAAAGTGATCGGTCATTGACAAAATCTTTTAAAGTAACTATTTTCTTGGCTAATGCCCAAAATTTTTTTAGCAAATCTCATTTTTATTGTTGCAATAATTTTTCCTGTTAAAACTTTTGCATCCCAATCTGTACTGATAAACGAAATCCTTGCTGATCCTGCCGATGGTCAAAAGGAGTTTGTTGAGCTTTATTTCCCAGATGGTTATTTCGATATTTCTGCTTACACCTTAAAAGACGAAGTTGGTTCGACAAAAACAATGAGTTCAGTCCAAACTTGCAGCAACTTTGTGGTTTACGAGCTTACAACGACAAGTGGCGAAGGATGGCTGAATAACTCAGGTCAGGAATCAGTTTTCCTTTACGACGCAAGTAGCAATGAGGTCGATTCGTACAAAGATTGGCAAAACCCTGGGGAGGGAAAATCGTTTGGCCGCTATCCGGACGGTCAAACCTGGGGAGAAACCGAATCACCAACAAAATGCTCCGCCAACAATGAAAAAGTGGAAACAGCAGAACCCCAACCCACCCCCTCAAGCAGCACGTCATCAAAATCACCGTCGCCTACCCCGACAAGTTCTTCATCAAAATCTACTGCAACTCCCAAATCATCACCCAAAACTTCTCCCCAACCAAAAACCGTTCTGGGAGAAAAGGTCACTAATAAACCACCACTATCCATTTCCACCGATGAAGTTTTCCCTTCACCAAGCCCAAGCCCAACTAATCCGCCACAAACAGATGAATTAGAAAAATCAGCTTCAAAAACAAAAATTGCAGCCATTCTCACCGGCTCCGGGGCAATATTAATTGGAGCATCCCTGGCGTTTTATCTCTGGTATAGAAGAGCGCTAGAGAATGGGCAGGATCAAAATAAAGAGGATTAAACTTGACAAAACAATCAAATTCACAACCAAAAGATCTAGGTATTTTTATTAATCGATGGTTACCAGTTATTATCTGGATGATTGTCATTTTTAGTCTTTCTTCAATTCAACAAATCAAAGTAAGCCAATTTTTTGCCTGGGATTTCGTTTCAAAAAAAATTGCGCACGTTTCAGAATATGCAATTTTATTTGCATTTGTATTTCGAGCAACTAAAGGCAACTATTTAACTTCCTTTATATTAACTATGATCTACGCAGTCTCCGATGAATTTCACCAAAGCTTCGTATTCGGGAGATCAGCAACTGTTGTCGATCTAGGTTTTGACCTATCAGGGGTAAATATTGCAAGCTATATAATATGGAAGCTTGGTCAAATTCAAAAGAAGAAACTCAAAAAGTAGCCGCAACACTTGCCAAAAATTTAGGCGGCGGCGATGTGGTTGCGCTATATGGTCAACTTGGAGCTGGTAAAACTGTTTTTGCTCAAACACTCGCAAAAACCTTAGGCGTTAAAAAGAGAATCCTCTCGCCGACATTTGTATTTATTAGGTCTTACGAAGTAACCAGAAATTCAAAAAAAATAACTTTTAACCACCTAGATCTATACCGCAGTCAGTCAAGTTCGGATTTCGATACCTTAGGACTCGAGGAAATTTTTGACAAAGATGCAATTTGTGTTATTGAATGGGCAGATAAAATCGAAAAATTTCTACCCAAAAAAAGAATAGATGTATTTTTTGAAATCAAGGATGACAATAAAAGACTCATCAGAGTCAAAAGACATAAATAAAGCTGCCAAGATTCTAAAAAAAGGTGGAGTCGTAATTTTCCCGACAGACACTGTCTATGGAATCGGCTGTCGGTATGATAATCATCAAGCGATTGGCAGAATTCATAAAATTAAAGGTACACCAGATTCGCAAAACTTTCCAATTTTGATATCAGATCTGAAACAGATCGAATCGTTGGTCGAAATAAACGATTTAACAGAAGGTTTGGTCAGTCGTTTTTGGCCTGGCGCCTTAACCATAATTTTGAAGTCAGTAAGCTCGGATCAGAAAATAGGTCTTCGGATGCCAAATTCTAAAATCACAAAAGAATTAATTAAAAAAGTGGGCGTTCCAATTATTGGCACGTCTGCAAACTTTCATGGCGATAATTCACCAACCAAGTTCGAAGATCTCGACCCAAAATTTATCAAACTTGCTGATTATGTTATCGAGGGAGATTGTAGTTACGGTGTTGAGTCGACAATTGTTGATGTTACTGAAGGCGAAATGAAAGTTATTAGACTTGGAGCCCTTCGACTGCACTTCGACAAGTTTCAGCGCAAGCGCTCAAGGTAAACTATGTATTTAAAAATTGACACGACAAGACAAGATGAGGTTATTTTAGAGCTTAAAGATCAATCAAAAAAGATTAAAGATCAAATTGTTAAAAAGAGAAAAAAAGGCTCGCAGGTTCTTCTTCCTTCAATAGTCAAAATCCTAAAAAAGAACAAACTTGAACTTAAAGACCTCATTGGAATCGAAGTAAACCCCGGACCCGGATCTTTTACAGGAACCCGCGTTGGGGTTGCAGTTGCTAATGCTTTAGGGTTTGCTCTTAAAATCCCAGTAAACGGCAAAAAAGGTAAAATAGTTATACCAAAGTACGCGAAAAGTAAATTCGATTAGTTTATATCAGCAGGTCGCTTTGGCAGGCTTTGCCCTCCCAAGAGCGCTCCTCTGATATAATTTTCACAGAGTTCTATGCTCAAATTATGAAAGTTTTAGTTACTGGCGGAGCTGGTTTTATTGGATCACACGTAACTCGTCTTCTTCTAGATTCACATCACGAAGTTGTTGTTTTAGACAACCTATCCAAAAGCATTAAGGAAAGTGTAGACAAAAGAGCAAAACTTATTGTCGGCGACATAAACGATTCTCAAAAAACCAAAGAAGCACTCAAAGGAGCAGATGCTGTTATTCATATGGCAGGTCTCATTGTCGTTCCAGAATCCGTAAAAGACCCGATCAAATATGGTCAAAACAACGTTTTAGGAAGCGTTAATTTGCTCAATTGCATGAAAGATGTGGGTGTCAACAAAATTATTTTTTCATCATCAGCCTGCGTTTACGGAACTCCGGACCGCCTTCCTATCAGAGAAGATGCTCAGCTTCGACCAGATAATCCATATGGCGCAAGTAAAGCTTCAATCGAGGCATTTCTTCAGTCATTTCATGCTTGCTTTAGTATGGATACTGTAATACTTCGCTACTTCAATCCGTATGGACCAGGGGAAAAGCACGATCCGGAAACCCACGCTATCCCGAATTTCATAAAAGCAACTCTTTCCAAAAAACCTATCCCGCTTTATTGGAAAGGGGAGCAAATCAGGGACTTTATCTATATCGAAGATTTAGCACAGGCTCATGTCGATGTTTTAAAGCTATCCGGTTTTCAAATATTTAATATCGGGACAGAAAAAGGCGTGAAAGTTAAGAATGTTGTCGATAAAATTTTCGAAATCGTCGGCTACGAGGTATCGCTTGATGATCTAGGAAAACGACTCGGTGACGTTGAAGCAAATTACGCTTCAAGCGAAAAACTCAAAAAAGCTGTTGGCTGGAGTGCCAAAGTTGATCTACCAGAAGGTCTTAAAAGAACAATTGATTTTTACGGAAAAACTTGAACTTATTTAAATTTGAATTTATAATAATATAGGCTTTTAATTTATGATCCAAAAATCAGCCTTAGTCTTTCTTGCAATCCTATTCTCACTAAGCTTATTTCTAAGCCCCGTATCTGCTTCCCATAAAGGCGGCTCGGACAACTCCAAAATTCCCGAAGAAAATGGGACTTATGATGACCCTGGGCATCCAGGAGTCAAAGTTAGAGTTTTTGTTCACCGGGAAAAACCGCAGACTTCATCGCCTCCTCTTCTCGTTTGCGGACTTGCCGATCCAGACTCAACTGCAGTTGTTTCTCCTGCCGGCTGGCATTTGCCATCAAGCGTAACCTACAGCTTAAATCCATCAAGCGTTCCCTCATCTGTCGGTGGAGTCAATCTACCAACCATTGCCGTCAATGGTTTTGGTGATTGGAACGGTGCAGTCGGAGGAAAAGTAACATTTACCAGAGGATCAGACACCATAGTCACGAGAACCGCTTACGATGGCAGAAATATTATAGCCTGGGGCAGAACCTCTGGCAGCGCCCTTGGAGTTACTTATGTTAGGTACTTTTCGCAAACTGGCTTAGTCGTTGATGTCGACACTATTATGAACAAAAAATTTCCCTGGAAGTGGTCCAACTCAACAACCTGTGCCGACTCAAACTATTATGATGCTGAAAACATTTTAAACCACGAGCTCGGTCACTGGATTGGTCTTGATGATCATTACACAACGGAATATCAGCACAATACAATGTATGGTTACGGCTCCAAAGGCGAGGTTAAGAAAAATACACTAACAGTCGGCGACAATTCTGGCGCCGCCGCAATTTATCCCTAGAAAAAAATTTGACTTTTTAATAAGCACGTTATATAAATAACCCTGTCCTGCCCGATAAATAAATGAGTCAGGCAGACAACGACTTTTCTACCCAAAAAATAACTCCACAATTAATTGCTCAAGTAGTAGACGCTTTAAGAAATAAAGCATTTGGCAGTGTAGAAATCTACATACAAAATTACAACGTAGTCCAGATCACCGAAAGAACTATTACTAAGGTGACAAAAACTACAATCCAGAAAACTCAAGGGATAGTCAAAAATGGTCATAAACAGCAATTTTCCCAAAGTCCGCATGGACCAACCATTTCCAACTCGACAAATTCATAAGAAGATCCTTTATTGGTCGACCGCCTTTTTCCTTTTAAGTTTAGTTTTCTTCCCTCAAATGACATTATCAGCTTCATCTCTTGAAATTGCCACTAATTCTAGTTTTTCTAATCAAACATCAGAGTTTAATCCAGGACAAACAATTTACGTAAGGGTAACCTCTGATTCTTCGGGAGATAAAAAAAGTCAGCTGAATTTAAGAGATAATGACTACAAAATTCTCACTACCTACAGTCTTTCAAAAAACGGAAATATATTCTCAACCAGTCTATCTGCACCAACCGCAGAAAATTATTATTCTCTTGAAGCCATTATCGAATCAGAAGATTCAAACTCAACAAGTGTTAAAACTGTTAAAATCGGCAACCCCAACGATGCAAATGTCAAGGTAAGCGTTAAAAGTCAAGTCAATACTCATGGGGTAACAACTAACGATAATCCTACTCCATCATCTAAAGCAGCCCAAAGTAGCCAAAAAGTCGAGAAAACCGAAAAAGGCACAGAAGAAATGCTCCAAGCACAAGACTACTCATTTGAAAAAGAAGAAAATCCAAAAAATCAAAACCTTTTAATTTCACTTGTGCACACTATAGGCACCATTGTTGATATTATCTGGCCATTTTAAAAAAATCACTAGTTAACATCTAAAATACAACTATAGGGAACCTAGTAAGGTATTTTGACGCAGGGTTGACAAACCGAAATTTTCGTATATAATTGGCAGATAGTTTTTAATAAAAGGTTCTGCCCAGCACTTTTGAGCTGGGTTTTTTTAGACCAAAAATGTCACAAGCCATAAGACATAAACAAACATCCGCCCTTAGCATAGATTGGGCAACCATGTTTCTCTCTCAAGTAATAGATTTTGGCGCCAAGATTACTGCTAAAGACAATACAAACACTGAAGCCAAATTCAACAATCCTTTAAAAAATATAAAATTCCCGACGGAAAAATTTAAGAAATTAATATCCACTCGCAAGAAAAAACAAATCACCATAACAATCATTCTGGCCCTGACCCTAACAGGTGTTATCTTCCTATTTAAAGTTTTAGGCTCAAACACCGGCTCCTTGGTCGGTAAATCTTCAGTAACGAACTTTTCTCCTGGAACCCAATCAACTATCAACCGAAAGTTCGAAATCCCCATAAGAGATGCCAAAGGGGTAGTAACTGGCAGTAATCTGGGTATAACCATTTCGACAGTAGACAGGTCAAAGCGAATTTTAATTCAAGGTAAACCGGCAACAGCCCGGGACACTAAGTCTTTTTTGATTCTTAATCTAGAAGTTAACAACTCAACAACCAATCAACTAACAATAAGGCCAGTTGACTTTATTCGCTTAGTTGATTCTCAGGAAAACAGCTTTGCTCCCGATGTTCACAATAACGAAGTTATTGCAGAACCGGTTTCTATAAAAAGAACTCGCGTAGGTTTTGTGATAGACGAAGATCAAAACAGCTTTAAATTTCTAGTAGGTGAATTAAAAGGTAATAAGGAAACAGTCGAAGTTACTTTTTAATCTATAAGGGTAAGAAGTAACGGGTTGACAAGGCTAAGTAGCTTTGTTAAGCTAAGTCAAACTAAATATTTGCCGACCGCAAACGGAGGCATGTTTCTTAAGTTTAATCTTAAGAGATGTGCCTCCGTTTTTGTTTCATTAACGGAAAATCATAATGCGGAAGGAGGTGAAACAATAAATGGATAAACTTATTATAAGAGCAGGAGCAGCAGTTTCTACAGCTGCTTTAATTGCCTCATCATTCGTAGTCCCAGCTTTAGCAGTTGATGTTGAAATTTCCGGCAACGGTTCCAACAGTGACAACACAGCAAATGTCACGACCACAAATTCAACCGTGGTTACGCAAACCAACTACGCTAATATCTCAAATGATATTGATGTAGATGCTGACACCGGTAAAAACGACGCCAACGACAACACCGGAGGCGATGTATCAATCGACACTGGTGATGCAAGTGCGAATGTTGGTGTTAATAACACTGCCAACTCAAACGTGGCAGATGTTTCCGGATGTTGCCCGGATGACGTTAACGTTACTATAAAAGATAACGGTACTTACTCAGACAACGACGCAAATGTCGCTGTCACAACCAGTACTGTTGTTGATCAAGACAATACCGCCTACATCCACAATGATGTATACGTTGATCTTGACACCGGTAAAAACGACGCCAACGACAACACCGGAGGTAGCGTTTCTATAAACACTGGTAAAGCAGACGGCGAAGTCAACGTGGCAAACATGGCAAACAAAAACATTGCCACCGTAGGCAATGGTTCAAATGGCGGTGGTTCACTTTCAGT
>Ga0247727_10004044_pt1 | contig 31620 bp, 28 predicted proteins | sample WisWelCaveWW1625_FD_202498 | JGI IMG/M metagenome (GOLD analysis project Ga0247727, IMG submission 202498) | Biofilm microbial communities from Wishing Well Cave, Virginia, United States - WW16-25 | ecosystem: Environmental > Aquatic > Deep subsurface > Groundwater > Cave microbial mat | place... | reverse complement strand
CACCGAACAGAGGCCGGGATGCTCAAAGGGGCAGGCGTTCGCGTTTTGGTCCGCGGACGACGAAGTAGACGCTCCCCCTCTTCGGCGAGAAGTCGCGAGGATGCTCAATGGGGCGGGCGTTCGCGTGGTCCGTTCGCGAACCAAAGCGGTGCTTCGCACCGCACTCCAAAAGTACGGCGACGCCCACATCGACCGACACACCGCACTCCAAAGGGGCGACCGTCCGTCCTCAAGAGCTTTCGAGAAGTCGAAGTTTTGGAGTGCGGCGCGACAGCGCCGCTTTGGTTCGCGCACCAAACAGCGGCCGGGATGTTCAAACGGGCAGGCGTTCGCGTTTTGGTCCGCGGACGACGAAGTAGACTCCCCCTCTTCGGCGAGAAGTCGCGAGGATGCTCAATGGGGCGGGCGTTCGCGTGGTCCGTTCGCGAACCAAAGCGGTGCTTCGCACCGCACTCCAAAAGTACGGCGACGCCCACATCGATCGAAGCACCGCACTCCAAAAGGACGCACTCCTGAGGGGCGGCCGCACCTGCAGAGATGATGGCGACCGGCGCGGAAACGGCTATACAGCGCCCCAGCAAGTCAATCGATCAGGAAGGCCTGGATGTTGAGTCTGCACTTCAGCGGAGAACGACATGAAGCTCAGCTCGAAGCGAACTTTCGCCAGTTGCAGCCGTGTTCTGGCCATCCTGCTTCTCGTTTCGTTCGCTTCGACTGCCTCGGCCCAGCGGCTCTTGTATCAGATCAAGGGGACCGTGACCGATGAGAAGCTCGGTCATTTCGTTCAAATGCTCGGAGACGTGAACAGCGACGGGTTGTCCGACCTCCTCATCCAGGGCGCAGCCCCCTCCAACAAGAACCGGATCCTGGTCCATTCCGGACTGGACGGCGCGAAGCTCCTGGAAATCGGGCCCGAGTCATATCAGTCCGCGGCGGCGATCGGAGACGTCAACCTCGACGGCCATGCCGACTTCGCCGTGAGCACGCTCGTCTCCTCGAGAGTCCATTCGGGCAAGGACGGGAGCGTTCTCTATCCGCTGACGGGCGGCGACGATCCGTGCAACTGCAGTTCCTTCTATTGCTTCTACGACTTCGGGGCAGCGGTGGGTTCTGCCGGAGACGTGAACCAGGACGGCCATCCGGACATCATCGTCGGAGCGCCCTCAGGCTCGTGGCACGGTTACGCGAAGGTGTTCTCCGGCCTCGATGGATCAACGCTTGCCCTCTACAAGCTGTGCGACACGACGTACTACAACGCGCACTACTATGGCGCAGGCGTCGGAACCGCAGGCGACGTCAACCAGGATGGATACGCCGACCCCGTGATCGGGAACCCGATCGCCGATCTCGACAATGATTTTTTTTGTGACGGAGCTTGCGAGGTCCGTTCCGGCCGCACCGGACTGGTCCTGTTCAAATTCCAGGAGAAGGGCCCCACGTTCGGATGCCCGGAGACCGGAAAACGCCTCGGTCCCCTCGGAGACCTCAACGGCGACGGACGAAGCGACTTCTGGTACTTCGGCTTTCCCTACGACCCCGGAAGCAAGATCCGCTCCGGCAATGGAACTCAGATGCACGGCTCGATCACTCTGAACGCCGTGTCGATCACGTCGATTCAGGACCTCGACCTCGACGGAAAGGACGACTTCGTTCTCAGCGACGATCAGGCGCTGGTGCGAGCCTACTCCGGCTCCTCCGGCCTGCTCCTGTTCGAGCTCACCGGGTTCGCAGGCGACAGCAACAACCCAAAGTTGAAGGACGGAGTCGTCGTGGCGGGCGGCGGCGACTTGAACGGAGACGGCATCCCCGACCTCGTGGTGGGAGACGCAGGGTTCGACCTGGACGCCAGCACCCCCAACGCCGGAGTGGTCAACGTCTACTCGCTCTGCGTTCCGGCAGGCTGGAACAACTACGGCAGTGGTTTTCCAGGAACACTCGGGATCCCATCGATCGGGCTCAGCGCAGACCCGGAGCTCGGCGCCACCGTGCAGCTTCTCGTCGGCAATTAGCTCGGGCAGACGACCGTGGGCCTCCTGTTCGTCGGTCCGGAGCCGGCGGATGTTCCCTCCACCTGGGGCGGGCACCTGCTGGTCGCCGCATTGTTTCCTCCACAGCTCATCCTCATCGCCGCCTCCGGCCTGCAGATCAATCTGAACATTCCGGACAGCCAGAGCCTGTGCGGGCTCCACCTCTACTGGCAGGCTCTCGAGCTCGACGCCGGAGCGCCGCACCAGGTCTCCTTCACTCCCGGCCTCGACACGCGCCTGAGCGACTAGCTGCGGCGCCGCGGCCGGCGAGCGCCCCGCTGGTGAAGGCCCACTGGAAATTGAAACCGCCGAGCCGTCCGGTCACGTTGACGACCTCGCCGCAGAAGAAGAGTCCCGGATGCCTGCGGCACTCGAGAGTTCTGCGGTCGAGCTCGGCGAGCAGCACGCCACCCGCGGTCACCTCCGCCTTGGCGTATCCCTCCGTGTCCCGGATCGGGAGCCTCCAGTGCACGAGGCATCGATACAGTCGTTTGAGCTCGGAAGAAGCGAGGTTGGAAAGCAGCGCAGTCCCGGAAAGACGGGCGTGCTCCAGCAGCAGCGCAGCGAGAGAGCGGGGAATCCGGCGGGCGATTCCGGAGAGCAACGTCGTGGCTCCGGCGACCCGATGCAGATCTTCCGCGAACGCTTCGAAGGAGATCGGGCGCACGCGCAGTGAGGACGGCAGTGACGAGCCCGGCGCCTTGCGCAGGTCGCGGTATTCCCGATAAGGACCGTCCGGCTGAGTCAGGGTCCAGAAATCGGCATGCAACAGGGCGGCCTCGCCGCGCGCGAGACTTCGCGCGACCGCGCCGCTCACGTCCAGGGCGGCAGGTCCGGAGACGCCGTGGTGCGTGACGAGCAGCGAACCCGCCGCCCGCGCAAGCGGAGAGAAGCGCGCGCCGGCAACCTGATCCTCTGGAGTGTCCGCCGGCGAGAGACTCAAGAGAACCGGAAGGGTTAGGCCGGCGAGACTCTGTAGCAGCGATTCGTCCGAGAGCAGGATCGGCGTCAAGGCCGGCACCGGCTCTTCCATCTCGATTCCAAGCTTTTGCGCGAGCGCGAATCCAAAGCCGCGCGATCCCGTCTTCGGCAGGCTCTTGCCTCCCGTGGCGAGGATGACGGTCCTCCCCGCCACCGGTTCGAACCCGTTCCCTTGCACGGTCCACCGGTCCTGATCGGGAGGGCGGACGATCTCGTTCACTTCGGCCCCAGAGCGAAGTCTCGCGCCCGATTCGCGAAGCGAATGCAGCAACAAATCGAGCACGTCGCGCGCCTTCTGGGTCCGGGGGAACAGCTTGCCGATCGGCTCTTCCTCGAGCTCGAGCCCGCGGCACTCGAAGAACGTGCGCAGCCAGGCCGCCGGGAACTCCCGGAGCATCGCGCGCAACGCGAAGCTCCGGTCGGTCACGAAATCATGCTCCGAAGCCGAGACATTGCACACGTTGCAGCGCCCGCCCCCGGAGATCAGGATCTTGAGGCCGAGGCGCGAAGATCCTTCGAGCACCAGCACCGAAGGCGCGTCCGAGGGAACGGGTCTTTCGCCGCCGTCGGCCCCAACCGAGCCGCGCGCCACGAGCGCCGCCATCAGCCCGGCGGCGCCCGCGCCGATCACGACCACGTCCGCCTCATCGATTGGCAAAAGAACGCCGTCCTTGTCTTCGGGCCCTCACGGAAGCGCTTCCGGCACCGGGCACGGAACCCACGACCGCCGAGCCGGCGGCGAGATTCTCATCGCGCCGGGATCAGGTCTCGAGCTCGGGATGCTGGAGGTGATGGTCGGTGGCGTCCTGGAATGCCTTGGCGACGGCGAGCAGATCGGCCTCGGCGTACAGGCGGCCGATGAAAGTGATCGTGTGGGGGGTTTTCTGGTCAAACCCGTTGGGAAGTACGACGCAGGGATGGCCGGTGAGATTGGTCACCATCAGGACGTCTCCCGCGTACGGAGGCGTCACGAACACGTCGACCTTGTCCATCAGCGTGGCCATCTGCTCGATCAGCAGCGTCCGCAGCCGGTTGGCACGCAGGTACTCGACCGCCGAGATGAGCTGGCCGGAGCGGAAGGTGTTGGGCCAGGCGTCCTTGTCCTGCTTGACCAGCTTGTCGACCTCGCCGTTGCGAGTGATCTCGTCGAACGCGGTCGCCGCCTCCGCGCTCAGGATCGACATCAAGTTTCCCGCGGGAAACTCCGGCAGCTCGACCGGGATCAGCTCGATCGACAGGCCGCGCAGGACGTCGAGAGTCGCGATGTCGTGCTTCGACGTCCGCCGGTCGTCGAACGCGGATTTGGGTAGCCGATCTTCAGCTCCTTGAGGCTCCTGCCGGGATTCCAGTGGAATGCGACGCCGGCCGCGGTCGGGTCCCTGAGGTCGGCGCCATGGTGGATGGCGTCCAGAACCAGGGCGCAATCCTCGACCGAGCGGCAGATCGGCCCGATCTTGTCCATCGACCAGGAGAGGGCCATCGCGCCCGCGCGGCTGACCCGGCCGTAGGTCGGCCTCAGGCCCGTCACGCCACAGCGCGTGCACGGCGACACGATCGAGCCCAGAGTCTCGGTGCCGATCGCGAAGCCGACGAGGCCGGCGGCGGTCGCCGCCGACGAGCCGGCGGACGAGCCGCTCGAACCTTCCTCGGGTTTCCACGGATTGCGGGTCATTCCACCGAACCACACGTCCCCCATCGCGAGCTCACCGAGCGAGAGCTTCGCGAGCAGCACCGCGCCCGCCTCGCGCAGCCTCGTGACGACCGTCGCATCGTCGTCGAGCACCTGGTTTTCGAAAGGCCTGGCACCGTACGTCGTGCGGATCCCTCGGGTGTTGAGCAGGTCCTTGGCACCCCAGGGAATCCCGTGCAGCGGGCCCTTGTACTTTCCCGCATCGATCTCCCGGTCGGCGGTCTTCGCCTGATCCATCGCCAGCTGTTCGCAGAGAGTGACGACGCACTTGAGCTTCTCATCGTGGCGCTTGAGCCGGTTCAGGTACATTTCGGTCAGCTCGACCGAGGTCACGTCGCGCGCGCGAACCAACCGCGAGAGCTGCGTCACCGGAAGGAACGCCAGCTCCTCCAGATCGCCCGGCACCTCGGGCGTCTCCTTCTCGCTCATCTCGATCGGTTTTCTCGGACCGGCGGCGGGCCGGCTCCTGCCGATCGGCACCGGGTCGAAGTACAGAGCCGGCGCCACCGAGTTCTTGAGCGCAATCGCCCGCAGCCGATCGATACCTTGCAGCCGATCACTCAGCTCGGACTGCATCAGGTCGCGTTGTGCGTCGGTGAACTGAAGCCCCGCGAGCTTCTCCGCCTCGGCGATCATCTCCCTGGTGACCTTGCCTTTGTCCTGGGCCATCGCATACAGGACGCCCGGAAACAACGTCGACGACAAGCCCAGCCCCGAGAAGTACACCATGAACCGGCGGCGGTCGAGAGGGCGGGCGACCGCGGGATCGCAAGCCGTGCCGTCCACAGAATCGTTCATCGAGATCTCCTTCTCCCGCGCCTCCACGCCGAGTGATGTCCGGCCGATCGTTGGCCCGGACAGCCGTGAGGAAGAACGCAGGAAGGATGGTGCGATACGGGGCGCGCGGAATCAGTTCTCGGTCATGCCGAGGGCGCGCGGAACCGCCGCGCGACCCGGCCTCAACGCCTGCAGGGACTCGCGCACCAGCGAGTCCAGGTGCTCGACGTAGTCGAGGAAACGCTTGCGGCCCGCGTCGGTCAAGGAGACCAGCGTGACGCTGCGATTGCCTCTCTGGCGTTTCTCGATCTGGACGATTCCGTCCTGCTCGAGGGCGAACAGGTGTCGATTCAAGTTGCCGTCGGTCAGCGAGCACAGCTCCTTGAGATCGCCGAAGGTCGCCTGCACACCCGACGAGGTGAGACAGCTCAGGATGCTGAGACGCGCGCGCTCGTGCATCACCGGGTCGAGGCCCTGGTAGTCGAAATGTTTGCCGAGGTTCTTCATGAAGCAGTCCTCGCGAGCAGAACGGACAGAAGAAGCTGACCGCAACCGAATACGCCGGCCATCACGTACGGCGCGAGCGCGCCGTCCCCGGGCAGGTAGAACAGCGTCGCCGTGCCGGCGAGCAGGTACACGCCCCCCATCGACGTGCATGCGAACGGCAGGTGCCGGCGCGAACTCAGGATCCCGGTGCCGAACAGGCTCATCCACAGGCCGGGGAGGATCTCGATGCGATGGGTCGTGGCGAGAGCGAGGGTCAGAAGGCCGCCCGCCAGGATCGCCGGCGACAGGTCACTCAGGGCGACGACCGCAAGGCTCCTCTCCCAGCGGCGGCTCGACATCGAGTACTCGCGCGCGATGCACGCGAGGTTGGCTCCGAAGCCGACGATCGCCGCCGCGGTCCACAGCGCGACGAACTCGTAGGGCCCGGGCTTCCACCACACCTGGATCGCGCCCGCGACGAAGGCGACCGCGGCGCTGAACGCCACCGGCGTCGCCTTGTAGCCGCGGAACGAACCGACCATCGCAAGGTTGCGGCGAATCTCCAGCAGATCGGACATCGCGCTGCGCTCATTCATCGGTGGGCTCTCTCTCGAAGGGTGGCGTTCGCGGTCTCGACCTCGGAATCCTCTTCGTCGGCGATCCTGCCGAAGCTGCGCTTGCGGCGCGAATACTCCACGAAGCATTCGAGCAGCTCCTTGGCACCGAACTCGGGCCACAGCATCGGCAGGAACATCAGCTCGGCGTAGTTGAGCTGCCAGGGCAGGAAATTGGAGGTGCGCGATTCGCCGCCGGTGCGGATCAGGAGGTCGACCGGCGGCACGATACCCGAGCCCAGGAGAGTCGATAGAAGCTCGGGCGACAGAGGACCGGCCGGCAACTTTGCGCTGCAGAACAGCTCGCGGGCGCGTTCGGCCACCTGCAGGATGTCCCAGGTTCCGCCGTAGTCCAGGGCAAGGCACAGCGTCATGCGGTCACAATGGGCGGTGGCGCGCTCGACCTTGTCGAGCTCGCGGACGGCGACCTCTGGCATTCGGTCGCGCCGGCCGATCGACCGCAGGCGGATCCCGTTCTTCAGGCACTTGGGACCGCGCCGTTCCAGGTCGCGCACGAGGAGCTTCCACAGTGTGCTCACCTCACGCTTGGGTCTTTGCCAGTTCTCCGTGGAGAAGGCATAAAGCGTGAGAAAAGTCACTCCGACACGCGAAGCGGTCTCGGCAACGATGTCGACCGCCTCGGCACCTTGCTCGTGGCCGAAAATCCGGACCAGGCCACGCTGCTTCGCCCAGCGACCATTGCCGTCCATGATGATCGCCACCGACTTGGGCACCGTGCCAGGGTCGAGAGAAAACTCGCGGATGCAGGTCTCGAGTTCGGTCATCGAGAAACTCCGGGCCTCCGTCGCTGCGTCCCTTTGGCGTCGGTCCTCACGGGGTCCGCGCCAGGAAACTAGTGGTGCTTTGCACGGCAAAGTACACACTTTCCCTCAAAGTTCAAGGAGCGGCCGTCCTCCTCCTCGCGCTCGAAGACCGAGCTCCCCCGCGAGCGACTGGAGTCTAGCCCCGCGTTGCAAAGGGTCTTCGCCGTTTCACCGGCCGGGGCGAAAGCGGGGCCTCGCGGAGCCGATCGTCTCCGCAAGCAGCAGCGCCAGCTCCTCCAGTTGCTCGGGAGCAGCGTCGACGCCGGGAGGATCCACCCCGGCGAGAGTCGCCGCCGCCGCGAGATGGCGCCGGGCGACATCGAATGCGCCGCGTTCCAGCATCCGCTGCGCGTACGAGCGCTCGGTCTGAGCAAGGAGCGTCCGGCTCTCCTCGTCCTCCGTGTCGATCAGGAAGGCGTGCTCCGCGGTGGCGATCGCCCGCAGGAAGCACTGGTCGCCGAGCGCGGGCTCGCCGCGCCCGTCGCTGCGCAGTCCCTCGCGCACCAGCGTGTCGGTGATCGACCGCGCCCAGAAGGAGTTGCCGGAATCGGCCCGTTCCAGCTCGATCATCAGCGCGACGGGGTCGACCGGACTCATCCGGCCGATGCGGTACTCGAGCGCACCGTCCAGGAGGTCGATCGCCTCTCGGTCGAGGGCATCGCGTACATCGACGATCTGCGGGTCGATGGCGATTCCCTCGACGAGACAGTTCGCGGCCTCTTTCTGTCGCTGCGCCAGGAGGTACGCGAACCCCCGCGACAACGCCGTCAACGCCTCGTAGTACTTCGAGTTGGCGGTGAATTCCGCGTTCATCGCCCGGCTCTCCTCGAAGTGCGCCGCCGCCTCCTCGTACACGGCGATCGCATCGTCCGGACGTTCGCGGCGCCGCATCCAGTCGCCGATCACGATCATCGAGTAACCCAGGAACCAATGGCATTCGGCGGAGTCCGGAAACCTCTCGAGAAGATGGCGGGCGTGGTCGATGGCAAGCTCGGGCCGGCAGAGCCAGGCGCACGCCTGATTGAGCTCCTGGCGCAGGGCCCCCGAGCCTTGAAACCTGAGCAGCCCCTCCTCGAGCACGGCGATCTCCTGGCGGTACATGCCCAGGGCACCGAAGAACGAGGCCGCGCTCTGCCAGTCCACGTCATCGGAACGCGGGCTGAGCGCGGCGAGCAGGAAGGCGCGCGCGCCGCGCGCGATCCCGGCAATTTCCGCTTTCGGATCCCCTCCGTGGCGCGACCACAAGAGTCGCGCCGCAGAATCGCCGATCCAGCGCAAAGCTTCATGCCTCTCGTCGCTGTCGCACAGCGCGCGGGCCAGGACTTCGGTGTCACATCCCTCGAGCTGCGGCAGCGCGGTGAGCCTTCCGGCAGCTTCCAGGGCCGCCTGTTCCTCCTCCTGGTAGCGGCCGGCGACGAACCAGTTCTTGGCAAGGTCGAGCATCAGCGACACGTCGTCCGGCCGCCTCTCGATCGCCTTGTTGAAGAACATCTCGGCGTCGGCGAGCAGCAGGTCAGCACCCGTCAGCTCCGCGTCGATCTTCTCGCGGGCAAGGTCGCGCGACACCTTCGCGAGCCGGATCTGGGCATCGACGTCGTCGCGGTTGGCGGCAATCGCGACCAGGGCCGCTCTCAGCTCGGCCTCGAGCTCCTCGATCGATGGACGCGGCGGGCTCCTTTTGGGCGAGAGCTCGATCGTCTCCCGGACTCTGCGCGCGTGTTCCAGCATCGCGTGCAGGTCGACCTCGCCGCCTTCGGCCTCGAGTGCCGCCTCGATCTCGACGCCGAGAGTCACCCCGAAGGCGACATCCACCGCTTGCGCGGAGTCCGTCTCGCCCATCGCCCGCCACGCAAGGAGATTGGTGCGCGTCACACTGCCGAGGCCGTCGATCGTCGCGAGCTCCGGCAGGAGCCCGGGCAACGCGGGCTGAAAAGGCTCGAACGGCTTCTCGCGAGAATCCTGCAGCGCGTTGCGAAGGGCGGCGCCCGCCACCGACCGCAGATTCATCGTCAGCGCGAGGTCCGTGATCTGCTCGAGAAGCGGCGCCCTGTGCTCCGGGGGTTGCTCGAGAGCATGGCGGAACAGGATGCGCCAGGATTCCTCGCGAGACCCGAGGAACGTGGGTTCGCTCGGGGCGGGCGGCGCCGAATCGAACGCGCTGCGCAGCTGATCCTCCAGGTCCTTCAGGTTGAACAGGAGGAACAAGTCGAAGGTCTTGGTGCCATCCGGCTGGATCAGCGCGTGTCGCGGCGCGATGCGGTCGCCTTTAAGGAACCGGTCGAACAGGATCGGCTCGAGGGCGATGTGCTCGCCGCAGGTGACTGAGCCCAATCGAGGGCAGGCAAGGCGCCGGCCGTGATCGTCATGGTCCCGCGGCGTGTGACGGAAAAGGCTTCCGATGATGCACACGCAGCGGCGGGTCATCGCCACGAACTGAGGGTCCTTGTACTGCTCGCGCACGATGCGCTCGGAAGCCGACTCGGCATCCATGTTCATCGCGACCAGCAGCGGTCGGTTCTCGTCCCTGGCGATCCGGAGCGCGTCCTCGAGCGTCGGCTGCCAGGCGACCTGGCGCGGATCGAACCCGGTCGCCTGTGGAGCCGACAACCATGCGGAAAGCACACACCAGAAGATGCTGATCATGAGACCCTCTGTCCGGAAAAACGGGGGGAGACAGTTTCCGAGCCCGCAGCAGACCGATCAAGGCGTCAGAGTCCGCGAGGGCCGTTGCCAGCCTTCGCGAACCAAAGCGGTGCTTCGCACCGCACTCCAAAAGTCCCGCGACGACCGCTTCGACGGACGCGCCGCACTCCAAGACTGCGGGCCACGCACGGATCCATCGCTCTCGTCGCGCAGTTTTTGGAGTGCGGCGCGACAGCGCCGCTTTGGTTCGCGCACGAAGCAGCAGGCGGGAGGCAAGAGGGGCGCACGTTCGTGCCTTGGTTCGCGCACGAACTACGGGCGGGATGCTCGAAGGGGCAGGCGTTCGGGTGTTCCTTTCGCGAACCAAAGCGGTGCTTCGCACCGCACTCCAAAAGTCCCGCGACGACCGCTTCGACCAACACGCCGCACTCCAAAAGTCCCGCGACGAGCTGCGTCGCAAGATTCCTGGATTCCCGCTTTCGCGGGAATGACGGCCAAAGATCGCACATGGCTCGGAACTTAGGGTCTAGGAAACTAGTAGCTCTCATCCTTGCCGGGAAACGACGAGGTCTTGACGTCTTCTCGATATCGCTGGAACGCCTCGAGCATCTGCTGGCCGAACTCGGCGTAGCGACGCACGAAGCGCGGCCGGAACCGGCTGTAGAGGCCGAGCATGTCGTGGCTCACCAGGATCTGCCCGTCGCAGTGCGGTCCCGCGCCGATGCCGATCGTCGGCACTCGCACCGACGCCGTCACGCGCCGCGCCAGGTCGGAGGGGATCTTCTCGAGGACGATGGCGAAGGCGCCCGCGTCCTGGAGGGCGCGCGCATCCGCAAGAATCTGGTTCGCCTCCTCCTCGTTCGTGCCCCGGGTCCGGTACGTCCCGAACTTGTGGATCGACTGCGGCGTGAGCCCAAGGTGCCCCATCACCGGGATGCCCGCGTCGACGATGCGCCGGATCGTCGGACAGACGACCTCGCCGCCCTCGAGCTTCACCGCCTCCACCAGCGCTTCCTTGAGGAAGGCGCCGGCGTTGCGCAGCGCCTCCTCGACCGAGGCCTGGAACGACATGAACGGCAGGTCGCCGACGACCAGGGCGCGCTGCACGGCGCGCGCGACCACGCCGGCGTGATACAGCATCTGCTGCATCGTCATCGGGATCGTCGTGTCGTGCCCGGCGAACACCGTCCCGGCGGAGTCGCCCACCAGGATCACGTCGACCAGCGCCTCGTCGAGGATCGAGGCCATCAGGTAGTCGTAGGCCGTCAGGCAGGCGATCTTCTCGGACTTCGCCTTCATCTCCTGGAGGCGATGGGTCGTCACCTTGGTCTTCGAGGAGTTCTTGCCCATTCCGGACATTGTCTCGCTCCGTGCGCTACCGCCTCCCCGGTTCGCGTTCAAGTGAAGAGTGGCACCAGTATTGCAATCGATGCCGAAAAAGCCACGGCCGGGGGCCGGGTTCCAGGTTCGGCGGCGGCTCATGACCTGGTCTCCGTTTCTGCCTGCAGTGCTCCGCGCATCGGGTGATCGCCTCCGTGTCCTTCTCCGAAGCGATCGCGCGGCCGACCGGAAGCCGTCGCGCTCACCAACGACCTGCGGAGGGAGGACGGTTCACCTCGTTCGTCTCCCGAACCAAAGGTCGGCGAGCCCCAGGACGATCTGCAGCCCGAGAGCCGCGCTGAACAGCGCTCCGCCGATCAGGATGCCGTGCACGGCGAGAGCCTGCACGCGCGCCAGCCACCAGCAGGCGATGTCGATCAGCAGGCCGACCGATCCGATCAGGGTGATCGCGTTCACCAGGACGCGTGGCCATCCGGAAAAGATGAGGAGCAGCGCGCCGGCGATCGCGACCAGGGGGATCGTCAAGGCGTGCGTGTGCGTCGTGGTCGTCAGGATCTTGAGCGGCACCGGATGGAATTCGCGCGAGAACGCGACCTTGGCGACGTCGTCCCAGTATTCGAGCGGCAGGCGCTCGAAGGCGTCGCCCGCGGCGCTGTTCGCGGCGTTGCGTGCATGACAGCCCACGCACCGGCGCGCGAGGATCTCGGCGGGGGCGCTGTCGCCGAGGTCGATGCTGTCGTAGTCCTCGCTGATGCGCGACCCGGAAAGCCAGTCGATCAGGACCTCGCGCTCCTTCGCGTCCGAGTAGTCGCGGCCGTGCGCGCCGCGCAGACTCTCGAGCAGCGCCGAGGTCTGCTTCGCGCCGTGAAAGCTCGCCTCGAGATCCGCGGCGCTGAGCCCGGGCCGCTCATCCTTGCCCGCGTAGTGGTCCCACAGATGCGCGAGCGAGGCCGCGTAGCCCCCGGCGATGACCAGCACCAGAGCCGTGATCGACACCCGCAGCGAAAACGCGAGATCGCGCAGACGAAAGCCGGAACGCGAGGAGTCGATCACGCTACGAGCCTTCGAAGGTGCCCGGGTCGATCGCGACTTCCCTGCCGCTGATGACTGCCTCGTTCCAGGCGAGGGCGATCATCGCTGCGCGCAGCCCATCGGCCGCCGTGCACTGAACCTCCTTGCCCTCGAGCACGCTCTTCAGGAAATCCTCGATTGCGTAGAACAACGGAGGATCGGGCAGACCGATTCCCTGCGACAGATCCTTTCCGGCCTTCGCGAGCTTGGTCGCGTCGGCGATCAACGTGATGCCTTCCTCGTTGTGGAACTTCTGGCGCGAGGCGTACACTTCCCACCCTTGCGTCGGCGCGTCGGCCTCCTTGAACATCCAGCCGTGGGTCTCGGCGACCTTGATCGAGCCCATCGTCCCGACGAACTCCTCGTAACGGCCTTCGTGGGAATTGGCGAGCGTGATCTCGCCCGAGAGTCGCAGCCCGCCCTTGAAGCGCAGCATGCAGTGGACCGTGTCCGGCACCTTCCAGGCCTCCTGGTAGAGGGCGTTGCTCCCGGAGCCCGAAACGCCCTCGGGCAGGCGGTTGATGAACCAGCACGCGGTGTCGATCTGATGTGCACCGACCTCCAGGCACAACCCCCCGCGCGCGGGGTCGTCGACGATCCACGGAGTGGTCGCGCCCCAGTCGGTTTTCCTGCGAAACACAGTTCGCAGACTGACCAGGTCCTGCACGGCCCCTGCCCGCAGGAAGGAACGGGCGAGCTTGTACACCGGGTTGGAGCGCATCTGATGACCGGCCTGGAACACGGTCTTGCCGTTCTTCGCCGCGGCGGCGATGGCGCGCAGGTCCTCCGCGGAGGCGGCGAGCGGTGCCTCGCAGTACACGTGCTTGCCCGCGCTCAGCGCGTCGATCACGACGTCCTTGTGCGCATGCGTGGGAGTGGCGACGAACACCGCCTGGACATCCGGCTGCCGCTCGAGAAGCTCCCGGTGGCTCGCGTAGACGTTCGCCTTGGACGCCCGGCGCTGGGCCTGCCGCGCCCGGTTGTCGTCGACGTCCGCGACCGCGACAACCGACACCGCCTCGAACTTCTGAAGCTCGCCGATCAACTGCCGGCCCCATCGGCCCGCGCCGACGAGGCCGACGTTGAGCGGGGCATCCGTGCGCACTGGAGGCCCGAACGCAGAAGCCTCGGGCACCAGCATCCACGCCGCGACACCGCCGGCCACTTGCTGCAGAAAGACCCGTCGGTCGTGCTCAGAGCCTGTCTCGGTCATCGAGTTTCACTTTCCAGTGATCGCGCCGGCGAAAGGTGCCTGGCGCGTTCGGAAGAGCCGTTGTTCGGCACCGTGCAGCGCCATTCTCGACTGCGCGGACAGATACAACGAGGTGGCTTGCGGGTCCGGAACGACGAAATCGGGCCCGAGGACCAGAAGCGCCGTCGACCATACCTCGGCGCGTGCCGCGGTCGGGTGCACGACGGCCGCCACACATTCACCACCGAGCGGCGAACCATCGCGCGGATCGATCACGTGGGACTTGAGCTCGCCGTCGATCCACCGCCTTCGTCCGTGCGTGGAGCTGACCGAGAGCGCGCGATCCTCGAGGCAGATTTCGACGTCCGCTCCGGAGGGATTGCGGAGCCCGACCTTCCAGGCCGCTTGTCCCGGCGGGGCGCCGAGGGCGAACACGCTGCTCGTACCACCGTGCAGGAACGCCGAGCGAACTCCTTCCTCGCGCAGCACCTCCACGGCGCGATCGATCGCATAGCCCTTGCCGACCCCGCCCAGGTCGAGCTTGATCCGGCCGTGCAGAACCACTTCGCACGACTCCTCGCGCAGCTCGAGCGCTTCGAGCCCCCTCGCCTCTCCCGGACGGTTGCTCTCTCTCCTTGTCCTCGCGCCTCTGCGACTCTGCGGTGAATCCTTCATGCACTGTTCGTCGGCTTCACGATTCACGGTTTCATGAAACCCAAGCTCCTCCATCCGTGCGCCGATCGAGATGTCGAACGCGCCGCCGCTCTGGCGATGGGCTTCCTTGCACAGGAGGAGGAGCTCGAAGATCTCCGGAAGCACGCGCACCGGCCGCAGCATCGCTTCCCTTTCGAGAAACGCGACGACACTGTCCCTGCGAAAACGCGAGAGCTGGCGGTCGGCGATCTCGACCTCTTCGAGGGCACGCGCGCCCGCGCGCCGGAGCATCGGTTCCCGCGCACCACAGACAACGAGCTCGAAGCGCGTCGCCATCGCTTCGAGCGCCATCGGGACGAGCATGCGCCGTCCTTCAGATGCGGTAGGCGGACATCGAGGCCGGCGAGAAGCCGAACGAGGCTCCCTCCCACAACGACCGCGTCGCGAGGTCGACGATCACCATCATCTTGACCCCCATCTCGACCGGCGACAGCGGCTTCTCGCGCGTGCGCACGCACTTGAAGAAGTTCAGGCGATGGCGGTCCTGCGGGTCCTCGTACTCGTAGCGGAAGTCGTGCTCCTCGATTCCTTCCTGGTACTCGCGCTCCGGCCGCATCAGACAGCGGTTGGAGCTGAGAAAGATGTTGCCCTTGTTCCCGTGGATCACCGGCTCGAGCCCCAGCTCGTTGCAGGTCGAGCCGCTGATGATCATCGTGTGCTCCTTCTCGAACTGCACGGTGATGTTGAGCTGGTCGTGGTTCTCCATCTCCTTGTCGATGTAGTGGCCTCCGACGGCGGTCACTCTCACCGGCCAGCCAACGTCGAGCGCCATCATCATCGGCGTCGTCACGTGCACCAGCAGGTCGCCGATGATTCCCGTCGAGAACTTGCGGTAGCGGCGCCATCGGTGGAACACGAGAGTGTCGAACGACATCGGACCCATGTGGCCCAGCCACCCGTCCCAGTCCAGGCCTTCTCCCGGCACGTTGTCCGGAAAGACCTCGTAGTAGTTCCACTCGCCGATCTTCGAGTTGCGGCAGTAGCTCGTCTGGCTGGACACCGGCTTGCCGATGACTCCCTCGCGGATCAGGCGCGCCGCCTCGTGGTACTTGGGCTCGGTGACGTACTGCGTGCCGACCTGGACGATGCGGTCGGACTTGTGCTCGTCGCGCCACAGCCGCTGGGCGTCGTCCAGCGTCAGCGTCATCGGCTTCTCGACGTACGCGTCCTTGCCGGCGCGAATGGCGTCGATCGCCATCTGCGCGTGCCAGTGCTCGGGCGAGGCGATCAGCACCGCCTGGATGGAGGCGTCGTTCAAGAGGTCACGGTAGTGACGGTAGCCCTTGACCTCGATCCCCTGCCCTTCCGAGCAGGCCTTGAGCGCGTTCTCCACGTTGCGCTTGCAGACGTCAGCGACGGCGACGATCTGGACGTTTTCCTTCCCGGCCTTGACCAGGCTCATGATCGAGCTGCAATGTCCCTGGCCCATGCCGCCGACGCCGATCACCGCCATGCGGATCGGCGGCAGATCCCGTGCTGGAGGATCCTGGGGAAGAGGCTGTGTCTCCTGCAGCCGCGCGCCGGACGCAAGATTTTGCGCGGCAAGAATCCCTGCCGTGGCGGCCGAGGTCGCCTTGAGAAAGTCGCGACGAGAAGTCCTGGAAGAGCGGCGGTTCGGTGTCATGAGATTCATCCCCCGGATCGAGTTCAGTCAGTCATGGAATCCTACCCCGAGCCGGACGCGCCGGCCCGAGCGGAGCGACCATTCTCCGTTTCCGCGTGCGACTGAAAAGATGCCCTCCAGCCCGAATGATTCATGAACATCCTGAGGAGTTTGGCACAACTCGTTGCCTCCATGGTGCTTGGAACTGAATCCTTCAGCTCCACCAGTTCGACAGAGTGTTCATGCATGAGGCGGGCTAGGTTGATTCTTAGAGGTGCCGCTCCCGCGGCACCTACGGCCGCTACGCGGCCGGGCTCGCCCTTCGGACGAGCCCTAGCCCCGGGAGACAGCCCTCAGGGACCGGATTCTTCGGTGCGCGGCGCTGCCCGCGTACTTGTAGTCGAAGGTCGGACCGGGACGCGAGTCGACCCACTCCCGAAACCTCTCCACCGACGGCAGATGGCGCCGAAGCCGCCGGCGCGAGCGATGCAGCCGCACCTTGACGTTGGCCAGGGTCAGGCCGGAGCGCCGGGCGATCTGCTCGCAGGACAACCCCACGAAGTAGTGGGCGATGATCAGAATGCGGTCCCGAAAGCTGAGAAAGCGCATCGCGCGATGCAGGTGATGGATCCACTGGCGCTGTTCCCTGCGCCCGTGGCTGATCTGGTCGAGGACCGGCTCGGCAGGTCCGCTTTCGCGCTCGTACTCCTCGGGCGGCAGAGGGTCGTGGGCGCTCTCTCTCGGGTTCTTGCGATGAAAGTCCATCGCGGTGTGAAAGGCGATCCTCATCAGCCAGGGCTGGATCGCACAGCCGTTCTGCAGACGGCCGAGGTAACGAAGCCCGCGGATCATCGTCTCCTGGGTGAGGTCTTCCGCCAGATGTCCGTCGCGTACCTGTTTTCTCATGTAGCGCAGTACCTTGCCTCGATACGCCAGGAGTTCCGCCAGCCGTGAGACATCTTCGTTGCGCGCCGCAACTTCTGCCTGCCCATCCATGACGTTCCCTCCTCGTTGCTCGAGTGAAACGTCGATGGTGCGAAGAACTCACGCACACGGGTCGGAGATCCCGTTCAGCTTTCACGTGCCGGGAGCTTCGATCGCAGAAGGGCGGCCGTGCCGGCGGGATCCGTGCTGGAGAGAATGGCGGCCGAGACGGCGATTCTTGTAACCCCGAGCGATACAAGCTCGTCCAGGTTGTCGACGCCGATGCCGCCGATGGCGAACACGGGAATTCTCGCTTCGAGGAGAACCGACCTCAGAACTTCACGATCCAGGCGCCGCGCGCGCTGCTTGGTCGTCGTCGCAAAGCAAGCGCCCAGCCCGACGTGAGTCGCCGCCTTTTGAGCTTCCTCGAGCTCTCGCAGACAATGAGTCGAGACGCCGATCCACGCTTTTTCTCCAAGGAGGCGCCTTGCCTGCGCGGCCGGCATATCTTCCCGACCGAGGTGGACACCCTCGACCTTGAGCAGGCGGGCCGCCTCGACGTCGTCGTTGATCAGCACCGGGACCTTTCGCTCAGCTGCGAGCTCGACGAGGTCGCGAACCTGGTCGACGAGGACCGAAGTCTCGAGTCCCTTTTCGCGAATCTGCACCAGGTCGACGCCACCACGGATCGCCTCCCGAAGGACTGTCCGAGGGGAAAGCCGGCAGAGAGAGCGGGTGAGGAGCAGCTGCAGGTAACAGCCCTCCACGCCCTGAACAACTGCCTCGGCCCGCCAATTTGGCATACGCACTCCAGCCCGACTCCGGACGACCGACAGTTTGTCGGGGCTCCGTCCTACGGGCTTTGCCTGTTCGACAGTACCCCCGTTGGCACCGCGATTGCTCTCGCTGCGAAGCGGGGAGCCATTCACGGTTGGAGGTCATTTTGAGCGGGCCGCAGGCCGGCTCGCCCTGACTCGATCACCATGTCCAACGAGCACCTGCACCAACTGCTGCTTGCGGATGACGATCTCAACTGCCGCGAGACCCTCCGGGAGTTCTTCGTTCGGGAGGGATTCCGGGTTCAGGTCGCCGAAACAGGGGAGGAGGCCCTGACTCTGCTGCGCCAGTTCAAGATCGACGTCTCCGTCATGGACGTGCACATGCCGGACCTGACCGGGCCGGAGGTGTTGCGCCGACTGCTTAAGGAGATGGGAGGTCAGGCGATCCCGCCGACCATCCTGGTCTCCTCGGACGGCGCCGCGGAGACCCTGCTCTACAGCCTCACCGGCGTTCACCTGGGTTTCCTGAAGAAGCCCATCCAGCTCGGTGCGTTGCGCCGCTCAGTGAAACAGATGCTGTTCCGTTCACAGTGGCCTCCGCTGCCAGGCCTGGGCAACCTGCCCCTGGGGCTGCCCGACTGATCGACTGTTCCTTCACGCAAACCACTCACGCAATCCCCCGGCGTTCGCCTCTTTCGGCGTCCTGCATCGAGAGGCATTCCGGGGAGAAACCTCTTTTTGGGATAGGAGAATCTCGATGGCCAAGACGGCGACCAAGACCAAGGTGAAGCCGCTCGGTGACAACGTTCTGGTCAAGCGGCTCGAAGCCGAAGAAAAGACCGCCGGTGGCATCGTCCTGCCCGATGCTGCCAAGGAGAAACCAAAGGAGGGCACCGTCATCGCCCTTGGCGACGGGCGCATGCTCGACGACGGCACTCGCGCGGCGATCAACGTCAAGGAAAGGGACCGGGTGCTGTTCTCCTCGTACGCCGGCACCGAGATCAAGGTCGACGGCGAGGACCTCCTGCTGATCTCCGAGAACGACATCCTCGCGGTGGTCGAGTAAGTCTGTGCCGTGCCGCTCTCTGCGGCGACACGGTCTTTTACAAATCCAACGAGTCTTTCCTGCCAGTTCACGAAAGGGCGCGACGGCGCCTTGAGAAGGATGAATCCCCATGGGTGCAAAGAAGATTGCCTACGATCATGACGCGCGCGAGCTGATCCGAACCGGCGTGCGCAAGCTGGCCAAAGCGGTGCGAACGACGCTCGGCCCGCGCGGCCGCAACGTCATCATCCAGAAGTCCTTCGGCAGCCCGACGGTCACCAAGGACGGTGTGACGGTCGCCAAGGAGGTCGAGCTCGAGGACGCCTACGAGAACATGGGCGCCCAGATGGTCAAGGAGGTGGCGTCCAAGACCTCCGACGTCGCGGGCGACGGCACGACGACGGCGACTGTTCTCGCCGAGTCGATCTTCGAGGAAGGCCTGCGCAGCATCGCGTCCGGCGCTTCGCCCCTGTCGATCAAGATCGGCATCGAGAAGGCGGTCGACTTCATCAAGAACCATCTGCAGAAGATGAGCACGCCGGTCGCGGGTCGCAGTGACATCGAGAAGGTCGGCACGATCGCCGCGAACGGCGACACCGACATCGGCACCAAGATCTCCGAGGCGATGGAGAAGGTCGGGAAGGACGGCGTGATCACCGTCGAGGAGGGGCGCGGCCTCGAGACCGCGATCGAGTGGGTCGAGGGCATGCAGTTCGACAAGGGCTACATCTCACCTCACTTCGTCACCGACGCCGCGGACATGGAGTGCGTGCTCGAGAAGCCGTACATCCTGATCCACGAGAAGAAGCTCTCGACGGTGAAGGACTTCGTTCCCGTCCTCGAGAAGGTCGCCCAGTCGGGGCGGCCGCTGCTGGTGATCGCCGAGGACCTGGAGGGCGAGGCCCTGGCGACCCTGGTCGTCAACAAGCTGCGCGGCGTGTTCAGCTGCTGCGCCGTCAAGGCCCCTGGATTCGGCGATCGGCGCAAGGCCATGCTCGAGGACATCGCAACCCTGACCGGCGGCCGGGCGATCTTCGAGGACCTCGGCGTCAACCTCGACAGCATCAGCCTGTCGGACCTGGGAACCTGCAAGAAGGTCGTCATCAACAAGGACGACACGCTGATCATCGAGGGCGCCGGCGACAAGACTCTGATCAAGGGACGCATCCACCAGATCAAGTCGGAGATGGATCGCACGACCTCCGACTACGACAAGGAGAAGCTGCAGGAGCGCCTCGCCAAGCTCGCGGGCGGCGTCGCCGAGATCCACGTCGGCGCAGCCACCGAGGTCGAGATGAAGGAGAAGAAGGCGCGCGTCGAGGACGCCCTTCACGCCACCCGAGCGGCGGTCGAGGAAGGCATTCTTGCCGGTGGCGGCGTGGCCCTGATCAGGGCAGCTTCGCACTTGAGCAACCTCAAGGTCGAAGGCGACGAGAAGCTGGGAGTCGAGATCGTTCGCCGTGCCGTCGAGCTGCCGATGCGCTACATCGCCGAGAACGCCGGCGTCGACGGTTCGATCGTGGTCTCCAAGTGCAAGGAGCATGCAAACCAGAACTACGGCTTCAACGCGGCCACCCTCGAGTACGGTGACATGGTGCAGTTCGGAGTCATCGACCCGACCAAGGTGGTGCGCTGCGCCCTGCAGAACGCCGCCTCGGTCGCGATCCTCCTACTCACCACCGATGCGTTGATCGCCGAGATCCCGGAGGACAGGCCCGCGCGCTCCGCGCCGGGCGCCGGAATGGGAGGCATGGGCGGCATGGGTGGCATGGACATGTGATTCTCTGCAGCTCGACTGCAGAAACCTTCGCACAAAACAACTGGGACACGAGGGCCCGCGGCAATGCCGGGGGCCCTCGCCTTTTTGCCCGGATTCATTCGAAGAGCTCCTGCTGCTCCAATACTGCCACGTCGTGTTTCTAGGTGGTGTACGACAAGCCGCAGCTCGGAGGACCCGAGCAGGTTCTCAAGTACCTCTCGCGCTACACCCACAAGGTGCCGATCAGCAGCGCCTTGTTGGGCAGCCCGATCTCCTACGACGCCTTTTTGGGACGGGTCTTTCGCTTGGGCAGCGTGCGAACGACACGTTTTCGACCCAGGGCTTCGTGTTGGCGAACGGTTTGAGCGATTCGGTGGACATCGAAGTCGTGTGCCCTACCGATCGCTTCTCGGATCTTGTGCAGGTCCTCGATGATGGGGTCGAGCCGTTTCATGTGGGACTCCCTGATGGCAGCTCCTCGGGCGTGCAGATAATGGGTGGGGTCAGACCCTTGGAGCGACACACCGACTCGATGGTACCACGCATGGTAGCGTTCGCGATGTGCTTGCAGTTCCACGTCAGGAGGTCGTCGACTTGATGAGCGGCTGCGAGGCCGATGTGGAAAGCATCCCGTAATGGAACCGTTGTTGGTCCTACCGCGAGGGCAGCACCAGGAGTTCGTCGTGACCGATGAGGGCAACCTGGACACCGCCGTTGACCGAGTACACGACGACGAGCGACTTGTTTGTCCCGAACTTCGGATCTGGCAGGTTGGCGTACTGAGGTACGACCTTTAGAACCGAGTCGGTGATTCGATCCCGGATCTGAGTCGTGACATCTGCCCATTGCGATCCAGCACCCCATCGAGCCGCAATGACGCTGAAGCCGTGAGGGGGAAGCGAAGGAGCATCACTTTCTGCCCGCACGCGCGTTTCAACGACGAGGATTCTCTGTGCCTCCTCGAGGTCGGAAGCCGCAACCGCGTCTTTTCGGGCACGCTCCAGGTCCTTCGCGTACTCCTGGCGCAGTTTCTTCACGCGGGCGTCGTATTTGGCGGCAGCCGCCCGCAGGCCTTCCTCGAACTCTGCCTTCGCCTCGAACGCCTGGTCGGAGATCGGCGCCGCTGCGTCCTGGACGGCAGAATACCAAGGTTTTGCGAGCGATGAGCAAGCGACGAGCACCACCGCTATCGCGATGCATCGTATTGGGAGAGCCGGCATGGTGGAAACTCCGAGCCTGTGTTACGGGATCTTCTGCAGATAAACCCTACTTGAGCCGAACTCCTGAACCGTGGGGATTCTACGGCGGCTGAGGAAGCAACTGGACCGAACCACTCGTCGTCTTGCGAATTGATCAGGCGCTCTGCCTCATTGGTCGGCACGCCCCTCTCGGTCAGGAAGTCGAGCAGGCGTGACTCGATGCGCGAGCGGATCGGGGTCTGCAGCAGGAACACGAGGTAGGTGAGCGCGACCGGCGCGATCAGGATCGGGACGAAGCCGCTCACCAAAGTGCCGATCAGCGCAAGCAGACCGCCGCCCTCGGCGACGGCCCACCCCAGAAAAAAGCGTCATTCGTGAAGGATCCGGGCTTGACTACCAGTCGGCGATGGTGGCGACGAGTCCGTTGCTCTCCTTGAAGCCGAGCGCGTCGGTTGCATCCTCGGCGAACGCCTGCATGTAGATACGAAGCCCCAGGAACGCGGGATCGGCGGGAACCTTGAAGGACTGCGCCAGGGACTGCTCGCCGTCGAGGGACCCTTCCGGCCGCGACTCGTTCACCGCGAAGCACTGCAGCGGAGGGTGGACCAGCAAGTAGCGCAGGCCGTCCGGGCCTCGATGAAAGACTTCCGCCGCACGATCGCGAGCCACCGACAGCCAGGCAGCCGAGCCATTCGTCACCCCACGGACGATCACCTCGAATTCCCGTCCCGGTTCCGGCGATCCATCTCCGACCAGGTGCAAGTGCAGGGGAGCTGCCTTCTTCGATGGAACCCGGTATTCCGCGAACTCCTGCAGACTGCTCAGGTCCGCGAGATAGGCACGGCCGATGTCGACGACGATGCCTGGACAACCCTGCAGAAGATCGGGAATTCCATCGCCAGTCACGTCACCCGAAGTGATGCTGAGAACTCCCGAGTAGCTGTAGTCGGCGCCCGCGGGGATCTTGTAGGGCAAGAAGAACCTTGTCAGAGGTGCAAGGTCCGGCCCCCAGAAGATGTTCATCTCTCCCGGGTACGCGTTCCCCTGCTCGTCGAACCGCCCTCTGAGCCACGCGCTGACGATGGTCTCATCGCTGCCGTCATCGTTGAGGTCGAGGCACTCCACGTCGACGCCGAACTCCCCACCGTGCTCCGTCGAGGGCGGATTCGTGAGCCGCACGTGAGTCTTCCTGGACAGGTCGGGGCCATAGTAGATGAACACGACTCCGTCTCCGACCTGGCCGGAGGTTCCCACGGCCTGGGGCGTGCCGATTAGGATCTCGTCGTAGCCGTCCCCGTTGAGGTCGCCGGCGCCCAGGGCCTCCCCGAACCTTGCGAATGCATGATCGTCCGGATTCCTTCGCTTGATCGACTGGCTGAAGTCCGGCCCGAAGAACACCCACACCTGACCGTAGTAGAAGTCGATCGGCGAGTACGGGTCTGCGACCAGGACGTCGTCGTAGTGATCGCCGTTGACGTCGCAGGCCTGAACCGTCAGGCCGAAGAAGGTGGGTTCCCGCACCGGATGCTTGATGATCTGCACCGTGTCGAGCGTCGGCCCGAGGAAGATGAACACGGCGCCGAAGTCGACCCCATCGGTGACCCATGCATTTCCATGGATCAGGTCGTCGAAGCCGTCGGCGTTGACGTCGCCGAAGGTGATGCTCTCGTGCGATGCGCTGTCCGCTCCGTCCCAGGGTTGCTCGAGGACGCGTACTCGTCCCAGGTCCGGACCGTGGTACACCCACAGTGCGGGTCGGGGTGCCGACCGTTTGCGTGCAGCGACCACGAGATCCCCAAAACCGTCCGCGTCCAAATCCCTGATCCCGATGCATGAACCGAAGAACCCGGCCTCGATCGGCTCGGGATGGCGGATCACGTGGTGGACGTTTCGGTCGGAACCCATGACCACGTACACACAACCAACGATGATCAGAGAACCGTCCCGCTGGTCCGGTGCGGACACCGCCATGTCTGCAAGGCCATCACCGTCAATATCCCCGCAGGCGACATCACGTCCCATCCCAAAGTCCAGACGCACCAAGCCCTGACCTTCAACGGGAGGAGTGAGCACGAGCGTTTGTTCGATTTCCGGTTCGCCGTTCTCAGGCGGCCACGGTCGTCCGTGGGAAGCCTGCTGCGGGAAAACAGGGCACACGAGCACAACCGTGTCGAGTCCGATCGAGAGGAGAAGACCGATGCAGAATTGCTTGCCGCGCATCAACTGTCTCCCGAAAACTCGTCGAGAGGATTCGACGTGTCGACGATTCGCAGGGACCAGACGTTGCTCAGCTTGCACGCCGCCGGCCCGCTGGTCGTGACGCGCGCCTGGTAGTACCACACGGTGCCGAGAGTCGTCTCGTTGGGGTTTGTCGAGGTATACGTGAGATCCCGGACGAAGTAGAACTCGCCGTTCTGGTCGCAGGTGAAGCTGTAGGCCGTGCCGGCCACGGTCCGGGTGGACAGGCATTCTGGAATGCCCGGGCTCTGGAGGACGACATCCTCGTACAACGTTCCGGTCGCGAACGGCGCGCAGTTGTCGACGCTCACCATGATTCGCGAGCCACGTTGCGCCACCCGATTGCCCTGAAGTCGAGGCTTGCCCGGAATGATCGGGAGCCCGCTCGGATAGAGAGTGCTGCCGTAAGCAAGAATCAGTACATGGACTTGATTGTTTGCGAAAACCCCCGTCACGACGCCGAGATCGTCCAGGCCGTCTCCATCGACGTCCCCAAGCTGAGAAGCCGTGGTTCGGCTGAGGGTGCCTACGAAGTTAGCGCCCGTTTCCGGATCCATGGTCATCACGTACAGATCCCCGACCGCGAAGATCTGGGTAGCGTCGAAAACGTGGACTTCATGCCACTGAGGATTACTCGGATTCGACACCACGTAGGCCCAGTCGTCGTTGCCGTCGTTGACGTTGTTGAGGTCGATGTCACCGACGGGACACATCTGGTTGGCGCTCTGGTTGGGACCCCCCGCACCGCTCGCGTTGAAGCATGGGTGAAGGTTGGGCAGAGCGAGAAAGTTGACGGGCAGACCGGCAGCGATGTTGTTGGGATCGGTGAAGACCGTGTCTTCGTTGAGTTTCCCGCCGGCCATGAAATCCCAGGAACCGGTGACGGCTGGGGGACTTCCGGGAAGGTCCTGATCTCCGGCGTGAGTCATGAACGCTCCAAGATGGCCGAGGTCGTTTGGGCCGCAGTAGTATCCGACGACCACCGTCGGCAGGATTCCCTGGAAGAGCTGGTTCGCGTTGAACCAACCATAGAAGCCGGTGTACAGCTGTTGAATAGGCGAGATGCAGCCCGCGGCTCCAGTGTTTCGGATCCAGCGGGGGTCGGCGACCGCAAAGTCCGTGCTTGCGTCCCGACCCCATGCGTCCACTCCTGCCACCTTGGTCGCGATGTCGCCGATTCCCGTCAAGGCGTTTCCGAAGTCGAGGACGACGTCGCAATATGTGGGTGTTATGAAGCACGGATCGCCGGGAGCCTCGACTTTGGCCATCGTTCTCACCGCGCCTCCCATGCCTTCAAGGTCTAGCGCATAAAAGCGACCGGGCCCGCTGGGTGGCGCACCGAGTCCGCTGTCGGGAGCGCCGACGAGGATCTCCGCCGCAGCGCCTCCTCCGATCTGCCCTAGAATCGCCACTGACGATCCGAACTTTCCGTCGTCCGTATTGCGATTGTCGATGATGCGGTTGGGAGTTCCAGCGCCCAGGTTCGGGTCCAGGAGTTTCATGTCGAGGATGTAGACCCGGCCTTTTCCGGCATTCGCGATGGGGGCGCCGATCGCCAGGTCGGGGTAGCTCGTGTCTCCGATCAGGTGCTTGCCACCCGCCCCCGACATTCCAGTGTGAAGAGCGAAGAACTCCGTATTTGGAAAGGTGTACTCGACCGGCGCCGCACCGGATGGATCGAGATATCGCTTTCCCGTCCGCCCGTCGTAGACCCAAACCCTTGCAGTCTGGAAGTCGTAAAACGGAAGAATTAGGAGGGCAAAGTCATCATGTCCATCCTTTTCAGTGGAGTTGACGTACGTGCCGCCGGAGTTCAGGATGACACGCCCGCGATCCCCGATGTTCACGAGCTCGAGAGCAAAGCGGGCGTCGTCGTATTTGGGGTCGTTGTCCTTGTATCGAATCGCGTGGATGAGCTTGGCCGGCCCCTGAGCGAAAAGCTCAGCGCTCGACGACAAGCAAAGAATCAGACAGACGGACAGACGGACAGACGGACAGACGGACGTGCGGGTTGCGATCCTCATGGCTCTCTCCTACTCGATGTGCCTTTGGAAGAATCGGTCCTTACAACCCCCTGAACGTCATCTGGTCCAGTGTCCGCCAAAAGAATCTGAGATTCTTCGAAAGAGTAGCTCGGTTGCGCAGACTTGGGTCCGAGCAAGCATTCGCAGCCGCATTCTCTAGCCCGGCCCGGTTCTTACGCAACTCACTGCAGCACAGATCCTTAGTTGCCTGTTGTACCCATGTAACGAGACTCTACGTGGAAAGGATGGAAAGGAAGTCAGATCAAGCCGGTACCGAGACCGGTGAGGTTGGGAGCCGTGATCCTGGTTCACAGACTGGCGATCAGGCGCTCTGACTCATCGGTCGGGACGCCATTCTCGGTCAGGAAGTCGATCAGTGGAGTGTCGACTCGAGAGCGGACCGGGCTCTGGATCAGGAACAGGAGATAGGTCAGCGCTACGGGCGCGATGAGAAGGGGTACGAATCCGCCGACCAGTGTTCCGATGAGCGCGAGCAGACCGGCGCCCTCGGCGGCGGCCCAGCCCAGGAGGAACCGGCCCTGCTGCGCGGACAGATGCCGCCAGCATCCCTGGCGAAGCTGCTTCTCGCGGTCGGGCGCTCCCGACGTTGGTGCCGTCCAGTCCTTCGTCGCCCGGTCCCGGGAAAGCAGCCGCGGCAAGAAGAACGCGACGACCAGGATGAGCAGCGAGATCAGGCCGAGGGCTTGCGAGACAACCGGTCTGCCCAGGTCCGGAGCGGCCCCGGTGACGTTGAGGAAGATCGAGCACGCCAGCAAAAGCGAGATTCCGGCGAGGAGCGCGAACCAGATCGTCCACAGCATCCGCCGGGATCGAGCGAGGCTCCAGGGTGGAGCCGGGCCCGCCGGCTGGCCGCGCGTGACTGGAATGGGGATGAACATGGCATGACGGAATGCGCCCGATTGCACCTGACGGCAAGGCCGCAGGTGAATCGGGTGGTTGAATCAGAGATGCGCGGCCGCCGGTGAATCGGTCCCTCGTGGTTACTTCGTGCTCGAAGTCTCCGCCCGCCGGATCCTTCGCATCAGCAGCGACTTCTTTCGGGAGGCATTGTTGGGCTTGATGACCCCGGCCTTCGCGGCCTTGTCGATGCATTGGTAGGCCTTGGGCAGCGCCTTGCGTGCACCCTCGATGTCGCCCTTCTCGACCAGCTCGCTGACCTTCTTCAGCTCCGTCCTCACTCGCGAGAGCCTGGCGCGATTGCCCTCCCGGTGCTTCGCGCTCTGGCGCACGTGCTTCTTGGCGGCTTTGGTATGCGGCATTCTGTTTCCTGCTGCCTTTCCTGTCAGCGACCGCGCAGGGCCTCGAGGCGCCGCGCGACGTCACGGTAGTGGATGTCCATTTCGTAGATCCGCGAGAAGTACCCTTTGGCCGCATCCTTGCGGCCGGCCTTCTCGGTGGTCTGTCCCAGATGGTACAGCACGGCCTTGCCCCGATCGGAGCTCGGAGCGACCGATTCCAGTGCGGCGTTGAACTGTTTTTCCGCCAGCTCCAGCATTTCATTGTCGAAGAAACACTCGCCCAGCAGCACCAGCGAATCGGTGCGCACCTTGGGCTCCTTGACGGACTTCTGGAACGCGCCGATCGCGTCCTCGAGCCGCCCCCCGTCCCGAAGGGCCTTCCCGTACTGGAACCACGAACCCAGGTCCGTCGGCCGCGCGACAGTGCGCCTCTGGTATTCCTTGATCTCCTGCTCGCGCCTTTCCTGTTCGAGCTCCATCAGGTCGGACTTGACTCCTGCGCTGGGCGCCTTCGCCAGACGCTCGCGCAGCTTGTCGATCTCGTGGGTCAGAGACAGCAACCGATAGTCTCCGATGCGGTCGTCGAGATCGGCGCGATTGTCGTCCTTCTCCCGGCCCGCCTCCAGGACCCGGATCGCCTCCTCGTAATCCTTGCGGCGCGCGCACAGCTCGGCGAGGCGCCGGCGGGAACGCGCGTCCCCGCCGCCCCCCTCGAGCCTCTTCCTAAGCTTGTCCTCTTCCTCCGCGAGCTCGTCCTCGGTGCGATGGATGCGCGCCTCCGCTTCCTCCTGGGAGACCTTGTGCTCGTCGCGCATCAGGTCGCGGGACGACTTCGCCGTCTCGTAGGCTCCCTTGCGCAGAGTGACGTCGGCCGCCAGGTTCTTGCGCATGCGATCGGCATCGGCGTCCCGTGGATTGAGGGCGAGCGCCTTGTCCAGACATTCCAGGGCGCGATCGAGCTCCTGGAGCTGCGCGTGACAGGCCGCGCACATCCGCCAGGGAGTGCTCGAGCGGGGGTCGACCTCGGTCATCGCCTGGAACACGGCCGCGGCGGAACGCGAAAAGCCCGCCGCCGCCAGCGCCTGACCCAGACCCAGGTACACCGAGGGACTCACGGGATCGAGGCGCAGGTAGCGTTCGAGCGCGCGCACCTGGCCGCCGGCGCTCTTCGTCACCCGGCACAGCGCCGCGGACAACAGATGGGGCGCGCCGACCAGCCGGGCGAGCCAGCGCGGCGTCGGTTTTCTCTCATGCCGGAGGCGCAGCGCGCGACACAGCAGGCGGCGCGCGTCGCCATGGTCCGGCTGGACCGACAACACCTGCTGCAGATAGCCCGCGGCAATGTCGAAGTTCTTCTTTTGAATGGCCTCTTCGGCCTTGGTGATGTGCTGGCTCAAATCCATGGGTTGTTCCGGGTCTTGAGCAGGTCGTCCCTCGAGAATGAACCGGGCGAATCCGCCCCAGCGAACCTAGGAGCCTGCGGCGACACCGAGGCCGTGCGTTGACCAGAGTAGAATGCGGCCGCGTCGAGGCCCCGACGAACCGCAGGGATCGCAGAGGTTTCCATCCGGCCCCGAAGGGGCGAAGGATGCTAGATCGGGCGCCAATGCCTGTCAAACCTTACGCCGGCAGCAACTTCGATCTGACGTGGCAATCCGAGCCTCGATCACCATGAATACCCTTCGATGACCATGAAGATCCTTTTGTATCCCGATCCGCTGCTGATGGTCCGCACCCGACCGGTTGAGACCATCACGCAGGAGGTCCGCGACCAGGTCGCCCAGATGAAGCTGTTGATGTACGAGGGCGACGGCGTGGGGCTGGCGGCGCCGCAGGTCGGCTGGAGCGCGCGTCTGTTCCTGATGAATCCATCCGGCGACCCCCGGAAGCCGGAGCTGGAGCGCGTTCTGATCAACCCGCGGATCGTGAAGCGCAAGGGCCGGGAGATCGGCGCCGAAGGATGTCTCAGCTTTCCCGGCATTCATGCCGAGGTCGAGCGGTTCATGCGGATCACCGTGGAATTCCTGGACCTCGAAGGCGGCCGGCAATCGGTCGACGTTTCGGACTTCGATGCGCGCATCGTGCAGCACGAGAACGACCACCTCGACAACATCCTGCTGATCCACCGCATGACCGAGGCTGACAAGATCAAGCACAGGGACGCGATCGAGGACCTGATCCGCAAGGCCGAAGTCCCGGCAGCTTGAGCCCCTAAAGGCTCACCGAATGCGCCGCATTTTCGAATACGAGCCAGGCGACCCTCTCCCCGAGATCAGGGGCGCTGTCGCGACGATCGGAGTGTTCGACGGCGTGCACCTGGGGCACCGGGCGATCCTCGATCGCACGATTTCGTGGGCGAGGATGGAAAACCTTCCCTCCGCGCTGATCACGTTCTCCGTTCATCCGGACCTGGTCGTGCGCGGCCGGGCGCCCGCGCTCCTGTTGTCGCTCGACCATCGATTGCGAGAAATCGAGCGCGCCGGCATCGACCATGCGATCATCCTCCACTTCGACGCGCGCCTGCGCGAAATGAGCGCGGAGGAGTTCGTCGCGACGATCCTGGTGAGGAGCCTGTCGATCCGCGGGCTGGTGCTGGGTCACGACACCGCCGTCGGCAGAGACCGGCGCGGCGACTCCAAGCTGCTCTCCCGGGTGGGCGCGGAGCATGGCTTCCAGGTGCAGGTCGTCGGCGAGATCGCGGTCGACGGACAGGTGGTGTCGAGCACGCGGATCCGCGAGGCGTTGCAGGCGGGCGACCTGGAGGAAGCCTCGCGCATGCTGGGGAGGCCGCCGTCGGTGTTCGGTCGAGTGGTCGCAGGCGAGCGGCGCGGAAGAACCCTGGGCTTTCCCACCGCCAACCTCGATACCCAGAGTGAGTGCCTTCCGGCGCTGGGCGTCTACGCGGTGATCGCGGCAGTCGAGGGCGCCATTTTCGAGGGGATCTGCAACATCGGACGGCGGCCGACTTTTCACCAGGGGGCCGACGTCAGCACGGAGGTTCACCTGCTTGATTTCTACGGCGATCTGTACGCCAAGGTCATCGAGGTTGTCTTTCTCGCACGCCTGCGCGGCGAGAAGGCGTTTCCCGACAAGGACTCCCTGGTGAAGCAGATCCACGAAGATCGCGCGGCTGCTCTGGAGATCTTCCGTCGCTACCACGGCGCCGGCCGAAAACCCCGGGGCTGACGGGCAGGGCACGAGGGGCTTGACCTTCGCCGACGGCGTGGACGATCCGAGACCGGCCGGCGTTTGTGCAAGCCGCTCGTTCCTGCTCACGAGTCCAAGGCTAGAATGCCGGGCCCTTTTCCGGCTGGGCGGGTAGCTCAGGGGTAGAGCTCAGCGCTGAAAACGCTGGAGTCGGCGGTTCGATTCCGCCCCCTCCCACCAACTCGAGTCCGACATACATCACAATCGTCGTTGACCTCAGGAGTTCCTCGGCTGTCGGCACAGTCTCTCGATCTCTGGCTGCATGATCGCGATCCATAAGGGTTCGTCCCGAAATAAGTGCACCGTTTCGGCGAGCCATCGGCGTCGCTGGCTAGGCGCGCCGACGCAGGCAACCTTTTTGGTTTCCAAGGAGGCGCAACAACGCCAGCGGCGGCGAGGACCGGCGAAACGGCGCAGCCATTTCGGGACGGGCCCCAAGCGCCGATTGTCCCTGCTGTTCGCATTGGCGCCATTCATGGCCTGCGAGAGAACCGCCGTGCCGCCGGCCGCTCAGGAGTCCGGGTCCCCGGATCAGCAAAACGTCTTGTTGATCTCGCTCGATACCACGCGGGCGGATGCTCTGGGCTGCTACGGGTCGACGAAGGGCGCCACCAGGAACGTCGACCAGTTGGCGGAACGCGGGGCGCGCTTCGAGTCGGTGTTCGCGCCGGTGCCGCTCACTCTGCCGTCGCACACCACGATGCTGACGGGCCTTGACCCGCCGCGGCACACGGTGCGCGACAACTCTGTGTTCGACGTTCCGCAGGCCGCGACCACACTCGCAGAAGTCCTGCTTGAGAACGGATATCGGACCTTCGCCGCCGTCTCCTCCATCGTCCTGCTCCCGCGCCACCGGCTCGATCAGGGCTTCCAGGTGTACGACACGGGAGGCATTTCGCTCGACATCGAGGGCAAGCACACTCGCCCGGCCGGCGAGATCGCCGAGCTGGGACTGGCACAGATGCAAGGATCGGAGCCATTCTTCGGGTTCCTGCATTTCTACGACCCGCACCAGCCGTACGAGCCGCCCGCCGAATACGCGAGCCGCTATCCGGGCTCACCCGAGGAGCTGTACTTCGCCGAGCTCGCCTATGCCGATGATCAGATCCAGCGCCTGGTCGAGAATCTCACCCGCAGCAGTCGCATCGATCGCACCCTGGTCGTCGTCACCGCCGACCACGGGGAGGGCCGCGGCGAGCACGGCGAGCAGACGCACGGATCCC